>Ga0114958_10000030_pt1 | contig 113055 bp, 110 predicted proteins | sample C_130208_EF_Meta_FD_89577 | JGI IMG/M metagenome (GOLD analysis project Ga0114958, IMG submission 89577) | Freshwater microbial communities from Lake Croche, Canada to study carbon cycling - C_130208_EF_MetaG | ecosystem: Environmental > Aquatic > Freshwater > Lake | place: Lake Croche...
CAGATCTACCGTAGCGATGAGAGTCTCCCACAACCAGAGAACCATCGGCACTTTGCACAGCAATCAAATGAATACCCTCAGCAATATACTCGGGCATTTCATTGCGTATTACCTGCTTCAAGGCAACCGCCTCTGGCAACTCTGACCAGCCTAAATATCGAGCTAAACTATTATCTGTCATGACGCTACCGGGCAATACAAATTGTGCATCAGGTCGAATGCGCAACATTTGTAGTGTGCATAATTTCAAATCATGATGACTTAAATAGGGTTTTGCGATCCCATGAATAGCTGCACCTGGGCAAATCACGACTCGCTGCGCTAAAAATTGCTGATCTGGCGTATTGACCCGCATGCCATCGATCGACAAAACCTCCATACCCCAAAAAAAATCAACACCACACGCAGACGCTAACCATGCAGCTAATTGCGGTATAGCCTCTCGCGATTCCACTCTAAATTCATGCGGGCTATAGAGCAAACCTAATGACGAGCCTAAATTCAAGCTATCCATGTGTGCATGCCCTAAAGCAGGCAATTCTGGATATTGATCTTTTGAAAAAAACTGACAGTCTCGACCCATGGTGGTTTTCAGAAAAGCCTGAGCAACACAGACTGCCTCGGGCCTTTGGCAAACAACCCAGCTGCCGCGATGAATAATATCAATGCCAGCTTGAGGTGCAATTAAAGCCCACTGCTCACTGGCATACACTGCACGGCGCCAAGTGTCTTTGGCAGACTGTCCTGACACCGTCACAAACCCAAAGTTCCGAATAGAAGCCCCTACGCACTGCGGATCTTTCTCAACCACAGCCACCTTGAGGCCACGCTTTGTGGCTTCATAAGCATGCGCAAGCCCGACAATACCTGCACCGACCACTAATAAATCATACATTTGAGTCATACAACAAACCCTGCAAAGTTTCTACCTCGCACAGAACACTTGATCTGAGCAATGCGATTTATAGTTTCATTATCTACTCGACTTGGATCAACAGATTGCACGCCCAAGTGCGTCAGCCATGCATGCATTTGCAAAGGGCTCTTAAAATAACTCTCTAATGCTAACGCTACGGTTTGCTTAATGCCTGGATCACATTCACTATTGATAAATATCTGCCAAACATAAGGCAACCAATAGGCGCAAGACTCGCCGTGACTTTTATGATGTTCTAAGGTATCTTGGTAAGAGAGCGCATGCACCAAAGCAGTTTGTGTCTTGGCCATTGCCAAACCAGCATTTAATGCAGCCTCACTCAATTGCAAGCGCCATTCAATATTATTTAAGTCATTCTGAATTAAAGGCAAGTATTTGCAAATACTACAAATTGCTTTAAACGATAATGTCGTGGAATAATTATTGTGATGGATATTCCAAATAGACTCTAGAGCATGCGATAAAGCATCCAGTGCAGAATCACGTGTAATCTGCCAAGATGCGCCCAGGCACAACGCTGGGTCGATTATCGCGTGATTTGCCATGACAGCATCGCCAAAGAGAGAATGTTTTTTCTTTTGTGAAAAGTCCCAAATCGTTGCAGTTGGAGTAACTTCACTCCCCGTGCCCGCGGTTGTCGGCATAAGGATCAATGGGATAGCCAGCTCACAATCCAGCGAAATCTCACGATCTAAATGATTGACAAGCCATTGAGCAGTATTGGGCTTAAAGCGAAGAACTTTTGCCAAATCCATCACGCTACCGCCGCCAATCGCCAATAACACATCTTCCCTCACCCTATCGTCTTGCCAGAACTCTGATTGCATGACTTGGGTGGGTATTACCGATGGCATACCAGAGCGGTATGACCTCGTTGATGCTAGCCTAGAACCCAACAAATCTCTGATTAAACAATGAACGTCATTGGTAAGCTCCGGAATATGTATCAAATGGATATGATGATCAGGGTATAAATTTTCTATGTGTTTAATGGCGTTATAGCCTATCCGGATTTGCTGTTGCTGCGCCACTTAAACAACCCACTTTCTAAGATAGGATGAAGTAATATCAATCAACGTGACGGTAAACACTAATATGATTAACACTGCACAAGCTTGGGCATACTGAAAGCCGCGAATAACCTCGTATAAAATCACCCCGATACCACCCGCACCCACCATACCCACTACCGATGCAGACCGCACATTAGATTCGAAACGATAGAGCGCATATGAAATCCATAACGGCATGACCTGTGGCAAGATACCAAATACAATTTCAGCCATAGAATGGCTGCCAGTTGCACGAATACCTTCAACCGGTTTAGGGTCTATTGTCTCAACGGCTTCAGAGAACAGCTTAGCCAAGGTGCCTGTTGTATGGACAAAAATAGCCATAACTCCAGCAAATGGGCCCAACCCCACAGCAACAATAAACAGCATAGCAAATACCATTTCATTAATTGCACGTAACGCATCCATACAACGCCGAAGAGGTTGATACACCCATGGTTTGACTATGTTTGAGGCGCATAATAAACCCAGTGGTACAGCACATAATATCGCCAGAAATGTTCCCCAAATTGCTATTTGCAAAGTGACGATCATTTCTGAGACGTATAATTTCCATTCTTTGAAGTTTGGCGGAAAAAACTCCCTGGCATATTTCACCATATTGCCCGAATCAGCCCACAAATCCAGTGGCCTTACCTCTGCACCCCGCCAAGCCCAACTTAAAATAACAATAGCAACAGCCCATGCTACGTAGTAGCTTAGGCTGCGCCGGTCCTCTATGGACTTATTTTTTACTCTAGCCAGAGATTCGCCAGATACGTCAAACTTCATCTCTATGTGGTTTTTCAATTACTTGATTTTTTCTAATGCGCCATCAATCTCAGCAATTTTCTTACCCTTCTCAGCATCACTCAGTGTAGTATCAAACTCGACCTTGCGGCGATCTTTAAATAATTCTAATTGACGAATAGGATTTAACTGCGCATTGGTTGACGGTCTGAATCCACCATAATTATAGATGTTCTTAAGAATATCTTTTTCTGACTGATTTGTTTTTGCATAGTTATATACAAATTTCTTTAACTTCTCTTTGGTGTCATTATCTAAATCCTTACGCCAGACAAAAGGATCACTAGGAATCAAAGGGCTCTTCCATAAAATTTTAATTTCTTTTGCAGCCTCAGGCTTAGTTGCAGTAAGTCTATCTATTTCTTCGGTATTGTTAGTCGCTACATCTAACTGCTTTGCGAGAATGGCTTGGATATTCGCACCATGGCCAGCGTTTCTAACCACCTTAAACGTATCTCTGGCTTCAATCTTACGCATCGCAAATACGTAATACGAAGGCACCAAGAAGCCAGATGTTGAATTAGGATCGCCAATACCAAAATTTAAAGTTTTACCATTCTTAATGACTTCATCTAGAGAGTTGTAAGGTAAATCTTTATGTGCGATCACTAATGAATGATACCCAACACCACCATCTGCAAACACCACCTGTGCAAACACCTCGCCATTGGCACGATCTACTGCCTCCATGGCAGCCTTGTTACCGTACCATGCAACTTGCACTTTATTAAAGCGCATCGCCTCAATCACGCCTGCATAATCAGTTGCATAAAAGGCCTTCACCGTCAAGCCAGTTTGCTTTTCCATGTCCCTAAAGAATGGCTCCCAGCGTTCTTTTTGAGCCGTAGCCGAATCGGTTGAAATAACCCCGAAGTTGATTTCTTTAGCCATAGACAGGCTAATCACTAGTGCCATGATGAACCCTAATCCCAAATTGAATACTTTAACCAATCTCATTTTTGACTCCTTATTAAATAAATACGACATTGTTTACAGTACATTCATACTGCTTGAAATAACTGAAAATAGCTTTTTACTAGTAATATCGATACTAGTCGTGTAAATCATTATTAACAGCCCCATACAGGCAAGCAATTGACGCAGCATCAAGTGACGCAGTAGCGCCATCAAAATACAATTTACCTGCATTCAATGCGATGGTTCTTTGGCAATATTTTTTTGCAATGGACAATTGATGCAGGCTAGCAATTAAGGTCAGATCAAATTTTTCACACAATCCAACCAGTGTATCCATCACCTTTCGAGACGACTCAGGATCCAGCGATGCAACCGGTTCATCAGCCAGAATCACCTTGGTATCACGCACCAAAGCTCTTGCGATTGCCACTCTTTGTTGCTGCCCACCCGATAGAGTTGAGGCGCGCTGATAGGCGATGTCAATTAAACCCACTTTATCTAAAGCATCTAAAGCCTTAGCTTTTTCTTCATCGCTAAATTTTCTCATCAGCAACTGCAATATATTTTTCTGCGGACATAATCCGATTAAAACATTAGATATGACGTCCAACTGCCCCACTAAATTAAACTGTTGAAATATGACCCCAATATGGTTTCTGACTTGCCTGATGTTTTTTGAAAGATTACCGTTAGATTGCACAACTTTTTGATTTAACAGCAACTCTCCACTACCTGCATCCAAAACCTCAAGTCCACATATCGCCCGTATTAATGTTGACTTACCTGAGCCAGATGAACCTAGCAAAGCAACCCTCTCGCCTGCTTGCACTGCAAATGACACTCCGGATAGCGCAATGTGTGAGGCGCCATTATTTCTAAATGTTTTTGTTGCCGAGTCGATTTTAATCATTGTTGTTTTGTAGGCAGTCATACGCCAACGCTTGCAAATCATTTAAAACCGTATTTTTATTGGCAAACTTAATGCTTTCACTTTTACCAATATCATCCCAACGGCGTAGCGCAATCGCATTGCCTGCCTCTGGCATTTGCTGAAATTGGTCACATTCTGCGGTGCTCATCAAACCGCCTTGCAACTGCAGACTGCGCACCGAGTCCTGAGATAATGTTTTTTTGTAAGATTCGTCTGTGCTCACCAAATACCGCTTTGCAAGCACATGCAAAGCGATCGGCTCGGTAACTGATTTGTTAAATATTTTTGATAAAAACTGACTCCCAACTAACTCATGCCGATCATCTATCCCATTCAGAGTTGGCGTCCCTTCAAACTTACTCAATAAATGACCTATATCGTGGAGCCATGCTGCCAATTGCAACTCTTTTGACGCATGATTCTTCTTCGCTTGCATTCCGCACTGCCATGCATGCTCTAACTGGGTAATTCTTTCACCTTGGTAACGCAAATCACCACTGGTTTCGTATAGATTAATGATAAATGGGATGCCTTTCATCCTCAAATTTTATTTTATTAGTATGACAGCAATGTTTTACTTTTATTTCATTTTGTTTAACGACTTCAAATCGGTAGCACCTTAACAATTTTTCTGAGCAATATTTCTTGTGAATCATATTTTTTTCATTAAATATTGCTACGATATCGAAATATGAAAATTGCAATTGTTACTGATGCGTGGGAACCCCAAGTCAATGGCGTAGTACGCACCCTCAAAATGACTGCCCAAGAGCTAACGCACTTAGGGCATACCGTCAAAGTGATATCGCCTAGTCAATTTTATTCAATACCTTGTCCAAGTTACCCTGAAATTCGTTTGGCTTTAGCTTGGCCCAGTGAACTATCTCAAATATTCCATAGTTTTTCACCGAACTGTATTCATATTGCCACTGAAGGCACACTAGGATGGCTGGCACGATCCTTTTGTCTAAAACATAAAATCCCTTTTACCAGTGCATTTCACACACGTTTTCCAGAGTATATGCATGCTCGATTCCACATCCCAATTCATTGGGGCTATGCTGTACTTCGAAAATTTCACCAATCCAGCAGCGCCTGTTTAACACCTACATCTGCCATCAAGCAAACACTCGAATCCAAAAATTTTAGTCACATTAAATTATGGTCTCGGGGTGTAGACACCCAGGTGTTTAAACCACATGGCATAACACTCCCGCGTAGCAATTCACCGGTCTTTTTATATGCTGGTCGTATCGCTATAGAAAAACAAGTCGATCACTTTCTTGGGCTTGATCTGCCTGGTGAGAAATGGGTGGCTGGCGATGGTCCTGAGCTACCTCGACTGAAATATAAATACCCGTCTGCCCGTTGGTTTGGATCACTCGATAGCGTTAGTCTAGCCACACTGTACCGTTCAGCAGACGTGCTTGTTTTCACCAGCGTGACCGATACCTTTGGTTTAGTGATGCTTGAGGCTATGGCTTGCGGCACTCCAGTGGCGGCTTACCCAGTAGCTGGCCCAATCGATGTTGTAAAACCAGGGGTTTCGGGTGTTCTAGACCAAGATTTACGTAGGGCCTGCCTTGCCGCATCAGCCTTACCCAGAGATCAAGTTACGCTATATGCTGCGAGCTTTAGTTGGCAATCTGCCACACAACAATTTTTATCCGCTCTAATGCCAATACAATGGTCAAAATAGATTTTAAAAAATGTATTACGCAATCAAATATTTTTTATAACAAGCCGATTGTATAACGATTCCTATCATTAATGAATGCGATGGCGTCCGCAAGGGTGGGTTAAAATTTTAGAACTGTGCATTGCACACATTTATAATACCCCTAATTCATTAAAATAATTTGTCACCGAAGCACTCCAAGGCTACACTAGTGCCGTCGATGCCTTAGCCATCCAAGCCGATTAATCTTGCTTCGTTTTAACTAACCAGCCTACCGTAATCTCTACCGGAGTCATTATGTATTTACGCCGCCCAACTGATATCACCCCTTCGACGATTACACCACAAGCGGTTTACGACAGCCGCCGCGCATTCATTAAACACGCCGGCCTAGCCTTAGCCACAGGGGTGAGCGCTCTACAAGCACTGCATATCAATATTGCAGAAGCAGCACAACCCACAACAGCCCGACAAAAATTAAGTGGCTACAGTAAAACTACATATGGCGCGAATGAAAAACTCACAAGCTATGAAGACGTCACCACCTATAACAACTACTACGAGTTTGGCACTGACAAAACGGACCCTGCTAGATCTGCGCACACCTTACGCACTCGCCCATGGACTGTAGCGATAGAGGGCGCAGTCAAAAAAAATAAAACCCTGTCGATTGAAGATATTATGAAACTTGCTCCCTTAGAAGAGCGTATCTATCGCATGCGCTGTGTCGAAGCATGGTCCATGGTAATCCCGTGGATTGGCTTACCGCTAGCAAAACTCATTGATGCGTGCGAACCGACCGGCAATGCTAAGTTTGTTGAATTCATCACCCTGGCCGACCCCAAGCAAATGCCCGGCCTTAGACCAAGCATTCTCGACTGGCCATATAACGAAGGGCTGCGCATTGATGAGGCCATGCATCCACTATCGATCATGGCTGTTGGATTATATGGTGAGGTGCTACCCAATCAAAACGGCGCACCCATGCGACTTGTAGTACCGTGGAAATACGGTTTTAAATCCGCCAAGTCGATTGTCAAAATTCGCTTTACTGAAACTATGCCACAAACCGCTTGGGTTAAAGCCGGTCCGCGCGAGTATGGCTTTTATTCTAACGTTAACCCCAGTGTGGATCACCCACGTTGGAGCCAAGCCACCGAACGGCGGATAGGTAGCGGGGTTTTTGCACCACGCATTAAAACTCTACCTTTTAATGGTTATGCAGATCAAGTCGCTCAACTCTATACCGGCATGGATTTAAGCAAGTTCTACTAAAATCAATAGTTTTCTGGAAGTCAACCTGGTGGCCAAGTGAAGGCTCGGCCCGCTAGCAAATGCACATGTAGGTGATATACCGACTGACCTGCACCAGTACCATTATTAACCGCAAGCCGGTACGCATCGCCCACCCCCAGCTGACGCGCCACTGTGCCTGATGTTAGCAACAAGTGGCCTAGAATCGCCTGATCTGCAGGCTCAGCATCGACCACACGCGGGATCAATTTCTTGGGCACTATTAATACATGCACAGGGGCTTGCGGTTGAATGTCACGAAACGCTATGCACAACTCATCCTCATACACAATATCGGCAGGAATCTCGCGGGCAATAATTTTTAAAAATAATGTATCTGTCATCTCTCAGCGTCCATTGATCAATAATTCGGTCGTGCGTAGCAATTATGGATGCTGCGCAACAAAATCGGAATAACTTACATAATCTTTAACATGCGCGTGCATGGGCTCTGTTGCATAACAACGCACACACAACACCACTAAATTACTTTCACTTAAATCACTAGTATCGCCATTAGCATGATGTACATACAAATACTCGCGCCCCTGCCCTTGCAAACGGACAAAACATCGCGAGCAGGTATAGTTTGCACTATGCTTTACCCGCTCAAAGCGTAAGCCCCAATCAATTCCCTCTTGCTCACCCAGGGGCATACCCTCGGGCCTCACCAGCGGTGCAGCCATTTGATAGCGCAAACTATTGAGCGCAGGCATCTCTAAAAAATTAATGAAGTGTAATTGACTCATTTGCGGGAAAACTCACGTGCCATACTCTCAATACGCGCCTCGGCATTAGTCACAATCCGAAACTCAACACGCTGCGACGCTAGTTCATCCACTACATCAGAACCCGTCATAATAGGTTTAGACGAAGACAAACCGTTAGCAGTCAATTTCTCACGTAACCACGCCTCACTCTCTTGTATCCCGTCAATCTTTAACACATGCTCCAGCACCGAACGGGTACGCGCCTGAGATAATGCCATGTTGCTGATATAAGCATCCTGACCGCCAGCTTTTTTACCCGACCAAAATGTAGAGGTATGACCCTCGATACGTATTTCTTGAATTGAGTTTTTAAATTTGTCGCTTGATAAAATTTTGGTATAACGCGGAATAAACTCATTTAAAATAGCTTTAAATTTTGGTTTTAATTCAGCCGAACCAGTTGCAAACAACACATCTGGATTTTTAAAGCGTAGGGTCATTGAGCCTAAAAACTCTGCATCCCATTGCTTAAGATTTTTATCAAATTCAAGTTGTAAGGCACGGACTAACTCTTGCTTAGTCTCCTCGTACTCCTTAACGACCAAGGTCGTGGTTTGCTCAACTCGCAACATAAATGCTGCAGTAATCAGCAAAAAAATCAACATCAATCCAGTCATCAAATCTGCAAGCGGGATCCAATGTGCTTGACTCGAACGTTCCATGCTCATACGCGTGAAGTCATCTGCACAATCTGCCGCAATTTATCCGTCAGGGGACTGTAATCGTCTACAAATTTTTGCGATAAGGCCGCCAACTGCCGCCCCAAAGTCTCTAGGGATTGGTTGAGTTCTTTTTGCAAAGCCGCATCTAAGCTGGCCACACCAGTGGCAATGACTTGAGCGTTCTCTGTCAGGGATTGATTTAAGTTACGCTGTGCTAACTGCATCGCCTCATTCAACATGGCGTGCATCTGCGCATGGTTAGTCTGCGACTGTGCACTAAACTGCTGCACAATACCCGCAACATCGGCCTGCAGCGCAGTTACGCCGAGCTTCAATCCACTCAACATCTCATCCACCTTGTGGGCAAACATTGGGGTAATCTCTTGCATACCGCCTAAGAGGGTAGCCAACTCACGCTCTTGTTGATATAACGTGTCTTTACGCTCATTTAATAGCTTCAACACATCATCTAGCCCTACTGCAATAGTGGCAAACCGCTCCGCTTGGGTCACTACCACTGTTAAGCTATTAGCCGAGGATTGCAAATCTCGCGACGCCTGCTCCTGCGCAAATTTGATTTGCTCTAACTCGTCTTTATATTGCTCCTGCCATAACACTAATTTCTCAACCGCGCTATTGAGTTGTTTAAAATTCTCGCCAAACTGATTCTTAAGCTCCTGATTAAACTCATCAATCACTTTTTTTAGAGCCTCCACAATCGCTTTCTGATTGTTCTCAACCATGTTTTGAGCAAAGCGATCAAATGCTTGGGTTAACTGCGTCAGTAATTGCGTATTCTCTTGGCGCAATAACTTAAACTGCGTCATCAACGTACCCGGCTCATCCCCCACCAAGCCCATACGCAAGGCGTGCATAGACACGACTACATCTTCAAGAGTAGTGGCTTTAATGTGCGTGATTTCATCCGGTATTGGCCCCTTATTGCGATAATGCCTAAACTTCAAATACAACGCACCACCTACCCCAGTGACTGAGGCCCAAAACGCAGTCTTCACGCCCTCTAGCAAACTCGGCACACTGTGGGCAATATCGCTAGTGTCAAAATTCAATAACGCCAGTGCAATGCCAATAAAACAACCAAAAATACCACTGGTAGTCAAAATCTCTGGGCCATGTGTGACCGAGAAGCGATTAAAGCGAATATGGGTGAGGTAAATTGTCAATGACAAATTAATCACAATAAATATAATAGTCTCTGGCGAATTAAATAAGGCCTGCCATCCCGTTCTACTCTCAGCGGCTGCAATACCGCTGGCACCTATTAAGACCAGCATGAGTGCCCATTTATTCATTGCCATCCTCTACGATAAACCCTCTGTGATAAACCATTACTGCAATCGATTCAACCTTTTAAAAGGTGATTGCAAATTCAGGCACACTATCCTAACAGCCTAGGGCAACAATTTACACTAAGCGTGTTTCACTGTATAGACAAGGGGCTGGCCCCAATCGGATGACTAAAGGTAATTTGGTAGATTGATAGTACCTTAGATGAAAAGCGCAGCAACCCCTTAAGGATGGCGTTCTATTAATCAAAATGCTTATAAAACAAATACTTCATCCATTGTACAACGATCAAATAGGTGACTACGAGACCAAACAACACCAAATAGAAAAACACTGGGGGCGATACAAACCCAAAATAAGCGCCTATCGGGGTCAGTGGCAAGATAATCGCAATACAAACGACGGCTAATGACGTCGCCACCAACACGGGGTGAGGTTTGCTCTTAAACGGCCAACCGCGAGTGCGGATCACAAAAATCACCAAGACCTGTGTACACAACGACTCCACAAACCACCCAGTTTGAAACAATTTCTCATCAGCTTGTAAAAATTCCAGCAATACATAAAAAGTCAAAAAATCAAATAAGGAGCTAACCGAACCAATGACTAACATAAAATTACGAATGAAATGTAGGTCTAATATCTGAGGTGCAGCCATTTCTATAGCATCTACTGCATCTAATGGAATCGGGACTTCAGAGATATCATATAAAATATTATTTAATAAAATTTGTGTAGGCAGCATCGGTAAAAATGGTAAAAATAAAGCGGCACCAGCCATACTAAACATATTGCCAAAATTTGAACTGGTGCCCATCATGATGTATTTCAAAATATTTCCAAAAGTACGCCGCCCTTCTAATACACCAGCATGCACCACAGATAAATCCTGTTCTAATAAAATCATATCAGCGGCAGCCTTAGCCACATCTACTGCTGTATCTACTGACAAGCCCACATCGGCAGCATGCAATGCAGGGGCATCATTAATGCCGTCTCCCATGTATCCAACAACATGATTGTTCGCTTTAAGCGCTAGTATCACTCGTTCTTTCTGGCTAGGACTTACCCGACAAAATAAATTGGCTTGCTCCACACGTCGTTGCAACGCACGCTGATCTAGATCGGCAATTTCGCTCCCCAGCAACACCTCTTGGACAGTAATCCCAAGTTGCTGACAGACATGACGAGTGACTAAATCACTATCACCGGTGACCACTTTAATACTTACCCCAGCATCTTGCAGTTTAGTTAATGCCACGGCTGCACTGACCTTAAGTGGATCTAGAAAAGCAGTAAACCCAGCCAGAACCAATTCAGTTTCATCCGTAATAATTGCAGCTGCGTGATGCCTAGGCACTTCTCGCCAAGCAATACCCAGCACCCTTAAACCATCCGCCTCCAAAGCATGATACCTATTTTTAATGACACTTAAAAAAGTATTATCCATAGCCACAGCGGCAATGGTGCTTTGCGTATGCACATGCGTGCACAGCGCTACCACTTCTTCAGCAGCACCTTTTACTACCAACCAACGTTTGCTACCATCATCAATCAACACCGACACACAACGTCGTTCAAAATCAAATGGGATCTCATCAATCTTGCGCCATGTCCCTACTTCTAAATTCTTATACTCTAAAATAGCATTATCTAAAGGGCTTTTCAGTCCGGTTTCAAAGTAACTATTGAGATAAGCCAACTCCAAGACATGCTGACTCTCGAATCCCATAGGGTCTAGGTATCGCTCCAGACGAATTCTAGCCTCTGTCAAAGTCCCTGTTTTATCGGTGCAAAATACATCCATAGAACCCAAGTCTTGAATAGCACTTTGTCGTTTAACAATCATCTTACGCTTTGAGAGCCGAATGGCACCACGCGCCAAAGTGACTGACACCACCATTGGCAACAATTCAGGTGTTAAACCTACTGCTAACGCTACTGCAAATATAAACGACTCTAACCAAGGTTTATGAAACCATGCATTCACTAACAAAACAAACAACACTAGCATTGCAGTCAACCACATGATCAACATACCAAAGCGATGCGTACCCAGATCAAACGATGTGGCCTGCGATGGGTTTTGAATACGATCGGCAATATTTCCCATCTCTGTATGACTACCTGTTTTTACAATGAGTATTAACGCACTACCACCAATCACCGATGTCCCCATAAATACCGCATTGGTCGCATCACTGAACTGCGTCGAAGTGCTGGGCAACACACCCGGATGTTTTTCTATAGGAAATGCTTCACCCGTGAGGCTCGACTGATTCACAAAAAAATCTTTAGCCGAGATGACTAAACCATCAGCCGGTATCAAATCACCTGCAGTGAGCACTGCTACATCCCCGGGCGCCACCTCCCTAATCGGAACTTCAACTGCGATGCCATTGCGCATAATAGTGGCTCGTATAGCTACTGATTGGCGTAACTTTTCTGCAGCAGCGTTGGCTTTGAATTCTTGGAAAAAATCTAAAGTCACACTCAATAGCACCATGGTGCTGATAATAGCAAAATTAAGTATCTCACCTGTTAACGCCGAAACAAAACTAGCCACAATCAAAATAATCACTAAAGGATTCTTAAACTTAGCAATAAATTGCCAACCTAGTGAATTATGACGATAGGTATTAAAGGTGTTAAAACCAACTGTCTTCAGCAGTATTGCCGCCTCGCTATCGGTCAGGCCTGTGGGCTGCGGGCTAATCCTGGATTGTATATTGGGCTCAAGCCACCAACTCTTTTTAGGCATAGCTCAATATAACCGCCAAACACTAGCTGATAGTTGATCCACATCAATAGCTGGATAGGGATATACCTTATGATTGAGTTATGGAGCGTGGTTGACATTGAAAAAATAAATTGAATTATTTAATTAAAAAACTAGCAGCTATCACCAAAATACCATTACCGATAGCAAGCTTCGCAACACCTGTGATTGCGATCATAGCTGTAACTTGGATAGGCATGCTGGCATATAAACAACTATGGCATCACCCTGTGAAAGCGATTGTCATATCCAGTGGTGAGATCATGCATACGATTGTTGCCAGCGGTCACGTGGAGAGCCCTCACCGTATTAGCATCAGCGCACAAATTACTGGATCAGTCACTCAAATACCAGTAGTGGAAGGGCAGTTTGTCGAACGCGGCCAAATTTTAGTGCAACTCGAAAATAGCGAGTCTCAATTTATTCTGAAACAAACTTTGGCGATTGAGCAACAAGCACTCACATCCATTCGGCAACTGCAGGAATTGAAAGTGCCGGTCGCTCAGCAAACATACCTTCAAGCGTATGCTAATTTCATCAATGCACAAAGAGGCTTATCACGCTCCTTGACATTACATAGCCAAGGGTTTGTGGGTACTGCTGCCAGAGACGACGCTTTACGTACTGTGCAAGTGGCGCAGTCCCAGTTAATGGTCACTCAAAAACAATTGGCAAGCTTACAACCGGATGGCAGCGATTTTGCATTAGCACAATCTGCTGCATTGCAAGCCAATGCAGCTGCGGATGCTGCTCGCGCACGTTTGCGCTATAGCACTATTTCAGCACCAAAAACTGGGACCTTAATCGTACGCAATGTTGAAGTGGGGGATGGTGTACAAGCTGGCAAAGTATTAATGGTCATCTCTCCACAAGGAACTATACAATTAGTGGTGCAAATTGATGAAAAAAATATGAAATGGTTGCATTTAAATCAAATGGCTATCGCTAGTGCAGACGCTTTCCCTGATCAAAAATTTCAAGCACAACTTACATATATTAATCCGCGAATCGATCCACAGCGCGGCTCCGTCGAAGTAAAGCTCAATGTTATTAATCCACCTGCAATCTTGAAACAGGATATGACTGTTTCAGTCGATATCGAGGCTTTACGAAGAAACCATATATTGCTCATCCCCATCAATGCTATTCATGATTACGGACAGCAAACACCCTGGGTATTAGTCATAAAAAATGGAATTGCTCAGCAGCGTGGCATTCAATTAGGACTGGAGAATAAAGGCATAGCAGAGGTGCGCTCTGGATTAATCGCCGGTGACCAGGTGGTGCCTGTTCATGAAGCCCATATCTATGATGGCACTCTGGTGCATGTTATCGCACCATGAACTTAATCACCTGGCTACCCTTTGAGTGGGTTGTTGCTATTCGTTTTTTAAAAGAAGGTAAAATACAAACCGCATTTATCATCATCGGTATCTCGATTGGAGTTGCGGTGATTGTATTCATGTCAGCGTTGCTCACAGGTATGCAAGCTAACTTTGTCAATCGTGTACTGACTGGACAAGCGCATATTCAATTACTAGTTCACAAAGAAGTGGTGCGCCCGTTACATTTAGAACCAGACTTATTAGAGTCTGCTACTTTACAAATGCCACTACAGCGCTTTAAAAGCATAGATCAATGGCAAAGCGTGGCGACCCAACTTCAAAAAATGCCTGAAGTCAGCGTCGTATCCCCGGCGATCTCCAGTTCAGCATTAATTAATCGCGGTGAAGCAAGTCGATCAGTCTCTGTGACTGGTATGGAACCCGATGTGTATTTTAAAATCATTCCACTACCAGAAAAAATAGTCCATGGTCAGGCCTTTGTGACCAGCGACTCCATATTAATTGGAACTGAATTAGCCTTAGATTTTGGGTTAGGTATTGGTGACAAATTACGCATCTCTACAGCGAATGGTGGCGTTAATGTTCTCAAGGTTACCGGTATATTTGATTTAGGAAACAAAGGGGCAAATAGCCGCAATGTCTTTATTGCATTTCGCACAGCGCAGAGCATGTTCAATTTGATTGGCGGTGCTTCTACGCTTGACATCACATTGCACGACGTGTACGCAGCCGAAACCATGGCCAGAACAATTGAGAACCTCACCGGACTCCAAGCGGACAGCTGGATAAAAACGAATGAGCAGTTTTTTACCGCAGTTAAAGCACAGACCACCGGTAATACGGCAATCCGTATCTTTGTTGCACTCTCGGTTGGTTTTGGCATTGCTAGCGTTTTAGTGGTTTCTGTGGTGCAGCGCTCACGCGAGATTGGTATTTTGCGTGCAATGGGAATTACCCGTGGTCAAATTCTTAGGGTATTTTTATTACAAGGCGGATTATTGGGGATGTTAGGTGCTTTGATTGGTTCTGCTATTGGTGGGTCAGCCTTATGGCTTTGGCAAAACTTTTTACGCAATGCCGATGGCACTATCATGTTTGCTTTAAGATTTGACGCACAACTGCTGATGCAAACGCTGATATTAGCCACTGCTACTGGTCTATTAGCCGCATTTGTACCAGCACTGCGGGCAGCGCGATTAGACCCTGTAGTTGCCATACGTGGCTAATTTTTACAGCTAATCTTTACTGCTAATTTATTCTGAATCTATCTCAAATGCATAGCCATCTGGACAATAGGAAATCTATTTTCAGATGCCGTATCGAATTCTGCGTTGGATTGCGCATCTGATTCTGTATCTGACTCTGAGTCCGACTCTGCATCCCATCCCGTAGCCAACCCTTGATCTTGCGTGGTAACTGATGCTTTCACTAATGCAGCTGCTGAAATTATATCTAATACCTTCATCTCAAAACCCAGCCCATTTGCTAGTTTGCGCATGATATTGTGATTACTACGGCAATAGCCTAATAGCTCCTGTGTGCCGTGTTGGCGCAAATACCCGATCATTTTTTGCAACAATACACGCCCGATGCCCATACCTCGCCAATCTACAGCAATATAAATGGAGAACTGTGCTTGCACATTATCGGGGTCACATAACGACCAGATCTCAGCCACAATGCGCCGATCTGCAGATTGATCTGCACTGAGCACCACAAAAGTCATTTCACGGTCGTAATCAATCTGACTATATCGGGCTATTTCTAATTTAGGAGATGCACCTCTTGAATAAAATAATCGCACACCCATATCTGTAGCATGCGAAGATACGTCTGCATATAAATTCATCAACGCAGTTCCATCTTGGGGTTGTATCGGACGCACAATGAATGTCTGGCCTGCAATGTCGATCTGCTCTTCTAGTGCATATGGATAGGGTTTAATAGCTAAACGCATATCACTATTGACATCCGGTTCACGCAGCTTCACCCGTGCATCTACAGCAATAATTCCATTGGCATTCAATAACAAGGGGTTAATGTCTAATTCATCCACCCAGCTCAGCTCAGAGGCGATTTGCGATACATTCATAATCGTAGTTAACAAGGCCTTGATATCTGCTGCCGGACGCCCACGATATTCTTTGAGGATTGGGTCGAGTTGGCTACGATGGATTAAATCCATTGCTAGGTTCACATTCATTGGCGGCAAGCTGACAGCATGACCAGATTTCAGCTCTACCATGACCCCTCCCTCACCTAGCATCAGCACCGGGCCAAATACGGAGTCTGTATTAACCCCTAAAATCAATTCTGTTGATTTTTTATTGTCAACCATTGCCTGAACAATAAAAGAATACTCGCCTTCCTGCACTAACAACTTTTGCATTTGCAGTTGCATACGATGACCAGATTGCGCTACCTGATTCTCATTGAGCAGATTGAGCGCAACACCACCAACATCCGATTTGTGAATGATTTTTTCAGATTGAATTTTTAAAGTTACCGGATAACCGATAGTGTGCGCTGCACGTACGGCATCATTGACTGTTTTTACAGGTATAGTTTTCACAGTCGGTATGCCATAGGCGTTTAATAGTTGTAGTGCTGCAGCGCCATCTAACCACTGTTGATGATTTGCAATAGCCTGATCAAATATACCTTGGGCTACGATACGATCTGGCACAACAGTATCTAATATTGCAATTGGCAATTGCTGCAAAGCCGCTTGGTTACGCGCATAGTTAACCATTTGCATCCACGCCATCACTGCACGTTCCGGCGTATTGTATGTTGGCAAGTTCGCCTGCGCTGTTGCCATACGTGCACCATACACAGCTGCACCGCCCAACCAACACGTGAGTACCGGCTTATGCGTAGCCGTCATTGTCGTGACACAAAACTGCGCAATCGCCAATGCATCAACAATCGCAGTCGGCGCGTGTATAAACAATACCGCGTCAACCTCTGGCGCTGTTAATAAAATGGATAAGGCATTTTGATATCGCTCAACTGGCGCATCACCAATAATGTCAATCGGGTTGGCTTGTGGCCAAGCTGCTGGTAAACAGTCATTTAACTGTTGAATGGTTGTTTGGCTCAACGTCGCTAACACACCGCCTTGTAATTGTAGGGCATCCGCAGCCAGCACTCCTGCACCACCCCCATTGGTGAGAATGGCAAGTCGCTCACCTTGTATTGCTCGACCATGCGCTAGTGTCTGCGAAGCATCAAACAAGGCTTCTAGTGTATCTACACGCAACATGCCTGCTCGTCGGAAGGCTGCATCTATGACCACATCTGAACCTGCAAGGGCATGGGTGTGCGATGCAGCAGCCTTTGCGCCTGCAGGCGCACGCCCTGATTTCACTATCACCACAGGTTTAATACGGGCACAATGCCGCGCTGCAGACATGAACTTGCGGGCAGCACTAATAGATTCTGCATACATCAATACGGCTTTTGTGTTGAGGTCACCCGCCAAATAATCTAATACATCTCCAAAATCAATATCCGCACTATCCCCTAAAGAAATAAAACAAGAAAACCCAATGTCACGTTCATTAGCCCAATCTAACATGGCAGTGGCAAGCGCACCAGATTGCGAAACAAATGCTAGTCGTCCTGCTAGCGCATAACTGGGTGCAAAGCTGGCATTTAACCCAATACGAGGGACTAATAAACCAATGCAGTTCGGTCCTAAAATGCGCATGACATAAGGCTGTGCTGCATTCAGCATCAATTGGCCATAGGTCAGGACTTGATCTCCCCCTCCAACCATAGCATTCAAGCCCGTAGAAATCACAATGGCAGCTCTACAACCCTTGCGTCCAAGTTCATCTATCAAGCTCGGTATACTGTGGGCTGGGGTGCAAATGATGGCTAGATCTGGGGTGAATGGTAAGGCACTCACCGTGGGCCACACACAATCTTCATGAATAAAGCTGTAATTCGGATTCACCAAGCCAATCAAACCTGTAAATCCGCCCGCCTTCAGGTTTCTTAAAATTAGCGTGCCGAGGCTGTTTGGTTTATCAGATGCTCCAATTAATGCTAACGATTGCGGTTGAAACAGCGAATCTAGATTCCGAATCGACATTGCCCATCAACCTTGATCTACCATCATGACATTGCAAGCGCTGTCTCTGAGTGGCTATCCACATCACTGGCGTATACGGTCCTGCCCACAGCCCATTGGCGCTGACTGGTTATTTTCTCAGCCATGATCACTGAGAGTGGCCTGGTATGCTGCAGTTCAAAGACGATATGGCTATTATTTAAATGAATAGATTGATTGCTTGCACGATACATCGCCGAGACAATAGCTTGCTCAATTTCAGAACCAGAAAAATTAGCACTGAATGTGGCCAGCTCTGCGAGATTGAATGCCTTAGATTCTTGTTCTCTTTTTTTGAGGTGAATCTTAAATATATCTTTCCTAGTTGAAAAATTAGGTAAATCTATAAAAAATATTTCATCAAAACGACCCTTTCTCAGCAACTCAGGTGGCAAGGCCGATACATCATTAGCGGTTGCGATCAAAAACACACGCTCTGTACGCTCTGCCATCCAAACTAATATAGTCGACAACAATCGCTTTGAAACACCGCCATCAGTGCTCCCGCCCGAATCGGTAGACAATCCTTTTTCCAATTCATCAATCCACAATACACAAGGCGCCATTGCTTCAGCTTGCTTGATCACCAACCGAATATTGCGCTCACTCTCGCCTAACCATTTACTATACAAAGTTCCAAAATCTAACCGCAACAATGGGACATTCCAAGATTTAGCAACAGCCTTTGCCGCAACACTCTTGCCACAACCCTGCACACCCAGCAATAAAATACCTTTAGGCACATCTAACTTAACGGATTGGTGAGTACCAACAAATTGCTGGCGACGTAACTCTAACCACGACTTTAAATGTTCTAATCCGCCGACTTCATTTAAATCTGCTGATGAAGGATAAAACTCTACCAACCCATCTTTACCCAGCGATTGTTTTTTAAATTCAACGATATCTTGTATATCTTCATTGTTGATACGACCATCATCACTGATAGCGTTATATATTAACCGCTCAACATCATCCTCATTAAATCCAGATAAATTTTGCAGTAAAACACTCTCCATATCCTCACTTCTGTAAATGACTCTACCTTTATGTTGATTCAACCACCTGTAGGCCTGCTCTAGGTAAATTTCGTGAATGCGCTCCTTTTTAGGCAATCTTGGCGTAAATTTTGCACATAAGTAATTGAGATCATCAGGCAATGCCAATTTACCCTCTAGAAATATAATTGTCTTTGGTATTCGATCATAATTCTCAGCAATTTCCTTTAAAACCCTGAGTGGAATTGGATTTTTAATATGTTGCTCGATATCTAACAACACATAAATACCCGGCTTATCAGTGGTTTTAATGTAATTTAAAGCTTCTTCGATCAAATGGGATTTAACGAACTCCGTTGCGCTTGGATATTCACAAAGTCCATTGGTAACAGACCACACATAATAATTCCAGTGCTCTGTATCTACGATTACTTTTATTAACTTTAACAATCGTTGCTCTTCAAAAGAGTCTATATTGATGATAGGTATTCTTGACTTAATGAGCGATTTTAAATCGTTAGTATTTCCGCTAATCATTTTTTGGTATTCTTTCTATGAATTGGATATATCCACAAACTTTAGAAATTACACCTGATTAAAATAAACTCTGTCTTAAACTAACACATTTTTTTTGCTAATTCGAAGGAGGTTTGGCAATTCACACAAAACGATGTAGCCGGCATCGACTCTAATCGCTTTAAATCAATCTGTTCACCACAATCTAAACAACTACCGTAGAGATGACTTTCAATACGCTTTTGTGCTTCATCAATTTGTAGTAATTCATCTTCCATACGCGTGATACTAAAATGATTAATATTGTCTTGATGAATAGCACCCGCCAGATCTTTGAAATCATACACATCATGCGTTGATACTGTTTCTACTAACTCTATTCCGTGAATTAACGAGTGTAATGATTTTCTCAATACATGCTCTCGTGACTTGAGTAACTTTAAAAAATGTGTTTCATGAGATTGATCCTTGGCACGCATATTGATTTTCCTTGTTTATTGTTAGCTACGTTTCGCTCTTGTTTGTCTTTTTTGAACCGTTTAACGATGAATTAGAGCTATCTCGAGTATAAGCTTGTCTGCAATATACCTTTTGATCTATCGCAACAAGCAAGCATTTACTAATCATATTCTTATTGATGTATATCAATCTGAATTTGTGTGTAAGCCTCAAAATAGTTCAAGCACCTCCGTTAGCTATTTAGATGACGCCACATCCAATTGGCTCCATAAAACAATCAGGACATTTCATTATAAGGACTCATCCATGTTTACCAATTACCTAGTGCCTATTTCTAACGACTCTACCACTAGTAAAAACTTAAAATTTATTGCTGAGATGGCAAAGCAGGATAAAGCCCACATTACCTTGTTATTTATTTCGGATCCGATGGTGCCTTATATGTACACTGAAGGTATGGTTGACTATTACGCTGTTTCAACCAGCATGCATGAAAAATCATGCATAGAATACGCAGAACGCCTATTTGCAAAAGCCCAAAAACTCTTGGGCGACGATGTCAAATCCAAAACAGCTCACGTCTTCCATTCAGTGATATTTGAAGGCATTATTGCCACTGCTAAGAAACATAAATCTGATGTCATCATCATGGCATCACATAAGCGCAGAGGCCTCGAAGGGGTGTTCTTAGGTAGCGATACTCATGCTGTCATTACACACACTAAGTTGCCGGTATTGGTCATATAGATTTTCAACGCTACACCCAAGCCAAATATATAAACCTTTTTACACTAAAATTTTTTTTAAGATCATTCATCAATATGGCAACAGAAATAGAACGAAAGTTTCTTCTTAAAAATGAGTTATGGCGAAACAAAGCCGAAGGCACTCTATTTCGTCAAGGCTATCTGAGTTTTGATATTGATCGCACAGTACGTGTGCGCATTGTCGATAAGAAAGCATATCTCACCATCAAAGGGTGTAAAAAAGGCGCACCTCGAATGGAATTTGAATACGAAATTCCATTCGATGATGGCTGTCAGCTCTTAGATACAATGGTGATTGCACCCATCATTGAAAAAACTAGATACCACATCGCGCACAACCATTTCAATTGGGAAGTAGATGAATTTTTTGGAGACAATAAAGGATTAATTGTTGCCGAGATTGAGTTGTCTCGCGAGAACGAAGCGTTCGACGTGCCCGAATGGATTGGCCTTGAAGTGACCCATGACCCACGTTACTTTAATTCTAGCTTAGTTGCTCACCCCTTCTCAAGGTGGCCCTAACATTTAATAGCGTCTCACATTGACTGACCATATGCCCCTACATGAACAAAAGTTGCTGATTAATGGCTCTAAAATAATTCCCAGATCCGAATTCCGAATATTTGATGCGCATTTATACCCCGCCATACAAGATAAAATCTGGGAATTAGGTGCTCAGCTGCAATATAAAAAAATAGCACCTGCTGAAACTTATTTTATCTCTAAGATGACTCATGTTTCGAACATTAAAATCAGAAATTCTGCAGTTGATATCAAAATTAAAATTTCTGAAACTGCACAGGGGTATCATGTATTTGAGCCTAAGCATAAGTTTAAATTTCCACTTCATAAAAATGAATTTAGCATTACACTGGATCTATTGGGTGTTGAGCATAACGGTCTTAATGATAAATATTCGGAGTATGAATTTAGAGCATTTTTTCATGGTATGCCCAATATCTATGTCATAGATGTTGAAAAGATACGCTATGGTTTTCACATTGAAGATGTAGCGTGTGAGTTTGCTAAAATAAAATTTAACAGAGCCTATTTAGAATCGATTTGCTGCGAATCTGAGGATTGTTTACGGGTGAAGCATATCGCTCAGTTATTAGGCATCGCGAATTTCCCAAATGAGAACTACATCAAAGTCATTAAACAAATTATTGGTATTTAACTAGACTTTCTATAGGACTATCTTTCCACATGAACCGCCTAGACCCGAGAAACTTTGTCTTAGTATGGGATCTGCCTGTTCGAGTGTTTCATTGGTTGCTGGTGATTTCTTTTGCTGGCGCATGGCTTACGGCAGAAGGTGAATCGTTAACAATGCTGCATTATGCGTTCGGCTATTCGGCTTGCGCGCTGGTGTTCTTTAGGCTGATCTGGGGCTTTATTGGTACGCGCTATGCCCGATTTGCTCAGTTTTTGCATGGGCCACGCCAGATCGTACTGCACTTCAGAAGTCTATTAACGAGCCAACAACACACCTCACCGGGTCACAACCCTGCGGGGGGAATGGTGATGGTGGCATTGATGGCCATCATCATGGCTATTGGATTAACAGGTTATTTGCAAGTTAGCGCACTGTTAGGTCAATCAATCGGTCACTTCATGGGCGAGGTTCATGAATCTATTGCGAGTCTATGCTTAGCGCTGGTGTTATTGCATGTTACTGTCGCCATCATCATGAGTTTCTCGCAACAAGAAAATCTTATTCGCGCCATGGTGACCGGAAAAAAACTGGGCACTCCCGATCAAGCCATACCATATTCTATGCACATAGTGGGCATTGGATTGGCACTGGCTTGGGGTTATACCTTCTACTTAATATATAGTGGCGCCACACCCGGGCTGACATAAATTTTGAGAACATTTTATTCTGTATATTTTTAAAATATTTTAAAAAAACAATTTCAATTCTATTTGGCATTAGCATTAATATTAATATTAGTTTTAGCTCTAATTTTATGAGCATTACCGCTCACACAGGCAACGAAGGTATCCCATCGCTACCATACTCCCAAACCGGCGCCCATCAGAACCCGTGCTCGCACTCCATGGCATACGCAAATCATTTAATATCGGTGAACCCAACGAGATTGAAATCTTGCATGGGATAGATCTTACACTGTATGCCGGTGAGTTTTGTGCGGTGGTTGGCCCCTCGGGTTCCGGCAAGAGCACACTACTAAACACCGTAGGCCTACTCGATCGACCCAGCAGTGGCAGCCTAAGCATTTGCGGACATGAAACTACAAAACTACCCGATACAGGTTTAACCCAATTACGCGGTCACAACATTGGGTTTGTTTTTCAATACCACTATTTATTAAGTGCATTTACTGCACTTGAAAATGTCATGATGCCGATGTTTGCCGATGCCGGCTTTCAAAATATCATCATGCTAGAGCGTGCTACCCATCTTCTCGACAGCGTGGGCCTCAGCCCCTGGTTACAATCGCCAGCAGGTCAGTTATCTGGCGGTCAACAACAACGTGTTGCCGTTGCCCGCGCCTTAGCTATGCAACCGGCATTAATTCTCGCAGACGAACCCACAGGTAATTTAGACAGCAAAAGTGCCGATGGCGTGTTTGAGCTTTTACAGTCTGTATGTCGCGAACAAGGCACTACTGTACTGTTTGTGACCCACAACCCATTGCTATCCGCTCAATGTGAAAAAACGATTGCAGTAGTGGACGGACGGATTGCGTAGTAAAAATTACTCAATATCTATTTTTTTGGAATTGCTCAAGGCTTGTAGCTCTAAAACTAATGTTTTTCAATGATTAATGAACGCCACGTTTTCATTGACTTGCCATCTGTAATGCAAACTACAATAACAATTGTGATCTGCAGGCTATACCATGAGCAGCCAAACCTTATTTTCATTCGAAGTTACCGAATCGTTTGCAGATACAACAACGCTATTCGCAAAACTAGCTGGGCTTAATCCCTCTACATACCCCCGCCAGGCGATCAAAGAATAAATCATGAACTGATGACGGTGCGTGTCGAGCGTCTATCTCAACAACTTTTGGTGCAGCGCTGAGCGATCACTCCAACGATAGACGACAGCAGGCACGTTGCTTGGCTAATTGAATTATCTTTAAAGCATCTCTTTGATACCTTAACCTTAGTTTGGCTTTTTGCATACGCCAATCCAATCCTCATCCTAAGACAGCATTGTCATTTCTCATTGTCAAAATTCCTGCTTTATTTCTATTTTTTTTGAAATAAGCTTCGATTTTGCTGCGTCGCAACATTTATTTTGGTTTTGGTATTGACTTCCATTTATCCGCCCCTATAATTGAAATTGTGCAGTGCAATATAAAAGTCTTTTCAAATTTTTATATCTCCGTGTCTGAATCACTGCCATTTACCTAACTTTCTGTTTTTAAAAGGATTAAATCATGTATCAGACTCCAGAACAAATCATTGCCATGAATAAAACAAATATTGAAACCGCTATGCGCTTTGCTGGCGTCGCATTTAGCGGTGCTGAGCGTATGCTCGACTTACAGATGCAAGCCGCTAAATCCGCGTTCACTGACGGCCTAGAACACGCCAAGGCTTTGTCTTCGGTTAAGGATTTGAATGAACTCAATTCCTATAAGGCTCAGTATGCGCAACCTTCGCTAGATAAAGCCATGGCGTATGCCAAAAGCGTCTACGAGGTAGCGAACCAAACTCAAGCTGAAATCAGCACCATGATCGAAGCTCAAGTTGCCCAGTTCAACAGCGAAGTTGTCGCCAACTTGGATCAAATTGTGAAGACTGCCCCTCCAGGGTCTGAAGCTGGTGTTGCTGCAATCAAATCCGGTATTGCCGCTGTGAATGTGGCTTACGAGAACTTATCTAAAGTGGCTAAGCAATTTACGCAAGCAGCCCAAGCCAACGCTGAAGCTGCTGTTGAAAAAGCAACTGCGAGCACCAAGAAATCACGTAAATAAACGTCCCTGTTTATTTCTCCTCCACGCGGTAAGCATACCGCGTGTTTAACCCCTCGAGCAATCGAGGGGTTTTTTATGGTATGGGCTTAGGCACTTCGGCAGGAGGATGATTGGCGCGCAGTTGCTCAGTGTTGCACTTGTTGTTATTCACTTGTTGTTATTCACTTGTAGTTATGCAATTTTAAATATGCTCTTCTCAACCTGCGCTTGTAACTCTGTGTTTTTTATACCTCACGTTTTATTGAGCGCTATGCTTGCAATGCTATTTAACGTTATAGCCTTGCGTTGCCGCCACCCACGGAAAGCCCATGGCAGTGACACCTGCCTCTAGCATCGCAATGCCTTTAGCCACATCGGCTGCAGCACCTCTCACACCCAATTCGATATAACGCTCTGGTGTCACCCGCGGCAAGCTAAATACTTTAAGTGCCGGGTATTGAGCCAGGCATTGATTCATTAAGTCGATTAACTGACTCTCGCCCGCTTCGCGCACAATAATTGCTGCCTCAACCGCACCCACCCCACCGGCATTGGCATAGTGGGCATCCAGTACCCATGCCAGCATTGGCCATGCCATCTCTGGAAAGCCTGGCAGGAAATAATGTTGCTGATATTGGAATCCTGGGATGCGATTGTAGGGGTTGGTAATAATTGCTGAACCTTGGGGAAATTCACCCATTTTCAACCGTTGCGGCGTCACGCCTTTGGGGTCTTCGTGGAAACGGGCTCGGATCTCTGCTTCTGCATCTGGATGCAATACCAACGCCTTGTCGACTGCAGTAGCCGCACATTGTCGGGTGTGATCATCTGGTGTTGCGCCAATACCACCAAAACTAAACACCACATCAGCACTCGCAAAGGTACGGCGCAGAGTGTCGATAATTAATTGTGGATCATCACCAATATATTGGGCCCATGATAATTCAAGCCCACGCTCGGCTAATGTGCTAATCACTGTCGATAGGTGCTTGTCTTGACGTTTGCCCGAGAGTATTTCATCACCAATAATAATAGCTCCAAATTTCATTGTCATTCCTTTAACTGTGGTTTAGATGTTTGTGCTAATACTGTAATTAGGGCAGCCAGATCATCACGCCCTCGCCCCTGCCCCATTAAAGCATTAATTTGTTGCATGACTAAGGCACTACACGGCAAGGCTAACCCCGCACTGTGTGCAAGCTCTAAAATAATCGCCATGTCTTTGTGATAGAGCCGTGTATCTATGCCATGCTCAAAGTGTTGTTGCACCATGCGCTCACCAAACAACTCGAGCACCCGACTGGAGGCTACACCTCCCAGCAATACCTGGCGCACCAGCGCTGGGTCAGCGCCTAATGATGAAGCCATGTGTAGTGCTTCGGCCACTCCTTGTGCAGTGACTAATAGCGCGAGTTGATTACACGCTTTGGTGATTTGTCCAGCTCCACTCTCACCCACATGAGTGATTGTTTTACCCATACACCCTAAAAGCACTTGCACGCGGGCTAGGTCTGCTGCTGCGCCACCCACCATAATCGATAAACTAGCGGCAACTGCACCCATGGGTCCACCAGAGACCGGGGCGTCAAGCATTGCTACCCCTTGCCCGGCCAAGCGTGTGGCGGCCGCACGCGCAACTGTAGGCGAGATGGTTTCCATATCAATCACCACGCTACCCGGGCGGATGCTTTGACAAATACCATGCTCACCAAATACCACTGCTTCAAAATCAGTTGCACCGGTCACCATCGTGATCACCACATCGCATTGGCCAGCCATCTGAGCAGGTGTGGCATAGTGTTGAGCGCCTTGCGCTACCAGAGGTGCTGCAGATTCAGCACGGCGCGCATATACCGCTAACGGATAACCTGCTGCCATGACGTGCTGTGCCATCGGCAGGCCCATCGCCCCGAGCCCGATCCAACCGATTGTTTGTTTGCTCATGTGCTTACTTTCATGATTTTAATATTTAACAGCCATCGTTTTTTTACGCTATATTTTTTAATAGCTTAGATTTTTTAATACCTTTGATTTTTAATGTTTTGTATTCTTTAAATATTTCATCATTTAATTATTTTTCTAAAAATCGTTTTCATATCAGCGTAACACTTGATCAGTGTTAATGCGGCACTCCAGCTTGAATCCAACCCAGCGCCATGATCAACGGCAATGATAACCAAAATAAAATTGTGGTCCAACCAATCAATAATGCAGCCACTGCGGAGTCTAATCGAAAACGATCAGCCAACAACAGCGTTGTCATCATTGCCGGGGTAGCGGCTTCAACCATCGCAGCGTACTGCGCCTCTTGCATCGGTTGATAGAGCATGGGGGCAATACCCCATAGCACCAAAGGCGTGATCAGCAACTTGACACCAGCTGCAGATAAAATTTCGATACGCGGAGTAAGTCTGTGCCAAGGAATAGTCATGCCTAATACAAATATAATCACAGGAATAGTGGCCTGGCCTATAAATCGCGCAGCACTCACCAAGGGTGGGTACGATAGGCCAAGCTGCTGACTGGCCGTACCTAATAAAAACGCCCAGATTGGCGGCATCGTTAACATGATACGCCACACTGCAGGTCGCCCACTGCCTGCACCATCCACACCTAAGCGTGTAGCAATCCACACCCCTAGCGTCCACACCAAGGGCATGGTCATCAACATGTCATTAAACACCGCATAGCGAAGCGCGTCAGCGCCAAAAAAGAAAATTAATACCGGTACACCAATGTTAAAGGTGTTTCCAAACATACCGCCAAGCACTAACACTGCACGTGTTGAGTCACTTAAGTGGCGGCACCACGGTAGTCGATAAAATAATACATAGAGTATGCCGCCGGAGACCAAAGAAGCGAGTCCCACTAACAGGGGCACGGATAACACCTCTCGGGTAATCGGCGTGGTAGCGGCGACTGCAAATAAAATGCACGGATAGCACAGATACATCACCAAGCGATTTAAGCTGGTGCGCAAGCTCTCAACCGGGATATCTTTAAAAATTAGCGGCCAACAACCACCCGCCGCCACCAGCAAGGCTAGTGGCAACATCACTTGCACCATCAAGTCGATTAACTGCGCGGCATAACTCACATGTTCAATTCTGTTGCCGTAATCGGCAATCGTACGATGCGGATACTCTAGAAGCCGTGTGATCTAGACACTATTTAATTTAGAAACTACTCAGCCTAGAAACCACATCATCTAGAAACTCATGCGGGTATTATACCGGGGGTGGGTTGACCCAGTTTGGCGGTTGTTCGCCGCACACTGCGGCCACTAAATTTTGTGCAGCAAGCATTGCCATCGCTTGACGTGTGTGCTCGGTAGAGCTCCCAATGTGCGGGGCCAGCACCACGTTATCCAATTCTAAAAACTCTGGGTTCAGCTTAGGTTCGTTCTCAAACACATCCAGTCCTGCAGCACGAATAGTGCCTTGCTTCAAGGCGGCAATGAGTGCTGCATCATCGACAACGCCACCACGGGTTGAATTGATCAAAATGGCTGTGGGTTTCATCATCGCCAGTTGAGCTGCGCCAATTAGGTGGTGCGTCTGCGGTGAATACGGCACTTGTAGAACAATAAAATCAGCAGTTTTAAGCAGCGTTTCAAAATCAACATATTGTGCTTTGATTTGCTGTTCAATATCAGCACTTAAGCGTTGCCGATTATGATAAATCACAGACATTTCAAAACCAAAGGCGCGGCGTGCGATGGCCTGACCAATACGACCCATACCCACAATACCTAAAGTGGCATGATGCACGTCAACACCCAACCATTGCTTTAAACGCCAACCCGTCCATTCACCCCGCCGAATGCGACGCTCTACCTCAGTGATACGACGGGCAGTGCCTAGCATTAAGGTCCATGCTAAATCCGCAGTGCTGTCATCTAACACTCCCGGCGTATTGGTCACACGTATGCCACGAGCACTACATGCGGGCACATCAATATTGTTATATCCGACTGCAATATTAGCCACCGCTTGTAGCTTAGGGGCGTGGGCCAGTAATTCGGCATCCACTTTATCGGTCAGTGCGCACATTAATCCATCACAATCAGCAAGCTTTGCTGCGAGTGCTGCACTGCTATAGGGTTGATCGGCTTGATTATCAATCACCGTGCAATGGGCTTGCAGGTAATGTAGCGCTTCATCAAAAATTTCGCGCGTTATGAGGATTTTTGGTTTGGTCATTGCATGCTTTCAAATATTTTAAATATTTTAAATATTTCAATAACGCTTCACACAGTTTTTTAAAACACTTTTGAAACGGGTGTGCTCATACCTGTATCTTAATACCTTACCTTCAGACCAATGCATTAGCAAATCGAGTACAGCTAACGCCCTAACAATTGAGAAAACACTTGGGTTGCGCGAAGCAGACGAGCATCGCCGCCACGTGGTGCTAGCAACTGCAAACCGAGTGGCATACCTTCGCTGTTGAGTAAGTAGGGTACATTGATTGCTGGCATGCCACAATAACTCCAAGGCGTACAAAACACCGGATCTCCTGTTGACGTTAAGCCCTGCGGTGCGGCACCGGGCACCGACAAGGTTAAAATCACATCATGCTTGGCATAGATTGCATCAAAAGCTGCATTAACCACATCAATCTGTGCCAGCGCATGGCTATATTCGGCCACTGGTGTTTGTAGGCCACGACTGATTTGCCCGCGCAACGACTCCGAGAGTTGATCGCGTCCGCGTTGCCATTCATCTTGTAAGTGATGCGCCATCTCGGTTTCCATGACACAACGATGCCAATCCCAAACTCCTGCAGCCGCATCCGGCCAAGGGTGTCGATGCGCGCGTACGCCCAAACGTGTCACAGTGGCATTAAATGCAGCTTGCATCTCAGCACTAGCACGATCCCATAACGGTGTTTGCAATACCGCGATACGTAAATTGCTAGTATTGGACAGCGCCAACAAAGCATCCGGCGTGGGCAAGGCAACAGCCGCAGGGATTAACACTCTAGCCAGCATTGCCAGATCAGTTAAGGTGTTCGCGAAGAATCCCATTTGATCAAGCGTGTGCGATTGTTGCAATACCCCTTGGCGTGAGATCAACCCTCTGGTGGGTTTATAGCCATAGACACCACAAAACGCTGCAGGGCGAATGACTGAACCATTGGTCTGACTACCCACCGCTAATGGCACCATGCCAGCGGCAACCGCTGCAGCAGAACCACTAGAGGAGCCTCCAGGGGTGTGCGCAAGATGATGAGGGTTGCGCGTTTTACCTGGCGCATAAGTAGCCAACTCGGTCGTAACAGTCTTACCGAGTATTACCGCACCTGCTGCACGTAGCCGTGTAACAATCGCAGCATCTTGGGTGGGTTGGTGGCCGCGATGTAATACAGTGCCATATTCGGTAAGCAATTGTGCGGTATCAATAATATCTTTAACGCCAACCGGCACACCGTAGAGTGCGGTATGGGTAGTGCCGGCGATTTTTTCCCTTTGATTACTTTGATTGCTTTGATTATCTTGATTGCCTAAATCATCTAACCCACCTAAATGATCTAAAACACCTAAATGATCTAACACACCTAAGCCCTGCTGATCCAACAATCGGGCTTGCGCTCGCGCATACTCCGGATTGAAATGCACCCAGGCTCCAAGCTGCGGCTCCAGCTGTGCACACACCGCTAATGCAGTTTCGGTTACCGATTCTGCATTAGCGCGGCCCGTAGCAATCGACTCAACGATTACTCGGGCAGTCGCGGCATTAGCGACTATCGCCTGCACAATAATAAAATTTCATCATTTAATCAAGAATTTACGCGCTAATTACCATAAAGGAAGTTCGGCAACCACAAGGTCATACCTGGCCAAATATACATAAAGACCAAGCATAAAATGACTATCAACATATACGGCATCATGCCAGCAAAAATTTGATTCAAGGTCACATGCTTAGGTGCAACCCCTTTCAAGTAAAAGGCTGACATCGCAACAGGTGGCGACAAGAACGCTGCTTGCAGATTCACGGCAACCATAGTGCCAAACAGTAGCGGGTCAACATTAAAGTGTGCCAATAACGGGATAAATATCGGCACAAAAATAACAATAATCTCAGTCCACTCTAGCGGCCAGCCCAACACAAAAATAATCGCTTGCGAGAGCAACAGAAACTGCAAAGGCGACAAATCCATACTCAATACCCAACGCTCAATCAAGCCCTGTCCGCCGTGCAATGCAAACACTGCCGAGAACAGTGCCGAGCCCACAAACAACCAACACACCATGGCAGTAGTTTTTGCAGTTAAGAAGGTAGACTCTTGAATGTTGGTGAGCAGTTTGCGCTGCGAGAGCATATCCCAAAGCCAAGGCACTGCAGTGCCTGCAAACAACGCACCCAATGAAGAGGAGACAATCAAGGTCACCATGTCACCACGCATCATCCCAAGCGCAATACCAATCACACCACCGACCACGCTAGACCATAGAGTGCGCTGTAAGTATTTAGACAAGCCTGCGAGATAAAGTGCACCCAGAGCGCCCACTGCTGCTGATTCGGTCGCGGTAGTAATCCCAAACAAAATTACAGCCAACACTGTAAATGTCAGCACTGCTAGGGGCACGACCGAGACTTCGAGCATTTTTAAAATTTCAAACTGCTCACCATCCATACGCGCGTAGTAGTAAAACAATAACAGCGCTGACAGTCCAGCAAAACCCCAGAACCACACATAAAAATACTCAGGCACTGCACCTAAGGTTTGATTAACTTCTACTGCGCCTGATTGCATCTCCATCTCTTGGGGTGCACCTTCAGCCACAGGAGCGGCTTCAGCAATAGCGGTAGCCTCTACACCCATCTCTTGCGGCTTTTCGTCAGCAGCTACAGGTGGTTCTTGTAAGCCATCTGCAGCTATCGGTGTAGGCTCTACACTCATTTCCGTGACTTGGGCTGACATCGCACTAGGCACATCTGTAGCGGGGGCATTATGAATCGTGACATACCACCAAGCCGACAAGAACAAAATTGCCGTGAGGATAATAGGCACTAACAACACCACTACATTCGACCAAATCATGCCGTAAGTGACTTTATGACCATCGGGTGCGTTCATGCGACGCACGCGCTGCGGCCGAAACACAGCAGAGAACAGCCCCAACACCATGGATTTACGACAACCACTTTCAAATGATTTAATCCACTCGGGGGCATCAATGCGGTATTTATCTGCAGGTAACTTAGGGGCGACTTTCGGGTCAATCAAGGCCCAGCCAATCACATAAATTAAATACAGCAGGGTCAAAAAGAAACCCGGTAACATTGCTGCAGCGTAGAGCTTGACGATCGATTGCCCTGCAACAGCAGCATACACAATCAACATCACTGAAGGCGGGATCAATATCCCTAAAGTGCCACCCGCTGTAATCACACCACTAGCTAAGCGCACATCGTAGCCTGCTGAGAGCATAGGACGCAGTGCAATCACGCCCATTAATACCACCACTGCCCCCACAATACCCGAAGCAATGCCCCAGAACGCACAGACTAATAAAGTGGTCACTGCTAAAGAGCCAGGCACCCGCCGAAACGCTAACTGTACGCTAAAGAACATCTTATCCACCAGCGCCGCTCGTTCTATGATGTAGCCCATAAACACAAACAGCGGGATCGATAGCAGCGTGTCATTGTTCATCACACCGTAAGTACGCTGCACAATGAGATCAAAAATTTTGTTACTAAACACAGATTGTGTGGGGTCTAGGAACGCCACAAATCCAAATATCATGCCTAAGCCCATCATAGTAAACGCAGTGGGGAATCCCATCATGATCGCTACCACGATCAGGCCTAGCATCGCTAAACCAAGTGTTGGATCGCTCATCGTACACCTCCTGCTTTAGCATCAGCAACTTCGCCACGATGCCTGGCGGCATCATCAATCTCGTGCGCTTTAGCGATCGCCTCACGCTTAGATTCTTCGTCAACGTATTCGCTATGTGCTAATTGATCACCAACCACATCAATCTCTTGCACGTCTGTGAGTCGCGCAGACCACTCACCCGTGCGAATACAAACCACACAGCGAATCATTTCAGCAACCCCTTGCAGCAATACCATAAAGCCTGCTAGCGGTATCACTGACTTAAAGAAATACACCGGCGGGCCATCTGCGGTTACTGTCGAATGCTCACCAATGCGCCATGAGTCACCCGCATATTGATAGCCTGCATACACCAAGGCCAGAACACCGGGCAGAAAGAAAATAATATACAGCGCCAAATCCAATTTAGCCTGCGTTGTTGGCTTCATCGAGCCATAGAGAAAATCACCTCGAACATGGCCATCTTGGGCCAGGGTATAGGCCCCGCACATCATAAATAGTGTGCCGTAGAGCATGCTGTTTAAATCAAAAATCCAGGCGGTTGGTGCATTCAAAATATACCGCTTGAATACCTCAATACACACCACCAACATGAGTATCGCAATAAACCAAGAAAATATTTTTCCAGTGTAATTGCTGATTTGTTCTGCCCAACGCACTAGGGCTTGTGTTTGCTGTTGATCCATTGCAATCCTTTTGCATCAAATTTGTAACGGTTTTACTTAAACTGACAACATTTATTACCAAGCATTCACAACAATTCATAATAATGATTAATACTGATCAATAGCGATCTAAAAAATCATTAATATAGAATATTGAAATGCTCATTGAAAAACACCCGAGACATCATCTCGGGTGTTATGTGTGACAACAACTGAAAATCAATTAACCTTTATTCGCGGCGGCTGGTTTTTTTGCGAAGTAATGGTTAAATGCCATACGACGATCCACATTGGTCTCAAGATCCCACTTCACGGCACGCTCAGCAAATGTTTTTTGTGAGGCGATGATTTCTTTAAACATGGGGTTCTCAGTCACTTTCTTGGCAACTGTTGCGTCATAGCCATCGAGCTGACTTTGCAAGACCGAAGTTGGTGTCTTGTAGAACTTAACGTTTTGCTTGGTTTGCAATTCAACGTAGTCTTTAGAGTAGCGATCGACCGCTTTCCAAGACATATCGGCAGAGGCCGCTTCAACCGCGTTATCGATAATCGCACGCATTTTTGCTGGCAATGAATCATATTTGGTTTTGTTAAACATGATTTCAAACTGCTCGGCATTTTGATGATAACTTTGCAACATACAAACCTTGGATACATCTGGGAAACCCAAAGTGCGATCCGAGCTGGCATTGTTAAATTCGGCAGCGTCTAACAAACCACGATCCATCGCTGGCACAATTTCGCCACCAGGTAATGCGTTTACTGCGGCACCCATAGCGGTGAATACGTCAATCGAAATACCAACGGTGCGGAACTTCAAGCCTTTGAAGTCAGCCGCTTTGGTGATTGGCTTCTTAAACCAGCCTAATGGCTGTGTGGGCATTGGGCCATAGGGGTAGGACACGATGTTAGCGCCAATGGATGCATACAATTTATGTAGCAGCTCTTTGCCACCACCATATTTATGCCATGACAAGAGCATGTTGGCATCCATACCAAATGCAGGGCCTGAACCCCACAAGGCGAGCGCGGTTTGTTTACCATAGTGATAAACCATCACACCGTGACCACCATCGAGCGTGCCTTTTGAGACGGCATCGAGCAGACCGAAGGCTGGCACTACAGCGCCAGCAGGCAAGACCTCAATCTTCAAATCACCACCGGTCATGTCATTGACCTTCTTGGCGAAGTCGAGCGCATACTCATGGAAAATATCTTTAGCGGGCCATGTACTCTGCCAACGCATATTGATTGGACCTGCTTGGGCTTTTGCAATCATCGGGAAGCCGACAATTGCAGCACCTGTGGTAGCAGCTGCAGCGCCGGTTAAAAACTTACGACGTGCTGAAATACCTGCTTCGGCTTTACCTTCTGTTTTTTTAATCATTATCTCTCTCCAATCACATTGATATAAACACAAAATAAACACAAAAAATGATGAATGCAAATGCACACTCAACGAATACTCATGATACAAAAAAACTAAATTAAAATTTTAATTTGGAATCGTATTTTAGCCCATCATTCTTTTATTTTACTATGGATGATTTTATATCACTTAATTCTTATCAGTATCATGCCTGCTTCCTGCCCCCTGCTCATTAATCAGCCTACGCCAGAACATCAGTAATGGCAATCACAATCAATAACTCAATACCTAACTCCAATCAGACTGCAACCCCAATAGCACACAACTCGTATTGACTACAGTTTAATATAGCCTATTAATTTCATAGCTATAGTAGCTTTAGTCACTATAGTAGTAATAATGAAACAATTCAATTTCAGTGGTTTTATTGTTGCGCTGCAACAAGGAATATTTTTGCGCACTGCGTTCTGCATTCACTCAATATCACATGTGCTGATCATTAAGGCAGCAGTAACACATGGACACGATAAGGACCATGCGCGCCCAGTGTTACGGTCTGCTCAATATCGGCAGTCCGCGATGGGCCCGAAATAAAATTCACTGCACGTGGCAACAGACCTAGCTCGTGGCGCAACAGCGCCCACGCCGACTCCATGTGCAACACAATGCGCGCCCGCGATAACACTGCAATATGTGTCTCTGGTAACAAGCTGGTTGCCGCTGGGGTGTTAGCACTTGAGCACATCATTAACGTACCCGTCTCAGCAATCCCACAAAACGCACCAGTAATCCCCACGAGATCGCTTCCAACGATGGGACGCGCCGTCACACTCAAGCCCTGTGCCGCCCAGTCCAGCGTCGCATACTCGGGCCAGCACACAGCGGTGGTGGGTAGTTTCAAGCTTTGCAGGTATTGCGCAACTGCTCCTGGAATAGCACTGGGCGCATCGATTATTTCTAGTGTTGTCGTTAAGCGCTGCGCCGCCGCGCAGAAGCGTGCAACTGCAGCGCTCTCTACTGCGGGCAGTGGGCCTGACGGATGATCAGCAATGTAATCCACTACAGCTGCGCGCTCTGCCGCAGTCGCGCAAACCGGCTTGCCTTGCTGTGCGCGAATGCGCGCGAGAATTTGTGCTCGTGCCGTCATGCCTGGTTATCCCAAGGTCGGCATATTCAATCCACTCGAGGCCGCCCGCTCCTCTGGCCAACGCGTAGTCACCACTTTACTGCGCGTGTAGAAGCGCACGCCTTCTGGGCCGTGCACATGCTGATCGCCAAATAATGAATTGCGCCACCCGCCAAACGAGTAATAAGCAATAGGCACGGGGATGGGCACATTTACCCCAACCATACCGACTTCAATTTCACGCTCAAAACGGCGCGCGGCACTACCAGAACGTGTGAACACAGCAGTACCGTTTGCAAATGGATTAACATTAATCAGCTCAATTGCTTCGGTGAGTGACTTCACCCGCAAGACGACCAACACCGGACCAAAAATCTCATCGGTATAAATACTCATCGTCGAGCGCACTTGATCAAATAAGGTGGGGCCGATAAAGAATCCATCCGCATGTCCAGGCACTTGCAAGCCACGACCATCCAACACCAGTGTTGCACCAGCAGCAACCCCCTGATCGACATAACCCGAAACCTTGTCACGATGTGCACGCGTAATCAACGGCCCCATATCTGCACCAGCGGCATTGCCAGCATTAATCTGTAAACTGCTCGCAGCTTGTTTGAGTTTGGCTACCAGTTGATCTGCAATAGACTCTTCAGCCACTACCGCCGAGATCGCCATGCAACGCTCGCCTGCTGAGCCGTAGGCCGCACCAATCAAGGCATCAGTGGTGAAATCCAGATCAGCATCCGCTAACACCACTGCATGGTTCTTAGCACCGCCCAAGGCTTGCACCCGCTTGCCGAAGTGCGCACAGTTCTCGTAGATGCGTTTGGCAATTGGCGTCGAGCCCACAAATGACACCGCTTTAACTTGTGGATGCTGCATCAAAGCTTCAACAACTTCTTGATCACCATGAACAATATTAAATACACCATCAGGCAAACCCGCTTCGGTGAGTAACGCAGCCATGCGCATAGACGCTGAGGGCACTTTCTCTGAGGGTTTGAGCACAAAGGTATTACCGCAAGCCAGTGCCACAGGAAACATCCACAAAGGCACCATCACCGGAAAATTAAAAGGCGTAATACCCACACAAACGCCAAGCGGTTGACGCATAGAGTGCGTGTCTACTCCTGTGCCTACCTCTTCACTGTGTTCGCCTTTGAGCAGATGGGGAATACCCATCGCAAACTCGACCACCTCAATCCCGCGCTGCACCGAGCCCGCAGCGTCAGGCAGGGTTTTGCCATGTTCGGCCGTGACCAGTTGCGCCAACTCGTCGCGATGGGCATCTAGTAATTCACGAAACCGCATCAAAATCCGCGCCCGACGCAAAGCAGGCAAATCACGCCATGCCGGAAACGCGGCTTGGGCGGCTGCGACTGCACTGTCTACATCAGCGCCATTACCCAAGGGCACATGGGCGGTGACTTGACCAGTAGCGGGGTTGGTCACATCACCGCGCCGCGTGGCAACAGCAGCTTGTGGACGACCGTTAATCCAGAACGGAATTGTTGGTAAGGGGGTGTTAGCTTGACTCATACATACGCTCCTCAGTGCCAGATACAGACGCCAGATTCGTGGTGTAGCAAGCACCTTGTATCTCGCACAGCATCATTGTTGATTTATATAAAAAATTAAAACTTAAGCATTCCTAACCGATTCGAATTTTGGCGCTTGTTGGCGACTTTTTTGATATTGAACTAAAAAACTTTCGCGGGCAGGCAGCGGTAAATCACGACCCGCCGTCCAGCCCCCCGCAAACGGAAAATCACGCAGATAAGCGCGCCGCCCTGTCACGCACTGCAAGCCCCAAGCTACAGTGCGTAACACGCGGTGATACCACTGCGGGCGCAGCGCCAACCAACGCCAAACACCTAGAATCCACATCTCTTGCCAAGCTTTGAGCCCCTCTTTGAACTGACGCTCGCGCAATTGGCGCAGTAATTTAGGCAACGGAATTTTAACCGGACACGCCACACCACATTGATTACACAGTGTAGCCGCATTGGGCAAGTCTCGCGCTTGATCTAGGCCGACAAAAGTAGGCGTTAGAATCGCACCCATTGGCCCTGGATAAACCCACCCATAAGCATGACCGCCCACACTTTGGTAGACCGGGCAATGATTCATGCACGCACCACATCGAATGCAGCGAAGCATCTCTTGGAAATCCCCGCCCAATAAATCACTCCGCCCCGCATCTACCAGAATCACATGGGTATGCTCGGGACCATCGCTATCAGTGGCGCCGCGCACACCGCTATTTACAGAAATATAGTTGGTAATACTCTGGCCGGTGCCATGGCGCGGCAACAAACGCAAGAGCGTAGTCACGTCCTCCAGGGTTGGCACCACTTTCTCAATACCCGTGATCGCCACATGCACTCGCGGCAGGGTCGTGACCATGCGCCCATTACCCTCGTTGGTCACAATCAAGGTCGAGCCGGTCTCGGCAATGATAAAGTTGGCACCGCTGACACCCATATCCGCGGACAAAAAGTGTGGGCGTAGCTGCTCGCGCGCCTCAAGGCACAAGCCTGGGATGTCATTTTTTCGCGGGAGATTGTGTTTTTCTTCAAACAAATCAGATACTTGATCGCGTGTCTTGTGCACTACGGGTGCAACAATATGGGACGGCGCCTCATGCGCTAACTGCAAGATATATTCACCCAAATCGGTCTCAACCACTGCTAGTCCACCGGCGATCAGCGCATCGTTGAGCGCGCACTCCTCAGTCACCATCGATTTAGACTTGATCACTTTGCGCACACCATGCTCAGCCGCAATTTCCAGCACAATCCGATTCACATCGGCGTGGCTTGCAGCCCAATGCACAATCGTGCCGCGGGCGCGGGCGTTACGCTCAAAGGTCTCTAGATACACATCGAGGTGCGCTAAGGCGCGATCGCGAATCGCAGCGGCGGCGTCGCGAATCTCAGAAAAATTACTGAGCTCTGCAATACGATCTGCCCGCCCTTGGACAAAGTTAGTTTGTAACTTTTTCAGGGCGCCCTGTAAGCGCACGTCTGCTAGCTTGGCGCCAGCGCGTGCTCGGAAGTGCATAGACGTAATCTGCATAGTCCGAGTATAAGGCCAAGCTGCCCCTGTGTTTGCAGGCTTACATACAAATCGATCGATTAAAGTCAAAACCCATCCTGTCTGGCGCGTATTTTGCTTCTGTTTTGGTGATGTTTCTTGATCTATACGCAACCAAAACCTGAACCAGCCGGACCCATGTAATCAATAGAAAGCTATTCGCGATGAAAATCATGCTCTTCGACGAGTGCACAGAGCGCGCCTTGTGCTTACGCTTTACGCTAGAGCACTTAGGCCACGAGATCGTCGCCGAAATCGACAACGCGCAAGCACTCTACAGCGCGGTTCAGCAACACACCCCCGATGCCATCATCATCGATACTGAATCCCCGAGCCGCGACACCCTAGAGCACCTCTGCCTGATTACAGAGAATTGCCCACGTCCAATCGTGATGTTTACCCAGGACGGCAAGCGCGAATCGATTCGTGACGCCGTGCGCGCCGGGGTAACCGCCTACATTGTCGACGGACTGGCGGCAGAACGCATCTCGCCAATTATTGAAACGGCAATTGCACGCTTTGAAGCCTTCCAGAATCTACAAGACGAATTAACCTTAACCCGCAATCAGTTATCTGACCGCAAATTAATCGACCGCGCCAAAGGCATTTTGATGCGAGAGAAGTCAATTTCCGAAGATGAGGCTTATCGCCTACTGCGTAAACTGGCGATGGATCGGAGCACGCCGATCGCCAAGATTGCCGAACACCTCATCACTTACGCGAACATCCTAAGTTGATTACGCCACGCATGAACTAGCGAACCATTGTGGTGCACAAGATAAACTGGTCGCACCACCGCAGAGCGCAACAGTGCTGTTAGCACAACGCCAAAGCACAAAAAAATAACCATATAAATCAGGTAATTAACATTATCTCTGGAATCTATGCTGGATGGCATAGCTCTTGCAATATCCACACTGGAAGCGGTCAACGGCGGTCGTTTTCATCACAACGGCGTTCCAACCCCATGCGATGGCATGCGGCGTTGAACGCCTTTTTTTATGGCTAAACCTTATGTGCATTTTTAACAGGAGCGCAGCATGCATGAGACCCCAAAACGTCCCCCACTACGTCGCAAATTTCTCCAACAAGCCGGAGCGGCAGCCCTCATGAGTCTAGTGCCTGAAGCGGTGCGCGTCGGGGCCTGGGCGGCAGGCTCGGATGCGCCAGAAAAGCCAGAAGTCAAAATTGGTTTCATCCCTCTGACTGACTGCGCCTCTGTCATCATGGCCTCGGTCCTGGGTTTTGACAAAAAATACGGCATCAAAATTGTCCCGACCAAAGAAGCATCATGGGCGAGTGTGCGCGACAAATTAATCAATGGCGATATTGATGCTGCCCATGTTTTATATGGCTTAATCTACGGCGTGCAAATGGGCATCGGCGGCCCCAAGAAAGACATGTCCTTGCTAATGACCTTAAATCAAAACGGTCAAGCCATTACCTTATCCAAACAATTGGCTGACAAGGGCGCAGTCGATGGCAAATCCTTAGCCGCGTTGCTCCAAAAAGAAAAGCGTGAATACACGTTCGCCCAAACCTTCCCCACAGGCACTCATGCCATGTGGTTGTACTACTGGTTAGCCACCCACGGCATTAACCCCATGAAAGACACCAAAATTATTACTGTGCCGCCACCTCAAATGGTTGCCAACATGCGTGTCGGCAATATGGATGGCTATTGTGTGGGCGAGCCCTGGGGGCACCGCGCGATTGCCGATGGGATTGGTATTACTGCGATCACGACTCAAGATATCTGGAAAGATCACCCCGAAAAAGTATTGGGCACCACCGCTGAATTTACACAAAAGTATCCCAACACTGCCCGCGCCATGATGATGGCCATACTCGAGGCCGGGCGTTGGATAGACACCTCCTTATCGAACCGCATGAAAATGGCAGAAACTGTGGCAGCCACTCCTTATGTGAACACCTCGGTTGATGTGATTAATCAGCGGATTCTAGGTCGCTACCAAAATGGCTTAGGCAAGACCTGGGATGACCCCAATCACATGAAATTCTTTAATGACGGTGCAGTCAACTTCCCTTACTTGTCCGATGGCATGTGGTTCCTGACTCAACATAAACGCTGGGGACTACTCAAAACCGATCCCGATTACCTCGCGGTCGCCAAGCAAATCAATCGCATTGATTTATACAAAGAAGCTGCAACCCAACTAAAGATCAACATCCCCAAAGACGCACTACGCACCTCTAAACTGGTTGATGGCCTTACGTGGGATGGCAAAGATCCCAAAAAGTATGCCGCTAGCTTTGCCGTTAAAGCCACTTAAACACCAAGGATGCTGTCTATGCGTAATGTGCCACTAAGCACCACTGAAGCTGCCACTGTTGAGACTGCAGCGGCGGAATCTGCAAAATCCAATGCAGATACCACTTTATCTCTTCAGGACAGACTCACTACCCAACAACTCGCCACTGGCTAAAAGAGCAATTGGGGTATGAGTTTGGTTTGATGTACACCTTGCTTTTTAATTCGAGCAGCACTTCGACCCACAATACGTGAGAAAATCGCGATATGGATCAACCTACACTACAGTCACTCATTCGTGAAGTCGGCCGCGGCCCACGTAGCGCTCGTAATCTATCCAGAGAACAAGCACGCACACTATTTAGCGCCATGCTTGACGGTGAAATTCCCGACCTGCAACTGGGCGCCATACTCATGGCCATGCGGATTAAAGGAGAATCCATCGATGAGTTGGCTGGCTTTTTAGATGCCGCTCACGCCATTTGTCAGCAGCTGACAGCGCCCACCATTGATGCACAACAATCAATACCGTTAATTATTCCCGCTTACAATGGCGCGCGCCAATTACCAAACTTAACACCACTACTGGCCCTGCTATTGGCGCGCCAGGGGGTGCCGGTCTTAATCCATGGTCTAGAGCAAGATCCCGGTCGTGTCACCACTGTTGAGATATTTAAAGCACTAGGCATCTCTGCACTTGATCAACCCCAAAGCATTACCACACGCTTAGCTCAAGACCACCTAGCCCTAGTCAACATTGCCACACTCGCGCCCAAACTTGCGCACTTGCTTAGTTTAAGATATCGCATAGGGTTACGCAGCTCTGGTCATACCATTGTCAAAATGCTGCAACCATTCACCACTAATGCACTGCGCCTAGTCAGCGTTACACACCCCGACTATCGACAGCGTATGCGTGAATTTTTTACCGGCCATGCCCGTCACGCCTTGCTCTTACGTGGCGCCGAAGGCGAAGTGGTTGCTCATCCGCGCCGCGAACCACAAATCGAATGGCTTGATGGTGTATCAACGCAATTATGGCGTGAAGATGCAGATACCACTGCACAGCTACCATCTGAGCGCGATGCAGAAACCACAGCGCAGTGGATACGCCAAGCACTAGAAGGCAAACACCCCATACCCAGAGCTATTCAGCATCAAGTGCATTGTTGCGTGCAAGCCCTGGCACTTTGTAACTGACGTTATGTCGATTTTAAAATTTTTAATTCAAAAAAAACTAATCAACGTATCACTTCCAACGTAGATCTAATTTACGCTTTTGTGCAGCACAATCGCGCAGGTAAAGGTTAATTAAACTTTGATATGGGATGCCAACTTGCTCCGAAATACCTTTGAAGTAACCAATTGACTCCTCATCCAAACGAATGGTGATTTGCTTATTTAACGGTGTGACATAAGGATTCTTACGCGCCTTGCTGAAATCGTATTCTTTTCTCATAGTGCACCTTTTATCGGTATTACTTAGATTCATGCATGGTGGCCTTGCGTGCAGAAATGATTCGAATCACATTCCCCTCTTCACGATAGCAATCGCAAACCCACACAACTTCTAGTGAAACTGCGTAAAGTCCTAGTTTGCGTTGCTCGGGTGTTTGCCCACGCTGTAGGGCATCAAACAGCATGGATTCGACAACGCTGATGTATTTAGCCAGCGCCCGATTCGCAGCCGCAGCTGGCTTAGGAAAAGCCTTCTGTAGGGCGGCTTCTACCGACCCATGGACTGTGAGCTTAATCACTGGATACACGTTCCTTGCAAATGAAATCTAGCATTTCCAGTGTATTTAGCACCTTTTTACAGATTTCACGACCACAAAAAAAGTCACAGACATATAGTAATTTATAAGCTTGATTTGTTGAAAATTATTGGCTAAGTGGGATCTTGGAGTGGCATTGCCACCACATGCCGAAGGCATACAAATTCTTAGCAATAAATCAGTTTTTTTAATTGGATGCGAGCAATGCTTCGAATAATTGATTACGGAGTTGTAATAAAGCCTATAGTTCTTAATCGATCAAATAGTAGTTGGAAGTTTTTGAAGTCTGATATTTCAAAGTTCATTGCTTCCTGAGCTAATCCAATTTTCATTTTTGCAGTTGCATCAATTTCAAAAATATTTGTACCAGTAATCACAGGCTCAAGTGAAAAACTAAATTTATGCAAGATATCGTCTTTGAAATAATGCTCAATTGCAAGGTAACTGTGAATAGGCTTTTTTATGTTGACAAAATTAAATCTCTCAGAAGGAATAGGAAGCAAAATTCCATGGATTTTTTTGGATACATGTTTTTTATGGAAATCATCTAGCCCAGCCGTGAATACTGTCTTTTTCAAGCCAGCAAAAGCTTGATAGCCAGCTCGATCGAAATCAAATATGCCACATACTGGCCTGTTAACTACAGTAGACAAAAACTCCAAAGACTGTCGAAGCATATCGCACCCGCCAGATCTTTTTTCAAGATCTATCTCAACTCCACAAGGTATGGCCTCAAAAGGCATATCTACTGATGGATGAAGCTTTACCCATGCAGTAGAAATCAATTCTGCATCTGATTTGCCTTCAAGAAACAATATCGGCTTCTCGCTAGCTTGAAGTACTTCTAGAATTGAAATTTGGAATGTCCTAGTATCTGAAAAAGCTTGGAAAGCGTCTCGGAATTCCGAATAAGATTCAGATGTGATTCTTGATGCACTAGGGAGTTCGATGATCTCAAATCCGTTTTCTCCAAGCTTATTTTCCAATCCAATCGCAACCATAGGCGCGTGGGCGCTTACTAAAAATTGAATGCGAGGAAAAAGTGCAATTAACTCAGGAAGTACTTTGTATTGCAAACCGACATGAAGGTGCATATCAACTTCATCAATAACAACAATTCCTTCAATGTCAGAAGTTGAGCCGAACGTCATATCTGAAAGATCTGCATCACGGATGATTGAAGCAAAAAGACAAAAAAGAGCACTTTCACCAGCTGACAAACTCATCAGATCCTTTATTGCTCTGACTGGTTTTCCATCACGAAGAATGGTGGCGTTGATAATTCGAGATCTGCGGTCGCCGATACCAAGCGACAAAAAATCTGTATCTTTGTCGCATAAAACCCGTTTTAGAACATCGCTGATAGCATTGAAAACAGCGTGTGCTTTGCCTGGTTTTTTAATCCTAACTGGAACAATTTGCTGCTCTTGAATTTCCGGGCTACCATCTTTAATTTGTGTAGCCAATGGGAAGTTAACATCCTGGTGTTCAGAAACCATCATGTCAAATATTACTGAATTTAGCCAATCTAAAGTTGGCTTCAAACGGTTTCTTGAAAAAATCCTTCGGGAAGTTTTTCCCTTTATTCGTTCAGGTTCAGGAAGTCTTAAGTCAGTTGAAAGACTGGTAACATTTAACCAATCTGGTGGCTCAAACCTATCTGCAGGGAAAAACAATAGGCAGTTTTTGTTAAGCATTTCTTCCATCAATCGGCTCTCAGAAAGCTCGCCATAATTGGGAAGAAAAGCGCTTGAGTCGTAAGATTGAAACTGATTCCAAGACAGATCAATCACTTGCATAACTGCTTGATCAGTAATCTCAGATTTGAGGCGATTTAGCTGCCACTCAGTAAATTCAACACCTTTATCGAATTTTATTTTTGCGAAAAAATATTCAGCGTCACCATTTATTGATAGTGGTGAACGAACTCTATAAACTTTTCCTTTTTCTACTTCAATATCTTCAAATACTTGTTGCTTCATAGCTACTAAAGCGTTTACTACGAACGAAATCAATGTCGATTTTCCACTACCATTTTTACCTACCATTAATACCGGCTTTGGTATTTCGCCATCAAATGGAAGTGCAAAGTCCAAACTATGAATTGGACCAGTATTTTTAAGTGTTACTGAGCGTAAATACATGTGAGCCACCTTTGTTGTATTAATTTTTATTAATTTTGCGTAAGTGTTTTATGAATTAAATGTCGAACGAATACAGTTCAGCAAGCGTCGTAGTGACATATTACCTCATGAATCAGTTTCGTGATTGAGCTAATTTTAATGATGTCAGTACTCACTAGGCAACATGATCACCCAATGTTCACCGTCCCAACAGGCAAACAACGAGATCGCATGCATTGGAAAGTCCGTGTAAGGGATCTCTTGGCGAGCGTGCTCGCTCCCATTGCCATCCTCGTAGATCATCGTAGCCCTGTTGTCATTGACAGTCACGCGCACTTGGACAAACCAGTCCTCAGTGCCAATCTCGCTTAGGTGACTGGCAATCGCATCCATCATCCAAAAACACTCAGCCTCTTCTGCCAAGTACTTGGTGCCATCTGTCAGTAGGTGCCTTCGGCTGATTCGGTAGTAGCCCGTGGTGCCAATAAATTGAGTTAGCTGGATTGGATCAAACGTTTTGCGCATTTGAGACCTCCAGCTTTGCCAATTCAGATTGACTGTCTGCCAAAAGGTCAATGCGCAAGTTAGGTTGAATGTTGCAGTACAGATGATTGATCGCATAGTTCACAACCTTCCCACGCTCGTAGTCCGTGCTTGCGTTATCAAACTTGTCTGAGTAAACCTCCAAGTCATACATCGCGCGTTGCAAGGAGTTGATCGCGGATTGCAAACGTTCCTTTGCTATTGCACGCACCTGCTGTGCTTGCAGTTCTTTTAGCTCTCGATTTACGGTCATCTCTAGTCCTTTGTTGTGTGTGTGACCAAAGTTTGTTTTCAGACACGCAAATGGACAACCGACATTTGGTAACCCGATAACTTGGACGGGTACCGAGTAAAAATCACCATGGTGATTTGATAAGTACTCCACCTAAATTTTTCGCAGCTCAATTTTTTTAGATCTGTAGAACCTATTCGGGCTGTAGCTAAAGAAAGCATAGCTTTTACAAATTTCACCAGCACAACACAAAAACTGACGCGCTAAAAAGCCCTACAGCGGATCGTTTGCGGCACTCGAATGCTGTGAGTGCTGGAAGCCCTGTTCAGCGCTTGCAGGGCTGATTTGAAGCATACGCTTGCTGGGCACTCAATGAGTGCGAAAGCCGCGCAGAAATCTATGAAAACTCACATTTATAAAGATTTCGCAAAACTGCTGTTGAATTCATTGAAGATTTTTTCAATGAAAAAGTTATCCACAGACAGTCCAATTCGCCCTGCTCTAGCTCGGTAACCCGCTACTTTGGACGGACTTCGGTTGCTCTGATAAATATGTGAAAACACTAGGCAATTAACAACATGATGTCTTCTATAACCCTGGTAGGACTGATAAACCCGAAAAGCGTCTCAAAAGCTAATGAGGCCTTTGCGCGTATGTTACCTAAACATTTTTACGTATTTCCAAACAGCTTGCTAACGTTTGAGACGAAAAAAAGCGTTGAATTGATCAGTAGTTCTACTAAATCTGTTAGGCCGTAGCGGGATCGAATCACCGGCTTTCACCGTCTACAGGCACTACTTCTGCATAGGTGGATTTGGTAGCGCTTGTGCCACCAGCTCTGCAATGTGTAATACCTCTGTATTGAGATCACCACGTCGCCGCAGACGACCTTCTATGCTCAACATACAACCAAGGTCACCCAACACTACTGCGGCTGCACCACTCGCAGTAATATTTTCACACTTGCGCTCGGCAATATGCGCAGAGATTTCACCAAACTTTAATGCAAATGTGCCACCAAATCCGCAGCATTGCTCGCACTCTGCCATCTCAGTCAAGCTAACATTGGGCACTTGTGCCAATAACTGCCGCGGTTGGATTTTCACATTCAACTCGCGCAGCCCCGCACATGAGTCATGATAAGTTACTGATTTATATGATTTTTTTTGGCTATTCGCTTGTTGCTGATTAGCTTGTTGCTGATTAGCTTGTTGCTGATTGACTTGCTCTGGCTGAGAGGCTGGCTCTGGCATTTGCCAATGGCAAATATTCACTAAAAAATCAGTCAACTCATAAGTGCGTGCTGCCACTGCTAAAAAAGTCGCCTGCTCGTCTTCAGGTATTGCCGACAACAGCTCTGGGTAATGCGTGCGTATCATTCCAGCACAAGAGCCTGATGGCACCACCACATATTCGCAGCCTGCAAATTCACTCACCAATTTGCGCGCCAGCGCAATAGCGGCTGTGCGATCGCCTGAGTTATAGCCAGGCTGACCACAACAGGTTTGCGTGCTGGGCACAAGCACCTCGCATCCGGCCGCCTCCAAAAGGGCTAGCGCACTAAAGCCGATACGCGGCCGCATCAAGTCTACTAAACACGTAACAAATAACCCAACTTTCATGATTCACCCAGTATTGGTATGTAACGCACGTCAGTAATTTCTAAAGTATCCACACCGCCTGGGGTAACAAACTCAAATTCATCGCCGATGCGTCGCTTTAACAAGGCCTTAGCAATCGGTGAAATCCAACTCACATGGCCGCGTGCGGGATCTACTTCATCTACCCCGACAATACTCACCGTATGTTCATCGCCATCACTATCCATGTAGTCCACAGTGGCGCCAAAAAAAATCTGATCAGTCTCCCCTCGCAATGCTGGATCAACAACAACTGGATTATCTAGGCGCTTATTTAAATAATGAATGCGTCTATCGATCTCGCGCAGTCGCTTCTTGCCATACAGGTAATCGCCGTTTTCTGATCGATCACCGTTTGATGCTGCCCATGACACCACTTTTACCAACTCGGGACGCTCGGTATCTAGCAAATGGATGAGCTCACGCTTCAATCGTGCATAACCCTCAGGGGTGAGGTAGTTCTTCGCTGGTTGAACGGTGTCTTCCCCATCACCAGATCCACTACCGCTTGCATGCCCTCGGGACATTGTCATTTTTGATATTGCTTTAGCCATACCATACAGTGTAGCGAAAATAGATCAATTCGGCATTGAATTTTATGCATTACAACCTTTTGTGCGCTAACGATTCGGTATCTATTCCAAGACTACTGTAGAATTTGGGCTTGAAAAAAGCGTTTATTGATTCAATTATTTAATTATTCATTATCTAATTATCTTTATTCAATTATCCAATTATCCAATTATGCAATAACCCTCTGCAACACGCTAAGCCTAACGCTCACTGCAAGGCGTTCCCTGTAGCTAATCGCTCTTCATCACAGAACCTCCCACCTATGTTTGATCGTGACTTAGTATTCCTAGACCTTGAAACCACTGGCGCCACCGCCCAGCGCGATCGCATTACTGAAATCGGCTTAATTATTGTCGATCAAGGTGAGTTCGTTAGCGAATGGTCTACGCTCGTAAACCCTGAGCAACATATTCCGGGCATGATTCAAGGGTTGACCGGTATCAGCAATGAAATGGTCTCTACTGCACCCGTGTTTGCAGAGATCGCTAATCAATTACATGCCATACTCGAAAACCGTACGCTCGTCGCCCATAATGCACGCTTTGATTACGGTTTTTTAAAAAATGAGTTTAAGCGTCTAGGCCTTAGCTACAATGCGCCGGTTTTGTGTACGGTAAAGCTGTCGCGCAAATTATTTCCACAACATGCTAAACATAATCTAGATAGCTTAATTGGTCGGCATAACATTATTTGCACAGCGCGGCATCGCGCTCTCGGTGATGCACAAGTGCTGTGGCAACTGGCGCAGCAATGGCGTGTCGAGCCTGGCGAGACCGAAGTCTTAGCCGCCAGCGCTACATTACTCAAAACCAGCAGTGTGCCAATTGGCATTCCTGACAATACTTACGACCACATCCCAGAAACTGCTGGCGTCTATTTATTTTATGGTGATAACAATATTCCGCTCTATGTTGGTAAAAGCGTTAACTTACGCAGTCGCGTGATGTCGCACTTTTCTGGAGATCACCGCCTCAACAAAGATATGCGTATTGCTAGCGAGATCAAACATATCGACTGGAAAGAAACCACCGGCGAATTGGGTGCTTTAATTGAAGAGGCCCGCCTAGTCAAAGCTTTGTCTCCGATTCACAACCGGCAATTACGCCGCGCCAGCGAGCTTTGTGCATGGCGTTGGTCACCTGAGCATCCATCGCAAGCGCCCATTTTAATCACTGCGCGCGACTTAACTGCATGGTCATTACACGATTTGTATGGCTTATTCCGTTCAAAGCGCACAGCAATCACTGCGCTGCGCGAGATTGCAAGCGCACATCAGCTGTGCCACAAAGTTTTAGGCTTAGAAGAGCGCACTGGCGCCTGCTTTGCGTATCAAATTAAGCGCTGCCGAGGGGCTTGTGTCGGGGCAGAGAGTGCTGAAGCCCATGGCTTACGGCTTGCCACAGCCCTGAGCGCTTTACGTGTTAAAGCCTGGCCATTTCCTGGCCAGATTGCTATCCGTGAAACCTCTGAGGATGGACAACGTAGCACGCTGCATATCATTGATCATTGGTGTCATTTAGGAATAGTCAATGATGAGGATGCGTTGCAGGCCTTAATCGAGTCACCACCGCAACCACAATTTGATCTAGATACTTACAAAATCCTCAACCGCTATTTATTCAATGGCAAGCACTCGCCTGAGATCATCCATTTACCCCCAACGATCAGTGCTGACTATTGAGTCGTAGTCCAATATTAAAGACACCACAATACACGCTAGCTGATATCTGCTATATTTAATGTATTGGCGTATTTACAATAATTCAAAAATCTTAACCCAAAATATTAAATATTAAATATTAAATATAAATTATTAACCCTACCCTATATTAACCCTACCCTAATCTCTAAACCCAAAACTCTAATCCGTAAATCCTAACCCTTTAACAAAAAAACTAAAAACCAAAAAAACTAAAAATCTAAAAAAATAAAAACTCTAAAAAATAAAACTCAACCTAAACGCAAACCTTAAACTCAACCCCAATCGTCTCAAACGACTTTTTCGATCACTGAGGAACATGTCATGCACCGTCGTCACTGGATCCAGCTCAGCATAGCCTTGCTCATCACCATCAGCTTTCAATGCGTTGCCCAACAACAATATCCTACAAAAACCGTTCGCTTTATTATCCCCTTCCCCCCTGGTGGCCCAACTGACATCATGGGACGGATTGCTGCAGATATCTTAACTAAATCAACGGGCGTGCAATTTGTTCCCGACAATCGTGGTGGTGCAGGCGGCAATATCGGCGCTGATCTGTGCGCCAAAGCACCCGCTGATGGCTATACCATTTGCATGATCACTGCAGCGCAAGGTGTATCTCCTGCTATTTATAAAAAAATGAGTTATGACCCCGTTAAAGACTTAGCGCCTGTGACTTTAATGGCCACCTTGCCGAGCTTGCTAACGGTGCATCCACAGTTACCTGCAAAGTCACTCAAAGAAATGATTAGTCTTGCTAAATCACGTCCCGGTGCGTTGAGCTATGCCTCTACCGGTAACGGTAGCAGCCCGCACATGTTGATGGAAATGTTGAAATTCATGACCCATGTCAATGTCGTGCATGTGCCCTACAAAGGGCAATCAGCGGCTGTCCTCGATCAAATCTCCGGACAAATTCAATTGGCATTCAACACTGCCATGGGGGTATTGCCACAAGTCGAGGCCGGTCGCTTGCGTCCTATTGCTATCTCTACACTGCAGCGCTTCCCGCCATTGCCTGATCTGCCTACAATTAGCGAGGCTGGCGTTAAAGACTTTGATGGCGGTTCATGGCAAGGCATTGGTGCGCCTACAGGTACATCACCCGAGATTTTACGTCGCTTAAATACCCTACTCCTCACCGAACTTAAAACCCCAGCCATGCGTGACTATTTGGTGAAGCGTGGCGCAATGGTGATGGCAACCACCCCCGAAGAATTTACTGTGTTCCTGAAAAAAGAAATCAGCAAATGGATCAACGTTGCAAAAGCTGGCAACATCAGTCTGGATTAATGCATCATGACCATTCACTCTAAACAGTCTACTCGCATTGATTTGGTTGCGGCACTCCGTACTGCATCGCGGCTCGGTTTAGGTGAGGGTATTTGCAATCATTTTAGTGTCGAGCTACCAGAGCAGCCCGGATATTTTTTAATTAATCCCCAAGGGCTACACTGGTCAGAGATCACGCCAGCGGACTTAGTACTGGTTGATGCTCAGGGTCATAAAGTCTCTGGTCGTCATGATGTTGAACCCACTGCTTTTTTCATTCACGGCGCAGCGCATCGTAGCAAGCCGCAAGCACGCTGCGTGATGCATACTCATATGCCTTATGCAACCGCATTGACTGTAATTCATGGCGGACAACTCGAGGCCGCCAGTCAGATTGCACTCAAGTTTTTAGGCCGGGTTGCGTACGATGAACACTACAATGGCCTGGCGCTAGATGCCGCAGAAGGCGAGCGTATCGTCGCAGGGCTCTATCAAGCTGATGTTTTATTTCTAGCTAATCATGGCGTGATTGTCACCGGCCCTAGCGTAGACCTCACCTTTGACGACCTCTATTACCTAGAGCGCGCTTGCATGCTACAAGTGCTTGCCATGAGCACCGGCAAATCATTGCGTATTGTTGACCCTACTATTGCGCAAACGACTGCTGATCAAATGGTCGATGATACCCAAGCTCGCCTCCATTTTTTAGCACTCAAACGCATACTCGATCGCGATGAACCTGGCTGGAGTAACACTGAAGCGCTGCACCGCTAACGCCGCCACTGACTCAGCGCGATACCCGACAGAATTAATAACAACCCTGGATATGTACCAGCTTGCGGTGTCTCACCCATGAGCCCTACGCCACACAATAAAGCAATGCACGGCGTTAAGTAATTCACCAATGCCATGAACGCTGGTCCTGCCGAACGGATCAACATAAAATACCAAACAGTGGCTAGTGCTGTGGGCACAATGCCCAACCATATTAAAGCCAACGCTGAATCGGTTGTAGCATGCAACTGCCATGGTTGCTCAACCCACAGCACTACTGGCAACATCAATACACTTGCCACACACTGGGTGGCGGTCGCTGCGACTACAAAATCACCCTGCACTAGTCGCCTCGTCAGCACACTTTGTAGGGCAAAGCATATAGCACCAAACAGAATGGCTAACTGTGCCCACAAGCGCAAACCATCTCCACCCAAACCTAATAAAGTCGCTGGCCCCATTAAAACCACAATCCCTAAAAATCCGACAATAAAACCTATAGCTGACCACCGTGACACTGGCTCGTGACGTATAAACACACGCATGAGAATAATTGTTGCCAACGGCATAATCGCAATTAAAATTCCAGCCAAGGCACTATCTACAACCAATTGCCCCCATGCTATAAAGTAAAAAGGTAAAACATTACCAATCACAGCAATCCAGGTATAAATCCACCACACCCGACCCCACGCCGGTAAGCGTTTGCCTTGAATCAATAGCACAGCCAACAACACTAACGTTGCAATCATGATACGACCAGCCACCACACTGCCGTGCGGGATGCTGTGCAATGCAATCCGATTAAACATGAACGCCGAACCCCAAATCAGCACTAACGCAACCAATAACAACCAGTCGCGCAGCGGACGTGCCAAATTTGTCTTTTTGTTTAAATCAGTAGTCATTTCATCCCGTATGATTCAAAAATCTTAAGTCGGTGAGCATACACCATGACTTGGGGCTACTGCTTTTGGTCCACCAATGCGCCTTGAGCGTCATGAATCGACACGCAAAGCCAAGCCACCCATGATAAAATTTGATGGTTATTAAAATTCGCTTTTTTTAGGTGATCACCTTTGCGCAGCGTATTGCCCGATGGTAATCCATTCATTTCTGTCACTTGCCGAGTCACTCATTCACATGTCAATGCTAACTCCACTAGACGCACTCTCGCCACTTGATGGTCGTTATTTTGCAAAACTGGGCGCGCTTCGTTCCTGCTTTAGCGAATTTGCCCTCATTAAACAAAGAGTACGGGTTGAAGTGGAGTGGCTCAAGGCGCTTGCTGCCGAGCCACAAATCAGTGAAGTCCCGGCATTTTCTGCGCAAACCATTACGCTACTCGACAATCTGGTTAGTCAATTCAGCACTGCCGACGGCGAACGAGTCAAGGCTATTGAAGCCACCACCAATCACGATGTCAAAGCAGTTGAGTATTTCCTCAAAGAACGCCTGGCTGACAATGCAGAAATCATGCAAGTGGCTGAATTTATTCATTTTGCGTGCACCTCCGAGGACATTAATAATTTGTGTCATGCCCTGATGCTTACCGAAGCGCGGCGCGATGTATTACTGCCTGCATTAACTGCCATTAACACCAAATTACGCGCTCTCGCACACGAGTTTGCAGATGCTGCAATGCTTTCACGTACACATGGCCAGCCGGCATCACCAACAACAATGGGTAAGGAGATGGCCAATGTTGTGGCGCGGCTTAACACAGGTATTGATCGTATAGCGGCAGTTGCGTTAATGGGTAAGGTGAATGGTGCAGTAGGTAATTACAACGCACATCTCGCGGCTTACCCCAATATCGATTGGGAACAGTTCGCACAACGCTTTGTAGAGTCTCTGCATGTGCACTTTAACCCCTACACCATACAAATCGAGCCGCACGATGCTATGGCTGAACTGTTTGATGCGGTAGCAAGAGTCAACACAATACTGCTCGATCTGGATCGCGATATCTGGGGCTATATCTCTGTAGGGTACTTCAAACAAAAAACTAAAGCCGGTGAGATTGGTTCATCAACCATGCCTCACAAAGTTAACCCCATTGATTTTGAAAACTCTGAAGGCAACTTAGGCCTAGCCAATGCACTGCTCAAACATTTATCCGAGAAGCTTCCCGTATCACGCTGGCAGCGCGACCTCACCGACTCTACTGTGCTACGTAACATGGGTGTTGCCTTGGGCTATGCGCTACTGGCTTGGGACTCCTGCCTCAAAGGCTTAAATAAGCTCGAAGCCAATCACGACAAACTCAATGCAGATCTGAATGCGAATTGGGAAGTGTTAGCCGAGCCGATTCAAACCGTCATGCGCCGCTATGCGGTGCCAGGTGCTTATGAACAACTCAAAGAGCTCACACGCGGCAAAGGCATCAATCAAGAGAGCATGCGTGCTTTTATTAGCCAGCTCCAAGGCATCCCAGAGAGCGAGAAACAACGCCTGTTGGCAATGACCCCTGCAAGCTACATCGGTAAAGCAAGCGCGCTAGCGCGACGCATTTAAGTCACCGGCGATTATTCATAGCCAGCCGGTGTCTATGCCTAACCAGTGAAGGCTACTGCGCGTAGCCCGTGCGCTTTTAACTCAAAGGCGCTTGAGTGCGACGCTGGCGATAATATTCGAGCACTGCAGGCAATACAGAGAGCACGATAATCATTAGGATGATGAGTGATAAATTGCTTTTCACCCACGGTAGATTACCAAAGTAATATCCTGCATAAGACAGGCTCGCCACCCACAAAAACGCACCCGCAATGTTAAACATTGCAAAATGCCAATAAGACATTGCGGCAGCCCCTGCAACAAAAGGGGCGTACGTGCGAATTAAGGGAATAAAGCGCGCCATAATAATGGTCTTGCCACCATGGCGTAGATAAAACTGATTTGCACGTTGCAGATGTTGCGGGTTTAACCAACGTGAACCCTGACGGCTAAATATCCGCGGCCCCAGATAATGCCCTACACCATAATTCACGGCATCACCCAGAATCGCAGCAACAATCAATACCAACACCAACAGGTGGATTGACATGCCGCCAGTGGCAGCGAGGGCGCCTGAGACAAATAACAATGAGTCGCCCGGCAAAAATGGCGTAACCACTAGGCCGGTCTCGCTAAATACAATCAAGAACAAAAACAAATAAACCCAAGCACCATATTGCGCCAGTAACAATTGCAAATGTCGATCTAAATGCAATATCAGGTCTAGAGCCGTTACCAAAAATTCCAAATGCGTGATTCCTAGACAACTGCACCAGAGTCGTTATCAGGCTTTTTCTCAGGTTTAATTAAATCGTTTCGAGACACGCCCAAATACATAACTATTGGACTGGCGACTAATACTGATGAGTAAATACCAAAACAAATACCAATCGTGAGCGCAACCGCGAAATGATGTAGCGTCTCGCCACCAAAGATTAACATCGCCAACACCATCATTTGGGTAGAGCCGTGCGTAATAATAGTGCGCGACATGGTTTGCGTGATTGCCGCATCGAGCACTTCAGGCACTGTGCTTTGACGATAAACCCGACTGCGAAAACACTCACGGACACGATCAAACACCACAACCGATTCATTCACTGAGTATCCCAAAATAGCCAAAATTGCAGCCAACACTGGCAAAGAGAATTCCCACTGAAATATTGAAAACACACCAACAATAATAATGACATCATGCAAGTTAGCAATAATCGCAGCCAAGCCAAACTTCCACTCAAAGCGCATGGCCAAATACGCCACAATGCCAATACATACAAATAGTAAACCTAGAGCACCATTTTCAAAGAGCTCGCGCCCAACCTGAGGCCCTACAAACTCTACTCGGCGCATCTGAACGCCTTCGGCATCCTTACTTAAGTTCGATAACACTTGTTCAGAGAGTTGCGCGCTAGTCAGGCCCTCTTTCACAGGTAGCCGCACTAGCACATCACGCGTCGAGCCAAAGTTCTGCACAGAGGCTTCTGCAAAGCCTAATTCAGCCAAAGTTGCACGCACTCGTTCTAAATCTGGGGCTTGCTTGTAAGCAATCTCCATGACCGTGCCGCCGGTAAAATCAACGCCAAAGTTCAAACCCTTGGTCGCCAATGAGCCAACTGCAATTAAAAAAGTAATGAGTGAAATGATATTGAACAAGCGCGAATAGCGCATGAACGGAATATCTTTATGAATTTTAAAAAATTCCATGTGATTTGCGTATCCTGTTAGCCGATACTGAGTCGATCAAGCTTGCGTCGACTACCGTAAAACAAATTAATCAATGCCCGCGATACCATCACCGCGCTAAATATAGATGTCACAATACCTAAGCATAAAACCACTGCAAACCCTTTCACCGGGCCAGAGCCAAATGCAAACAATGACAAGCCTGCAATTAATGTTGTGACATTCGAATCTAAAATTGTGCCCCAGGCACGATCATAGCCTGCAAAAATTGCCGCATGCGGTGAATTACCATTGCGCAACTCTTCACGAATCCGTTCATTAATTAATACGTTAGCATCAATCGCCATACCAATAGTGAGCGCAATCGCAGCCATACCTGGCAGCGTCAGCGTTGCTTGTAGCAATGACAGCAATGCCACTAAAAATAGTAGATTAACCCCTAAGGCCAATACTGAGAACACACCAACCATGGCATAGTAAACAATCATAAACACTGCAATTGCACAAAAACCATACAGCGTTGAATGGATACCAATGCGAATATTATCTGCGCCTAGTGAAGGGCCAACCGTGCGCTCCTCCACAATCTCCATGGGGGCAGCTAGCGCACCTGATCTAAGCAACAAGGACACATCATTGGCCTCTTGTGTTGTCATACGGCCGCTGATCTGCACCCGTCCGCCACTAATTTCAGCACGGATCACTGGTGCTGTAATGACCTCACCTTTGCCACGCTCAAACAACAGAATAGCCATCCTGCGATTGACATTATCACGTGTAACTTGTTGGAAAATTCGCGCCCCAGCACCATCAAGTGCAATATGCACAGCTGGCTCTTGGGTTTGATTGTCAAAGCCAGGTTGCGCACCATTAATCCGTTCACCGGTGAGTACTACCTGTTTTTTAACCACCACTGGCTGACCATTACGCTCATAGAATAGTTCGGTGCCTACCGGCAGCTGTCCGCTCTTGGCTAGTTGTAACTGGTTTAAATCTAAATCTTCAACCATGCGCACTTCTAGAGTAGCAGTTCGTCCCAGAATATCTTTAGCCTTAGCAGTGTCTTGCACACCAGGCAATTGCACCACAACACGATCAGCGCCTTGCTGCTGAATAATCGGCTCTGCTACACCCAGCTCGTTAACCCGCTTACGTAGGGTATTGATATTTTGCTGTAACGCTGCTTCTTGCGTGCGCCGCTGAGCATCTAGCTTTAATTTACCAACAATCCGAAACTCACCGCCCGACTCAACCGTCTGCAATTCTAAATCAGGCATATCTTTTGAAATACGTGAAAGTGCTTTATCTCTTAGCGCAGCCTCACGAAACGCAATAGTCATAGTTTGGCCATCTCGCACCAAACTAGAGTAAGCAATCCGTTGCTCACGTAACGTGCTACGTGCTTCATTAGACAGAGCTTCAATCTTCTTGAGTGCCGCAGTTTTAATGTCTACCTGCATTAAAAAATGCACACCGCCACGTAGATCCAAACCCAAATACATGGGCAATGCACCAATGGAAGTCAGCCACTCAGGACTCCGCGAGAGCAAGTTCAGCGCTACCACATAATCATCACCCAACCCTGCCTGTAATACATCTTTAGCCTTGAGTTGCAAATCGGTGGCGCCAAAGCGTGCTTTAATGCTAGTTGAATCTAACATGACGCCCTGGGGATTGAGATTCGCCTCTTTGAGTAACGTTTCAACACGCGACATCAAATTAGCGTCGACTTTTAAATTAGCGCGTAGTGGGGAGACTTGCACCGCTGGCACTTCACCATAGAAGTTAGGCAGTGTGTATATAAAACCCAAGGCAATTGCAAAAGCAATGCCTAGGTATTTCCAAAGTGGGTAACGGTTCATCTTGTCGGATTGAGTCGCGTTTAAATAATGGGTTGATAAAAGTTACAGTCATCATCATGGCAATATTGGTTAAATATTGCACGCTGCAACAAGCTGCCAAATTACATCATGACTTTATTGGCAGCAGGTGCGCGTAGTCACTAGAAAAACTGTCATTAATCGATCTTTATACTGCCTTTTGGCAATACGGTTTGCACAGCGATGCGCTGAACCTGAATATCCACCCCGCTGGCAATCGTCACCGTTACATAGATCTCATCGGTTTTGGCGATTCGCCCCACAATACCACCTGCTGTAATCACCTCATCGCCTTTTTGCAAACCTTCTACGAGCAACTTATGCTCTTTGGCGCGTTTCATTTGCGGACGAATCATTAAGAAATACATCACTGCAAACATCACAACGATGAGAAGAATACTTTCGATACCACCGCCTTGCGCGGTTGTTGCACCTTGTGCCCAGGCTGAACTAATCAACACGTCAATCCTCCAATATCTAATTTAAACCAAAAAACCATAAACCACTAAAAATCTATAAAACGTAAAAGACGCATAAGATCTATAAATCTCTTATAACTACTTATAACGCATAAGTCCCTTATAACTCATAAGACCCGTAACACTACTGATTTATAAGGACTTATTATACTTCCCTTATAGTGTACATGATACTTCACTCATTTTAACTGTTTCTGCAGCAAATGCACTAAATCGCCCCTCAACAATAGCCGCACGGATACCCGCCATTAACTCTTGGTAGTAATGCAAGTTATGCAAAGTGTTTAAGCGCGCGCCTAACATTTCATTAATTCGCTGCAAATGATGCAAATATGCACGAGTAAAGTGCTGGCAGGTATAACATAGACATTCTGGGTCTAGTGGGCTTAGATCGTCGCGGTAGCGTGCATTACGCAATTTAATCACTCCATTCCGTGTATACAGCCAGCCATTACGGGCGTTACGCGTGGGTAATACACAATCAAACATATCCACACCACTACCCACAGCCGCAATAATGTCTGCAGGCGTGCCTACGCCCATGAGATAGCGGGGCTTATTCGCAGGCATTTGCGGAGCAGTATGACGCAAAATGCGCAACATATCCGCTTTGGGCTCGCCCACTGACAAGCCACCAATCGCATAACCTTCAAACCCAATATCTGTTAACTGACGCAACGAATCATCACGCAAGCGCTCATACATACCCCCTTGTACAATACCAAACAAGGCGTTGGGATTACCTTGATGCGCTTCACGACTACGACGCGCCCAACGCATAGACAACTGCATAGACGTTTGTGCCTGCTCTAGGGTTGCTGGGTGTGGCGTGCATTCATCAAACGCCATTACGATATCCGAATTTAAGATACGCTGAATGCGCATCGACTCCTCTGGAGTTAAGAAACACTTATCACCGTTAATCGGCGATTGAAACGTCACACCTTCTTCGCTTATTTTCCGTAAATCACCCAAACTAAATACCTGAAACCCACCAGAGTCAGTCAAGATAGGCCCCGACCAGGACATAAAAGGATGTAAGCCTTGATGTGCTGCAATCACGTCTAGCCCGGGACGCAACCACAGATGAAACGTATTACCTAAAATAATTTGCGCACCCAAACTAGTTAACTCAGCAGGTGAAATCCCCTTCACTGCACCATAAGTGCCCACCGGCATGAATACTGGCGTCTGAATCACTCCATGTGCAGTCGTCAAGATGCCACGCCGCGCTAAACCATCGGTTGCTTGTACGATAAATTCCAATCGAGCCTCTTTTCTGTGGAACTGATCTCTGGACTATGATCTATGAACCATAATCTATGAACCATAAACTAATTTTTAAACAACGATCTACACTACCCTTTAGACGAAGCAGTTTGTTCACGCTCGATAAACATGGCATCACCATAACTAAAAAAACGATACCGTTGTTCAATCGCATGCTGATAAGCATGACGTATAGATTCAACACCACCAAAAGCTGATACCAACATCAGCAATGTCGATTTTGATAAATGAAAATTCGTCACGAGGGCATCAACTACTTGAAACCGATAACCCGGCACAATAAACAACTGGGTCTCCGATTCGCCAGCAATCAAACGCTGCTCAAGCATAGCACTCTCTAAGGCACGCAGACTGGTCGTGCCCACAGCGATCACACGCCCACCATGCGCTCGGGTATTGTTCACCGCGTCCACAGTGGCCTGCGACAATGCATAGCGCTCCCGATGCATCACATGATCAGCCAATCGATCAACCCGTACGGGTTGAAAAGTGCCGGCCCCAACATGTAAGGTTAACGTGGCTACCGCAACTCCCATGCTACGTAGGTTAGCAAGCAATGCTTCATCAAAATGCAAACCTGCGGTCGGCGCAGCGACTGCTCCATCGTGCTTGGCATACACCGTCTGATAACGCGTCTCATCTGCCGCTTGCGGCACATGGGTAATATACGGCGGCAATGGCAAGCGTCCTTGTTGATCTAAACATGACAATACGTCACTTACCGCTTCGAAGCGCAAATGAAACAGCTCGCCCGATCGCTCCAGCACCGTTGCCACAAGATCATCGCCCAAATACAACACACTACCGGGCTTAGGCGCATGACTGGCACGAATCTGCGCCCACAACTCTTGGGCATTCACAATCCGCTCCACCATCACCTCAACCTGGCCACCACTGGCCTTGCGCCCCAACAGCCGCGCTTTAATGACCCGCGTATCGTTTACCACCAATAAATCACCTGCACGTAAACACTGGGCGATCTGCGGAAACTGTAAATCCTGCAAAACACCCTGCCCATCCATATGCAATAAGCGACTACCACTACGCACCTCGGCAGGCGCTTGGGCAATCAATTCAGGGGGCAAATCGTAGTCAAAGTCATCTAAACGCATCGCGCGCATTATACGGTGCGCACAGCGCCACTTCACCCATGCCTGAGCGGAAAATCTACACAATGAACGCCCGCGGCATTAAGAACAACCTCAAAACAGCCCTGTCAAAATTTAAATAATGTTAATAATCAATAGGTTAATAATTTTATTTTGGAAAAAGCAATACTCAATCTTTATCAAGGATGTGATCAAAACATCGTGTACGCACAAGAGCTAGGGTATAATGCGCGACTTGCCTCGGTGGTGGAATTGGTAGACGCGCCGGACTCAAAATCCGGTACCGCAAGGTGTGACGGTTCGAGTCCGTCCCGAGGCACCAGAGATATTCAGTAATATTCTTTACTATTCAAAAACATTTGAATTTATTTAATATTTTAAAATTTTTGAAATTTTTTAAAAAATTCAAATATCTCAACACTCAGTCAACTGTTCTGAGTCAAAGCCCTCACTAAGAAGTTATATATTTTAAATAATTTAAATAGTCTATTTAAAATTAGCATTTGCGAGCGCACATAAAAGATTCGCGTAAAAAATATTGCGTTACTTGTGTCATTTTATTCTTTAGTTCAAGATGTTTTACAAGCCAAATAATCACCGCATTGTATCAACGATGATGATGCTCAATCACTGACAATATTACTTGCCTTGGCAATTCGACTAAATTTCTCAACTTCAGAATCTACGAATGCTATTGCTGCTGCTGTTGTGCTCGGCCAAACACCAAACCCATTCTTTTCAATTCTTTCTCTCACTTCTGCAGCATCCAAGACTCGCCTGAGTGCTTGATTTAATTTGGCAATTACATCTTGCGGTGTACCTTTAGGCGCCATTAGCGAATTCCAATCATTGAAATCAAAACCACTGACTCCGGTTGACTGTAGTGTAGGCAGGTTAGATAGCGGAGTGCGCTCCAGCGATGTCACGGCAAGACCACGCAACTTACCAGATGCAATTAATGGCGCTAAGGATGCAACACTAGCAAATATCATTGCTTGCTCACCATTTAATAAAGTGGCAATAGCTGGCGCTGTGCCTCTGAGTGGTACATGGCTGATCGATATCCCGGCGATTAAACGAAACGACTCTCCAACAAAATGCGGTAAAGTTGCATTGCCTCCTGATGCATGAGTAAGCTTGCCGGGGTTTGCTTTTGCGTAAGCAATCAATTCCCTAACGTCTTTTACCGGTAATGCTGTATTGATAGCCAGTATAAGGGGCGCCTTGGTTAACATCGAAACCGATGACATGTTTGGCACGATATCTCTTCGCATATTTAAATTAACACTAGCAACTGTTGCATACGACGTATTAGTAATCAGTAGTGTATGACCATCTGCAGCTGAGCGAGCAACCGCTTCCGTTCCAATTACGGCTGCAGCACCTGCTTTGTTTTCTATAATAAATGGCTGCCCAAAAACACTGGATATGTTTTGCGCAATTACGCGACCAACTACGTCAGTAGTACCACCGGGCGGATACGGCACAATTATTTTGACAGGTTTAATCGGATAATTTGTCAATCCAATGTGTGGCGTCGTTGTAGGCTGTACTGCTGATGATTGCACTTGCGTTGCCACTGCCTGAGCTTGCAAGCGGCTTACATGACTACGGGCTGAAGCATTGTTTTGGTCTGCTGCTAATTTATAGAGCCTCATTGCCTCAGCTGGATTCGCAACCAATCCACCTCGTCCAGACTCATACATTAAGCCAAGGTTGGTTTGACCTAAGGCATTATTTTGCGCAGCAGATAACCGATAAAAGTGTACCGCTTCGGCCTCATCTTTAACCAATCCACCCCGTCCATTTTCGTACATAAAACCAAGAATAACTTGTGCTTGCGGGTGATTTTTAGCGGCCGCTAATTTAATTAATCGAACAACCTCGACTTCATCTTTAACTACCCCACCGGTGCCATTCATATACATTAAACCAAGCCTGACTTGGGCATCGGTGTCATTTTGCTCGTTGGCTAATCTATATAGCCGCAAGGTTTCAGGATTAGTCGGGAACAATGCATCAGGTTTTGTAGTTGTGTTAATTGCCAAAGGGTTAAGCCGCGCAATATTTGCTTTAGCCAAGCTCACATAACGGCCTTTAGGGTAGCTTTCTAGATACGCCTCGTAAGCCTCTTTATTGCCTGCAGCTTTAGTGTCATCCCAGAACTTTTCTTCTTTCTGCTCTTCAGATAAAACGGGGGCTGCATACACTGGCGGGACGATTTGCACTGCAGCCGGGCCGTAGAAGTAGAAGTTACCTCTAGCCTCATTATAGAGTGCAGGGCGTTGATCATGGCGCACGGTTTTCGCAAGACTCTCTACTGCATCCTGAACGTCACGCACCAATTCTTCAATACGCATACCGGGCTTACGCATTCTGGCAATAAATTCACGCGTAAACACGCCATTGGGATTGGTGTCGCGCTCGTGTAATCGATCTAGGGCCTGTTGGCCTTTGCTGGCCGAATATATAACCATCTGACCCTTGGCAGGTTCTACGGGACTTAATCCTCGATTTGCACCAATGCTCCGACCTTTAGTTCTCATCGGGTTGTCTCTGCAGGCATCGATGACGACCAATGCAAACCCCGCTTTGGCATCGCTCAGCTTTTCTGTGAGTTCGTTGAGCCCATACGCCATTTTTTCAATTTCACTCTCGCTTTCGGCTTCAATATCTATTGGTAGTATGTAATTGCCACTTTTAATCTGTACGCCGTGGCCTGCAAAAAACACTACAACGTCATCTCCACTAGCAATATTATTGGCAAACGATTCAATAGTTCTAACCATGGATCGGTAGCTCAAGTTCTTTTGCAACTGAACCACAAAGCCAGCTGCTTTAAGCTCGCGTGCCATAGCATCTGCATCATTCCCTGCTTTTTGGAGCTTGCTTACCGAGAGGTATTGATCATTACCCATGACTAATGCCAGCCGCTTCGCATAGGCAATCGGTGCTGTTAATAGCACGACAATTAGGCAGATCGCTATTTTTTTAACAGAGTGCATTCGGACAGAATTATGTACAGGGCGCTGTAGTGAGGACGATACCATTAAGCATCATTGTGACTGTAAAAATTAAAAACTGACGGTGGCCACCTGAGCTCTATAAATTGATTCAGGCAATTTAGATCATTTAGATGACGCTCTAGCCAAGTTTGTTGTTACTTAAGTTATAACTTAATTTAATTCTTAAATCAGTGTACTGCATAAACGGCCAACATCTCGCACTATACTGGCAGCCGATCCAGCTCAATATTATCAATTAGTCGTGTTGCACCAAGGCGTGCTGCTGCGAGCACGACCAAATCGGTTTCTCCATTGACTGGTGGTTGTAAATCAGTACGCCGTCTGACCGCCACATAATCGGGCTTCCATCCGTGATCAGCCAGTACTGACATCCCATGCAACTCCAGACGTTGGTAGTCATGAGTGCCCGCTAATAACTCGTCTCGCACTTGTTCTAGCACCCGATACAAACGGGGCGCTTCTGCTCGTTCATAGTCAGATAGATAGCCATTACGTGACGATAGTGCAAGACCATCAGAAGCGCGCACCGTATCAGCAGGAATAATTTCTATGGGTAAGGCAAACTGGTGCACCATGTCTCGCAACACTAAATATTGCTGATAATCTTTTTTACCAAAAATCGCTGAGTGCGGCATCACTAAATTAAATAGCTTGAGCACTACAGTTGCTACTCCCCGAAAATGTCCGGGGCGATGCGCGCCTTCTAAAATATTTTGTAAGTCCGAGGGTTCAACCACAAAGGTTTGGGGTTCAGGGTAGATAGCACGTTCATCAGGTACAAACACCACATCAACACCCACTTCACGCAACTTGTCACAATCTGATTGCAAGGTGCGCGGATAACGATCGAAATCGTCTACGGGTCCAAATTGTAGGCGATTAACAAATATGCTCACTACCGTGCAAGCTGCACGGGGTTTTGCAATACGCATTAACTCGATATGGCCTTCGTGCAAATTACCCATGGTAGGCACGAACACATTATCGGGTTCACGCCTTAAGCGCTCCCGCAACTCAGGAACAGAGTGAATGACGTCCATAAGAACCTGTTATAAACCGCTAGAATGAAAACGTTGCATTATAAACACCACAGACCCGCTGTGCGGCGCATCTTCATCAATGAAGTCGCTAAAACACAACAGATTCTTCAAAATATATGCTCTTTGGCAGGGAACGTAGCTGCTCTAACCTCTTGCACGTAGAGTGCGACCGCATCTTGGATTGACCCAGCAGCTGCTTTCATAAAATTTTTCACAAATTTGGCTTTCTTGCCAGGATAGATATCCAACATATCATGTAAGACCAACACCTGCCCCGAGCAGTCAACGCCCGCACCAATACCAATAGTGGGCACACTGAGCGCTGCAGTAATCTGTGCAGCAAGCACTGCAGGAATAGCCTCTAGCACAATCATGCCCGCGCCAGCTTGCTCGAGACTACGCGCGTCTTCAATCAAACGCAGCGCATCAGCTTCTAGCTTACCTTGCACCCTAAAACCACCGAGTTGATGTACAGATTGGGGAGTGAGCCCCAAATGACCGCATACTGGAATTCCACGCGCTGTCAAAAAACGCATGGTCTCCAACATCGGTTGGCCACCTTCTATTTTGACCATCTGCGCTCCGGCTGCCATGATTTCTGCAGCATTGCTAAAGGTGTGCTGCGGACTGACTTGGAAAGTACCAAAAGGCATATCGCCTACAATGAATGCACGCCGCGAACCACGCGCCACACATTGTGTGTGATAAATCATATCGCGCAAGGTGACCGGCAATGTAGTGTCGTGCCCCTGAATCACATTACCCAATGAGTCGCCAATTAGCACGGTATCGACCCCTGCAGCATCTAATACATCGGCAAAGCTGGCATCGTAACAAGTCAACATGGCGATTTTTTCACCATCACGCTTCATCTTTTGCAATCCACTTAATGTGATCCGCATTGCATTCTCCTCGCTAACTGCCTAAACTAAAAAATTCACGTGATCCACGCATCGCGTTGATCCGTTGCAATAACAAATCAAAATCGGTAGCCGAATCTACAAAATTCAAGTAATCGGAGTTCACAATCAATACGGGTGCTGCTGTGTAGTGATGAAAAAATTGTGCATAGGTATCTGCTAGTCGCTTCAAATAGTCGTCTGATATATTGTATTCATAAACGGCAGCGCGCCGCCGCACCCGCTCCACTAGTGTATCCGCACTGGCTTGTAAGTAAATCACCAAATCGGGCACTATACTCTGCGGCTTTAAGTGTTGGTAAATTTGCCGATACAATGTTAGCTCATTGTCCGTTAAGGTCAGTTGTGCAAATAGCGGATCTTTCTCAAGCATAAAGTCTGCAACTGTCAGTCCACGAAACAAATCAGATTGCGCTAAGTCTTGCACTTGATGGCTGCGTTGAAATAAAAAAAACAACTGTACTTGTAATGCATAGCGCTTAGGGTCTTTATAAAAATCCGGCAAAAACGGATTGGAATCCGGGTCTTCAAACAAAGTGCTGGCATTCAAATGCGCTGCCATCCGTCGCGCGAGGGTGGTCTTGCCGGAACCAATCGGCCCCTCAACCACGATATATCGATACTTACTCGCCAACATCAACACACCACCACTGGCGCTAACAAATGGGTATCCACAATATCACCGCAACGCTGGACGCTATTTACATCCACAGAAGATAGCAAGTCCCTAACTTGACCATGCTCAGGTATCTGTAATTGTGCAGCAATCTCATGCAATGGCACCAAGACAAATGCCCGCTGCAGCATGCGCGGATGCGGTATCGTCAAGCCTGGCAACTCACATTGCGTATCGCCGTATACGAGCAAATCTAAATCCAGTGTGCGGGGCGCATTGGGAAAGTCACGTACCCGCCCCTGCTGGCGCTCAATCTCTAACAACGCCGCTAACAAATCAGGGGCTGACATCTGTGTATCAATCAACGCCACTGCATTAAAAAAATCTGGTTGCGCGGTGTAGCCCACTGCAGCACTTTGATATAACCCAGAACTCGCTATCACTCGCGTGTGTGGCAACTGCATTAGCGCTTGCACACCTCGCGCAATCTGCGCCGCAGGCTCACCAATATTGGCGCCCAAGGCAATAGCAGCGCGAGTCACTATCTCGGTATGGGACCAAGGCGCCTCTTCTGCTGTCTCCTTAGGGATTGATGTTGCTGTAGTGGTTGGGGTAATAGATAAAGGGTTATTAGAAACAGGGGTAATAGATAAAGGGGTAATACAGACAGGAGCAATAGAGGCAGCACTAGTAGATGGCGGGGTAGCAATCACCGAATTTTTAGGCACTGGAACAGTCGGCATTGCCTAACCCTCGGCCACAATCGCAGCTGCAGCAGATGCTGCCGGTTTACGCCGACGCCGACGCTTTTTATTCGGAGTCTTAGTCTCTGTCACTAGCATGGCTACCCGTGCATCTGTATCGGCCTCCTGAAAGGCTGTCCACCACTCGCCCAAGCTTGGGTCGAGCTCACCACTGTCACAACGCAGCAATAAAAAGTCATAACCTGCCCGAAACCTAGGGTGCTCGAGCAAACGAAACGGCCGCTGGCCACTGCGTTGCTCAAAACGCTGCTGCATTAACCATAAATCTTTCATGTCAGAAGTAAAGCGCCTAGGGATAGCAATACGCTTGGTCTGCTCCTGAATCACTCCATCCATGGCTTCGTGCAGCGCGGGAATGCTGGGGACACCACGCGCTTGAATGGCCTGCCAGCGACTACGCACTTCGTGCCAGGTCAGGGTGGCAAACAAAAACGCGGGCGATACCGTCTTGCCAACGCGCACACGCTGATCAGTATTTTTAAGGGCTTGCATCACAAAACGCTCGCCGCTGTCTTGTCCCAAGATTACATCTAAAAATGGTAATAAATCTTGATGCAGTTTTTCTTGTCGCAAGCGCTGAATACAATCTACCGCATGTCCTGATAGCAGTAACTTCAATAACTCATCAAACAGACGTGCGCTAGGCACATTGTTTAATAAGGTAGCTAGCGATTGAATCGGTCGCCGCGTGCTCGCTTCGATGTCTAAATCACAGCTGGCGCTAAATCGCACCGCGCGCAACATACGCACCGGATCTTCACGATAACGTTGCACCGGCTCTCCAATCATGCGCAGGCGTTTATGCCCAAGATCAGCAACACCACCGTGGTAATCCCAAACCTGTTCTTTAGCCGGGTCGTAGAATAAAGCATTAATTGTAAAATCGCGTCGCGTTGCATCCTGCGCCTGATCGCCCCACACGTTGTCCCGCAACAAGCGTCCATGCTCGTCCTCGACTTGAGTGTTTGAATCGGCTTCGGTCGCAGGACCTCGAAAGGTCGACACCTCGACTAGCTCGCGCCCGCACATCACATGCACAATCCGAAAGCGCCTGCCGATGATTCGGGAGCGGCGAAAAATGTCACGCACTTCTTCTGGCTTGGCGTTGGTGGCCACATCAAAATCTTTGGGTGCTCGGCCCAAGATTAAGTCGCGCACCGCCCCGCCCACCACAAAAGCGCTAAAGCCTGCTTCCTGCAGACCATCACAGACGCGTAGGGCACAACTTCCAATCTGTTCACGGCGAATACCGTGCGCAGCCAGCGCAATAATCCGGGGTTTTGCGGACTTGAGCATCCGCGCTTTAAAGACGCGACCAAGCAGTTTGGTTATCATTCAATAATTCAATAGGGTAGAAATAAGCAAGCCTTTATGGGCTAACACGGGTCTAGGCGTCATCCACAATCCGCTTAGTAAACACGCCACAATCGTCACGACTGAGCAAAGCACTTTGCCCATGAGCTCGACTCGTGCCGGCAGTATGATCACTCCATAAATACACGGCATCACAAGCTCAGGCTGCGCAATTATACATCTGCGAGTCTAGTTACCTAGATTCATCACCGGCCAACCTTGCGCCATGGCGTGCTGTCGCAAAGTTTCATCGGGGTCTACCGCAACCGGATGCGTCACCGCCTGCAATAATGGCAAATCATTCCGTGAGTCACTATAAAACGTTGATTTTTCAACTGTTTTTAAACTTGCGCCACGTTCTGCCAGCCACGCTTCGAGTCGTTCAATCTTACCGGCCTGAAAACACGGCGTGCCGCTCACACCGCCAGTGAACTCGCCACCACGCTCCTCGGGGTCGGTGGCAATTAAATACTCAATGCCAAAGGCCGCCGCAATCGGCGCCGTCACAAATCGATTCGTAGCAGTAATAATCACCCGCACTTCGCCTTGATGCTGCGCCACCAAAGCGCGTGCCGATTCACGAATCATTGGCTGAATGCGTTCCGTCATAAATTGACGATGCCAGGCATCGAGCACCTGGCGGGGGTAACGCGCTAAGGGGCGCAGTTGAAAGTCTAGAAACTCAAAGATATTGAGGGTGCCGGCTTTATATTGCTCATAGAACTCGAGGTTTCGCGACTCATAAGCGGCACGCTCTAATACGCCTTGGTCGATTAAGAATTGCGCCCACTCAAAATCACTATCTCCAGCCAACAACGTGTTATCCAAATCAAACAAGGCTAATTTCATGGTGATATCGCTACGCCTAGGCTGCAGCATCCTTTTCAATTAATTAATTTAACTTATTGATTCAAAACAGTATTCAACAAACGAGATGAGGTCCGAATATAAAAACTCTTGCAATAAAAATTCATACCATTAAATCGAGCGCAGCAAGGTTCGCACTAGCGGCACGGTGATAGCGCGGCGCTGCGCCAAGGACAATCGATCTAGACGATCGACCATCAAGCGTAAGGCGTTTAAATCGCGAGGTGTGCGCAGTAGTAAATACGCCAGCACCTCGGGCGACAAGGTGAGGCCTCGCGCCTGCGCATACTCTACAACGGCTGATTGGCGGTCGGCCTCATTGAGCCAACGCACTTCGTAGACCAAGCCCCAAGCCAGGCGGCTTAAGACATCCGGTCGTACACTCAGGCTGGCTGGAGGGACGCCACCAGTGACTACCATGAAGCCCGAGGAATCCCGTAACTTATTGAAAATATTGAATAATTCTATTTGATCTTGGTCTGACATGGACTCTACGTCATCTACACACACCGCCGCACCATCAGAAACTAACGCAGCCCTTGGCGGGGACTCAGCGCCAAAGCAATGAACGCTGAGACCAGCACTTTGCCAAGCCTGCGCTAGCGCAGCTAACAAATGCGTGCGACCACTACCTAAGCCACCCCATAGATAAACAAAGTGCTCAGTGGCTGTACCCGACGCTAAAGCCATCAGGGTCGCCATTAATTCAGCGTTATCACCGACCACAAAATTATCCAGTGTCGGTTGCGGCGAATGCGCAAGCTCTAATACCAATTGCTGCATTAAATCACTCTGCCCACTTTTTCAATTGCGCACCACTGTTCACTGCTGCATTAATCACGGTATAAGGTGCTCTCTAAGTATTGGTGGCCAATATGCTGACCCCACACCCACAAGGCAGCGCTTGCGGGCAATGCCAACAACACGCCAAAAAATCCAAACACGCTCCCAAACGCCAATAAGGCAAACATCACCGCCACTGGATGCAACCCAATCCGATCACCCACCAACCACGGCACCAATATCGAACCTTCTAACACATTAGCGACAACGAACACGCCCCACACCCAAAACAATTGCGTCCATTCTGGAAACTGTAAAAAGCCTGTCAGCGTAGCCAATACCACACCAATAATAACGCCCAAATAAGGCACAAACGTGACCAAACCTGCAATCATGCCTACAGACAGCGCATAGTCTAGACCAGCGAACCATAAACCAACGCTATAGAACATCGCCATCGCCAACATCACTAATAACTGCCCACGCAAAAACTCACCCAATACCATGTCAATTTCGAGACTGATGGTGCGCGCCGCTGCATGCCAGCGCCTTGGGATCAATCGCTCAACATTAGCAACCAAGGTTACCCAGTCACGCAAAAAATAAAACAATAAAACAGGCACCAACACCAGCACGCTAAGCAGCTCAAAGATCGCCAAGCCGCCAGTTTTAATACTTGGCAAGACTTTTAACAATACATCGCGAATTTCATCACTGTGAGAGACGGTCCAGTCACGCAACACCACAGTCTCTACATTCCAACCAAAATAATGCTGCAACAAGGGCGATACCACGGTATGCAGCCAAGTCGCTAGCTGTGGCAGCTGACCGGCAATACCTTTGACTTGACGTATCAACAAAGGCAGCACCACCAACAATAGAACAACGAATAAAAACACCAACAAGATCAGCACCAAAGTGGCGGCAAACGCCCGCGGTAAACGATAGCGCGTCATCATGACGACTAATGGATTACAGATGTAAGCCAGAATTGCTGCTAATAAAAAAGGCATCAGAATTGAACTCAGGCCGTATAACACACCGCCAGCCACCAAAACCAGCAATATCCACAGCCCAATCTGTTGCACAGTGCGTTTTGTAGGGTCCATTTAAGATAAAATCCACGTTGTCTGAATTTAGAGAGTGCGTATCTTAGCAGGGCTTTGGGATATACACTCGGCTGCTTACCCACACCTCAATGACCGCATCCTATGCCACCCACCAAAACCAAACCCCACTCGACCACTCGTAAAGCCCTGACCTACCGCGCCGCAGGGGTCAATATTGATGCCGGCGAAGCCCTGGTTGAGCAAATCAAGCCATTTGCCAAACGCACCATGCGCCCTGGCGTGATGGCTGGAATTGGTGGATTTGGCGCTTTGTTTGCCGTACCCAAAGGCTATCGCGAACCCATTCTGGTCTCAGGCACGGATGGCGTAGGCACCAAACTCAAGCTAGCCGTAGAGTGGCGACGCCACGATACCATTGGGATCGACTTGGTCGCCATGAGCGTCAATGACATCCTGACCTTAGGTGCTGAGCCCTTATTCTTTCTCGATTACTATGCTTGCGGCAAACTCGATGTAAAGTCGGCCACTGCTGTTGTCAAAGGGATTGCCAGTGGCTGTGAGATGGCAGGTTGCGCACTGATTGGCGGTGAGACCGCTGAGATGCCTGGCATGTATCCCACGGGCGACTACGACTTAGCAGGGTTTGCGGTTGGCGTCGTCGAGAAAAAAAGCATTATTAATGGTCGCAATATTCGCCCCGGCGATATTATCTTAGGCTTGGGCAGTAACGGTGCGCACTCTAATGGCTATTCATTAATTCGTAAAATCATTGCCCAGCCTGGGATCAAACCCAGCATGCGCGTGGGGGGGGCAAAGCTCCAAGATTTAGTGATGGCACCTACCCGCATCTACGTAAAACCGGTTCTCAAACTCATGCGGACTCTACCGGTCAAAGGTCTAGCGCACATTACCGGCGGCGGTCTGCTCGATAATATTCCACGGATCTTGGGTGACAAACTCACCGCTGAAATCAAGAGCAATGCCTGGCCCATGCCGCCATTATTTAGCTTCTTACAAGAGCACGGTAATGTTGCCGATAGCGAAATGCATCGCGTCTTTAATTGCGGTATTGGCATGATTGTTGTAGTTGCTGCCGCCGATGCGGCGCGCGCTCAACGACTACTCGCGCGCGCTGGCGAGTCGGTGTGGCCAATTGGCACTGTGCGGCGCCGACGCGGCACCGAAGCACAAACCCAAGTCGTTGGCTAATTCGTCGTCATCTTTACGCATTAAAGGGTGCCCCCTGAAACGTATCGCAATACTAATATCTGGGCGCGGCAGCAACATGGAAGCCCTGCTCCGCGCCAATCTACCAGCCCAGATTGGATTGGTGATTAGTAACGACCCCGCTGCCAGCGGGTTGGTCACAGCCAAGGCCCAAGGCATCGCAACACTCGCGATCAATCACCGTCAGTTCGAGACTCGCGCCGCTTTTGAGGCGGCGTTAGCACAGGCCCTCGATCAATACCAAGCAGACTACATCATACTCGCTGGTTTCATGCGCGTGCTAACTGCAGAGTTTGTGAATCGCTACTATGGCAAGCTGATTAACATTCACCCCTCACTACTACCCGCGTTTCCAGGGCTACACACGCATCGCCAAGCCTTGGCAAGAGGAGTCCGCATTCACGGCTGTAGCGTCCACTTTGTCACCCCCCAACTCGATCACGGCCCCATCATTGCACAAGCCGCAGTTGCGGTACACAACAATGACACCGAGGACTCACTGGCTGCACGCGTATTGCAACAAGAGCATCAAATCTATCCGCAAGTATTACGCTGGCTGTGTGCAGATCGAGTCTCGATTAACGCCCAAGGTGGTGTAGATATCGCTAATGCCTCAGCGCCACATGGGGCGCTACAGTCGCCTGCTATAGCACAGATTAACTAACGCAAATTTTATTGTACCGCACGATGGCGAGCCACCGTGAGCTTATTACTTTTATTTGTTTATTTGTCTATTTGTTTGTTTGTTTTTTTATTTTATGTTAATTGCTATTTATTCTTTATTCTTTGTTCTTTGTTCTTTGTTCTTTGTTTTAGAGCTTACACCCTATGCCTAATATTTTAAATGCTCTATTCGCCCTGACCTCCATCCACAATACAATGCACGGACGCTACAAACGTTACTGGGATTACTGGGCAATGTGTATCCTGTTGTTATGCACAGCATCGCCTCAAATCACAGTGGTTCAAGCTGCGCCGATTGCGGTCGAAGCCGAATATCAAGTCAGCATGAATGGCGTGACAATTGCCACCTTGCATGAGCACTTTAGTGTGCAGCAAAACAAATATCAAAGCTCTAGCGAGTTACGACCCAGCGGTCTACTCGCCATCGTTAAACCCAATCCAATTCAAGTCACAAGTGTCGGACTCGTTTTGCGTACAGGACTGCAACCACTGCAGTTCGAAGGCGGCATTGGTGAATCCGAATCAAAACGCGTAAGTGCTCAATTTGATTGGAAAACGCTTACCCTACAGATCACTCACAATGGCCGTAGCGAACAACTAGCATTAAGCGCCGGGCTTCAAGATAGACTCTCTGTGATGTATCAGTTTTTATACCTAAGTCCAGCCCAAGCGGCCAATCTAAGCTTTGAGATGACAAACGGTCGTAATGTAGAGACCTACCACTATCATCTCGGGCCCGACCAAGAGATTGACACCGCCTTGGGCAAGCTACATGTTCTACACTTAGTACGACAACGCCCCAATAACGAACCCGTAGTAGAAGTGTGGTTAGCCAAAGATCAACAGCTCATGCCTGTTAAAATGCGTATCATCGAGCGCAATGGCAGTCGCTACGAACAACTGATTAGTCGCTTAAAGTTACAGCCCTAAACTAACATGGCTACGCACGCTATGCATATTGCTGGGCGCCGCTTTACTGTTGCACTGTTGCTGTCTATTGCTGTACACGCGCTATTTAGCGCTGCACCCTTATTACGCTCAGACGCTCCAGCTGCCGCATCAGCGATCAGCATTAACCCTCAACTTAACGCGCAACTGAACACTCAACTCGTACCTTTGAAACCAACGGCGCCAACGCGCACACCTACACTGCAACCCGCTCCGCAGGCTAGCATTGCGAGTACACCAATCAACACCAACAACCCTAATACCGCCGACCACAAGCCAGCTACCACAACCGCTCAAACAGATACAACAGGAACCCTAAATCCCCCACTGGAGAATATCGCTCAAACTGCTGCCACCGAATTGGTGTCAACCGCAGCAGCAACTGTCTCCACGCCCATTCAAACCTCTCAAACCTCTTCAATCTCACAAACCTCTGCATCCTCTACACCCTCACCATCCACCCCACCCACGACCGAGTTTCAATTCCCTCGCCACATCCGCATTGACTATCGGATGTCTATGGGAGTGCTTACAGTAGGTCACACCGTGCAAACTTGGTCCTCGAATGGTGAGCGCTATCAGGTACAAAGTCGCTCCGAGAGTTCTGGGCTCGTCGAACTCTTTAAGCCACATCGCTTTAATTACCGTAGCAGCGGGCTGGTGGCAGGTCGTCGCCTGCAGCCCGAATATTTTATTGCTGATGAGCAACGCGGCAGTCGTAATAGTGGCTCACACATTCAATTTAACTGGACTGCCGGCCAGATACACATCTCCCAACCCAACACTAGCAATGCCATCAACACGCTACCGCTACCCGCAGACAGTCAAGACTTAATCAGTCTGATCTATCAATTAGCCCTACAACCGCCTACAATCGGGCGCTTACAACAACCCTATACCTTGGGCAGAAAGATTGATGTGGCACACTTCGATGTGCGCCCGCCCGAAGTGGTCCATACCCCGCTAGGTGCCCTACAGGCAATTCCAGTCGTACAATTGCGCACTCCTAACACTGAAAGCATTGCTATTTGGCTAGCGACCGAGTATCACTATCTACCCATACGCATCCATTTTTATAACCGCGAAGGCGATTTGGCTGGCGAACAACTCGTCACCTCATTACAAGTTAGCACACCATGAAACCAACAAAATCCATCAGACCTATTAGATCCGCTAAGCCCCCTGTTCCTGAGTCTGCAGCCCGCCTGCCAACCAGTGCACGCTTGGCAGATACCGCTACCGCATTAGCACGAGTTCTCACCATGACCTACCCCGCTGATGCGGTATTAAATCGCTATTTTCGCGAACGTCATGCTCTAGGCCCACTCGATCGCGCTTTTGTCGCAGAAGCGGTGTTTGGCGTATTACGTCGCAAACTCTTACTCGATTACATCGCCCCTGATGCTAGCCCTCGACAATTAATTTTGTTGTGGCTAACGCGCATCGCCGGGTTTAGCAGTAAAGACATTGCAACCGTATGCTCTAAAGATGAAGCTGAGTGGCTGACCACCACCAAGTCAAAATCCACCGATGCCTTGCCCTTATCAGTCGAAGCTGATCTGCCAAAATGGATTGTCGAGCGCTTGCTCCCACTACACGACGCTGAGTTTATACGCGCGCTCGGACGTTCACTGCAAGAGGCCGCCCCGCTTGATCTGCGCGTCAACACTATTCGCACCACGCGCGCAATCGCCTTAGCTGAACTGAATGCGCATGGGATTGAAGCATGGCCCATGCCCTATTCCCCAGTCGGCATTCGCGTCAAAGGTAAGCCCTCCATTAATCGCCTGGCGCTATTTACGACTGGCGCGCTTGAAGTGCAAGACGAAGGCAGTCAGCTATTGGGCTATTTAGTCGCGCCAAGGCGCACTGATTTGGTAGTTGATTTCTGTGCCGGCGCCGGTGGCAAAACCTTAATGCTTGGTGCGTTAATGCACTCACAGGGTCGGATCTACGCCTTTGATGTATCGCGTAAGCGTCTCGATCATCTCAAGCCCCGCCTCAAACGCTCAGGACTATCAAATTTACACCCGCTAGTCATTGCCCATGAAAACGACACTAAGGTAAAACGCTTAGCCGGCAAAATCGATCGCGTCTTAGTCGATGCGCCCTGCAGTGGCTTGGGCACCTTGCGCCGCAATCCAGACCTGAAGTTTCGCCAATCACCGGAGGGCGTTGCTGAGTTGGTGGCCAAACAAACCGCAATCATTAATGCAGCAGCTCGCTTAGTAAAACCAGGCGGCCGCTTAGTCTATGCAACTTGTAGTTTATTAGCCGAAGAAAATCATGCGATTATCGATGCATTTCTCGCAGCCCACCCTGAATTCACAGCACTTGATTGTGAAGACTTATTGCAACGTCAAGACATCACTATTGCGTGTGGCCCGAGATTGCAACTGTGGACACAAACCCATCACACCGATGGCTTTTTTGCAGCAGCGATGCAACGCGCCGCGTCATAATCACGCCATGCATGCTAAGATTTACAACGCCTAGAGACACCACACAAAATCAACACCAGCCGATCAGTTTAGGCGTTCTCTATACACACTGATTTTCTTTGCGAATCGGTAACGACAATATGGTTGAATTATCTGAATTACAGGGTCTGATCTCAAAATTATGGCAGCAGTTACATAGCGTGCAAGCGCTGTGGCAACTGGCCACTCTTGGACTATGTCTAGGTCTGGGTGCATTACTTGCCTATTACTGTGCTCCGCGCACCGCACCAACCACCCAAACGCTTAGTCGCGCCGGCTTGCAGCGTCTGCTGTTTCCCCTGTCTTCATTACTGTTAGTATTAATCGCCAAAGGGGTATTACTACATTGGTATAAACAAGCTCCAATTCTTAACCTCGCTAGTGCACTACTCATTGCCTTAGCTTTGATCCGTAGCGCCGCATTCATTATGCGTCACACCTTCGCGTCGGGGCCTTGGTTGCTGGCCTCTGAGCGCTGGTTAAGTTGGGCAGCATGGCTAGGCGTGATTATCTACTCCAGTGGTTTGTGGCCGGTATTACGCGAAGCACTCCAAGATATTGGTTTTAGTATTGGCAAGTATCAAATCTCTTTGCTGCTACTGTTGCAAGGTGGATTAGCAGTGACTGCCGCAATGCTAATTGCACTATGGCTGGGACGTGTAGCTGAAGCACGCATTATGAATGCGCTCAGCCTGCAAATTAATTTGCGGGTCATGTTCACCAAGCTCATTCAATTCATACTGATTGTCTCAGCACTATTACTTACCCTACCAGTTCTGGGTATTGATCTGACTGTGTTGTCAGTGTTTGGCGGCATGCTCGGTGTCGGCCTGGGTTTTGGCTTACAAAAAATTGCGGCCAATTATGTAAGCAGCTTTATTATTTTGATTGATCGTGCCGTCAGCATTGGTGACTTAGTCACTATTGGTAGCCATACCGGCACACTCACAAAAATGACTGCTCGCTATGTGGTGGTGCGCCACAATTCTGGTTTGGAGGCGATCATTCCCAATGAAACAATTATTACTTCAACGGTGTTTAATCACACCTATAGCGACCGCCGTGTACACATCGCGATGCCAGTCCAAATTGCTTATAACGCCGACCTCGAGCTCGCTAAGACGATTATGTTAACTGCAGCGCATCATCAACATCGCGCCTTGCGTGAACCAGAAGCCCGAGTCTTTGTATTAGCATTTGCTGATCATGGGCTTAGCCTTGAATTGAGTTTCTGGGTGGAGGATAGCGATCATGTATATACCGCTTTGCGCTCTGCCATTTACACCGAAATTTGGCATGAGTTTCGCAATCAAGGTATCGAAATTCCCTACCCGCAGCGTGATATACGCCTAATTAGCGCAGAAAAAAACTCCACCCGATCAAAATAAATCCTTTAATTTCAGTAGGTTACTGCAGTTTTGCAAGCGCCGCCACTTGCCCACTATCCCCTGCGATTGAACTTCGGTACACTCTAGGGAACTAAAGTTGTGCAATCATCTGCGCAACTACAACAATAGGAAGATGCAATGCTCAACGGATTTCTGAATTTATCGTGGTGGGGTGATGTAGTCTACGCCCTGATTGTGACGCATATTACAATCGCTTCAGTCACAATATATCTTCATCGCCACTCGGCACATCGGGCTCTCGAGTTACACCCAATACCTGCACACTTTTTCCGCTTCTGGCTCTGGCTCACCACCGGCATGCTCACCAAACACTGGACAGCAATCCACCGTAAACATCACGCCAAATGCGAAACTGCTGAAGATCCACATAGCCCACAAATTTACGGTATTCGCACCGTTTTACTACGCGGCGCAGAGCTCTATCGGAATGAAGGCCGCAACAAAGAAACCTTAGAGCGTTACGGCCACGGCACACCCGATGATTGGCTAGAGCGCAATATATATAACCATGACCGAATCGGCATCTATACCATGCTGACAATTAATCTATTGTTATGCGGCCCGATTGGCCTGACCATTTGGGCCGTACAAATGCTATGGATTCCGCTACTGGCCGCTGGTGTTATTAATGGCATTGGTCACTACTGGGGCTATCGCAACTTCCAGCCAGAGGACGCTAGCACCAATATCATGCCTTGGGGTCTATTGATCGGGGGCGAGGAGTTGCACAACAATCACCATGCTTATCCAACTTCAGCAAAGCTCTCCAATAGCTGGTATGAATTTGACATCGGCTGGCTCTATATTCGTATCCTTGAGACCTTTGGTCTGGCGCGAGTGAAAAAAGTAGCGCCGAAGTTACGCCTTAATCCTAGTAAAACCACTTGCGACCTCGAAACCTTACAAGCGATTGCTACGCATCGCTATGAAGTCATTGCCAAATACTCAAGCACGCTACGAGATACCTGTGTGGCTGAGTTACAAGCCCTTAAAGGCGAGGCTGCAGGCATTGATACCGCTATGATCAAGCGTTGGTTACGGATTGAAAAAGCAGCACTGCCTGAGGCCGAACAAGCCAAACGCGAGCTCATGCTCAGCAATAGCAATTCCCTAAAGACTATCTATCAAATGCGCGAAGAACTCGCTCAGCTCTGGCAACGCTCTAATGCCTCGACAGATCAATTAGTGAAGCAGCTCGAGAACTGGTGCCATCGTGCCGAGAGCAGTGGCATTGTAGCGCTAGAACGCTTTTCTAAGCGTCTACGCTGTTATGCATAGCACAGCTTAAAAGCGACCAATAAAAAAGTCCGCTAAAGCGGACTTTTTTATTAAACTCATTTATTGCTACGGTCTTTGATCCTGCAATATCGATCCTCAGATCAACGACATCGAAACGATGACATCGGGACTATGTTAATTGAAACTTATTTGATCTTCGCTTCTTTGTAAGCAACATGCTTACGAGCAATCGGATCAAACTTCTTAATTTCCATCTTTTCAGTCATGGTTCGCTTATTTTTAGTCGTTGTATAAAAGTGACCAGTGCCAGCAGTTGATTCGAGTTTGATTTTTTCACGCATGATGGCAACCCCAGTTAAATATTCATGCCCTGCTCGCGCAGGTCAGCTAAAACGACATCGATCCCTTTACGGTCGATAGTGCGCAATCCTGCTTGCGATACGCGCAAGCTCACCCAACGCGTTTCGCTCTCAACCCAAAACCGGCGCTTATGCAGGTTAGGTAGAAAACGACGCTTGGTCTTGTTGTTCGCATGGGAAACATTGTTCCCAACCATTGGCTTCTTACCGGTGACGTCACAGACGCGTGGCATAGCAGTACTCCGCAAATTCTGAAAAGGGCGAATCATACACTGGATTGACCGGCCAACTCAACCTTTATTGAATATTATGCTAAAAAGAATACATGCCACCAATCACCGCACAAAAAAACAAAATCTATTTAAATCAGGATGTTACATTAACCCTCTAGCCACAAACGACAAAGCAGTATCACCAGCAATCACAAAATGATCCAGCACACGCACATCGACCAAGGCCAAAGCTTGTTGAAGTGAATTAGTCAGCCCCATATCTGCCCGGCTAGGTTCAGCCACACCAGAGGGGTGATTGTGCGCCAAAATTACGGCGGCGGCATTAAAGTGCAGCGCTCTTTTGACCACTTCGCGCGGATAGACGCTGGCTTGAGTCAAAGTACCCCGAAACATCTCCTCAGAGGAAATCACCCGATGCTGAGCGTCCAAAAAAACCACCCTAAAAACTTCATGCGGCAAGCCGTGCATCGTTAGACGCAAATAATCCTCCACCACCTGCGGCGCATTCAATGCCGTACCCGTTTGCAATTGCTCCTGTAGAGTGCGCCTCGAGATCTCAAGGGCCGCTTGCAGTTGCGCAAACTTAGCCTGACCCAGTCCCGGCTCTGCGCAAAACACTTCAACAGAGGCACTGGTCAGCGCCAATAACGAACCAAACCGGGCGAGTTGGAGGCGAGCGAGGTCGACAGCACTTTTACCCTTAATCCCTGTACGCAAAAAAATCGCCAATAATTCAGCGTCCGAGAGACTATGCGCACCCTTAGCCAAAAGTTTTTCGCGTGGTCGCTCAGCCGCCGGCCAATCTGTAATTGCCATTCCACATCCTCCCATTGCAGCCGAGTAAGCTATTTCGTTTATAAGCTGATCTAAAACGCCGCAACATGCAGGGCGGTTTACCCAATACTAAAATTACAGTTAAACTCTGGTTGCCTGAGGAATTACCTTTAAGTAAGTTTCGTTCTGCCGCCCCATTGCTATAGACTAACTGCTAGTAAACACTGACTTCAGACTATCCCGTAACTTGCCCCCGCTCGCTCAGCGCGACGCACTTTGCTAGACTGCCCTTATGACCAATTCACACCCTCAGCCGAAGCGCCCGCAGATCCTGTTAGGACTAACTGGTGGCATCGCCGCTTACAAAGCCGCTGAATTAGTGCGCCGCCTTGCTGACCTTGGCATTGACTGCCAAGTCGTAATGACTGCTGCGGCTTGCGAATTTATTACACCAGCCACACTCCAAGCCTTGTCTGGACAGCCTGTCTATACCGATTTGTGGGACCCCCGAATTAATAATGGTATGGCACATATTGATCTAACCCGTGATAAACAAGCTATCGTTATTGCACCTGCAACCGCAAACTTTATTGCCAAAACCGTGCACGGCTTCGCTGATGATCTACTCTCAACCTTGTGTTTAGCGCGTGAGTGCCCGCTACTAATCGCCCCGGCCATGAATCGCCAGATGTGGGAGCATCCGGCAACACAACGCAATATCACGCAACTAGAAGCCGACGGCATTACGGTGTTAGGCCCTGCAAGTGGCGACCAAGCATGCGGCGAGGTCGGGATGGGACGCATGTTAGAGGCTGCTGAGTTAGCCGAAGCGATCAACGCCTATCTCGCCCCCAAAACTTTAGCTGGTGTGTCTTTACTCATGACTGCTGGCCCAACCTTCGAACCCATAGACGCAGTACGCGGCATCACCAACCGCAGCTCGGGAAAAATGGGTTACGCCCTTGCCCGAGCGGCCATTGCTGCTGGTGCTCGAGTAACCCTAATTAGTGGCCCGGTTAGTCTGATGGCACCGGTTGGCGCACGTGTAATTGCCATTGAAACCGCCGACCAAATGTTTGCTGCGGTTCAACAGGAAGTAGCAGGCGCTGACATCTTTATTAGTGTGGCCGCGGTTGCTGATTATCGGGTGAGCGAACCCCAAGCCCACAAAATCAAAAAAACCGATACGGATACACTAAGCCTATCGCTAGTGCCCAACGTTGATATTTTAAAATGGGTTGCCGAACAAGCTGAGCGTCCATTCTGCGTTGGGTTTGCTGCTGAGAGTCAACATGTGCATGCCTATGCGGATGACAAGCGACGGCGTAAACAACTCGATTTAATCATCGCCAACCTAGCACAAACCGCGATTGGCGCCGACGATAACGAAGTGACGCTGATTGATGATACTGGGAGCCAGACTTTACCGCGCGCGGCCAAAACCGCTATCGCTTCGCAACTGATCAGCCACATAGCTGAACGCTACCTGCGCCAGAAACGATGATCATCAAAGGCTGATCGCCCGGGTATACTCAGATCATCCGCAATCATCCAAGCGCCACAATAGAACACTCACTGAATCAGCCACTGATCAACCCTCAATACCACCACCACTTTATAACAATACACACCATGACTGCTATAGACCTCAAAATTCTCGACCCTCGGCTCAACACTCAACTACCGACCTATGCTACCCCAGGCTCGGCCGGACTAGATCTACGTGCCTGTCTCGACAGCGCCCTTACTCTAGAACCAGGTCAGACTGAACTCATTCCGACTGGTATGGCGATCCATATCAAAGACCCTGGCTTGGCTGCTATCATTCTGCCCCGCTCTGGACTGGGTCATAAGCACGGTATTGTTTTGGGCAATCTAGTCGGACTGATCGACTCCGATTACCAAGGGCAACTATTTGTCTCCACCTGGAATCGTGGCAACGCAGCGTTTACCATCCAGCCATTAGATCGCCTAGCACAATTGGTCGTGTTACCGATTGTGCAAGTGCAGTTCAATGTGGTGAATGCGTTTAACGAATCCGATCGCGGCAGCGGCGGCTTTGGTAGCACGGGAAAACAATAATCGTGAGCGCAACAACACCATCCAACCTATCACGCAAGGGTTTAGTGCTATTTGCCCATGGCGCACGTGACCCTGAATGGGCAAAGCCGTTTCGTGCGATTGCCAAACGCGTCTCAGATCTACGACCTGATTTCAGTGTGCGCTTAGCGTTCCTGGAGTTTCAAACGCCCACCCTCAGCGACGGGATTAACGAATTAGTTAGCGCTGGCCATCAGTCGATTCACATCGCACCGTTATTTATGGCGCAAGGTGGTCATCTTAAAAACGACGTGCCGAAACTACTGGCGGCCATTGTCCTCGATCACCCTCAGTTACAACTCACGCTCCTAGAGGCCATTGGTGACGTACCTGCACTACGCGAGGCAATTGCTGACTGGTTGATCTCCTCTATACCGGAACACTAAAATGACACACACCCTCAGCAATCCTCTTCATCGTTTGGTATGTTCAATCGCAATTGGACTGCTGACACTGTTTAGCACTGGTGCCACTGCAGAGATGCCACGGCTGAGGCTGACTGCCAACCAAGTAGCTATTGATGCAGAGGTTGCCTACACCAACCCAGATCGCATGCAAGGTCTAATGCACAGACGCATGCTGCCTGAGAACCGTGGCATGCTTTTTATATTCAATCAAATTAGCCTTCATGGGATGTGGATGATGAATACCTATATCCCGCTATCTGTAGCCTTCATTGATGATCAAGGCGTCATCACCAATATCGAGGATATGAAACCACACACTCGAGACTCTCACAATGCCAGTCGGCCAGTGCGTTATGCACTTGAGATGAACTTAGGTTGGTTCCGGCGCCACGGCATCACGCCTGGCATGCGTATTGAAGGCTTAGCCCTCGCACCACAACCGCAATAGATATCTACAATTAATACTCACAATAAATACTTTAAATAAACACGCACACCCAAAACAAAAGCCCGGCATAGACCGGGCTTTTGTTTTGATCAACTCTGATATCAACGATGTCTATAGGCTTACTTCACAGCCTGCACCACATCTGCCAACGGTCTAGACTATAGACCACCGTTTTGCTGCGCAACCATACAGAACAACATAGGCACAGACAACATGGTGTTAAAACGCGATGTCAACATCGCCATGCGTGCTGCGGCCGCTTTTTCTTCAGCTTCTACAGCAACGATACCTAAGGCTTTCTTCTGATTAGGCCAAATAATAAACCAAACATTAAAGGCCATTAACAAGGCTAACCACATGCCGATACCAATCGCCAAGAATGGTCTTTGCAATTTCAAAGCCAAATCAATGTAGCCATTCATGCTAGCCACCAATAGACCAGTCACCACAGTGGCCAGTGCAGCCCAACGGAACCAAAACAAGGCAGTTGGTGCAATCACTTTACCAATTGCTGGCTTTTGCTCATCGGGGATTTTAGGCATAGAAGGGATTTGCACAAAATTGAAGTACCACAACAAACCAATCCACATCACACCAGCCATCACATGCAACCAACGCATGACAAATGCCCACCATGCATGGTTAGAAGACACAGCACCCAGATTGCCGGCAGCTAACAAAAGAATTGCCAAAATGACAAAACCAGCAAGAATAGTGCGACCCAGTGACTGAAATATTGCTGCCATATATAGACTCCTTATAAACAGATCGTGCTTTGATTAACCCCAAAAAATATGCTGAGCACACCAGCGCCCAGAACGATGCGGGGTAGAGTCTAGCACAGCATTGGAAAATTGGCGCAACAGCACCCACCACAGTAACAAATCATATTGCGCTTTTTAGTACAGATATGCTGATTAACAGCGCATTTTGTTCATTCGATTTTCATATATTAAAAAACTTAGGCCACCGCCAGACTTCCGGTCTCTACTGCAGAAATAGCTTTAGCTTGGTGCATATCTTGGGCATAACCTGTGGCATACAAACAACAAGCGAATAAATTAGCAATCGGCACTGGCATCGGCAAACGTCCGGCGAGCACCCGCTGAATCCATTGCGCAGTCTGCTTGGGCTCTGCGGGCAACGGCTGTACCGACGTCCGCGATGCAGACCCTTCGGCTTCGAACAGCCGCCTCACCACACCATCGAGTGCCATATCAATCGCAGGACGACGATTCACATTGACCACCGCTTCGCCATCAGCACTAACAAAAAAAAGTGCGCGTTGCGTCGCATCACAAAGTATATTGGACATAGTGGAGATCTCTTGCCCATCCTCTACTGGAAACAATTGCACTGCAGATCCTCCATACGGATCTATAAATCGCGCTAAGCGACGAGCGACCGCACCACCACCCAAGCGCGCACGCAAGGACAACCAATGGGCAAGCGCTGGGGAGAGCGCACCCGTGGGCACAAATGCCAACTGTCCAGATTGCAACTGACGTTGCGCCTGAGCGAGGGTGGCGCAGGGCATCACACCAAGCTCACGCAATACATAAGCCACGCCAGACTGACCGCCACTTAACATGCCATGAATCAGCACTGGAATCCCCAAACGCCGCAGACTCAAGGCTAATAGGGGTAACACACTGGGCTGATCACGCATCACGCCATAACTGGGCATCACCACGGGTCGCCAATGCGAATCAGGTTGACTCAACTGAAATACGCGCGATTGCAAGGCTGCCAGCGCCCCTTGGTACTCTTGCTGCTGCATGGGGCGCTGTTCCAATAGCGTTAGCAACCCGCCGAGCTCCAGATCAGGCACGCCGCCATCAAATACAGCCGAGCAAATATGCTCCGCTTCTTGTCCCGAGAGCTGCTGACCACTCGCCAACAAATCCAACATTTTCGACCAAGGCATGTTCTCTCCAACGCACCAAATGGTGCACTTGCCTTTTAAGAGCAATACACATGCCATACCGTCTCAACCATAACTTGCCCCTGAAATGTCCCAACCATTATCAAAAACATGCCATACAATTGTGCACACGTGGATAAATACGCCTTGTTTTGGTGCTTATCCTGATGTTCATTAGGGCTGTTGCCTTGACCAAAGCATCCTAAGCACTGCGGTGGTTGAGGAGAGCCACTTAGCATCATAACTTACTGATTTTTATAAATTTTTTATATTAAACTCAAAAATAAAGGGCGCTGTTGCCAACGCCCTTATACTCATTTCTTGTTTTCGTTAGTGGCGAGACACAAATCATTACCCGCTAACTTAACTCAAAACTCAACTAGCCCTTCAAACAAGCACTCATAAACTCTTTACGCTCGGGGCCTGACTTATTTTGCTCCTTGGCCTTGGCATTACAATCTTTCATCCGCTCTTGCTGCTTTTTTTGTGCTTCGCTAGGTTCTTTTTTAGGTTTTTCAGTGCTCTTATTGGCTTTTTTATCGGCCTTTGCATCAACCTTGGCTTCTGATTTTTTCTCCGCTGCAACAACCTTTTGAGTGTCTTTTTCAGGCGCCTTATCTTGAGCATATACTGATGAAACCGATGAGCCTACAGGTATCAACATTGCTCTGTCTGGCGCCTTATCCCCAGCGTATACCGATGCGCATGCAAACAAACCAGCTATCATGACTGCCATTAATTTTTTCATCACCATCTCCTCAACGTTAAAAAATATCAATGCTCATTATGTTGTATCTACATAACAACTCTTCCTACAAACACAATAACGCTGGAGATTTCAGCCTGGCTGACATGTTCTACAAAATAATAAAAATATTTATAAGCGTCTTGAGTTTCAACGCAACAATTGCGTAGTCAATGCCTAAACACCAAGAGCAGAGGGCCAATACTGGATTATCAGAAAATTGATTTAAGATAATTTTTATTTATTTTTATTTATTTTTTTATACCTAAAAATAAAAAAGTATTATTGTTCTGAAGCTTTTATAAAAGCGTTCAACACCCCACACCAACCCAACGCAAGATTTTGACGATTGTAACCACCACCGCCAAAACCCATGATGCGTCCTTCGCAGAAGCGATTAGCCAAAGCACAGAGGCGTTTTGCAGCATATGCATGGACTGCTGGGGTGTAAGATAAATGCGCCAACGGATCGCCCGCAATACTATCGGCACCCGCTTGGAAAATAATAAACTCGGGCTGATGCGCAATGAGGTGCGCCTCAACCTGCGCCCAAACTTGCCGAAACTGTTGATCATCTGCAGCTGGAGGCATCGGTATATTCAACTTCAATCCCAACCCCTCAGCTTTACCGCGCTCGGATTCCGCCCCAGTGCCGGGATACAAGAACCGTCCATCCTCATGAATATCAGCATAAATTAAATGCGGATCTGCGGCATAAGGGTAATACAAGCCATCACCATGATGCACATCGATATCGACATAAGCGATGCGCTCAACCCCATAACAGCTACGTAGGGTGTCTATCACCACACCACAATCATTAAAGACACAGAAGCCCGCGGCGTGCTCGCGCGTGGCGTGATGCAAACCACCGATTGGCTGAAAGCTACGCAAAACCTCACCTGCCATGACTAACGACAAACCCTCGAGTGCTGCACCAACCACATGGGCTGAAGCCTCATAGACGCCACTAAACGCTGGCGTATCTCCACCATCAATACTGCCATAGCCGGTCAAAGACAAATGCTGCACGCGCGCCACATGCTCGCTGGTATGAAAACGACTAACTTCAGCAACTGTGGCCAGTCGCGAGGGACAAATCAATACATCACTATCAAGCCCCTGCGCCCGGGCTTCACTCCAGAATGCCTGTTGACGGTCGATACCCCACGGATGACCATCGGGAAACCCATAGCCAGCAAGAAATTCATCTATATATAAGGCGACTTCATGGGCCATAGCAATCTCACCAAGTACTCAATGAGCGTCATTCTAGGGGCACTATTTATTCCGTTTAGAGGCGTGGGTGGTGACCACCTCAAATACCTGACGACCAGACTTACCAATCACTTCGGTGCGCACAACAGCAACCAAACGCCCTTGATGCACAATCTTCGAGGTCACTTTTAAAACTCGACCCTCGCCTGGGCTGATAAACCACGCAGAAATTGCCGTCAATGCCCACTGGTCGGAGAGCGCAGCGATCGCATTCAAAGCCGCCAAGCTCAGCATAATGCCACCTTGAACATGACCGACACGATTACCAATATGCATACCGTTTTGCACTAAAGAGCGCACGCCACCGCGAATCGGTTTGGCTTGCACACCCCAAAACCAATCAACAAACGCACCACCCTCAGTAGCGGATTGGGTTAAGGCTTGCTCTGCACGGGCTACTAATTTTTTCTCATCGGCAGTAAGTCGGCCTTTAGGAATTTCAGGTGTCGGACTCTGGCCGCGCTTACGATGGGGTACCGGATACAAAGTCACCCCTTTAGGCGGCGGTAACACCATAAAAGTAGCTGAGCCTTGGCACACCACACCTGCATCGCCAAGAATACTCACAGTACTCATGCCTTGGCGACCATTCACATCTTGCACAAAACCGTGCATGGCCCCTCGCGCAATCACGCGGCCCACCCGCGGCACGCCTGAGAACTGCAAGTTCATCGTCACCGTAGCCAAGCGGGTAAACGGCTCTAAACCCGCACGAATCACGCCTGACATCGCCAAGTCAGCCAATATCGCTAAGCCACCCATACTGAGCTGGCCACTATGGTCGGCGCAATGTGGTGCGACATCTACCGAGAGCTCAGCGCACTCTGGATCAACATGATCAAAAGACAAATCGAGGAAGTTTCCAGAAAAGTGATACCCGGGCTCGCGATTGAGCGCAATGCCTCGTAACACTTGGGCACGGATGAAATCAGCAGTCTGGAGATCGGGTGTAGATTGTGACGATGACACCGGCATCGTGTTTGTATTAAATGTGTTCATATTCGCATTGTAGCAAAAGACTTTACGGTAACGCCGCAAGAAGTATATAACTTACTGATAAATATATACTTTTATTGATTTTAAAGTGATTTTTTAAGGATGCATGGAGGAGCACACTCGGCATCCGCAGCCTGCGCTAACACCACACCCACCGCTGCGAGATCTGCCACAGATGCGACGTCTTGCACTTTGGCCAGATCCAAAGCTACCACGCTTAAAGCTTGATAAATCGCCGCTACCGCGGGATCTAGCGGCCGCAACAAGGTCAATTGCTGCGCCACAACGCCCGCATCCCCGCGCGCGACTGGCCCCGTTAACGCGCGCGCTGCTCCCAATCGATTGGCATGACTAAGCGTTTCTTGCATTAACGGGGTTAACAAAGCCATTCCAGCATTACGCTCAATACCAGCCAATTGGTAAGTGCGCAAACCTGCCTCAATGAGTGCAGTCAAACCGTTGCACACCAGCACACTCGCGGTGTGATACCGTAATTTCTGTTCAGCGCTCAATATGGCACAGCGCGCCCCCAAGCTGATGAATAAAGGCTGCACAACTGCCAAAGCCGCTGCATCGCCCTCAAGCGCACAAAACGTACCGGCAAAAGTATCTGCGGCAGTCAGTGCATCGGCAACACTTTTTAGCGGATGAACACTAGCGATCAAGGCGCCTTGAGCTTGCAAGGGTGCCAGTACCGCCGAACCCAAAGCACCACTGCAATGTATGACCACATCTCCAGCGCGCACCAGTGCAGTCTTAGCCAACTGCGCTGCCAGCGGTGCAATCTGTGCATCTGGCGTAGTCACCAACCACAGACGGGCGGGACGCATCGACGTGATATCAGTAACCGCTATTCCGCTGCCGATTTGAGTCACTGCGGCTTGCGTTCGAGACCGATCTCGTCCCAACACATCTTGGACCTGCGCCACGCCATGCCAGCGACACAAAAGACCCATTAAACATCCCACTCGACCTGCACCAATCACATTCAATGTACGCTTCGCTTTACGATTTTCCATCGGAATCATCTCTTGCATTGGAGTCTTTTCCTCAATTGGCATCTTTTCTTCCATTTACTGTATACCTGACGCTCATCATCTTACAAAACAAACCATCCGCCTAAATCAATGCGCGGGATGGCTAGTGTATACTTTCCGAAAACCACACGGACAGACGCCTTCAACGATCCGTAACTACAATATGTTATACCTGGCCTCATTACCACTATCTACCACCATCGCCTCGAGGAGACCACCGATGATGATCCACAATCGATTAATACACGTGCTCTACGCAGCCATCACTACAGCATTTACTACAGTATTTACTACCGCACTTACTACCGCACTTACTACATTACTACTCTCAACCACAGTTTTCGCACAAGCGCCTGCGACCTATCGTCAGCTACCAATCACTATCGAAGGCTACACCAAACCTTTCCCCCCAGTACATATCATCAGCAATCTTTATTATGTCGGCACCTATGACCTCGCGGTGTATTTGATCACCACAAGTAATGGTCATATCCTAATCAACACCGGCGTCAATAATTCCACTGCCCCAATCAAAGCCAACATTGAAGCGCTTGGCTTTAAGTTCTCCGACATCAAACTACTCTTAGGCACGCACGGTCACTGGGATCATGTCGCCGCCATGGCAGAGATCAAGCGCATGACTGGTGCACCGATGATGATGCATGAGGACGATGCAGAATTACTAGAGACTGGCGGTGGCTACGACTTCCGTTTCCCGCAGGGGCGCGGTGCGATCTATGAACCAATTAAAGTTGATCGTCGGCTCAAAGATGGCGACACCATCCGCCAAGGCGATGTCGAATTAACCATTCATCATCATCCGGGCCATACCAAAGGGTCTAGCAGCTTTACCTACACCACACAAGAAAACGGTAGTCCATATCAAGTGCTGATTATCAACATGGGTACCATTAACCCAGGGGTGAATGTTGGCTTTATGCCTGGCTTCCCAAAAATCACCGACGCTTACGCCACCACACTGACTAAACAAAAACAAATGCGCCCAGATGTCTGGGTATCCTCACATGCCGGGCATTTTAATATGCACGACAAATACAAGCCGGGCGATGCCTACGATCCAAACCGATTTGTCGATCCTGCAGGCTACTTAGCCAAAGTAGAGCGCTACGAAAAACTCTATCTAGAGCAGCTGCAAAAAGATCGCGCAACTGCCAAGCCTTCAAACTAATTCTCCAATGATATCTGCTCAAGCCATCATTGAGCTGCACAACCTACACTACACATGGCCGGGGCAAAATAGCCCCTGCTTAGTGATTGAAACGCTCACCATCCACTCAGGTGAGAGAGTTTTCTTACACGGCCCTAGTGGTAGCGGCAAAAGTACATTACTCGGAATGCTCGGCGCGGTGCACACCCCGCAAGCTGGTGAATTGCGGGTACTGGGTGAGTCACTGCCCACCCTGCCTGCGACTCAGCGCGACCGCTTTCGTGCCGATCACATTGGTTTTATCTTTCAATTATTTAATCTGGTGCCGTATTTATCGGTGATCGATAACGTTATTCTACCCACCCACTTCTCTGATAGACGGCGTAAATTTGCCACTCCCGAACGCGCCACTGTAGAGGCCGAAGCAACACGCCTGCTAACACGCTTACATATCCACCAACACTTATGGCAACGCCCCGTCACTACCCTCAGCGTGGGTCAACAACAACGAGTCGCTGCAGCCCGCGCACTCATCGGCCAACCTGAAATACTCATTGCTGACGAACCCACTTCAGCGCTGGATGCAGCCCTCCAAGAAGATTTCCTAACACTATTAATGCATGAGTGTGCAACTGCTGGCTCCACCTTAATTTGCGTCAGTCACGATCAACGGCTTGCCGCAAGCTTTGACCGTAGTATAGATCTAGCCACTGTAAACCATGCCGCTACCAGGGCATCCCACAGCGTATGAAGCACTTAATACAATTGGCCAGCCGCAGCGCGTGGAATCGGCGCCTGACACTTGGCTTAACATTGGCGGCCATTGCCTTTAGCACGCTAATGCTGTTAGGCGTAGAACGACTACGTCAAGATGCCCGTGAAAATTTCGCCCTGTCTGTCTCTGGCACAGACCTGATTATTGGGGCTAGAACCAGTAGCGTGCAATTGCTTCTACACGCCATATTTCATATCGGTGCTACCACCACTAATATGCGATGGTCCAGCTATCAGGAGCTGTCGACACATCCACTAGTCGCATGGACCATACCCATTACACTAGGGGATTCGTTTCACGGCTATCCCGTACTTGGCACCACAAGCGCCTACTTTGAACATTTTCAATATGGCCATAAGCAAGCATTACAATTCAATACGGGCGCGCCATTCAAGCAACTGTTCGAAGTGGTACTGGGCGCGCAAGCTGCCGCACAACTCCAATTAAGAGTAGGGGCACAAATTACCTTACAACACGGCTCAGGTGATCTCGCACACGCCGAACACGCAGATAAACCCTTTACTGTAACTGGCATCTTAGCGCCAACTGGCACACCGGTTGATCGCACCATACACATCCCCATTGAAGCCATTGAAGCGATTCATCTTGACTGGCAAGGTGGCGCACCAATACCTGGAGTCAGCATCGGCCCTGAGCACGTGCGTAAATTTGACCTCACTCCCAAAACCATAACCGCAATATTGGTGGGACTGAAACAACGCGCCGCGGTATTTCGTATGCAACGCTGGGTCAACACCTACCCAGCCGATGCCTTAATCGGCATCATGCCAGCACTGGCACTCGATGAACTATGGCAGGTAGTCAGCGTAGTCGAGCGATTGTTACTCGCGGTCTCAACTATGGTCGTCATCGTAGGTTTGATTGGACTACTTGCAGTCATCTTGGCCAGCTTAAACGAACGACGACGTGAACTCGCGATCTTGCGCTCAGTCGGCGCTAGCCCGCGCGACTTATTTATATTGTTAACGCTTGAGGGGCTAGGTATTACGGTAATCGGTGCACTCAGCGGTGTCGCCCTCCTGACCCTGCTGACAATCAGCCTCAGTGCTTGGCTACAATCACACTATGGTTTAGTAATTTCATTACGCTGGCTCAATATGAATGAAATCGCCCTACTCATTGGTATTATTAGCATCGGACTACTCGCTAGTATCATCCCAGGTTATCGCGCCTATCGGATGTCGCTGGCCGATGGTCTTACTCCACGCCTCTAAGGACGACCATGATTCGATTCCCTTTGCTATACCGCTTATTACAATACTTACTACAATGCTTACCTCAATACTTACCACAACACCTCCTACAGCGCTTACTGAGGCGCTTACTTAGGCACTTAATACATCACTTAATACATCACACCAAACTCACCCGATTGATGCTACTGATACTGTGTGGCAGCTTCATTCACGTGCCCTCTGGCGTCCTGATCAATGAGAGTATCGCAGGAGGACGTGTTGAATATCGGGTTGGTGAACGCTTAGCACCGACTAAAAAACCTAGCACCAGCGCCTTTAAAGACACGGCTTGGGATGACCTCATGCCCAAAGATTGGAACCCAGGCAAAGCATTCAACGCCCTGAATTTAAGCGCCCTCGATGACGCTGATCCGCGTGCTGCTAAAGCGCTCTCGCAACTACAAACTGCACTCGATAATGCGCCCGTGGTTAGTGCCCTCAATGGCGCGAGAATCCGTATCCCTGGCTTCTTGGTGCCTCTAGAGAATCAGCGTGGTGAAATTACTGAATTTTTATTGGTGCCCTACTTCGGCGCTTGCGTACACACACCACCGCCACCCGCTAATCAAATTATTCATGTGTTCCCAAACAAACCCATCAAAAATGACATGATGGAAGCCGTCTGGGTCAGCGGCATTATAGAGACTACCCGCTCTAACACCGGCTTAGGTGCAGCTGGCTATCGACTCAAGGCCGAACTGGTTGCCCCCTATCAGCGTTAGACACCTCTGTTCAATAACCGTCGGTATTGCTTAGCCTTCCGCTGTCAACCAACAACCTTAAAGATTCGTTGAACGATCATGACTACCCATCGCCGAGACTTCCTGCGTTATAGCGCAGCACTGAGCATCGCCGCACTGCTGCCGCAACGGGTGATTGCTCAGCCACGCTTTGAGACCAATCCATTCACTCTTGGTGTCGCTTCGGGGCTGCCCCAGCCCGAACAAGTCGTGCTGTGGACGCGACTAGCGCCCGACCCCTTAAATGGAGGCGGCATGCCCAATGCCGCTGTTAATGTAGGTTGGGAGATCGCTAGTGATGAGCAGTTTCGCAACATTGTCGATCGCGGCGAGGTGCTGGCTACACCACAATCCGCCCACGCTGTTCACGTCACGGCCCGCCGTCTATTGCCGTTTCGCTGGTATTGGTATCGCTTTATGGCGGGAGACGCCATCAGTACTATTGGCCGCACGCGCACCGCCCCTGCTGCCAATGATATGGCTAGCACACTACAACTAGCCCTTGCCTCCTGCCAACATTACGAACACGGTTACTTCAGTGCGTATCGCGATATGTTGCAACATCCTATCGATTGTTTTATTCATGTCGGTGATTACATCTATGAAAGCTCATGGGGTCGCAATGGCGTACGCAGCCATCACGGCAAGGAGCCCTACACCTTAAACGATTATCGAAATCGATATGCACAATACCGCCTAGACCCACAGTTGCAAGCCGCACACGCGGCGTGCCCGTGGTTAGTCATTTGGGATGATCACGAAGTCGATAACGACTACGCGAACGATCGCTCACAAGATCTTGATCCACCTGCCGCCTTCTTACGACGGCGCGCTGCTGCCTATCAAGCATATTACGAACATATGCCGCTCGCGCCACAGCAATATCAAGGTGGCCCCAATTTAAAGATTTATGGCGCTCATCAATTTGGTCAGTTAGCACAAATTCAATTACTCGATATGCGGCAATATCGTGACTATCACGTTTGCTCACGCCCTGGGCGTGGTGGTGGCAATCAGGTAGACATCAACGACTGTCCCGAACGCCTGCAGCCCGGCCGCAGCTTACTCGGTGCCACACAAGAACAATGGCTCACCCAATCCCTGTCACAATCCAGTGCACGTTGGAATGTGATTGCACAAACCACCCTGGTGGCGCAATCAAACCGTGCCACCACCCAAGGTCGTGCGATCTATACCGATGGCTGGGATGGTTATCCTTTGGCGCGCGAAAAACTCTTAAATACCATTACGCAAACGCAAATTCGCAACCCCATCGTCATTGGTGGCGACGTGCACATGGCAGTTGCCAGCGACTTAAAAATTGATTTTGAAAACCCCCGCAGCGCCGTGATTGCCAGTGAATTTGTGACCAGTTCGATTACCGCCTACGGCCCAAGCCAACGCCGCACAGAGGCGCTCGTTGCGAATAATCCACATATTCATTTTGCCAATGGCACACAACGCGGTTACACCCAATTCACCATCACCCCTAAACAATGGGAGACTCGTTATCGGGCGGTCACCAACCCGCGCGATCCGCAATCTGAGGCCTACGAATTAGCTCGATATACGGTAGTCGATGGCCGCGCTGGTCCGCAACGCGGGTAAGCGGCACAGCACTAAAAACTTACCCAGAATTACAATGTCTCAGCTTAAATGCTGTGAAGCTTAAAACACTGAGGCTTAAATTAGTGCGGCTTAAAGAAATATACATTAAGGCATTGAATCTACAGTGATTTTTGAATCCTTAATGAGCTTACGCCACGTCTGCAAGTCGCTTTTAATCATTTCTTGAAACCCTTCCGGCGAAGTGGTGGCAACTTCTAATCCAACCACCTGAAAGCGTTGCACAGTCTCTGGCATTTGCAACCACTTCGTCATGATCGGACCTAACTTTTGAATAATCGGCTTGGGTAATTTAGCAGGCCCTACCAAACCCCACCATCCAGTATTGTAGTAACCGGGAATCGTTTCATTAATCGCTGGTAAGTCTGGCGCCCATTTAATGCGTTGGGTATGACCGACACCCAATACTTTCATACGCCCTGACTTCACATAGGGCTGCACGGTCAGCAATCCGGTAATCGTTAGATGAATAGTGCCGCTGATCAATTCGGCCAAAGACATCGAGCTGCCCTTGTAAGGCACATGCACTAAATCTAAACCGGCCAAGGTCATTAACATCGCCCCGCCAATATGATTGGGCGTACCAATACCTGGGGAGGAGAAGTTTAATTTTCCGGGTTGCGATTTAGCTAAGGTGATGAACTCACGCACCGAATTGACAGGCAATTGGCTATTCACAATCAAACAATAGGGTACAAAAGTAGCTAGTCCAATCGGCGAGAAATCCACTAAGGGATCGTAGGGAATTTTGTTACCTAACAAAGCCGGCCCAGAAACCAAGCCCCCAATCGTGCCTAACATCAAGGTATAGCCATCTGGGACAGCGCGCGCTGTAATGGCATGGCCTAATGTCGCACCCGCGCCAGGGCGATGATCCATCACCACCGGCTGCCCCGTTGCCTCGGTAATCGAGCGGCCAATTTCACGCGCAGTAAACTCGGTGCCTGCACCTGGCGGATAAGGCACAATCATACGAATAGGTTTCGTAGGATACTGTTGCGCTGCAGTCTGCGCCGCATTGCCATCCCGACTGCTGATGATCGATACCATAAGCAGTATGGATATGCCCAATGCCAATGATGCTATGGATGCTATGGATGCCATAACTGCCATGGATAACTTTGGACCACTCAACACCCTACACTGCCACTGATAGTCTGACATGATTTGCTGCCCTCCCCCGGTTGGTGAATACCTCAACGCGCAGACAGCCATACATGCAACATCTGCACTGGCCGTCCGTGCGTCAGCCTATACACATCCAAACCATTTAACTCAACATATACAACACCGAACTTATGAACGGTTTTTTTAAGTGTTATCGTTTATTGTTATTTTTAATTTTAATTTTAATTTTAATTTTAATTTTTTGTTATGAGTAGCGACCAATACTACCACTGCAGCTGCCTCACTAGCACTACAACCTTATATTGCTACGCTTGAATCATTAACTCAATTAAAAACGGCCCACGACGCCGACATGCAGCCGAGAATACATCAGCAAAGCCCTCTAGGGTGTCGACTCTAACCCCTTCAACACCCATGCCTGCCGCTAGTTTTACCCAATTTAATTCCGGCCTAGCCAAATCAAACAACGCTTTAGACGCATGGCCGGGTTGCGCACCAACAGCCACCAATTCACCTTGCAAAATTTTATAGACCCGATTAGCAAATATAATGTTCACCACATTGAGTTGTTCGCGCGCCTGCGTCCACAACGCTTGCAATGGATACATGCCCGCACCATCGGCTTGCAAACACACGACCTGGCGATCTGGGCAAGCCACTGCAGCACCCGCCGCACAAGGCAAACCATGACCGATGGAGCCGCCAGTTAATTGCAACCAATCATGCGGCTGAGCGTTATAGGTTTGTGCGAACAAGGGGCGACCTGATGTCACCGCATCCTCGGCCACAATCGCCTGCTCTGGCATCAATGCAGCGAGCGTCGTACCAAACGCCTCAGGCGAGAATCGACCGCGCACAATTTGTGGCGCTTCACCAATCACTGGCACAGTGACCGTTTTGGGCGCACCTAAGGATTCTGCCAATTGAGTTAATGCTAACACCTCATCAACAGCACCTTCTGCTAAGACATGAATCTGCGCATTGGCAGGTGCGGTCAAACTAGGACGACCGGGATAGGCAAAAAATTGTGTTGGTGGTTTTGCGCCAACCAAAATCACATGCTGCACATCAGCCAATACACTCAAGGCCGCATCTAAAGCGTAGGGCAAGCGATTGACTGGCACCCGACCGCGACCACGCGCCATACGAGGCACTTGATTGGTGGTCAGTAAACGTGCACCCGTATGTTGTGCAACCCGTTGCGCAGCCAGCAAACCCGCTTCGGTGAGCGCGCGGCCCGACATCAACAACACGCTGACTTCACGCCGCTGCAATACCGCAGCCACCGCCGCCACCACTGGTGCATCGGCTGCGCACGGCGCAGGGATGGGCAGGGGCTTAGCCACCACACCACCCTCATTCCAACTAGCATCCGCCGGTAGAATTAAGGTTGAAATATGGCCAGGCGCTCTACGCGCTTGCTGCACTGCTAGCGCTGCATCTGCACCCACAGCGGCAGATTCTGGGGTGGTGCGGACCCAATTGGAAACCGTATGTGCCATCCCCTCAATATCGGTAGTCAGCGGCGCGTCATAGGCCACATGGTATGTCGCGTGGTCTCCGACAATATTCACCATCGGAGTCTTAGCACGTCGTGCGTTATGAATATTCGACATCCCATTAGCAAAACCGGGGCCGCAATGCAAAAGGGTTGCTGCGGGCTTCTCAGCCATACGCCCATAGCCATCGGCACAACCAGTGACTACAGTCTCCGCCATACCCAATACACAACGCATCTCTTCCACTTTATCGAGCGCCGCCACAAAATGCATCTCTGAGGTGCCTGGGTTAGCAAAGCAAGTATCCACCCCAGACTCGACCAATGTCCTGACTAAACTCTCTGCACCATTCATGAAGGCGCCTCCAATGGGTTTAAAGCAGATTAAACTGAAACGGTTAGCATCGGCTTGATTCGCCGTATTTGATGGAATTGATTATAGAGGGCTGCCACGATTTGTGCTGTCCGGAGTCCACAACTAGGCCATTAATCAAATACCACAAGGGCACTAAATTGGTACAGCGCAAACCAAACTAAGACTCACGCCAACGCACCAATTGGCGGCGGTCGCGCTTGGTCGGACGGCCTGAGCGCGCCATTGCTGGCTCGATCACACTGCGCCGCAATAGAGCTTGCGCTATGCGCGCCTCAGCACTTGCAGGATCTTCATCATATAAGGTGCGTGCAATCGGGGCTGCACTGCGCTGCTCTGAGAGTGCGGCAATTTGAATCTGCCACGTTGCGTTGCCGATTTGAATGGCTAGTCGATCGCCCACGCGCACACCCTTGGCTGGCTTGACGCGCTCCGCATTCCATTTCACATGGCCTGCGTCAACTGCTTGCTGAGCGAGAGCGCGCGTTTTAAAAAACCGCGCCGCCCACAACCATTTATCGATACGTTGTGTTTCAAGATTAGTTTTCAATAATCCCTTCACACTCGCACACCCACCCAATGCTGGCCAATCGGTTTGTGCTCGAGCAGACGCAACCAGCCACGAACAATTCGATATAAGACCCACAACCCAGCGCCGTAGAGCACGAGAAGACCGGCGAAAAAACCCACAATACTTAAGATCAATAACCAACCGACTACAGTGGCTAACACTGCTCGCCAAAAAGTCTGAATCTGCCACACAAAATGGGTCTCTAAATAAGTATCCCGCACGCAATCGCGCTTCCAGTAATTCAGAATCACTGCAACAATCGAAGGCCAACCAGTTAAAAATGCGGTCACAATCAACGCGCTACTCAAACCACTAATCACACTCAAGGCATGGAGCGCATAAATTACATGGGTTAAGGTTACCCATTGTGGCTCAGGCAGTCGTTGTAAGGTCTCACCATCATAGTCAGCCATCAGACTATTCTAGCCTTAGGATAAATCGACAGCATGAGCCTTATACTCGGCCAGGCTAGCAAAAGCTAATGATCCCTCATGCGTGGCGGCTAACACCACCCGTGGCGCCATTCCAGCATCTAAGGCCTCACGCCAACGCGGCGCACACAAGCACCAACGGTCGCCAGGCTGAAGCCCCGGAAAACCAAACTCTGGCATGGGCGTCGACAAATCATTACCACGCGATTGACTATAGGCTAAAAAATCTGCAGTCATCACTGCACAAACCGTATGCACACCCATATCTTCAGGCGTAGTATGACAACATCCGTCACGAAAAAAACCAGTCATTGGTTGCTCACTACAACTGGCTAGTGGCTCTCCCAACACATTTCGCGCATGTTCGCGCGGATCAAATCGTCGCATTTAAAACACCTCTTATTTAGACACTCTATCAATAGAAACTCGATATGTAGATCTCACAGTCCATCAACGATCACTGCCGCACATCATGGCAACACACCCCAACTAACCAGGTGTCGATTCAACCGCTGTCACATGACGAGCTTGGCGTAATTTAGCGCGTCCAGCGGCACGCTCTGGCCGCACACCAACACTCATAAATGGCAGGCGACCTTTGGCACCACTCGCCTCATAATCCGCACACACCGCGGCACTCACCAGCTCGGCCTCTATCCCCACTACCGTCGTTAAAAAAATATATATAAACCCGCATAACTTCTCTAATGCAAATTGATGAGTCTTGCCAGTGTAGCCATACAGCCAATCACTAAACTGCATAAAGCGCTGATACGGTTGGGTGGCCAGGAGTAGCGGCAATGCGCGCGGAAAACGACCCGAGTTACCCACCAAATCCCAGAAACGCGCAAAGCGCACCACGCGTTGCACGTCACTAAAACTCATCACGTCCGTGCTCAAAATCACATAGGGCGGATCTGGGCTATAACGCATTGCATGATCGATAGTATGACGATCAATGGGCGCGCCGCGTAGCCGCTTCAGAATGCCAACCTGAATCTCGTGCGGTCTCAAATCATACAGTTGATCAAAACCCCGACCAAAACTAGCTAAGTCCTCACCCGGCAGACCGGCAATCAAATCGACATGAATAAGCGCCGGCGAAGCCTCTCGCAACCAGCGCAAATTAGCCATGGCCAAATCATTATCTTGTTGTCGCGAAATACGTGCCTGCACGGCTACATCCCACGTCTGAATACCGACTTCAAAGTGCAACGCCCCCTTTGGAAAACGCATGATGGCCGCTTTCAGCTTATCAGGCAGGTGGTCTGGGATTAACTCAAAATGCACAAATAAATCAGCAGACATGCGCGCCAGAAAAAACTCCAGAATCGCCAAGCTGGTATTGATTTTTAAATTAAAAGTACGATCAACAAACCGAAAATGCCGAGCGCCACGCTGATATAACGCTTCGAGTTGGGCTAAAAACTGCGGCAACTCAAACGGCCACGCGGTTTTATCTAGGGCCGATAAACAAAACTCACATTTAAACGGACAACCGCGTGAGGCCTCGACATAAATAAACCGCCGAGTAATATCCTCCTCGGTGTATTCGTGATAGGGCGCAATAATATCCTTGAGAGGCGCTTGCACGCCTTTGATCACATGAGGAGCTGACCGCACCCCAGACAACAGCTCAGCGCACAACTGCGAGAAGCTCACCTCTCCCCAACCTGTAATCACATAATCAGCCAAGCTACAGATCCGTTGCGCTTCGCACTCATGACTAACCTCGGGGCCGCCCACAATAATCACAATCTGCGGTGCAATCTGTTTGAGTATGGCCACTAGCAGCGTGGTCTCCTCCACATTCCAGATATACACGCCAAAGCCAATAATTGTTGGTGCTTGGGCTAACAAGCGTTCTGCCATATCAGCTGGCCTATCGCCTAAAATAAACTCCATCAACTGGGTTTGATCGTGTAAACCCCCCATATTGGCGCGTAAATAGCGTAAACCCAGGGCGGCATGCACGTAGCGGGCGTTAATTGTACTTAAAATAATCGTCGACATGCATTTATTATCGCATTCAGCGCACCCAGCATCACGGCTTTTTGATACCCTCTCGTTTTTCTAATTTTTCTTGGAGCGTAAGACCATGTCTCAAAGACCTGAAGAAACCCTGAATAATGCCAAAATGGATGTCGATGCCTTGTATCGTGAGGATATGATCACTGATCGTAAGGTAGGCTCGTTACGCCGCCTCACGCCGATCAAGAGCGATGGCAGCGACGACGCTGGTCGGCCGGTGCTCTACGTGGGCGAAGCACAAATCATGACCAATGCCGGCCCCCTGCCGATTAATTTTGATATTGAAGCCGCCAACCTAACCGAGGCCGTCGACAAATTTGGAGAAGCTGCCAAGGCCGCAGTCGATCGCACCGTGCGCGAACTACAAGACCTACGGCGCCAAGCATCCTCCTCGATTGTGGTGCCCCAAGGTGGCATGGGTGGCATGGGTGGTGTGGGCGGATTGGGCGGCCCCGGCGGCAAGATTCAATTACCCTAATGACGCCACGCTTCGCAGGAACTGTAGTGGCTCGCCGCAGCAAGGGGGAGTGGCGTCTACTGGTATTACGCCGGGCCAAGACATGGGATTTTGTCACGGGCAACAGTGCCGCTGATGCTGACGAACTCGAAATTGCCAAAACCATCACTCAGCACAGCACGGGCATCGAAGATCTGCAATTCGACTTCGGTGAGTCCTTCAAAGAAACCATTGCGTATGGCCACGGCACGGTCACTCGCTACTTCTTAGCCTCAACCCACACCAGCACGGTCGATTTGGCCATTGTTCACCCTGAAGGCAGCCTGACCCATGACGAATGGCGCTGGGTCACCTGTGACGAAGCCGAGGATGTCCTACCGCCCAGACTCACCCACATCCTCGAATGGGCGCGCGACAAGCTGGAGAGCAGCGAAACCCGCCACTAAAGGCTAGGTGAGGCATCCATCATCAATTTTAAAAAAATAAATAAAATCAAATAGTTACCGATTTTTATCGGATCCCGCCTAGGGATCCACGAAGCCCCTAACCGTGGCCTCGGGGTCTGGTAAACTCCACCATAACCCTGGCAAGCCTGTCGCACTCAGCGACGGGCTCCAAGGCCTGACCAATGCAATATGCACTATGCACTATGCACTATGCACTATGCACTATTTAATATTCTATATTCAATATTCACAATTACTCCGCTTAGCTAAGCGCTGATTCATCAGCCTTACTCATTCAGATGCACTGATTCAGCATGACCAACCCAGCGATTACCAAACTATCCCAGGAGGATGCCATGATCTACGAAGTACGCACTTACGATATCAAACCCAAATCACTTGCTGAAGTTGAAAAACGGTTTGGCGACGCCTATGAGCATCGCAAAAAAATCTCCCCGCTCGCTGCCTTCTGGCACACCGAGATCGGCCCACTCAATCAAATTATTCACGTCTGGCCTTATGCCAATATGGCTGAGCGTGACCGTTGCCGCGCCGAGGCCGTTGCCAGCGGTCACTGGCCACCGAAGATTGGTGAATTCATACTGAATATGCGTACCGAAATTTGCTTGCCGTTTGATTGCTCACCCACCATGCAACCGACCACAATGGGTCCGTTCTTTGAAATGCGCACCTACACCTTTGCACCCGGCGAACTACCTAAGCTGATGGCGGCTTGGAATAAAGCCGTACCAGATCGAGTTAAATTCAGCCCACTCGCAGCGCTCTGGTATACCGAAGTCGGCAGCGTAAATCGCTTCACCCATATTTGGGGTTACCCTACACTGGATGCACGTAATGCCGCGCGCGAAAAAGCCGCTGCTGCCGGCGTCTGGCCACCGTCCGCAGTCGCTAAAAAAGAAGGTATCCCTGACGCAGTTCTAGTTGCTCAAGAAAATAAAATTGTAGTGCCTTCAGCATTCTCGCCCTTGCAGTAAAGTCAAACAAAGCAGAAGCAGACACGCTGTTTGCGTTTTAGTTGAATGTTTTCTTAGCCTGATTTTATTGCATCAAAATAGCGCTAACACAAGCCTCTACGCGCGCCGATTGGGCGTGCGCGGAGGCTTTAGCTCTAGCATGCCAATAACCGCAGTCGACATGAAGAGGATATGGATATGAAAGTTGGCTATATCGGCCTTGGCACCATGGGTGGCTCAATGGCCTTGAACCTCTGTAGCGCAGGATTTGATCTCACCGTCTACGACATTCGCCCGGAAATGGCTGCACGCCCAGTCGCTGCAGGTGCCAAACGTGCAGACTCGGTATTAGCGCTAGCCCAAACCGTTGACGTGGTACTGACCTCGCTTCCGGGTCCACGCGAAGCGCAGGCCGTAGGTGCTGACTTAATTGCCGGTCTAAAACGCGGCAGCGTGTGGTTTGATGTCACCACTAACTCACCAACTGTGGTGCGCGCACTTAGCGCAGCCTGCGCTGAGAAGGGTATCAATATGTTAGATGCGCCTGTCTCTGGCGGCCCTGGTGGTGCTAAAAGCGGCAAAATGGCGCTATTGGTTGGCGGTGATGAAGCCACCTTTAACCAATATCGTACGGTGCTAGATGCGATTGGTGACCAAGTCCTCTACATTGGCCCTATCGGTGCCGGCACTGTAGCCAAACTGGTGCACAACTGCGCAGGCTATGCCATCCAAACCGCCTTAGCAGAAGTGTTCACCGTAGGTGTTAAAGCCGGTGTAGAACCACTAGCGCTATGGAACGCTGTGCGTCAATGCTCGCTCGGCCGTCAACGCACCTTTGACCGCTTGGGTAAGCAATTCCTGCAAAGCAGTTTCGAGCCACCAGACTTTGCCCTCAAGCTCGCCCTTAAAGACGTCGCTCTCGCCACCGAACTCGGACGCGAACTCGGTGTGCCCATGCGAGTCGCTAATCTGGCGCACGCCGACATGACTGAGGCACTGAATCGCGGTTGGGGCGAGCGTGACTCGCGTGTGCCCATGCTGCTTCAAGAAGAGCGTGCTGGTGTCACTATCAAAGTACCGGTCGCGGACATTCAAGCCATACTGGCCAAAGATTAGACTGCAACCCATACCGATGAGCTCACCCTTTATCACCACTGACGGTTGCACCATAGCCTACACCCTTCACGCTGCTGCCGGCGCCCAAGCACCGCGTGTGGTGCTGATACACTCCCTCGCCCTAGACCGCAGCATCTGGGACGGCGTGGTCGCCGCCCTCGAAGCAGACACCCAAATTCTTACTCTTGACTGTCGGGGTCATGGTCGCTCAGACCGCCCGCACATGCGCTACAGTCCCCAGCTCTTCGCCCGCGATGTCAACCAGCTCATGGCGCATATTGGGTGGTCGCAAGCGGTGATTGCCGGCTGCTCGATGGGCGGATTGGTTGCCCAAGCCCTAGCCATCGAGCACCCCGATCGTTGCGCGGGCCTGGTGTTAATCGACACCACCGCTTGGTATGGCGCAGATGCCCCTACGGTATGGCGCGAACGTGGTGCCACCGGCAAGACCAAAGGCATGGCCGCACTCGTTGCCTTTCAAACCGAACGCTGGTTTAGTGATGCCTTTCGCGGCACGCACCCTGCCATCGTTGAACGCTTGACTCGAATTTTTACCGCCAATGATGTCGACTGCTATGCCGAGACCTGTGCCATGCTCGGCGATGCCGACTTACGGGCCGGCCTCAGCAGGCTACAAATCCCCACAATGGTTATCGTGGGCGAAGAAGATTACGCCACGCCTGTTGCCATGGCAGAAGCCCTACAAGCAGCAATTTCTGGCGCTTCGCTCCATGTGTTAACCGGCGGCCGCCACATTACCCCGACTGAAAAGCCACAAGACATTGCTGCGCATATCCGCTCAATCTTAAAGCGCGCCTGCTCAAACTCAGTAAACATAGTCGTATGACATAGCCATCACCATCGCTAACGCGTTGGGATCTATGATTGTAGAATCTATTGTAGGCGGCTAAAAAACAACGGGTATCTTCATAACATCAGCGGCAATGCAGGTAGCAATACCGGCGGCAGCTCTGGCGGCAATACGCGGCAAGTGAGTGCCTAGCTATTGGCAAGGTGTTGCCTAACAAACCGCAATCACTCACAATTTTATGCAACTTTTCTGTAATTACACCCTAAAACGCTGCGTATTTTAGTTGGTATGAATTTCGCTTATGTGTTTAATATGTCTCTTTGATATGTCTCTTAAATATGTCTGTTTAGCATATCCGTTTGGCATCTGTATTGAACATTTGCTGTTTTATTTTAACTGTATAGATAGCTTATCTATTAGCACTCGCTTTTGCTATTCACGCTGACTCACTCACCATCACCACGATTGTATACGCAATACTATGGACATACCGAGTAGCCCTAAAAACAACACACCAAACGCTATAACAAACAATTCCACACCACCACACACCAAACTCAATAGCAACCCCAACAATACCTTTTCTCGCAACTTAGCGCGCGCGCTTGAAACACCAGCAGCACAACTTCAAAAAACAAGCAGCACTGCAACTCGAAATATGCTGAGTCATACGCCATTGGCGAGCAACGCACGACAAACCTCTCATACGCATTGGAGTATTCAAACAGGAGAACCGATGATGACTAGTCGATTAGCCGACAAAGCATCACTGGCCATTATGGACACAGCGCTGCAAGTGCAATCCACACTCAATGCAGCCGGCATTAGCCTCAATCCACCGATTGATTTTAAAGTGAGTGCCGATGGACTGACAGTCGGTAATCATCCGATAGCGGCCCAGATTCAAGCGCTCATGACGGATCACCCCGATTTATTTAAACAATACCGCGATGCATTGCTCATGACTGCACACGCTACCGCATTACAACGCGCCGAGCAATCACCCACTCAGCACTACACGGCCTATGATCATGGCGACATTCATCAAGCAGACCAAATGATTAAACGTCTGCGCAATGCGACACCCATAGAAGTAGGACAGCGTTTTGGCAATAATGATATCGAATTATTATTCACTACGCAGGTGCCACGCGGCTGGCCTTCTACAGCACAAGAGTTCAGTGCTTAATAGATTAAGATTAAGATTGAGATTAGCCTAATTTTAACTTAGCTTCGCTTAAGCACCACCATCTGCACCATCGCTACGGAGTGGGCAGACGCTTAGGTTAACAGCGCCTGCCTATCAATCGACTGGGGCTTATTTAAAACGCTTGTAATCGCCCTCGGCAATGCCATTTCTAGGGGTGCACGATACAAACTCGCTGATATTCAATACAGCATCTGTTATTTTAATCACGCTGTCATCCGTAGATTCGGTTTTAAATCCCCCTTTCACTGGCTTTAACTGATCATCCAGCGCACATAAGGAGCCATCAGGGAATGGCTTAGGTTGATTACCGTTAGGCATCCAATTACCCCATAAAGTAATTCTCTCTTTGCCATTCGCCATGTAGACCAACACTGCTAAATCCTCAGGGGTAAATTTGGCCTTGGCATTCGAATACACTTTAGCTGACTGATAAGTCTCTAACTCACTAATCCGGCTACGCACTGTTTGCAGGCACTGATTCAGTGTCGCAGCAGCAGGGGCTGACTTACCGGCAGCTTGCAGGCAATAGGCATAACTCGATACAAATACTTTTTGAGTGGCCAGAATAAAACCGGGCAATGGAAACGACTTATTGAGCCTTTTAAACACCTCGCCCATTCGTGCATCTTCGGTATCAAGGTCGGGGTTTGCACAAATAAATTTTTCTAAAGGCGACCTGGCTTTAGCACAATCAAAACTCGCCGCCGATGCCCACATCGAGGCCAGTGACATCAAAGCTGTAATACCAGCGATTAATACAAATCTCATCTTATTTTCTCCCAACAAATAGTCAGCACATCCATTGATTTAAACATCGGCTATCACTGCCGAAAGGCCTACTCTAGCATTATAACAAGTGGCTATTGAGCAACTAAGCCCATCTCACACCATGAGTGCGCTAGCGGGCCTGGAATTGTGCTGGCTGGCCATAGCCTGGCGGGTATGCTCCATAAGCCTGAGGCGCCCCATAAGCCTGTGGTGCCTCATAAGCTTGAGGTGCCCCATAGCCAGGCGGCGGATAGCTGTATGCGCCTGCCTGACCACCCGGGTATTGGAATTGTGAAGAATTTGCGCTCTGCGGTAGCGGTGGGTAACCATAGCCTTGCACCGGCGGGGGCATCATATTCGGCAACATCGGTTCCACACTCATCCGAATGTTGTCCGGAGGCAACTTAGCGTCTTTACCTCTTCCACCGTAAATCTCAGCAAGCAAACCGGGGTTATTACCGGCTTTCGCTTCTACAGTCGCATCAATTAATGCTGCCATTGCGGGGGAGTCCGAAGTGCCTAACCATGAAGCTCTGTTATCACGAATAAACATCAATTGTTCTAAACTACAGATGCCCGCATTTTGCTGCAGCCATTGAAATGCCTTAGCACTACGCGCGAGCGGCTCATGCACAGTCAGTGCAACCGATTTAAAATTAGCAACAATACAACCTGAGCCTTTAACTGCCAATTTTGCTGCGGTCTTTGGTTCGTCTTTGAGATCGGTTTTAAGGTCCGCTTTAGGATCAGCCTTAGCTACTGGTGCGGCTGCACGCGCTGGGGCAGGTGCTGGGGCTGGTGTAGCTGCAGGTGTAGCTACAGGTGCTGGTGCAGGTGTAGCCACAGCTGTAGGGGCAGGCATAGCCGCAAGTGCTGCTGCAGTAGCTGCGGCTTTAGCAGCAGCAGCGACAGCTGCTGCTGGCACAGTCTCCGCCGCCATCGCAACACTAGCGCATAACAGCACCGCCAATCCTAATAAATTCTTCATATTTATCATATAGTTACCGCATTTATAGGGCTGCTGACCGATCAAATCGATAGACGTGATCACGCAGCTTTAACCTGCCACATGCTAGGTATCGGATCAATCGTTCAAAACTTTAAGCACGCATTGGTATTAAGTAATAATTGCGGTGTTAATAATTCGATTGGCATAATCCAAAAACTCTAAGGCAATTGCATTTTTTTCTTTGAGGGATGAAATCACATCGGTTGCCTTAAACAGGCGATCCGCCAACATGCGACAAATGCGTGTCAATAGCAATTGATAGATATCGGGATCATTGGCCTCCATGAGCTGGAAGTTTTTCAAGGTTAATTCTACAACTGCGCTATTTTTGATGGCTCGACACGATGCGTAGCGGGGCTGATGACAAATCAACCCCACTTCACCCAAAAATGTGCCAGGCCCCGTCTGCGCCACCAAACGATTCACTCCTTTTTGGCGCTTCAAAATCTCAAATAAACCAGAAACAATTAAAAATGCCGACTCCGATGCTTCACCCTCGATAATGATTTCATCGTGCTCGCGCACCTCACGCCACTCGCAATAAGCCAGAAATCGATTTAGAAATTCGGTATCTACACCCGGAAAAAAATCCGAGGTCTTTAATGCGGTAATCGCTAACTGCTTGGCAGAGTCTTCCATATTTATTCCTAATCCCAATCAATCAATACATCAATACATCAATACATCAATACATACATCTAATCACTGAGTATCGACCACAGTACGCCAAAGTTTAGCCATCTATGATAAACAGACCACTGGTACGTTTTGTTGTGACATTCTATCCTGTGACATTCTATCCTGTGGCATTCTATCCTGTGGCATTCTATCCTGTGGCATTCTATCCTGTGGCATTCTATTTTACGCTAAAACACCTTTTTGACTGTCACCGTGATCAGGGTCTTCTGATAACTATTGATGGGGATATTGGAGCTGTTCACATCCCGCATCACATCTACTGAAGGTCGAAACCCCCATACATAAAAATCACGCTTAGTGATGGATACACTCTCAGACCAGCGCTGATCATTGCGATATACCCCAAAAAACGGATCCATATCAGCATACGCGCGGCGATTACTGCTTACCTTTGCCGTGACTTGATAGGGGCTACGCCGTATTCCCCACTGCGCACCCAAGCCCCAAGCACTGCCCTTCGACGTATACAAAGCATCTGCCGTTTGGTTGAGCTCGCGTTGGGTATCGACAAATAGCTTGAGGTAAGGGTCGACCTCCCACGCCAATTGCAGCACAAAGGTATCGGATTGGGCGTTCAAATACGCATACTCTGGATACTCTATCCACGAGCGCTTATAGCCCAAGCCTAACTTCCAAGCAAACGATAGCGCTTGGGAGTAATCCAATAGCAGTGAAGGCGCACGATACAAGGACTGATAACCTAATAATGTGTCCTCATATGAAACACCGACACCCACACCCGGCAGACTTGGCAGGCGGCGCATCGCTGTCAGTTTGTTCACGGTTCTATCGTTGGCTTTGGACGGGTAATCATATTGATTGATCTCAGCGGCAAAGCTAGCCCAACTGTTCTGGGCTTGGGGAGAGATATAAGCCAGGCTGGTTAATAAACCAGATTCAGTTCTTTGCTTCACTGCTGGGGTGTAATCAAAAGTCTGACCAAACAAAGTAATCTGCTGCTCTTTGGGGCTGGCCCGCGGATTGGTGTCACGCACCAATCCAAAACCTAAGGAAAATGGCCGTTCAATGGCATCAATCTCGGCAACATAGGCCTCCACTTTATCGCGCACAGGAATCGGCAAGTCTTCGTCTAAAATCTCTCGAAATAAACGGCGCGCAGCCACGTACTCACGTGCAGTATATAAAGCACGCGCCCACTCTAACTTTACTCGGATGCTGGCAGTGGCTTGGTATAGCGCTTTAAAAATTGTAGCCGCGCGCAACGGTTCAGCATCCATGGCAGACATACCTAAATCGAAGGTGCGTTGATACTCTTGGGGAGGAAGCGTTTGAAGGTTAGGTGAATTGATAACAGATGGCTTTGAGCTATCTGTTGTTTGGGCACATACAACGCATACCATAAAAAAAAGCGCCCACGGCGCTTGCAGACCACATCGCCACCGGCGGCTACTTGCTCGTGGCACCAAAAGCCCCAATATAGCGTTCCACACCTGATGCTGTCTTCACTGAAAAAACTCCACCCGCCTCTACAGCAGCAGGCCCGTAGAAACGGCCATAGGCATTGCCGCTCAAAGAAGTTCCGGAAGCGTTAGCAACAGTACCAGAAAAAGAGTTACTCGAAGACCAACTAAGAGTCCCGGTTAAATCTAAATTTGTCCTGGTGACCGCAGTCGCACTCAACCCTGTTGTTGTATTGACCGATGAAGTGCTCGCAGTAACAAACGCAATTGATTTATTGGCGTAGTCTGTAGTTAAGGTCACCTTACTCTTGGTAAAGTTAACGCCACCAGAGGAGTCGACATAGACGCCCCCCGAAACACCACTATACGTGCCAGTACCAGTAGTCGGAATACCCGCATAGCTCGTTGCACTACCCACAGAGGCTGCGCCAACGGTGGCACTCGTTGTCGTGCGTCCAGTCTCCCAGGCGCCAAAGGTTTGGTATTCCCAAGCTGTGGTCATATCCTTGATGACTGGATAAATAGCTATAGCCGTAGCAGAGCTAAGGACATTGCTGTTGTACACTGCAGCCACATGACTATCTACACTACCAACCTGCACACCAAAAGTAGCGCTTGATGTGGTACTAAATGTGGTGGTTGCATTAGCGGTAATCGTCAATTGATTCAGAACACCCGAACTATTATAGGCGACGGCTAGTGAGCCATCGGATTTTAGCGCAGGTGTCGAGGGCGCATTCGTAGTCACAGCCCCAGAGGAGTTAAGCGTAACACTCGTATCCTCCAATGAGTAAGCGCTATAGCTTGTCGAGGTATTTGCAGTTGCGCTCAACAACTTGGTATACGTAGTGGAGTCGGTAGTCGTCGTTGTAGTGCTACTACTGCCACCCCCACCACCAGCACACGCACTGAGCAACGCCACCCAAAGAAAACTTGAGTGTTTTATGGTCATGGTGCGCGTGCAGTTTGTCATTAGACCTCTACTGTTAACTATTCTACTTTTAACTATTCATGCTTCGATGTTCAAGCATAACATACCGAACAGCAGCAATAGCCTAAAATTATGCCGGCCGCATGACGCACGCATTTAAGAGGGCGCAGTGCCATGAAGGATTAAGGTATAAGGTATAAGGGATAAGGGATAAGGGATAAGGGATAACGATTAGCTATTAATCAATTTTGATATTAGCCGCTTTGATCACTTCTTTCCATTTAGTAATTTCAGACTTCATATACTGGGTCAAGACCTCGGGACTGCTACCAATCGCATCGATCCCATTCTGACTCAAAAAACTACTGACACTGGCGTCAGCCAGCGTTTTCTTCAGCTCACTGTTCAGGCGTCCGACAATCGCACTTGGTGTGCCTTTGGGCGTGAGCAAGCCATACCAAACCCCTGAGTCGTAACCCTTCAGTCCCGACTCGGCCACCGTTGGAATATCTGGAAAACTCAGCACCCGCTTGCTTGTGCTTACCGCAATCCCGCGCACCCGCCCAGAGCGTAAGTGGCCGCCAGCCGCCACCGGGGTGGCAAACAACAGTTGCGCTTGTCCTGAGATGGTGTCCACCAAGGCTGGGCCGCCGCCTTTGTAGGGCACATGCACGAGTTTTATACCGGTCATGGTCTTCATTAACTCCGTGGCCAAGTGCGCACCCGAACCATTACCAGAGGATGCGTATAAAATTTGATTGGGCCGCTTAGTGGCAATGTCCACTAAATCTTTTATGGTTTTGATGGGTAGCGAAGGATGCGCCACCAATAAATACGCACCATTGGCAATCAGCGAGATGGGCTCAAAATCAGCAACCGGGTCATAGCCAGTATTTTTAAATAGGCTTTGATTGACTGCGAGTTGCGCAGTAAGCCCCATGACCAAGGTATAGCCATCCGGGGCAGAACGCGCGGCAAATTCCATCCCAATATTGCCGCCTGCACCGCCGCGATTGTCGATCACCACCGACTGCCCGAGCAGGTCAGACATTTTTTTAGCAATGGGTCTGCCAATAGTGTCGCCACCACCGCCTGGTGGATAAGGCATAACAATCCGAATCCCTCGGTTTGGATAACTGTCGGCAGCAACACTCACCCCGATCCCACTGAACGTAAGCACTAAACTGCAAAGTGCGCACACCAACAACTTCTGCACCATCGGTAATATGCAACACATCTTAGCGCTGCCCATCATGGCTACTAATTGCAATGCGAGCTGCACTCTGACTACGATTACTCCATGCATGCGGTACTCCCTTAATCAGCGCCACTTCGCCGGCCTTGAACACCAACTCGGTGTGCTCTAGCACTAAGCACAACTCACCCTCTATTACGGTGCAGAAATCAAATGTGCCGGTGTACTGCATATAGGGATGACGCGGGCTAGTCAATGCGGCTTGGGGTGAGCCCATGCTCGCAAAATACTCAGCGACTGCTTGCTGGGTAATTTGGTGTAGCCACGTACTATCGGGTGGCACAATATCAACACGGAAAGTCGTGCCACCATGGGTCGGTATTAAGCGCCGCGGCAAGTGCAAGGTCTCATAGACGATCTTCGCAGGTGCGCTGTCCGTCTCCCACATCCGTTGCGCTACAAAAC
>Ga0114958_10000035_pt1 | contig 106847 bp, 95 predicted proteins | sample C_130208_EF_Meta_FD_89577 | JGI IMG/M metagenome (GOLD analysis project Ga0114958, IMG submission 89577) | Freshwater microbial communities from Lake Croche, Canada to study carbon cycling - C_130208_EF_MetaG | ecosystem: Environmental > Aquatic > Freshwater > Lake | place: Lake Croche, Canada...
CCTCACGGAACAAGCCACCTGTAGTTTATGGGAAGGCGCTGCGCATATCGATGACTTTGCTTATAAAAGCAAGGAACATAGCCCGATGATTAAAAAGACGAGGCAGTATAATTGGTACAAAGAAGAAATGTTTGTCCGCATGAAAGTCCTGCGTACTTTATGATTTCCTTAGCGAATCGCTTCAATGCCCCGGGTTTTGGTCCGAATCCGAATCGCGTCCTGTACATCATAGACGAATATTTTTCCGTCACCCACATTGCCTTCGGAGGCATTATCCAAAATCACATCCAGGCATTTTTCCAAATTTTCATCCGATACCACACAGATAATCATGACTTTAGGAAGTAAAATCATGGATTTTTCGGTGCCTCGATAGATTTCCGAATAACCTTGTTGGAGCCCCGCCCCCTTCACCGGAATCACGGTCATGCAAGGGATATCGGCGTTAATCAGGCCTTTTTGAATCGCCTTTAATTTCGATGGTTTTACAATAGCTTCTACCTTTTTCATATGTTCAGCGATTATTCAAATGTTGTGTATGCTTCTACTCCAAATTCCACGGCATCGATTCCCGCCGACTCCGCCTTATGACTCAAACGAATACCCATGGTTCTTTTTAATACATGAAATATACCAAATGTCAGCACAAAAGAAAAGATACTAATCACACTGACTCCGATGAGCTGAGTCATTACTTGTGCTGACTCACCCGTGAAAAATAAACCATTTTTCTCCGAAAATAATCCCACGGCTACGGTTCCAAAAAAACCATTCACCCCGTGTACCGCAATGGCACCGACTGGATCGTCGATTTTCATTTTGTCAACTACCACCACCGCCATATCCACAATCGTTCCGGCGATGAGTCCTATAAATAAAGCGCTCGTTGGACTCACCACATTACATCCCGCCGTAATCGCCACCAAACCAGCCAATACGCCATTAATCACCATCGTAATATCTACTTTCTTATAACGTAAAAAGGTGTAACAAATCGTGGCAATACCTCCCATCGCTGAGGCCAAAAAGGTATTGGTAGCTACCGTTCCGATCAATTCCCATTTACCCACAGCGCCTAAGGTGGAACCTGGGTTAAAGCCGAACCAACCAAACCACAAGATAAACGCTCCCACCGCAGATAAGGTTAAATTATGTCCTGGAATGGCATTGATACTACCATCCTCATTGTATTTTCCTAATCGGGGTCCTAAGACGATCGCACCGGCTAAGGCCGCAAAACCACCCATGGCATGAACGGCTGCAGAACCTGCGAAATCATTGAAGCCTCGTAGGGCGAGCCAACCGTTTGGATTCCAAACCCAGTTCGCCGCCAATGGATACATAAAGGCACAAAATATAGTTACAAAAACAGCGTAAGACCACATTTTCATGCGCTCAGCGACTCCGCCGGACACGATGGAAATGGCGGCAACGGCAAAGCCCATTTGAATAAACCAAAATAATCGATTCGAAACTGTAAGACCCAAGCCTAAATCACCATCCGTGATTCCTAGATCGAAAGCCCACCAGCCATTGGATTTCCCATAAGCGATGCCGAAACCCACAACAAAAAAAGCGATGCCACCAAATAAAATGTCTATCATGACTTTGGCGATAATGCTCACTGCGTTTTTGGAACGGACAAATCCTGCCTCCAATAAGGCAAAACCTCCTTCCATTTGGAAGATGAGTGCGGCGCATAAAGCAACCCAAACAGAGTCAATGGCGTGTGTTAATTCGACTTGCTGAGCAGCAAGTGAGGCAGTTTCATTCATGGTTTTGTTTCGTATATAATGCTTGGTAGACAAAAATAACCAACGATTTGGATTTCTTAGCATTTTGGCTGAAATTTAATCGAATTCTAAACCTGAGCCATTCGAAATATGAAATACCTGATTTTTTGTGTAAGCCTATTTTTGTCTTTTTTATCTTTTGCCCAAAAACCGGCGCTGATTCCCATACCCCAACAAGCAGAATATCCCCAAGGCTCTTTCCAAATTCCTTTCCAATTAAACATTTCAGGTCCTCAGATTCCTCAATTAAAAGAGGCCTATGCTTTATTAGAAACTCGTTTGTCGCAAAATGCCCAAAAAAAAATCACTTGGATTAGTGATCAAGGAATTCCTGGAAAATTAGCCCATATCCAATTCCATGTCCTTAAAAACCCAAATCCAGCCCTGGGTGCCGAGGGGTATACGCTGCAAGTAAATGCCAAGGGAGTCCTGATTCAGGCAAATCAAGCCGCAGGTTTATTTTATGGGATTCAGACTTTGTATCAATTATTACCGAAAGAAATCGAAGCCAAACAAGCACAGACATCTGTGAAATGGATGATTCCATTTGCGAAAATTCAAGATGTTCCTCGCTTCGCTTGGCGAGGAATGATGTTTGATGTGTCGCGGCATATTTTTACAAAATCACAGGTGAAGCAGTTCATCGATGAAATGGTGGCCTACAAATACAATTTATTGCATTTACATCTAACCGACGACGAAGGCTGGCGTATCGAAATAAAATCTTTCCCAAATTTAACGAAGAAAGGCGCTTGGAATGTGCCTAAAATCGGTCGTTTTACCGAATTTTCCAAACCTGAACCGAATGAACCTCGGACCCAAGGTGGCTTTTTTACCCAAGACGATATTCGGGAACTCGTGGCTTATGCTAAAGATCGCTTCGTGGATATCATGCCTGAAATCGACGTGCCTGGTCATTCCATGGCCGCTATTGCTTCGTATCCGGAACTTTCATGTACGCCCGAGGCGGTGAATTATCAGGTGATTTCGGGGGAGCCTTTCATCGACTGGTCTACGGGTCATGCCATTGCCTTACAGGACAATACACTTTGCCCGGCGAACGAAAAAGTATATACTTTTTTAGATCAGGTATTTACCGAAGTGGCGTCCTTGTTTCCATTTGAATATATTCACATGGGAGGCGATGAATGTCCAAAGAACTATTGGGATAAAAATCCACAAATTCAGGCGATGCGAATCAAAGAAGGCTTGAAAAATTCGCAAGAAGTACAGGCATTTTTCACCCGACGTTTAGAGAAAATCATTACGTCCAAAGGAAAAAAAATGATGGGTTGGGACGAAATTTTAGAAGGTGGCGGTTTACCTACCAATACAGCTGTCATGTCTTGGCGTGGAATTGCCGGGGGAGTTCAAGCGGCAAAAGATGGCCATCAGGTCGTCATGACACCGAATTCGAATGTATATGTCGATTTGATGCAGGGCGATGCGATCATCGAGCCGCCTGTTTATGAGACAGTTCGTTTGAAAGATTCCTATGCCTTTAATCCAGTTCCGGAAGGGGTGGATGCGCGATTAATTAAAGGGGGACAAGCGAATATGTGGTCGGAGCAATTATTCACCTATCGCCATTTGCAATACATGTTATATCCACGAGCATGGGCCATTGCTGAAGATTTGTGGTCAGATCAGCTCAATAAAAACTGGGATTCATTTACAAAAAGGGTAGAGGCGCATTTTGAACGCTTTGATCAAGCGGAGAAAAAATATGCACGAAGTATGTATGATCCGATTTTTGCTTTCGAGAAAAATGCACAGGGTCGGATTATGGTGGATATGAAGTCGGAGGTGAGTGATTTGTCTTTGCACTATAGTTTTGATCATTCCTATCCGGATGCTTTCTATCCTTCGGTTTCCGGGAAAATTGAGGTGCCCAACGATGCAGTAGAAATGAAAGTGATAAGTTATCGAGCGGGTAAGCCCATCGGTCGCATGATCAGTTTTCCAATTGCAGAAATGAAAAAACGTATCAAATAATGGTTATTTACGGTGTTACTTTTTTAGGAGCCTGTTACATCATAGGCCAATTAATCGGGGATTATCTTGCGAAATTACTCGGAGTTCAAGCGAATGTGGGTGGCGTAGGTTTTGCTATGCTATTGCTCATCGTGTTTCATGATTTTTTGCACAAGAGGCATTTTTTTCCAGCCGAATCAGAAAAAGGAGTTTTGTTTTGGAGTCAAATGTATATACCCGTGATTGTGGCCATGTCCGCCACCCAAAACGCGGCATTGGCAATTAATTCAGGCGTTTTAGCTCTATTAGCGGGTATTATTCCCGTATTGATGTGCTTTGCCTGCATTCCATTACTAAGTAAATTGTCCAAACAAAACCTGAGCGTCGATGGAAATCCTCTATAAGTTTTTAGATAAAAATGCGCTCATTGTCGCCTTCGTCACGGTGGGAGGAATTATGTATTTGGGCGAGCTGATTTCTACGTATGTCCTACGAAAAAAAATTCCGGGTTCGGCGGTGGCGATCTTTTTAGGTTTGGTCTTTGCGTATGTGGCAGGGATTAATTCGGGTGGTGAAAAGGGTTTAGCAGATATCAAGGGATTTTCGGGGATGTCGTTATTAGGCGGTTCGATGTTTCGCGATTTTGCGATTGTTTCCACGGCGATGGGGGCAAGTTTTTTGTTAATCAAACGAACGGGTTGGGTCGGCGTTTTATCCCTGTTTTTGGGCATTTTCGTTTCCTTTATTGGGGGAATGGCTTTGGCCTGGATGTTTGGATATCACGATGCAAAAAGCTTGGCGACTATTGGTGCAGGCGCATGTACCTTTATCGTAGGTCCTGTGACAGGTGCTGCGGTGCAAGCGAGTTCGGATGTCATTGCTCTTTCGATCGCAGCTGGAGTGGTTAAATCGATTTTGGTGACGATTGGGACACCTTGGTTAGCCCCTTATATAGGTCTTAATAATCCCAATACCGCCATGATTTATGGAGGTATGCTGGGAACGACTTCGGGGGTTTCGGCAGGTTTAGCCGCCACAGACCCTACCTTGGTGCCTTATGGCGCGCTGACAGCCACCTTTTATACGGGTTTAGGTTGTTTATTGTGTCCTTCTGTTTTATACCTATTATTAGAAAAATTACTATGAAAAAAATCTTGTTCCTTCTTTTGATTGTTTGTACGGTTCAGGCGCAAACCTTTGAAAAAAAGTTGTATACTGATGCCTCAGGGCATGTCCTGCCTTATCAAATTTTAATGCCTATAAATTATGATCCCTCGGTGAAATACCCCGTGATTTTAGTCCTGCATGGAGCTGGAGAACGGGGTGATGATAATATGGCGCAGATGAAATACGGGGCTCCTGTTTTTTTAAATGCGGAGAACCGTGAAAAATATCCGGCAATTGTAATTTTTCCACAATGTTCCAAGGATTCGTATTGGTCTTCGGTGACCATTGATCGGACGACCAAGCCGACGACTTTCTTGTTTAATTATACCTCCGAGGCTAATTGGCCGCTCCAGTCTGCGGTGGATTTGGTGAAGTCTTTCGTCAAAGAAAAGAAGGCGGATAAGAAACGTTTGTACATCATGGGTCTTTCCATGGGTGGCATGGGGACGATGGAAGCTGTTTCACGTAATCCAAAATTATTTGCGGCGGCCATGCCTATTTGTGGCGGAGCGGATTTGACCTTCGTAAAAAAATATGCGAAAAAATTACCCTTTTGGGTGCATCATGGCGATGCGGATGCAGTCGTTCCGGTGAAGCATTCTCGGGAATTAGTTGAGGCGCTAAAATCCTTAGGGGCCGACGTAACCTATACAGAATACCCAGGGGTGAACCATAATTCATGGGATAATGCCTTCGCACAAGCCCAATTATTGCCTTGGTTCTTCTCGCATAAAAAATAAGCGATGCTGATTTCCATCCTATTTTCCCTATTCCTGCAGGTACTGCCGGTGGGAATTTTTAATATCTCGGGGGCAAGTACTGTATCGACGACTAATTATTTGTCTGTTAAAAAAGGGTATGCGATGTCCTATGACGGCCAACAGGGTAGGGCCAACTGGGTCGCTTGGACGTTGACTTCCCAAGATATCGGTGAGGTTCCTCGAAGCAATAGGTTCAGGCAGGATGATTCCATGCCACGCAGTTTTTTGATCGCGGATGAACAGGATTATAAATATACGGGCTATGACCGAGGGCATCTTTGTAATTCGGAGGATCGAACAGGCACATATTTTTTAAATGAGGAGACTTTTTTGATGTCAAATATGTTGCCGCAAACCCCTCAATTAAATCGGGGACCCTGGGAACGATTAGAGGCGTATTGTCGTAAATTGGCCAAAAGGGGTCAGAAATTAATCATTTATGCGGGTGGGATCGGTTCTAAAAATCGGTTAGGATCTACTCGAATTCCGATTCCGGCCTATTGTTGGAAAGTGATTTATACCCCCGAAAAAACCTGGTGCTTATTATTTCCGAATGAACATGACTTGCATCCAAATTGGCAAACCTATTCGGTTTCGTTGGCCCAATTGGAAAAAATGACCGGTTATCGTTTTCCATAAAAAAAGCCCGATTGAACGGGCTTTTCATTTATTTCAATAAGAATTCGATGAGTTTTTTTCCAGCTTGGAAATTTTCAAATTCCAAAGGCGTTCGCCGATTATTCACATATTCATTGTATAACCAAGGATCTCCCAAGGCATAAACTTTGCCTTTTCCTACTAGGGCTACAGCCATTACATCGGCTCCTTGCAGTTTTAGGATTGATTTTGCGGTTTTACTTAATTTCAATTGCGTGATTTCTTTGATGTAAATCTTTTTTAAAGGGGAGAAAATTGGGGTTCCTTCCGGAATGTATACGGCACCTTGCTCCCAATTTTTGCCTTGAACAAAATTCAAATTGGGCGCCACGAATTCGATCCCGAAACGTTTGGCCAATTCATTGAACTTCGGGATTTCACAATTCGTCGTATCATTCGCTAACAATACTAAATTTCCTCCAGCCTTTACCCATTTCTCGATTTCATCGATGTCGTTTATTGCTACATAATTCGGTTTCGCTGTTTCTTTTGGACTATCTGGATCCACAATAATGTATACGGAAGCTCCTTTTAAATTCGCCAGGGTAGGAGCGGAACCCAAGGTGTCCAAGCTTGCACCTAATTGCTCGAACTGAATGCCCAATTGATGAAAGCCCGAATCCTTCCGATCATCCCATGTATAATGAAAACGTTCCATTTTGCTGGATTTGGTTTTGCGGTATTCATGATTAAAATAATAATCCAATACCACTTTTTTGCCATTACCCAACGCTAATTCAGGGGCAATTTCCATTTCCAAACTCGCCATGATAAACGGCGCAGCGCCCTTTAAATCATCTGTTTTCAATGGCTCACTCAAATAATAGCCATAGGAACCATCCCGATAGGGCGTTCCGCCTAGGCCTCCCACGCTAACGGTTTTCTCTAAATGAATATAACCTTGTGCATCCTTCTTAATAAATTGACTTAAAATTCCTTGATAGGCCTTTTGGGCTGCAATTCGGTAATGGGTGGCTAAATAGCCTTTCCGGACGCCTTTGGCCAAGGCATATACGTACATGTTATTACATGAAGCTTCGAAATAATTCCCTTCCCGACCCGGGAAATTCGTCACCTGATACCACAAGCCGGTTTTGGCATCTTGGTATTTTAACAGGGAAGCCGTTAGGCGATTTAATTGGCCTATTAATTGGGTTCTTTTCGGATGATTTTGAGGGACATAATCGAGCACATCGACTAAGGCCATTACGTACCATCCCATCGCTCGGCCCCAAAAATTGGGTGATTGCCCGGTCGATTTATTCGCCCAAGGTTGCTTGCGTTCATGGTCATAGGCATGGTATAAAAGACCCGTTTTAGGGTCTAATGCACCTTTTTCCATGAGTTCAAATTGCTTAAAAATGTCATCCCAATGATCCTCTCCCACGATGTTCGAATATTCGGCATAAAAGGGTTCCAACATATACAGGCCATCTAACCACATTTGATCTGGATAGCGATCTTTATGCCAAAAACCACCTTGTTTGGTTCGTGGTTGGGTCGCAATTTGTTTGGCTAAAAGATCCGTGGCCTTTTTGTATTTTTCTTCGCTTAATTCTTGGTATAAATAAAGCAGCAACCGCCCCGTCGTGATATTATCCGAATTAAATTCAGCAGGCTTATAGGTTCTGATGTCGCCATTGGGATTCACAAAGCGATTTATGTCTTTTTGGATGTAATTGAAATAGGTGGCATCCCCGGTACGCTGATACACCATTTCTAAGGCCTTTAAAAACAGGCCTTGTTCATAATCCCAGCCGGCAGGTTTGCCTAATTTTACTTGGATCGAATCCGCATGCGTGTGCATGAGTGATTCGGCCATTTGAACTGAATAAGGCTTATTTTGTGCCCAAAGGCCCATTCCGCATAGGAAAATAAGGGCAGTAAAAATTGCTTTCATATTAACGTAGGTCTTTAATTTCAGAAAAATCCATGTCGGTATAATCCTTGTTTTCTCCCGCCATTCCCCAAATAAAGGAATAGGCTTTCGTGCCTGCGCCACTGTGCACGGACCAAGGGGGTGAAATAATCGCTTGGTGATTATGAACCCACATATGTTTGGTGGCGGTCGGTTCGCCCATCAAATGCAAAACGGCATGGGCTGGATCTACATCGAAATATAAATAGGCTTCCATCCGACGGTCATGTACATGAGATGGCATTGTATTCCAAATGGAACCCGGTTCTAATAGGGTAAGGCCCATGACCAACTGACACGACTGAATTCCTTCCGCATGAATGTATTTATAAATCGTCCGGTGATTCGAAGTTTCTAAAGATCCCAATGTCACCGTGGCTACGGCGTCTTTTTCCAATTTCACATTCGGATAGGTCGCATGGGCTGGGGAAGACAAGATATAAAATAAGGCTGGGGAATCGGCTGATTTAGAGCTGAATGTAACTTCTTTGGTGCCTTTTCCAAGGTACACGGCGCTCAATTTACCGATATGGAAGGATTCGCCATCGGCCGTAATGGTTCCTTCGCCGCCTACGTTGATGATGCCCATTTCCCTACGTTCCAAAAAGTAATTCGCCTTTAATTTATCGGGATTTTGGAGACTCAGGGTTTTATGTACGGGTTTAGCCCCACCGATGATCATCCGATCGTAAATGGTGTAGGTCAGTTGAATATGGTCATCTAAAAAAATATGTTCGATCAAAAATAGATCGCGTAATTGCTCGGTTGTGAAGGTAGAAACTTCATTTCTACTTGCCTCAAATCGATAGTCCATAGGTATAGTTTTTAGGTTTACAAAGGTCTTTTTTGTCTTAATCTACTCAAATTTAGCCTATCTTTGTCTGTTATTTTAATTAGATGAACGATTTAATTCAGACATTAAGAGCATTTGGTTTTCAATTACATCCCTTGGCTGATTTTGGTTTGGCACATTATTATCATGCAGAGCGCGATATGATGATCCAACTCGTTCCTTTGGCTTCTTTTCAAGAAATCCAAGAACAGAATCTGATGTATGATTTTCAACAAAATATAAGCCAATTGCGTTCCCAATACAGCACCCTTATTCGGATGTGGGAAGACGTTTGGATGCACAAAAAGGCTTGGATTATTCGTTTTTTAGCGTCCAAATTTGAAAGTCCAATATCTGTTTTTGCACGTGACACTCGCATCATGGAAATTTCGAAGGACTTGGCGGAATCTTTTATGGCAGAGAATCATTTGTTGGGTTTCCTGTCCGGAAGCCGCTATTTTGCCTGCATCGTCCCACCGCATCGTCATTTTAGGATCCAAGATTGTCGCTATTGGCAGGCTGAAAATCCCTTGATTATGGTAGCGGTTTTTGGTCCATTGCGACATTTGACAAGGGGTAATTTGGCAGGTCAGGCCTCGGGGGAATTAATTCAGGTGGCGACGGACCCAAGCGTTCGATGTGTTGGTGGATTAAGTAAACTGATTTCTCATTATTCCAAAGAAACACGCGTCGATAATATGATGACCTATGCTGATTTGGAATGGAGTGATGGACATGCTTTTCGGCAAATTGGATTTGTGTCGGAGGAGCTAAGTTCCCCTTTGTATTTTTCTCATCATGAAGGGGGTATGCGGAAAATAAGTAAAACGCAGGAAGGTGCCTTGGCCTGCAATTCAGGAAATTTAAAAATGCGAATTTCTTTTTAGGATGGATAAAAAGCCTTTATATGTTATTTTGGGTCCTACGGCGAGTGGAAAAACGGCCTTGGCTGTGGCATTGGCTCGAATGATTCAAGGAGAAATCATTTCGGCGGATTCTCGACAAATATATCGGGGTCTCCATATCGGTACAGGGAAAGATTTAGCAGCATATAGCCAAGGAGGGGAATTGGTAGATTATCATGTCATTGATATGTTGCAGGTGGGCGAAGCCTATTCCGTGGCTCATTTTCAGAAGGATGCCTTTGATGCGATGGCGCTTATCGATTCGAAAGCTCATGTCCCGATTTTATGTGGAGGTAGTGGATTGTATTTGGATGCGGTATTAAATCAATATGCATTTTCTAAGCAAGCTCCTTTTATTCCAGAGCCTTTGATTTTGGATCGCCCTACACGGGTTTTTGGATTAAATCCTCCGGTGGAATTACGTCGTGAACTTTGTGCGCATCGGTTATTAGCTCGTTTAGAGGAAGGTTTGGTTGAGGAAGCGGAGGGTTTGTTGGCCCAAGGGGTATCCGCAGAAGATTTAATTTGGTTGGGTTTGGAATATAAATGGTTGACCTTATTGCTTCGGAAGGAAATCAGTTACGAGGAATTTGTGAGGAATTTGACTGTAGCGATCCAACAATTTGCCAAACGCCAAATGACATTTTTTCGAAAAATGGAACGGTCGGGGGTTGATATTCAATGGATTCCATTTGAATTAAGTCTATCTGAAAAATTAGCTTGGATTCAAGCACGATTATAATTTCCATGTTTTTATGATTTTTTGGTTGCATAAAAAGTATTTTATATCTACTTTTGCAATCTCTTAAGGAGACAGAGAGTTGGCAGAGTGGTCGATTGCGGCAGTCTTGAAAACTGTTGACTGTTACAGGTCCGGGGGTTCGAATCCCTCACTCTCTACAGTATCAAAAGCGAAACAGATGTTTCGCTTTTTTTGGTTTCATGTATTTTGGCTAATTTTCCATGATGAAATTGTACCTGATTCCCACGCCGATTGGCAATTTGGAAGACATTACCCTCCGTGCTTTACGGATTTTAGGGGAGGTGGATGGAATTTTGGCGGAGGATACGCGGAATACGGGCCAATTGCTCAAGCATCTAAACATTTCCAAACCCCTTTATTCGCATCATGCGCACAATGAACACGCCGGCGTGGCGGGTGTCATCAAAATGCTTAAAGAAGGAAAAGTACTGGCCTTGGTTTCGGATGCAGGGACGCCAGGGATTTCAGATCCCGGCTTTTTATTAGTTAAGGCATGCGTCGAAAATGGCATCGAGGTGGAAACTTTACCGGGGGCAACGGCTTTAATTCCGGCCTTGGTGAATTCAGGTTTTCCGACCGACAGATTCGTTTTCGAAGGTTTTTTACCACATAAAAAAGGTCGGCAAACGCGCTGGAAAGCCATCGCCGAAGAAGAACGCACCACGGTGCTATATGAATCTCCACATCGATTAGTGAAAGCATTGGAACAAATGGTGGAATTTGTTTCATCGGATCGTTCGATCATGGTGGCGCGTGAACTTAGCAAAATGCATGAACAAATGGTACGGGGTACAGCGGCGGAGGTGCTCAATTATTTTAATTTACATCCAGATAAAGTTCGTGGAGAAATCGTCATCGTTATCGCCGGTAAAGAATAATATGAAAAACGTGGTTACTTTTTTGCTTTTTGGGACCCTTTTGATGGGGATGTTGTCGCCAATGGCTTTTTCTCAAGATAATGGACTGGGCTTAAGGCCTGCAAGCCTAAGTAATCAATCGGAAATTTCCTTGGTTACCTATGCGCCGGGAGAGGAGTTGCATGCAGCTTTTGGGCATGCGGTGATTTGGGTTCGGGATCCTTTACAAAACATCGATAAGGCCTATAGTTATGGAACTTTTGATTTCCAAACCGAACATTTTTACTGGAAATTTTTAAAGGGGACTTTACCTTATTCCATTTCTGCGAATTCCATGAATGATTTGCTTTATTATAATTCGCAAATCGAACATCGGTCGATGAAATTGCAAACCTTGCATTTGGATTCGCTTCAAAAAAATTCGATTTATCAGGCTTTAGAGACGAATTTATTACCGGATAATAAAAATTATCGCTATCAATTTTTTAATGATAATTGTTCTACGCGCTTACGAGATATCATCGAAAAAGCTGCACCAAACGCTTTTCAATGGTCGAAATATAAAAATTTAGCAGGTTTATCATATCGTGATTGGATGAATCATTATTTAGCCACGAATTCATGGGTGACCCTGGGAATGAATTTAGCTTTGGGTATTCCTTCGAATCAAAAAGCGAATGCTTCGGAGTCCTGTTATTTGCCAGATAACCTAAGTTTAGCCTTGGAAATGGCCGAGGTGAAGGGTCAAAAATTTGCCGATTCCCCCCTTCAAATTTACCAAGCGCCCGAAGCAGAAAAAGCGGGATTCGATGTATTTGGACCTGTGGCGATGCTCCAATTGTTGGTGGCCTTTCTATTATTTGTGAGTATTAAATACCGTCAAAATGCCCGATTCCTTTTTCGCTTGGATGTTATTTTATTTAGTATTTTGGGCTTATTAGCTTGGTTTATATTCTTTTTGGCCACAGGGACGGATCATGAGGTGATGGCTTGGAATCCTGCTTCGTTGATGTTGTTTCCGTTCAATTTTCCTTTGGTATTTTGGTTTGCAAAGAATTCAAGAAAGCCTATTTGGAATCTGTATTTAAATCTTATTTGTGTTTTGTTCTTGATTGGTTTAGTCTGGTCCACGCTGTTATTTTGGCCGATGGCTTGGGCGGGTTTGCCTTGGGGAATTCGCTTATTTGCCTTACGTTTTTGGTCATAGTTTTATGTTAAAGTATCTTTTTCTTTTATTGCCGTTTGTTTCTGTAGCCCAAGAGGTGTTTAAACCTTCGCCGGAAGCGGTGCAATTGGTGCCCTTGTCTGTGGAAGCCTATATGAATGCGGATGGGCATTTGGACGAACCAGCATGGAAGAACGCAAAATCCATTTTCTTAAATTTTCAGGTAGAACCCTTTCAGGGCAAGAAAGCGAGTTTTTCCTCCGAGGTCAAGGTTTTATATAATCAGAAATATCTATATGTAGGGGCTATTTTACGTGATACTATTGGCCGGAATCGCTATCGTTCGCCAAATTTAAAGCGGGATTATGTGTTTATGGAAAACGATTTGTTTGGCATTGCATTGGATGGTTTTTCAGATAAACGGAACGCCTTGGTATTGCAATCGAATGCCTATGGGGCGCAGAGGGATTTATTATCCTTTGATGACCGACAATTTGATATTGATTGGGATGGATTATATCGCGTTCGGACGCATCGTTCGGATAGTTCTTGGGTCGCCGAATTCGCAATTCCATGGCAAACCTTGCGCTATCCCAAAACAGATGGAAAGGCTGCGCAGGATTGGGGGATTAATTTTTTCCGACTTCGGAGAGCTTCGAATGAATTAACGGTATGGTCACCACATCCACGGTCGATGAGCCCCTTGCGTATGGATTATGCAGGTCGATTAAAGGGAATTGTTCCACCGCCGCCTACAGCGACCAACATTCGTTTTATTCCTTATTTACTTCAAAATTACCATAAAACGGAAGGAACGGAAATTTCAAATACGAACAACCAAGCCCTTAAAATGGGTGGAGAAATCAAATGGGCGATGAGTCCTACCACGATTTTAGATCTTACCTTCCATACGGATTTTGCTCAGGCGGATGTCGACCGACAGGTCAATAATATTTCCCGCTTCTCTGTCTTTTTTCCTGAACGAAGACAGTTTTTTCTCGAAAATGCTTCCTTGTTTTCCGCTGGATTGGCTCCTATAGATGCCATATTAGGTGGCTCTATGTACATTCAGCCCTTTTTTAGTCGGACAATCGGCTTGGATGCTAATGTCAATCCCATCGCGATTACGGCTGGAACTCGTTTGGTGTATCGCTCAGATCAGCGCAATATGGGCGGCATCATCATGCGTCAAGGCGAAGGCGACGGTGATCCCTATACGAATTTTTATGTAGGGCGATATTCGGAAAATATAGGGAAACAAAATCGAATTGGGGCGATTGTGACATCGAAGCAATCGATTTCGAAGCAACAAAGCACGGCTGCCCTAGATGCTTTTTTTCGTTTTAATCAAAAACTTTCCTTTTCGGGTATGGCCACGATGACGAAGGATAGTCGGGCGAATCAAGATGGTTTTGCGGCCTATGGGCAATTGTTGTATTCCACGAATTTATATACGGCCTATTGGACGAATACTTGGGTGACGGAAAACTACAATCCCGCCATGGGTTTTGTGTCAAGGACGAATATTGCTTCTAACGCCCTCGGAATCAATATGAATGTGCGAAAAGCATGGATGCCTTCGTGGATACGAAGTTGGGAGCCAGGTGTTTACACCGAGTTTTACCACAGTTTAAAAACGGGCAAATTAATTGAGCAGCATATTATTTCCGGTCCGCTTTGGTTTAATTTACAAAATGGGGGAATTTTAGGGGGATATATTGACGCGAGTGTTCAAAACTTGGAAGACAATTTTACTCCCGTGGGTATTTCGATTAAACCGGGTTATTATGAATATTTCAGGAAAGGCTTTTTGTTATCCAGTGATCCAAGCAGCAAATATTCGGGTTCCTTTGAATATGGTTGGGGTGGTTATTACAATGGATTTTTACATACGATTGATGCCAAAGGACGTTTAGCCCCGATTCCATTTATCAATCTAGGATTAACTTGGTCTCGAAATATCTTTGAAAATATGGGTGTTCGGCAAGAAAATAAGACAGTTGATCTTTTAATTTTGGAATCAAGATTAGCCTTGTCGCCACGTTTCCAATGGATTGGATTTTATCAAAAAAATACGACGGATCAGTTGAATGCCATCAATATGCGTGTTGCCTGGGAATACAAGCCCTTGTCGTATATGTATCTCGTTTTTAATGCGAGTGATTATCAAGGAATGGACAAAACAACGCAGAAACAACAAAATTTTTTGGCTAAATTGTCTTACTTAAAACAATTTTAACATGAAGATAGAATTACGCAGCGATACCTTGACTTTGCCCACGGAGGGCATGCGCGATGCGATGTTTTCAGCTCCTTTGGGTGATGATGTGTTTGGCGAAGATCCGACGGTGAATGCCTTACAAGTAAAAGTGGCCCAAATGTTTGGAATGGAGGAAGCTTTATTTTGTCCTTCCGGCACCATGAGTAATCAAATGGCCATTTCCTCACATATATCGAAAGGTCAAGAAGTTATTTGTGATGAATTGTCTCATATTTATTTGTATGAAGGAGGAGGAATCATGGCGAATGCAGGTGCCTCGGTCAAATTATTGAAAGGCGATTTAGGGCGCTTAACGAAGGCTCAAATTCAAGCAGCCATATCTCCAGATGATATTCATGCTTGTGAAAGTGGATTGGTCAGTTTAGAAAATACAATGAATAAAGGGGGTGGAAGTATATATGAAGCTAGCGATTTACAAGAGATTTCTGGTTTTTGTAAGGCCTCTAAAATTCCACTTCATTTAGATGGTGCACGATTATTTAATGCCTTGGTGGTCACAGGTCAGCGGCCTACGGAATTTGGTTCTTGGTTCGATTCGATTTCTATTTGTTTGTCCAAAGGATTAGGAAGTCCAGTTGGGTCAGTATTAATAGGCAATAAAGCCTTTATCAAAAAAGCGCGTCGGGTACGCAAGCGCTTAGGGGGCGGTTGGCGCCAAGCAGGTTTATTAGCCGCTGCAGGAATTTATGCCTTAGACCATCATGTAGAACGATTGGCCGAGGATCATGCGCGTGCGCAGTCGATTGGCCAAATTTGTGCTAAATTACCTTGGGTCAACCAGGTCTTGCCAGTAAAGACGAATATTGTGATTATTCAATTAGCTGGATCTTTAACTTCAGCCGTATATGTCCCTAAATTAATTCAATTAGGAATTATGTGTGCGCCTTTTGGTCCGCAATACATTCGTTTTGTGACGCATTTAAACTTTGGAGATGAGGATCTCGCACAATTTGAAAAATTAATCAAACAAATCTAAGATGCAACGGAAAGCTTTTAAAATGTTTTTATTGCCTGGTTTTGAGCAGGAATACAAAAAACGCCATGATGAGATTTGGCCGGAATTGGCCGCATTGTTGAAGCAAGTAGGCATTCAAAACTATTCGATTTTTTTAGATGCCCCGACCTTGACTTTATTTGCCTATTTAGAAGCGCCTGATTTAGGACTTTTGGATACCTTACCTTCCCAAGAAATCATGAAAAAATGGTGGGCTTATATGGGAGATATCATGCAAAGCAATCCAGATAATTCACCTGTTTCGGAGGATATTCCGTCCGTATTTTATTTGGCTTAAGCCTATGAAAAAGTTCCTTATTTTTTTCCTTTTACCATTTTTAGCGCTTCCAGCTAAACCTAAAGCTTCGGAGATTTTGGCCAAATTACACGCGACCAAAAATTATTTCCAACAAAAATGGCCAGACGTTTCTGCGCCTATTCCACGCCCTGACCGTATTCGGCCTTCCAATATTTGGACACGTGCTGTTTTTTACGAAGGGCTCATGGATTTGTATAAAATAGATCCTAAAAAGGAGGACATGAAATACATGTTGGACTGGGCGAATTTCCATCAATGGAACCTTCGGGACGGTATTAAAACACGCAATGCGGACAATCAAGCTTGTGGACAGATTTACCTGGATTTGTTCGATTACCAGGCAGATTCAGCTCGAATTTTGCCGATTAAGGCAAATGTGGATTTGATGTTACAATCTGCAAAGGCCGACGATTGGTCTTGGGTCGATTGTTTACAAATGAGCATGCCAGTTTTTACTCGTCTAGGAATTCGTTTCAAGGATGATCGCTATTTTGAAAAAATGCATGATTTGTATTCCTATACGAAATTGAAGCATGGGGGTAAAGGACTATACGATGCCCAAGCAGGTTTATGGTGGCGAGATAAGGATTTTGTGCCGCCTTATACAGAACCGAATGGGGAGAATTGTTATTGGTCTCGTGGAAATGGTTGGGTTTTTGCGGCCTTGGTTCGGACGCTGGATTTGATGCCCAAAAATGCTCCACACCGAGTTGAATATGAACAAGATTTTATATCCATAGCGAATGCCCTTTTGCCATTGCAGCGGAAAGATGGCTTTTGGAATGTGAGTTTAAAAGATTCCTCGAATTTTGGTGGTCCCGAAGTGACTGGTACTTCTTTATTTGTCTATGGCATTTCGTGGGGTATTCGGAATCATTTGTTGCCTGCTAAAAAATTCGAAAAGCCTATGTTCAAAGCGTGGGATGCCATTGCCACCTGCGTACATCCGAACGGTTTTTTAGGTTTCGTACAAGGTACAGGGAAGGAGCCTAAGGATTCCCAACCGGTTTCATATACCCGTGTGCCTGACTTTGAAGATTTCGGGATTGGTTGTTTTTTATTAGCGGGTGTGGAAATGATAAAGTATCGGAAAAATTAATCAATTCTCGAAAATAGTTATATTTTTACCGCACAATAAAATGAATCACTAGATGAAAAAACAGATAATTGGTGCTTTGGTTGGAGGTTTGTTGATTTTCTTTTGGCAGACATTATCTCATGTAGCTTTCAATTTGCATGAACCTGTGCAGCGGTACACGGCCAATCAGGATTCCGTGTTAAGCTATTTAAATTCGCATATCAAAGATCCCGGTGGCTATATCTTGCCTCGGATGGCTGATAATCAATCGATGGATGAGCTGGAAGGTTTTACCAAATCGATGGCGGGCAAACCTTGGGCGCGCGTGATTTTGTATAAAAGTTATGACTCCAATATGACGGATAATATGTTTCGGGGACTTGTTGTCGATATTTTTATTGTGTTTTTGTTCATTTGGATGATCGGGAAATTGCGTTTGCCTAGCAAAGGAACCATCTTGCTCATGGCAATTTTCATCGGCTTAATTTCTTTTAGCAATACGGTTTATACGGAACATGTGTGGTATCCCGTGTTTGATGTGCGTGCACAATTAATTGATGCTGTCTTGGGTTGGGGTATGGTGGGGATCTGGTTAGGATATTGGATGAACCGCTGCAAATGAGGTTTTTGATTATTTTTTTCTTTTCCATCAGTTTAGTTCAGGCTCAAAAGCCCAATGTCATATTAATTTACGTCGATGATTTAGGCTATGGTGATTTAGGTTCTTATGGTTCTAAAACCATCAAGACTCCTCACATGGATCGATTGGCAGAACGTGGTTTGCGATTTAAACAAGCCTATAGCACTTCGGCTACATGTACACCCTCTCGCTATTCTTTATTGACGGGAACTTATGCTGTTCGCCGAAAAGATACGGGAATTGCCACGGGCGACGCGTCGGCTTTGATTCGGCCGGGCCAACAAACCATCGCCTCCATTTTTTCCAAAGCGGGATATCAATCTGCAGCCATAGGTAAATGGCATTTGGGCCTTGGGCCGCAAGGTGGACCGGATTGGAATGGGAAAATAATCCAAGGACCTTTGGATATCGGATTCACAGAAGCCTTTATTTTGCCTGCCACAGGAGATCGTGTACCTTGTGTGTATGTTGAAAATGACCATGTACTAGGACTTCAGACGAATGACCCTATTCAGGTTAGTTATACGAATATGATTGGGAATATGCCTACGGGCAAAGATAATCCCGAATTATTGCGCATGAAGCATTCCCATGGCCATGATCAAAGTATTGTGAATGGCGTGGGTCGAATCGGATATATGCAAGGCGGGACGGCAGCACTTTGGAAAGATGAAGACATAGCTCAGCGCTTAGCTGATCGGGCGAAAACCTTTCTGCGACGTAATCAAAAAAGTCCATTTTTTCTTTATTTCGCGACGCATGATATCCATGTGCCTCGTTTGCCAGATCCTAAATTTTTAGGTAAAAGTGGATACGGGAATCGAGGAGATGCCTTATTGCAATTGGATGATACGGTAGGTCAACTCATGAAGACCTTAGATTCCCTGCATTTGACCCAAAACACCTTAGTGATTTTAACCAGTGATAATGGTCCTGTGGTGGATGATGGCTATATGGATCAGTCGAAGGAGCTTTTGGCTAATCATCGACCAGCCGCTCATTTGAAAGGTGGTAAGTATTCTTCTTTTGAGGCAGGAACGCGTGTGCCATTTATTGCGTCTTGGCCAGCTAAGATTAAAAAGGGAACTTCGGATGCTTTGTTGTCACAAATTGATCTAATTGCTAGTATGGGAGCATTAGTAGGGCAAACGGTGGATAATACCCAGGCAAAGGATTCTGAAAATCAATTAGCTACTTGGACAGGTCAAACAAAATTAGGTCGTTCTCATGTGATTGAACAAGCAGGTTCCTTAGCCATTCGTCAGGGAGATTGGAAATACATAAGCCCGAGTAAAGGCCCCGCTTTTAATGCCTTAGTGCAGATTGAATTGGGGAATAATGCGGAGGATCAATTGTACCAATTATCCCAGGATCCTGCTGAAAAAGTCAATGTTGCCAAAGAAAATCCTGAAAAGCTTCAGGAATTAAAGACTTTATTACGAAGCATCATGGAAAAATAAAAGCCTCATTGCTGAGGCTTTTATGAGTTAGAGTATTCCTTTTTGTTTGGCCATTTTTTCGATGTCAGCCACGGTTCGAGGTGAACCGGCCGAAATGTTTTCTGGGCCTTTTTCCGTAATTAAAATATCATCTTCGATCCGAATACCGATGTTCCACCACTTTTTATCGCATTTACTTCCAGCGGGAATGTAAATACCTGGTTCTACGGTGATGACAACACCTGGTTGAAGCGTCCGTGGTCCTAAATCATGTACATCTAATCCCAAATGATGAGAAGTTCCGTGAGGGAAATAGGTTCTGGCTTCCATGTCGTTTTTGGCAATACCTAATTTGATTAAGCCTGCGTTAACCACGGCACGGGCGGCAGCATCTACATTTGCCATTGGCGCTCCTGCCTGCGAGGCAGCGATTCCTGCGTCCTGAGCAGCTAATACGATTTCATATAGTGTTTTTTGAGCATCGGTAAACTTGCCATTAGCGGGTACGGTGCGCGTAACATCGGCGGTATAGCCATGGTATTCGGCTGCGCAATCACTCAATAATAAATCTCCATTCTTTACGGTCTTCAAATTAGTTACATAATGGAGTACGCAGGCATTTTCTGCTGCGCCATTGATACTAGCATATCCTGGATATTCTGAACCATTGGTTTTGAAATGGAATTCCATGATGGCTTGAGCTTGAAATTCTTTCATGCCGGGTTTGATGGCCCGCATGACGTCATTGTGTCCTAAGGTGCTGATCGTGGCTGCTTTTTTAATCAAAGTAATTTCCTCAGCGGTTTTAATGCCACGTAAATTCCGCATGATGGCTAGTGTTGATCGCGATGCTACAGGTTTATTGGTGCTTGCGAGTAAGCTATCTACGGTGCTCGCCATGCGGGTTAGGGCATCATCTTTGGCTTTGTATTTGTTGATGATTCCCTCGGTGCGGAATAGGCTAAATACGGAATCGATGCTGGCCATTGGAAGAATACTGGCTTTAAATTGGTCATTGATGAATATGTTTTCCATATTACTTTGTGCTCGATAGCCATCTACGCCCAAAATTTTACCTGTCCATAATTCTTTGAAAGGATCCCGATTTTGAACGAATATAAATTCGGTTCCAGTTTTACCTAAAAGGCTTACAGGTTGTTTGAATAACAATAAAACCGCATTAGGCTCATTTAGGCCTGTTAGGTAATAGAAATTTTTGTTTTGAGCAAATTGGAATTCGGTATCATTGCTCCGCTGGCGCGTTTGGCCTGCGAAGAAGATACCGACGCCTTTGTCTGATAATTGTTTTTTTACGGCCGCTCGGCGATCAGCATGAAAAGCTGGGCTTAAATAATCGCTCGGGTAATCTTGGGCGATGCTGGAAAAAGAGAAAAGTATTCCCAAAAGGAAAAGGTAAGTTGATGTTTTTGTCATAGTCAGTTGTTTAAACCTCAATTTAATAAAAAAAAGCGGAATTCTCTTAGGAATTCCGCGGGTAAAATGGTGGAGTCGGAGGGATTCGAACCCTCGTCCAAACCTCGAGAACGGATGCTTTCTACACGTTTAGATTCACTTAATTTTCGATTGAGATTTGGTATGAATCAGACCAAAATCCCAACTTATCCTCTGTGTACTAACTAATTAGATAGAGACATACTAACTAGTCGACTCTGCATGTCGACGCCCAGAATCCCTCCTCGGCAGAGTTTGGAAGAGGCTGAACGATGGCAATTGGTTAGTCTATCAGACTAAGCAGCCATGGCATACGAAGTATTGCCAGCTATAATTCGAAGGTTTTTTTAACAGGAAATGCCTACAACTCCCGACGTGCTTACAACCGGACTGCAAAAGCTGTCAAAACCGGTCGACCCCATTTTATTGGACGACAAAGATACAAATTTAAACCAAGGGCAACGCACTCGTCGTCTTTATTTCATCCATCACAAACAAACTACTAATGTGCGCCACAGATGGCAAAATAGCCAATTTTTCCTGATAAAACTGATTATAACTCTCCACATCCGCACTCACAACATTCAAATAATAATCAAAGTTTCCCGATACCAAATGACAAGATATCACCTCCGGAAACCCCTTAATCGATTGCTCAAAGGCCGAAAAATTCGTTCGATTCTGCTTTTCCAAGGTCACCTGGCAATGAACCAATAATCCTAAATTCAATTTCTTTCGATTCAAAATACCCACATACCCCTTAATATAATCATCCATCTCCAATCGCTTAATGCGCTCATGCGTAGGACTCAAGGATAAATTCAATTGCTCCGCAATATCCTTCAACGTATGCTGGCTATTATTTTGTAAAATTTTTAAAATTTTTAAATCCAACGCGTCTAAATTCAATTTACTTGCCATAATATTTTCTGATTTTCTCTTTATTAAAATCTGTAACAAAAATAATTTTTGAAATTATATAAAATATATAACTTATTTTCTTATTTATTAATGTGTGGCAAAATTTTTTATGGCTTTATGTATATTTGCAACGTATTATACTTCATCAATGGTAACGGCCAGCGAAAATTTCGTTGGTCGTTCTTTTTCTAATCTAAAAAGCAATGGTAATAGGTGTCCCAAAGGAGATTAAATCTCAAGAATTTCGCGTAGGTCTTACGCCCGCCGGCGTTCAAAGCTTACAAGCAGCTGGTCATGTCGTATATATCCAACAAGGGGCCGGTCTCGGTTCAGGTTTTCTTGATTCCGACTATGAAAAGGCCGGTGCTTTTTTATTACCTAATCCAATGTCCGTCTATGAAAAAGCAGATATGATCATTAAGGTCAAAGAGCCTTTGCCTGCTGAATATGCCCTAATTAAACCAAATCAAATACTCTTCACCTATTTCCACTTTGCTGCCTCACAGGCATTGATCGATGCGATGGTGGCATCTCAAGCGATTTGTATCGCCTATGAAACCGTGGAATTAGCGGATCGTTCGCTTCCTCTTTTAACCCCTATGTCTGAAGTAGCTGGCCGATTAGCCATCCAATTCGGAGCCTATTACCTTGGGAAACCACAAGGTGGGAAAGGAAAATTAATGGGGGGTGTTCCAGGTGTTAAGCCTGCGAAGGTCTTGATTTTAGGGGGAGGGGTCGTTGGTACTCAAGCTGCTAAAATGGCCTCTGGCCTCGGCGCGCAGGTGATTATTTTTGATACGAATTTAGCCCGATTACGTTATTTAACCGATGTGCTGCCCGCGAATGTGCAAACGGAATTTTCGACCCAACATGCCATCGAGGCTCATTTGTCTACCGCAGATTTAATCGTCGGTGCGGTTCTTTTACACGGAGCCAAAGCACCGCATTTGATCAAAAAGGAACATTTAAAACTAATGGAACCCGGTACCGTCCTAGTCGATGTCGCCGTAGACCAAGGGGGCTGCATCGAAACATGCCAACCTACCACGCACGATCATCCGGTTTTTGAGGTGGATGGAATTTTACATTACTGCGTAGCGAATATGCCTGGAGCCGTTCCCCAAACTTCCACGATGGCCTTAACGCAAGCTACCTTGCCTTATGCTTTACAAATCGCCAATTTAGGGTGGGAAGTAGCCTGTCAAAAAAATGAGGCCTTACTAAAAGGATTATCGATCAGCCAAGGCAAGATTCTGAAAACTGAAATTGCTTAGGTAATTCCGAATAAATGTTTCAACAGATCAATCTTTGTCGAGCCTTTTACCAATGGCAAGGTTTAATTCTCCCAAAAACGAAGTCCTTTGGCTTTTAATAATTCCATTTGTTGCAATTTAATCTGTAAACGGAAATTTTCTTCCATCAATTGGGCTTCTTCCAAGGAGTTTTGTGCCTGATCGATTTCGTATTGCTTGATCGTTCCTTCCTTATATCTTGCTTCCGATAGTTTATATGCGTATTTTGCCTGCTCGATTACTTTTCCTTGCAACGCCATTTTATCTTGTAGATTCTTTAAATTGACTTCGCCTTGGCGTACTTCAAAGGCTAATTGCGTATTCTTTTCTTCCTTTAGATAATTCACACGCTCTTGTTGAATTTTGGCCATGTTTTGTTGGTATAATGCCCGTTTACCCGAATAAATCGGCACCGTTAATTTAATCCCAAGCATCGAATTTATCTTGAAATCATCCTCAATTGGTGGCGTTTCACCATTGATCCGCGGTAAATACCCATTGCGAATCCCTAGGGTCGCTACACCTGAAAGGGTAGGTAGACTCGATTTTGATTGCACATTGATTTCTTGTTCAAATACCGCTTTTTCAGCCTCCAATTGTTTAAAGCTTGGGTTATTTTCAATGGAACCTTCAGCGCTTCGACTCATTGTCGCTGTATTGGCCAATTCCTTTTTTAACTCTTTCCCTGCTTGTGTCTCTAAAAAATCACTTAATTTACCTATTTGAGAGCTTGTTTCAGATATTTTATTTTCCTGATTACTTACTTTAATTCGCCATCCCATCGCATCTAATTCGATGGCTTCGCCTAATTTAATTTGTTGTTCTATAATCGCCGATTGATCTTTGATTCGTTTAAGTTCCGAGCTTTGAATCGCTAATACATTTTTCAAATAATGGATTTGATGATAAACTGTGGCAATCTGATAGGCCATACCAAAGGCCATCACATCGATTTGAGATTGCGTTAATTTATTTTCCAAGCGAATTTTTTCAATGTTCATGGCATTTTTACCCCAGTCAAAAAGGACTTGATTTGCACTGAAATTCGTATTGTAATTCATGTTGGGCTGAAATTGCAAAACGGTTGGCGCCATTGTCGTTCCAAAGCTTGCTTTCGAAACCGGGTCAATACGCGTAATTCCAGCTTCATAGGCAATGATAGGATCTGCATATGATTTTTGGATTTGGGATTTCGTTTCACCCACGGATAATAAGGTTTTTTGGCCTTTTAAGGCGGGAGAATGATCTAAGACTTGTTGGACAATGCTGTTCAAATCTTTATTGGTTTGGGCCATGATCGGGAACGTGATGGCCCATGCGAGTATACAGATGTATTTTTTCATAGGATTAATGTGCTTCTTCGCTGGCTTTGGCTAGTTTAGCTACGTCAACGGTCGTTTTTTTAGGCGTTTTGATTAAAAACACAAATGGGAAAATGAGTATAAAAATGATGGAGACTAATCGGAATGTATCTAAGTAGGCCAAATAATACGCTTGTTTGGTGACCATCAAATCGATTTGCTTGTAGGCAATATTTCCTGATTCGATGAGTTGACCCGTTTTTTGAGCCATGGTTTGGCTTAATCCTTGCCACCTTTGTTGGAACAAAGGATTCTCCGCCGTGATGTTGCTTAATAAATCAGAACGATGTTGTGCCGCTCGCGTAGTCGCATAATTATTTGCCACGGCGATACCAAAGGCGCCTCCCAGTTGGCGAATCATATTCGTTAATGATATCCCTGCCGCATATTCATTGGGTTTTAATCCTGCGACGGCCTGGTTAATTAATGGCATTTGCAAAAAGGAAACCCCGATTACGCGAAGCATTTGCATCGGAAAAAAGTCCCAGCGCCCCATGTCGCTCGTGGATTCTCCACCAACAAAGCCGAAAATTATATAGATCAAAATCCCTGCAATCATAAAGGGGAGTGGTTTTCCTCCTTTGGACAGAAAACGCCCAATCATTGGAAATAGAAAAACCCCTAAAAAAGTGGGTACCATGAGGGATAAACCGGTTTCGGTGGGGGTGAGTCCATTGATTCGCTGGACCATAATCGGATACACAAAAACCGAAGTAAATAAGCCAAATCCACCGACTAAGGTGAATATGGAGCTCATGGTAAAGGTTTGATTTTTAAAGATTTTTAGATTAACGACGGGTTGGTCTATACTCGTTTCTCGATAAATAAATGCCGCCAGACCCGTCACGAATAGAAATGCACAAATATTGATTAATTTGGAATCGAACCAGCCTTCAGATTCGCCTTTTTCCAACATAAACTGCAATGCACCCACCGTCACCATTAAGAAAATGATTCCTAGGTAATCAATTTCCATGTTGCGCCGATTGGCACCTTCGCCTTCCTTTCGATCGATATAAACCACCGTTAAGACCACGGCGATGATACAAATAGGGATATTGACTAAAAAGATATCGGACCAATGAAAATTGTCTACCAAATAACCTCCTAATACCGGACCTAACGAGGGACCTAAAATGATTCCCATCCCGAAAAATCCGGAAGCCATCGGCCGATCTTCCGGTTCAAAGGCATCGAATAAAATGGCTTGAGAGGTCGATAACAAGGCACCCCCACCGATTCCCTGGATAAAGCGCCAAAAAACCAATTCCCATAAAGTTTCGCTCATGCCACAGAAATAGGAGGCAATCCCGAATAAAATCATGGAACCTAAATAATAATTTTTCCGACCAAAATATTCGCCTAAAAATCCTGTCATGGGAATAATGATCACATTCGCGATCGCATAACTGGTGATTACCCAGGCGATATCTTCGATGGTGGCACCGAGCGCACCTGAAATTTGATTCAGGGCTACGTTGACAATCGTTGTATCCAACAATTCCATCACCGCCGCCGTAATGGTGGTGATAACAATAATAAATTTGGCAAAGCCTTGCGGACGCGTCATAAACCTAGTTTAATGGAATGGAAACTTCCAAGGATAAACCTGCACGTAAATAGGATTTGTATTTTTCGATATGCTCGATGGATATTTTAACCGGTACGCGTTGCGTCACTTTAACAAAATTTCCCGAGGCATTATCAGGTGGCAACAATGATGTTTTGGCTCCTGTGGATTCTGAAATGGAGATAATTTTACCTTTGATGACTTCGTTTGGATAGGCATCAATGGTCATATTGGCTACCATACCGGGCTTCAATTGTTTTACTTGCGTCTCTTTAAAATTGGCGATCACCCAAAAACTACTTTGATCTACCACCGTCATAAGAGGTTGAGATACTTGGATAAACTGCCCAGGTTCGATTGATTTTTTACCTATTTTCCCGGTCGTTGGGGCTAGAATCGTGAAATAGCTTAATTTTAATTTTTGTTGGGCTATTTTTACTTCCTTATTTTTAACCATATTTTCAGCACGCTTGGTCGCGTTTTCCAATATGGCTAATTTAGATTTACTGCTATTTAATTCATCGATGGTGCCAAAATATTTGATATTAGCTAGTTCCAATTGGTCCTTGCCCTCTATCCATTGTTGATGCGGAATGGCCTTCGCCTTTTCCAATTCCGTATTTCGTATCACATCTCGTTCCGCTTTCGTTTTCAAATAGGCCGCCGTTTTTACCTGTGATTCTTGGGCTTGAATACTTTTCTGAAGACTTGATACATTGGCTCGAGCGGCTGACACGTCTATTTTCGCTTGCTCTAAATCCACAACTAATTCTGATAAAGCCAATTTTGCTTCCTCGGAATCAATCTCCACCAATACATCCCCTTTTTTTACATCTTCATAATCATGTGCATGAACTGATTTTACAAAACCCGCTACTCGAGGTAATATAGGCACGAAATAGGTTTCAATTTGTGCATTATCTGTTTCTTCGTGGGAAGTCGCATGACGATATTTGGTGATTCCGATATAGGAGCCTATCACGATAACGATGGCTAAAATTATCTTTGGTAAGTTTTTTTTGGGCTTTGGCGTGTTTGTCATATAACGTAATTAAGGTACAAATCTACATCTTTATTTATAAAGTCAACTTGGTTGACTATTAAATTTATGATACTTTTGTGTTATGCTTGAAACTCAGAAGGATACGCACTTGTTTTTGTCTCGACAATTTGGACGATCCTATCGTGTCATTAAGTCCTTGAACGGGCGTTATTTGGCTGAATTAGGATATGATGATTTTAAGATTGGGCATTGTATGGCGATGTTGAATTTGGAGGATGAAGGAATTACGGCTGTGGAGATAGCCAAAAAAGTTAATGTGTCGAAACAGGCGATGAGTAAATTAATTCAAGAATTAATTGAAAAGGGTTTTGTTCGGGCTGTCAAACATCCGCTGGATCATCGGGCCACGCTCATTCGTTCTACGGAATCAGGTAAGAAATTTTTAGAGGTTTTGATGATTGTGCGAAAGAAGGTGGAAAACGAAATAAGTCAGGTAATTGGTGTTGAAAAATTGAACCAATTGCACCTTATTTTAAGAGAAATATTAGATTATTATGAGCAAGTTCCAGGTTTGGATTTACATAATGAATCCATTGTAAATACTAAGTTAACGTAAAGAAACGCTCGTGGAAGTTGACCAAAAACAACTCATGACTCGCCCGCGTGATCGCGGTATATAGCCACCGAATATATTCCGCGTCCACTTGATCTTCTTTTAAATAGCCTTGTTCGATAAATACGGCTTTCCATTGTCCACCTTGCGATTTATGCGTCGTTAAAGCATAGGCAAATTTCACCTGTAAGGCATTCAAATAGGGATCTTTTCGAATGGCTTCCATTCGATCTTTTTTCTTTGAAATGTGCGCATAATCTTCACAAACGGAATCATATAGTTTTTTATTGGCCTCTTTGCCCAAAGCAGATTCGGGGGAATGTAAGGTGTCTAACATCATTTTGGCCTCTATTTCGGTATGCTCCTCATAATCACAAAGTCTCAGACTTACATTTAAAAAGCGCAAACCATGCATTTCTTCCTCTTTTTTGATGCGCATCACCTCGACGAAATCGCCATTCGCCAAAAAGCCAGCCGGACTGTCTTCGTCGAGCCAATGGTAATTATTCCTTACAATCATCAATAAATCCCCCGATGAAATTTCATCTTCTTGATATAAAATCGTCCTCCTAACAAATTCATTAAATTGAACCGCACTTTTATTCGAACGCGTTAAAACGATGGTGTCTTCCTTGCCAAATTTCCGATAGGCATATTGCATTCCATCCTCCATTTTTTCTCCCGTCATGCGGTAAAAATCTTTAAAAGAGGCGGTATTGAATTTTATATCGAGCGAATTTTGAGTGAGTAGGGTTCTTAATTGGGTCGCATTAAATAAAATACCCGAGTGAATATCTTGCCGCATCACATCCGTTAATTCATGCGATTGGACTTCCATGTGAAATTCTTTCGAAATATAATCGGCCGCCAGGGCAGGGGAAAGCGTTTTTCCCACAGGCGGGAGCTGGGCTGTATCGCCCACAAAAATTAGCTTATTGCCCGTATGTCCATTTTCAGGATTCGTAAAAACAAATTCGATCAGGTCGGTTAATAAGCTATTGGTTCCAAAATCTGAATCGTCGGTGATCATGGATGCCTCATCGATGATAAAAATAGTATTGGTGGCATAATTTGGCATCCGCTGAAAGGCTAAGCCACCGGAATTTGGATTACTGACTTGTCGGTATATCTTTTTATGAATCGTGAATGCTTTCTTTTTCGAATAATTCGCCATGACTTTGGCGGCTCTTCCGGTAGGAGCTAGCAATTGAGTTTTATAGCCAAATGAGCCCAAAATCTTAATTAAGGTCGATATGACCGTCGTTTTTCCTGTTCCGGCATAGCCTTTAATAATAAAGGTTAATGCCGCCCATTCGTCTTGATTTAAAATAAAAGAATCTAATTTACTGAACAGCACCGATTGGGATGCCGTAGGATCAAAAGGAAACTTTTGATTCAATAAAAATGCTGGACTTTTTGTAAGGCTCATGGAATAAAATTACAAAATCGCTTGCGATAGGAAAAGCGAATGTTCCATATCGAGTGGCCTAAATACATTAATCAGGCAAATTCGTTCATATTGTGCCAAATCCTCAACGAAAATATCAGCTTCTTCAATTTTCTCCTCCACAATTAAGCGTGCCCGTGTCGTTCCCCAATGCATGGGATCCTCTGGAGTGTACCAAATCCCTTCTTTTAAAAAGGCCAAATTTGCAATCGTGCAATCTTGAATCTTTCCATCTTTGGTGAAAATCACTTCATCAACATCCGGATAAAGCGCTAAAATTTGCTTAAAAAATTCCCGATCCGACCATTTGAATCCATAGTCAATTTCCCCACTATCGACCAAGCGAAATGTATTGATTTCTTTTTCAATATAGGGCAGGATTTCGATTTGAATCGGATCCTCTTCATAAACAATCCGCAAGCGATGTGTACCTGAGGTCGGTAATTCCAAACTTTTTACCAACTCCACGACGTCAAATGCCTCCCATTCCGGATAGAAATGATCGAACGTTTCATCGATTCGCAATTGATGAAAATCAAGGTGTTTTGCCGCTCCGTTCTGAATACAAATGGTCTCTAAATACATATTAGAAAGGTAAATATACTTTTTGAATTAATTCTTGGTATTCTTTTTCTTCCTCTGAAAATACGGTAATTCCGCCACCACTTTTGAATATAAGCTTGTCTGCTTGTTGCTCGATGAACCGTATCATCACGCCTGAATCTAATTCTTTGCCGTCAAATTGTCCCATAATGCCCGTGTAAAACCCACGTTCATAGCCTTCGATTTCCTCGATGATCCGAAGCGTAGATTCTTTGGGTGCTCCACTGATGGAACCTGCGGGTACTATTTTTTGAAGAATGGAACCTAATTTACCCTGAAATTCAGGCATTAATGTGCCGGTAATTTGGGAGGACATTTGCCACAAATTGCCTTCATGCGATTTGATTTGATCGATGTACTTATATTTTTCGACGTGGATTGGAAAGGCTACTTGGCTCACATCGTTTCGAATGAGATCCACGATGGTTGCGTGTTCGGCTTGTTCCTTCGCGTTTGTCTGCAGGATGTTAGGATTGGGATGATGTTGAACCGACAAAGTTCCTTTCATCGGATACGAAGAAATAGTTGTTTTATTGATTTTAATGAAGGTTTCTGGCGAAAAAACAACGAATTGTCCAGGGACCAATAATTTATATTTAGCTTGGGCCGATTTGAAGATTTGTTCTAAGGTTAACGAACAGCTGACTTGGGTGGGTTGGGTTAAATTCACTAGAAATGAATCTCCTCGTTGCAATGCTTGTTGGACCGCCCTAAATTTCTCCCCATACCTTTCAGCTGAAATCGGGTATTTGCCAAAGTGGAAATCAGCATTGACCGTTACATGTACATCTGAAAAAGAAAAAGTGATGCCAAGATCTTTTGCTTCCTTGGCTGTTCCAATCCAGCCCTGACTAGCTTTGTAATTTAAAAAAAAGACGAAGGCTTCTCCTTTCATTCCTTTTTCATCCATGTACGTACACATGTCCGCAAAAGAAATGTAGGGAATGCGGGTTGGCATCATGCTATAGTGAAGCGATGGCTTTGTTTATCAGATTTGGAATTCCCGCCGGATTTTGACCACCCGCCGTTGCTAAAAAGGGCTGACCACCGCCGCCTCCTTGAACCTCTTTGGCTAATTCTCTCAACATATTTCCGGCATGAAAGCCTCGACTTTCGATTAGATCTTTTGAAATTGCAAGTGCTAAACTTGCCTTTCCGTCAATTTCTGCGGCCAATAAACAAAATAAACTTCCATTTTCTGTTTGCAAATCAAAGGCTACGTTTTTTAATGCATCTGCATGTGGAACTTGCACCTGCTCAATAAGGGATAATATACCATTACGGGTTTCGATTTGACCTGCTAATTGATCTTTTAATGCATTAATTTCCTTCGCTTGGTAGGAGCCAAGCGCTTTTTGTAATTGATTATTTTGTTCGATAACCTGACTAACCGCCTTGACTAAATCCTTAGGAGCCTTTAATAGCTCGTTTAATTCGCTTAATTGTTGGTCTTGATCCCGCAATAATTCATAGGCTTTTTGGGAGGTAATGGCTTCGATCCGACGCACACCCGTTGCCACCGAACTTTCAGACGTGATTTTGCAAAGCCCAATTTCGCCCGTAGCCGGCACATGGGTTCCTCCACATAATTCCACAGAATAATTCTTGTCAAAAGTAATCACCCGAACAAAATCCCCGTATTTCTCACCAAACAAGGCCATCGCGCCTTTTTCTTTCGCTTGGGCGATTGGTACATTGCGTTCCTCGAGCAAGGGAATATTTTCAGCGATCTTTGCATTGACGATTTTTTCAATCGCTAGAATTTCCTCGTCACTGACCTTTTGAAAGTGTGAAAAGTCAAATCGCAATAAATCTTCATTCACCAAACTTCCTTTTTGGGCCACATGAGACCCCAATACTTCCTGCAAGGCGGCCTGTAAGAGGTGCGTCGCGCTATGGTGGTGTGTAATGGCTCTTCTCCGTGTAAGCTGAATTTCCGCAATGACAGAATCTTCTTGGGCTAGGTCCTCAATGCGCGGATCAGATACAAAATGAACGATCAAATCATTCTCCTTTTTCGTATCGAGCACCTCAATGTGTAAATCAGAATTAGCACTTTTTAATATCCCTGAATCACCCACTTGTCCACCGGATTCTGCATAAAAAGGTGTTGTTTCTAACACGACTTTATACTGTAAACCTGCCTTATTCTGAACCTTTTGGTATTTTAAAATCTGTGTTTGAGTTTGATGTTCATCATATCCAACAAAAGAAACCTCATCACCCTCACGAACAATTACCCAATCCCCAGTGCTGGAACCTGCATCTTTTCTTGATCGGGATTTTTGTGCCTGCAGGGCTTGGTTAAACCCAGCCTCATCGATATCCAATCCTTTTTCACGCGCAATTAATGCCGTTAAATCGATCGGAAATCCATAGGTATCATTTAATTCAAATACATCATCACCTGACAACATCTTTCCAGAACAATCTTCGATTAATTTATCTAGGCGAATTAATCCCGTGGAAAGTGTCCGCAAAAATGAAATTTCTTCCTCGTATATAACTTTGGCCACAAATGCCTCTTGCGCAATCAATTCATCAAAAACGCCCGTAAATTGTTTCGCCAAAAGAGGCACCAATTCATGTAAAAAGGGTTCTTTGAATCCTAAATACGTATATCCATAACGTACGGCCCGACGTAAAATCCGACGAATCACATATCCAGCTTTCGCATTAGAAGGCAATTGGCCATCTGCGATACAGAAGGCAATGGCCCGAATATGATCCGCAACCACGCGCATCGCAATGTCCGGCCATTTGTTTTCGCCATATTTTTGCCCAGATTTTGTGGCTAAATATTGAATCGTTCCTTGGAATACATCCGTATCATAATTGGATTGTTTGCCCTGAATCGCCATACACAAACGCTCAAATCCCATCCCTGTATCCACGTGCTTAGAGGGCAACGAAACCAAAGAACCGTCCGCCATGCGCTCGAACTGCATAAAGACATTATTCCATATCTCAACGACCTGTGGGTGATCCGCATTAACTAATGATTTCCCATCGATCTTCACCACCTCAGAGGTATCACGTAAATCGATGTGAATCTCTGAACAGGGTCCGCAAGGCCCCGTTTCGCCCATTTCCCAGAAATTATCTTTTTTATTTCCAAAAATAATTCGCTCTTCGCCCACAATGGCTTTCCAAATATCAAATGCTTCCTGATCAAAGGGAACACCATCCTTTTTATCTCCTTCAAATACCGAAACATAAATGCGGTCTTTAGGTAATTTGAAAACCTCAGTTAATAATTCCCAAGACCAGGTAAGTGCTTCTTGTTTGAAATAATTGCCAAATGACCAATTGCCCAACATCTCAAACATCGTATGATGGTAGGTATCAAATCCCACATCCTCCAAATCATTATGTTTTCCAGAAACGCGTAAACATTTTTGTGTATCTGCAATTCGCTTGGACGGAGGCGTTCCATTCCCCAAGAAAAAGTCCTTGAATTGTGCCATCCCCGAATTATTAAATAAGAGGGTAGGGTCATTTTTTGCCACCAAAGGGGCTGAAGGAACAATTAAATGGCCTTTTGATTTAAAAAAATCTAAAAATTGCTGGCGGATCTCAGGTGAGGTCATTGCGGTTTATTTTGTAAATTAATGGGTAAATTCGAGTGAACTTGATTATTTTTGATCAAACGAATTACAAAATTAGTTTTTTTATCCGAATTCTTAATTTCAATCCGTGGAATACGAAAAACAATATTATTCTATTTCTGAAGTCGCTGCGATTTTTAAGATTAATCCCTCCAAGTTACGCTATTGGGAAACTCAATTTCCACACCTTCTCCCCAAACGCCTTTCCACAGGCGCTCGTAAATACACGCCCATCGATATCGAGAAAATCCGCACCTTAGTGGATTTAATCCATACGAAAGGAATGACATTAGAAGGAGCAAAATTAGCACTAAATAGTCGGGGAAATGAAAAAAATCCGCATCAAACCGTAATTAATCAACTACTTGATATTCGTAAAGGATTACAAGCTTTAAACGATGATTTAGCATAATTTTCTTTTAGTTTGGCATCAAATTTATATGCCATGCCAAGCACATCAGACGAAAAAATCTATCAAATTGCCCTTTCGATATTGCCTCAAATAGGGGTGGTGAATGCGCGCCGACTCATCGCTCATGTAGGCTCCGCCAAACAAATTTTTCATTCTTCCTTATCTACATTACAAAAGATTCCTCACATTGGTCCCGTTTTATCTCAGGCCGTCCATACATCAGGTATTTTAACTGAAGCGCAAAAGATTTGGGAATCTTGTCAGAAAGAAGAGATTCAAGTCCTATTTTATACGGATTCAAATTTTCCAAATCGTTTAAAACATATTTATGATGCGCCTTTGCTTGTCTATTGGCAGGGTACGTCTGATTTAAATTCGGAGCAAATCTTGGCCGTTGTGGGAACTCGAAAGGCAAGCGAATACGGAAAGCAAGTTTGTCGAACCCTTATTCGGGATGCCGCTGCCCAGCAAGTTCTCTTTGTATCAGGCCTTGCTTATGGCATTGACATTTGCATGCATCAAACCTGTTTGGAGTTTCGGGTTCCCAATATCGCGGTCTTGGCAGGTGGCTTTCATTGGATTTACCCGCCTAAACATCGAAGATATGTGGAGAAAATCAAACAACATGGTGGAATTTTATCGGAGCATCCTTTGCATCAAAAACCAGATGCTCGCTATTTCCCACTCAGAAATCGAATTATTGCAGGCATGTCAGATGCCACCCTAGTTGTCGAAGCCGCCGAAAGGGGCGGTGCTTTAATAACCGCAGATTATGCAAATAATTACCATCGGGAAGTTTTTGCTGTTCCTGGGAATATTCAAAAAATATTTTCTGAAGGTTGTAATTTGCTTATACAGAAGCATAAAGCGAATATTTTTACGAGTTGGAAGGCTCTTTGTGAAGAATTGAATTGGTTTAAAGATTCAGATTCGATCCAACGAAATAAAAATTTGCATTGGAATCGTTTTACGGAAGAAGAATCTGCCTTATTGGCTTTATTACATCAAAAAGGCGAATTACCTTTAGATGAAATCGCTTGGAATTTGCAAAAAAATATGAGTGAGTTAGCCTTACTGGTGTTAAACCTGGAATTTCAGGGTGTGATTAAATCACTTCCCGGACATCGATACGTAATGAAATGACTATTTACGCCATTCACTTGGGTTCGTCCGCCAATCTTGCAAGGTGACTAATTGAGAATCAGAAACATAATTTAGTTTAACGGCTTCGTCGATTAACACATCATAATTACTCAGCGAGTAAAAAGGAATTCCAGCGGCTTTGAAATTTTGAACAGATATTTCGAATCCATAGGTAAAAATAGCGACCATCCCCATCACTTGGGCACCTTCCTGAATTAAGGCTTCCGCGGCTTTTAATGAACTTCCACCGGTAGATATTAAATCTTCAATGAGCACAACCTTTTGACCAGGCTCAAATCTTCCTTCGATTTGATTTCCCATGCCATGTTTTTTTGGTTCAGGACGTACATAACAAAATGGAAGATCTAAAAAATCAGCCACCAATGCCCCTTGTGCAATTCCGGCCGTCGCCACACCAGCAATGATATCTACATCACTAAAATAGGCCATAACCGCTGCAGAAAGGTTATTTTTAATATGCGTCCGCACCTCAGGAAAGGAAAGCGAAATCCGATTATCACAGTAAATAGGGGAATTCCAACCAGATGCCCAGGTAAAAGGTTGATCAGGACGTAACTGTATCGCTTTGATGCTTAATAAATGTTGGGCAACTTCCTGTTGGATCGTCAAATTCTCCATATGTATTGTTTCAAGATATATCCCACAAATTTACTTTTTTCAGATTATCTTTCATTATTTAATTCTATTTTTGCCAAAATTAATTGAGAATTTTCCCCACATGATAATTTTTATAAACGATCGTCCTATTCGAATTACCAATCAAAGAAAAAAGGACCAATTATCTCATTTGGAGGATTTTGATGTCATCATCGACGCGCGCTTAAATCCCATTAAAATCAAGGAATTCAAAGGCCATACTTGTCTTTTGAACTTAACCTTAGATCATATGTCGAAGATTATCGAGGAATTACATAAAAAAAATGAAACTGATTTTCATTCGCTGTACATTATCGTCGATAACAAAAAGGCATTTAAACAAAAAATCATAAGCCTTTATACCCTTGTCGAAGCCGCCGGCGGTCTCGTTCAGAATTCCGAAGGGGATTTCCTATGGATTTACCGACTCGGAAAATGGGATTTACCCAAAGGGAAATTAGAAAAGAATGAATCCTTTAAATTCGCCGCTGTACGTGAGGTGGAAGAAGAATGCAATGTGAAAGCCGATTTAAATGCTAAATTATGTACCACCTATCATACGTATACGCATAAAAACCAACGGGTATTAAAACGGACCAAATGGTATTTAATGCAAACGGATCAAAAAGGTAAATTAGTCGCCCAAGTAGAAGAAAATATTGAAAAAGTCGAATGGTTAACACAAACTCAAATGAGTAAAAAAGCTATTATGGATACCTATAGCTCCATTCGATATGTCATTCAGCGCTTTTCGATGCTTCAAATCCCCTCTAAATTATAAGGCAGATATTGATCAATCGAACTTCCATAGCGATGTAAATCACGTATAATCGTAGAACTGATTGGTGCCAAATGGGGTGAGGTAATCAAAAAAACTGTTTCCAAAGCCGGATTAATATGGCGGTTCACTTGGGAAATCGAATTTTCATATTCAAAATCTGTGGTATTTCGCAGCCCCCGAATAATAAATTTAGCCCCAACTTCTTTTGCGACATTTGCCGTTAAATCTTGGTAACTGACTACGCGAACGGGTTTTCCCTCAAAGGTTTCTTCGATACAAGCTTTAATTTTTTCCAAAGCAAAGTAGCGATCTTTACTTGAGTTCTGTCCGATTCCGATGATCACTTCATCAAATAAAGCTAATGCGCGCAGCACAATATCTTCATGGCCTTTGGTAAATGGATCAAACGATCCTGGGAAAAATGCGATTTTAGGGTTATTCATGATGCAAAGGAGATATGATATTCCTGTAATTCAGCCAATAAATGTTCATTTGTCGACTCAGGTCCTGTAATTTGTATTCGCTGTGTATCCCATGGAAAATCAAAAGCCTCCCGAATGGAATGTAAATAAAAGGCTAATTCAAGGCCTGATTGATATTCAAATACATTATTTACTTGTAACGTGTGGTTTTTAAATAAGGCAACGTAAGCTAAATTTTGATGTAGTCGAATGGAAAGTTGTTGCGATTTTTGGGTATTGCTTTTTTCTAAATGCTCCGCCATCACATGACGGAATTCAATCTGAGCCAAAGGAAAATGAATGGCTAAATAATCTTTCCAAGTACTTGGGACTAAAAAAAGTAAATTTGATTTTAAATAATGAATGGCCTGCTCTTGAATTTCGTGTCCCAATAAACTACTTTCCCCCAATGCCTTTTCCAAAAATCCGATTCGATATAAGGCCGAATCGTATTCCGTAGGTAATAATAAAAATAGGGGATTAATGATTTCAACTCGAATTTGACTTCGATGTGCGGGAATAATTTGATGTTTTTCCCAAAATTGCGAATCAATTTTAGCAGCTGTCCCCCATGCTAATTGACCTACTATTTCATGATGTGCACCTAATAAGGCAATTCCTGCCTCACTCATTTGCAGTTGTAAGACCTCAGCTTGTTCGAAGGATTTGTTTTCAGCCATGGGGGAATTTCATTAACTCTTTGCCCGAAATTGCAAAAAAAATATGGGAATGGAATCATAATTAAGTAATTTTGCGCCTTATTTAATCAAGATTATTATGTTGCAAGCATCCAATGTGTCCCTTCGGTTCGGGAAAAGAGTATTGTTCGAAGAAGTAAACATCAAGTTTACAGAAGGAAATTGTTATGGTTTAATTGGAGCTAACGGCGCAGGGAAATCCACTTTTCTGAAAATTTTATCGGGTGAAATCGAGTCACAAACCGGTAATGTCAGTATGAATCCTGGCGAGCGCATGTCGATTTTGAAACAAAATCATTTTGAATTTGAAGAAACCCAGGTACTTCAAACGGTTATCATGGGAAATAAGCGCCTCTATGATATTATGCTAGAAAAGGATGCTATTTATATGAAAGAGGATTTTACCGAAGCGGATGGAAATAAAGCAGCTGATTTGGAGGCGGAATTTGCGGAACTTAATGGGTGGGAAGCTGAATCTGAAGCCGGTTCTCTTTTGAGCGGTTTAGGCATCAAAGAAGATTTGCATTTCCAATTACTAAAAGATTTAAATGGTTCGGATAAAGTAAAGGTTTTGTTGGCTCAAGCACTTTTTGGTAATCCGGATATTTTATTGCTTGATGAGCCTACGAATAACTTGGACATCGATTCCATCCTTTGGCTAGAAGGATATTTAATGAATTTCAAAAATACGGTCATTGTAGTTTCTCACGATCGACACTTTTTGGATAATGTGTGTACGCACATTGCAGATTTAGATTTTAGTAAAATACAATTGTTTGGCGGTACGTATACCTTCTGGTATGAATCGTCTCAATTAGCTTTACGTCAGCGTTCTGACCAAAACAAAAAAACCGATGAAAAACGGAAAGAATTAGAAGAATTTATTCGCCGTTTCTCGGCCAATGTGGCCAAGTCCAAGCAAGCGACTTCTCGGCAAAAAATGTTAGATAAATTACAAGTGGATGACATTAAGCCCTCTTCTCGTAAATATCCTTTCATTAATTTTAAACCTGAGCGCGAAGCAGGTGACCAATTGTTAAGCGTAGAAAATCTTTCTGCCACCACAGATGATGGAACACCTTTATTCACCAATCTTTCATTTACCATTAATAAGGGGGATAAAGTGGCATTTTTAGCCAAAGACTCCTTGGCCATGACGGCCTTATTTGATATCCTTTCTGGAGTATCAAAGCAAAAATCAGGTGAATTTAAATGGGGGGTGACCACTACACAAACCTATTTGCCTAATGATAATGCAAATTATTTCAAAGATGATTCGATAAATCTTGTGGATTGGTTACGGCAATATTCCGTAGAAAAGGATGAAAGTTTTATTCGAGGTTTCTTAGGTCGAATGTTATTCTCTGGGGATGAAGCACTTAAGAAGTCTACGGTTATTTCAGGAGGTGAAAAGCAGCGTTGTATGTTTTCTCGTATGATGCTTTCTGGGGCGAACGTGTTGATTTTTGATGAGCCGACAAATCACTTGGACTTAGAATCCATTACCGCATTAAATAATGGAATGATTGAATTTACAGGTACAATTTTGTTTACGTGTCACGATCACCAGTTGACGAATACCGTAGCGAATCGCGTCATCGAAATAGGTGCTAAATCGCATATAGATAAATTAATGACCTATGATGAATTTATTACAGATGCTGGAGTTAAAGCGCAGCGGTCTTTATTAAAGTAAATTTTTTCATCAAAATTTGCGAGTGCTTGAAATTAAAAAAGGAGGCTGTTTTGAACGGCCTCCTTTATTATTGAATATCACAGAGATTATAAAATAAATCGAGTGGATAAGAAATTCGATTGTTGGTTCTCCACGATTTGATTCACGATGTCCTTGTTCAATTGGTTTGCTTTCGTAGCCACCACCGTACGGATCGAGAATGAGCGCAAAGCAGCTGTTACCGACAAAGTTCCTTCTGCGGAGTCTTTACGACCCGTGAAAGGGAATGAATCGGGTCCACGTTGACATTGTGCATTAATATTAACACGTGACACTTGGTTTACAGTTGCGTCGATTAATTCAGATATTTGATTTGCATCGGTTCCGAAAATGGCAACTTGTTGGCCATGCGATGACTCGTGAATGTAGTCGATCGGAATATCTAAATCATCAAAAGGAACCACGGGAACCACGGGTCCGAATTGTTCTTCATGCCACACTTTCATTTTGCTATTGACTGGATACAAAAGGGCAGGGAAGAAGATCGATTTGAAATTTTCTCCTCCATGCGGATTCATGATTTTGGCACCGTGTATTTTGGCATCTTCGATTAATTCTTTCAAATATGCTGGTTTATTAGGTTCTGGCAATGGAGTGATTTGAACTCCAGGCTCCCACATCATACCTACTTTTAGTGCTTCGATTTTTTCAGCTAAGCCTTTGTTAAAGGCGTCTGCTAATGAAGAATGGACGAAAATAATTTTAATAGCGGTGCATCGTTGACCATTAAAGGACAAGGAACCCAATAAACATTCATTGATCGCAATATCCAATTGGGCACTTTCCGTAATAATTGCCGCATTTTTCGCATCCAAACCTAAAATGGCCCGTAAACGATTCACTTTCGGGTGCATTTTCTTCAATTTATCGGCAACTTTCGACGAGCCAATTAAAGTCAATACATCGATTTTACCTGATTCTATTAATTGGGGAATAATGGAATTTCCACGACCATATAAGGTATTAATTACCCCTGGTGGGAAACTGTCCTTGAATGCTTCTAAAAGAGGATAATGCAATAAAGTTCCGTGTTTTGGGGGTTTGAATAAAACGATATTCCCCATAATCAAAGCTGGAATTAGCGTCGTAAAGGTCTCATTCAAAGGATAATTAAAAGGCCCCATACACAATACGACCCCTAAAGGCGAGCGACGAACTTGTCCTATAATTCCTTCCTCAATTAAGAAGGTGGAAGAAGTACGATCGATGTCTTTCAATGCGCCAATCGTATCATAAATGTATTGAACAGTACGGTCAAATTCCTTTTGAGAGTCTCCCAGCGATTTTCCGATTTCCCACATTAATAATTTAACAACCTCCTCACGCTTCTGTATCATTTTCTGCGTGAATTTTTCTACACATTCAATGCGTTTGCTCACGGTCATGGATGGCCATTCACCACGGCCATTGGAATAGGCCTTTACACCGGCATATAAGACTTCCATTGCGTCTGCGGCATCCGTGATCGGATAGGATCCAATACGTTTTTGCTCAAGACCTGCGGCAGTTTTGATGTATATTGGCGACCAAACATCCTGAGTTTTTCCAGCCCAAGGTCGCATTTCGCCATTGACCAAATATTCCCTTTGTTCAATAGGTTCCTTTAAATCGTATTCTTTTGGAATTTCCCCGGCTTTTGGGAATAATTGTTCTAAATCGCCTGCTTGCATAATGATGAGTTTAAATTTCTGATTACAAATTTCTATAATTTGTACATTTCAACGATTATTTTGAAAGAAATATTCAAAATGTTATATGTTTTTCCGATTAAATGATAAATAAATTAAAATTTAAACGTTTAAAGCGATGGGATATAATCGTCTAGTCGCATTAATTTGGAATTTGAATTGCTCGGTAAAACTATCCGGATGAATTTGGGCAAAGGTGTTTTGCCATGTTGAAAATAAAACGATATTTCCTCTTTGAAATGCTTTTGAATCTATTTTTTTTGCCTGTAAATATTCCTCAAAATTCATGTTTTAGCCAATTTTTTCGGTAAGATAACAAAAGAATAAATGAAATAACAGAAAATAAGCCGGCTAGTAAAAATGGTAAAATAATTTGTGAAGCTAATCCTTTGTAAAACATACCTGCTACCAATGCGCCAATGCCGATTCCTGCTTCCAAGGCGATGTACATCGTTGCCATTGCTCGTCCCATATGTGCTGCTGAACCTAGATCATTTGTCCATGCGGCCATGGTTGGCGTATTAAATCCCCACGAGATGCCGAATAAAATAGCTGAAATACTTACCGTATAGGTGTTTAATTCGATCACCATGATGAACATGGCACCTATTAAAAATAATCCAGAAATTAATAATACGGGTATACGTCCATGACGGTCTGAACTTTTGGAAAAAAATACGCGTACTAGGATGGAGGAAATCGTATAAATGGTAAAATAAAGTCCTTTGTTGTGCCAACCAATCATCTTCGAAATATCTGGCAATAAGGTTACCACGACACCCGATGAAAAAGAAACTAATAACATGATCCAAAAAACGGGCAGGATTTTAGGTTCGAAAACATCATGCCAACCTATGCGAAACAATTGAAAGCTAAAGGGTGATTTCATCGCTTTAGGTAAGGTTTCTTTTAATCGCATTAATATTAAAATGGATAAAAGGGCGAAAAGAGATGATATCCAAAACATTTCATTGAGACCTATTTCGGAGGCTAAATAACTTCCAATAGCCGGCCCAATCGACATTCCTGTCGCTGTAAATATCCCTAATGCCCCTTGCGCCTCACCTCGCCTAGTTTCGGGTATGATATCGGCGACATAGGCGGCTGTGGCTGTTGGCTTAGTCCCCGTAGAAAAGCCGTGTAAGAATCGAAGGAATAAAAAGCCTTGAAAGGTGTGAATAAGAGGATAAAGTCCTCCACAAACAAAACAAACGATGGAACCTATAGCCATAATCGGCACCCGACCGATGCGGTCCGTTAATTTACCTGAAAAGGGCCGACTTAATCCTGCGGTCAACGTGAATAGAGCGATCGTATATCCGATGTATTCTCGACCACCCATGCTCGCCAAATAATCCGGTAATTCAGGGATAATCATGGAGAAACTCGCAGAAAACAAAAAATTACTTAGACAGAGTAACCAGAAAGAAATCGTATAAATGGATTCTTTTTTTTGCATTTCTATTCTTCCAAAAGCTCAGAAATTTCCTTTTTATTTAAACTCATTAAGAAAGCTGGAAGTAAAACTAAATTACAAATCATCGCCATCAATAAAGTAATGGAAACCAAAATACCCAATGCCTGGGTCCCTTTGAATGTAGATGCGGTGAATATAAAGAAGCCAAAAAATAAGATCATAGCCGTGTAAAACATGGAGACCCCTGTTTTTTGGATGGTGATTTGAACAGCACCTTGCACGTTTTGTGAGTTTTTTAAAAATTCATCTTTATAGCGCGTTAAAAAATATATGGTCCCATCGCTCGAAATTCCAAAGGCAATGGAGAAAATTAAAATGGTACTTGGTTTTAATGCAATTCCAAAATGTCCCATAAGTCCCGCTGTAATAATGAGTGGAATGAGGCTAGGGAGGGTGGAGATGATGACCATTTTCCAGCTCTTGAATAATAAGGCCATCAGGGCACAAATTAGGATGATAGCCGTCAAGGTACTTTCGATTAAATTCGTCTGCAGGTATTCGGTTTGAAAGGCATAAATCACAGAATTTCCAGTGATTTTCGCATCAAAACTTGCAGGGTTTTTAGCTGACACGATTTCACCTGTTTCTGAATCCGTACGAAATATGGAGTCTATTTTTGGTTGAAGTACATCAAATAATTGGCGCGTACGAACGGTTCCCGCATCTTTCATTTGAAAACTCAAACGGGTAAATTGTTTATCGGGATCAATAAATCCCGCAAATAAATTGTTTTTGCCTTGCAGGCTAGATTGAAATTCCTTCAATTTTGATAATTCACTAATACTTGGTAAGGTATAATATTTCGGATTTCCACCTCGATATACCTGATACAAATATTTGGTGGCTGTTAAAATCGATAATCCATGTGTGAATTCAGGATACGTGGCAATTAGTTTTTCTGTCCGCTTGATTTTTGAAAGGATTTCTGGACTTAGGGCACGGCCTTTTTCATGGGCGTCAATCGAGATTTCAAATGGCATAACTCCCTTGAAATGATTCTCAATAAATTTCAAATCCGAATAAATGGCATTATCTTGAGGCAAATCATCCACGATATAACCTACGGCTTGAATTTTGCTGATGCCATATAGGGAGATTAAAACCAAAAATGCCACGAAGGAATATATGATTTTCCGATGGCTAAATACCCATTTTTCCACTTGGACTAAAAAGCGGTTCACCTTTTTCGATTCAAAATGCGCTAAGTCTTTCGCCTGTGGGGCTGCCAAATAACTGAAGAAAATGGGAATTAGAATCCAGGATATCAAAAAAGTAATCATGACATTGATGGCAGCAACTAATCCGAATTCCACTAATAACCCTGATCCTGTAAATGCGAATACACCAAATCCAATAGCCGTGGTCAAATTGGCTAAAAACAAAGTTCTACCCACTTTTGAAGTACTTTCAATCAATGAATCTTCCTTCGTTTTTCCTCCAATATAACTTTCATGGTATTTATTCAATAAAAATATCACATTCGGAACTCCAATCACAACGATTAATGGTGGGATTAAACCGGATAATAAAGTGATTTTAAAATCAAATAAAACGATGGTGGCTATGGAGGCTGTAATTCCAACTAGAATGACGATTAAGGCAAAAAATACCACCTGAAACGATCTGAAAAAATAAAATAGGATAATCGAGGTAACTAAAATTGCTAAAATTAAAAATAAGGCTAATTCATTGGTTACCTGGGATGTATATTCGGTTCGAATAAAAGGCATTCCAGAAAAGTGAACCGGATGTCCTGTTTTTTGAGCAAATTCTTCGCCTAGTGCTTTTATTTTTTTGACTAATTGGATTCGATTCTTGTTATTAATCGTCTTTTGATCCAAAGTGATCATCATCAGGTGAATACGAAAATCTTCGGTATATAGAAAATTTGTGTAAATGGGTAATCGACCTAATTTGAATTTGAGCGAATCGAGTCGTAATTGGTTTGTTGGCAAGCTAGCCTCCCAAATACTTCGTGTTTGAAATTTTTTTGCGGTGGAATCGAGGTAAATTTCGGGCAAATTGGCCACCGAAAGCACATTCTTGATGCCAGATTCTTTTTTTATTTCATTTGTTAATGATTTCCAAGCATCGAATTCCTTTATCGTGAATAGGTCTTCGTTTTCGAGTCCAATGACCATAACGGCACCATCTTCGCCATATTTCTTTTTGAATGATTCATAGAACTGAAAACGTTCATCTGATTTTGGTAGAATTTTTGCTAATTCATAACTTAATTGGATTTTACTGGCCGTATATCCCAAAATACAGGTTAAGATACTTAGTAAGAAGAGGAGGAAAACTTTATAACGTAAAATGGCTTTGGCGATGGTTAACCACATGCTTACTTTGTTTTAGAGGCGGATAAAAATTGGTCGGCAATTAACAAATCCTCAGGATTTGTGATTTTAATATTCGTATAAGATCCTGGAACTAAATTGATTTTGATCCCTAGTGATTCTACGACACTGGCATCATCGGTGAATAACGTGTTATAGGCTTGTTGGAATGCCTTTTTAAGGTCATTTAATAAAAAAACTTGGGGTGTTTGTATGAGTTGAATATCCTCTCTAGCTAGTTGAATATAGCGATCCGCTTTCGCATCCCATTTCCGAATCGAATCTTTGCTGGCTACGGCTAAGACGGCATTCCCCTTTTCATTGGCCACGTGAAATGCGGCTTGTATTTGCTTTGGATCAACCAAAGGTCTCACACCATCATGAATAGCAATGAGGCTTTCATCATCCGATGAGATCGCGTGAATGCCTTGTTGACTCGAATGAAAGCGCGTTTCACCTCCATCTACAAGAAGATGCGGTGTCTCTTTATTGATTTCAGGATGGCTCAGACATAAATTTGCCCAAAAATCAAATTGATTCCTGGGCAAAACTAAAATGAGTTCGATACTTGGGTCTGCCAATTTGAATTGTTTCAAGGTATGAAACAAAACGGGTTTACCTTGGAGCAGCAAAAATTGTTTCGGGATCGCGCTATTCATGCGTTGACCTTTTCCTCCAGCGACAATAATGGCAAATTTTTTCAATGTATGTCTTTAAATAATTAACATCACGTCTCCATAACTGAAGAAGCGATATTTTTCCTTAATGGCTTGTTTGTAAGCTTCTTGAATTAATTCGTACCCGCCAAATGCGGAAGCCATCATTAACAAAATGGATTCAGGAAGGTGGAAATTCGTTAATAAAGCAGAAGGTATTTTAAATTCGTAAGGAGGGAAGATGAATTTATCGGTCCAACTATTAATCGGCTTTAAATGACCACTCGCGGATACCGATGATTCCAATGCCTTCATCACCGTAGTGCCAATGGCTAAAACCTTCTTTTTGTTGTCAATGGCGTCATTCACAAATTTACAGGTATCCTCATTAATCATGAAATGCTCGGAATCTGTTTTGTGCTTGGTTAAATCTTCTACGTCCACATGGCGGAAAGTACCTAAGCCAACATGCAAGGTAATCGGTGAAAATTGAACACCATTCAATTCCATTTTTTTCATGACGATTTTCGAAAAGTGCAAACCGGCAGTTGGCGCCGCTACAGCCCCTACATGTTCTGCATAAATCGTTTGGAAACGTTCCCGATCATCTTCGGTGGCTTCTCGCTTAGACCGAATTTCTTCTGGGAGAGGTGTTTCGCCTAATTCATGTATCGCTTCCATTAAGGCATCATGATCTCCATCGTACAAAAAGCGAATGGTACGACCTCGAGATGTTGTGTTGTCAATTACCTCCGCCACTAAGTCTGAATCACCAAAATATAATTTATTTCCAACGCGAATTTTTCGTGCGGGATCTACCAACACATCCCATAAACGATGCTCTCTATTTAATTCACGTAATAAAAACACTTCAATTTGAGCACCCGTTTTCTCTTTATTTCCGTATAATCGTGCTGGGAAAACTTTCGTATTATTTGTTATTAAAACATCACCTTCCCCAAAATAATCGATGATATCAGTGAATTTTTTATGTTCAATGGTTTTCTCTTTTCGATTAATCACCATCATTCGCGCATCTTCGCGATTTTCGGTTGGATTAAGTGCAATTAAACTTTGAGGTAAATCAAATCTGAATTCAGATAATTTCATTCGGATGGGTTTTGATATGTGTATTTTACAAATATACACTTTTCAAATGGGGCTTGTCAAGGTAAATTTTTTAAAACAAATACGAATCCGCTTTGTTAGCTTTTAAACCTATATTTGTACATGAATAAAGTATCGATTTTTTGGTTTCGAAGGGATTTACGACTGGAGGACAATTGTGGATTATTCCAAGCTCTGTCTGGGGGGTTTCCGGTTTTACCGATTTTCATTTTTGATCCGACTATTTTAAATCGCTTGCCATCGAAAAAAGATGCGCGGGTTGAATTCATTCATCAAGCCATTCAGAAAATTAAAGATCAATTGAAAGCCTTGGGAGCTGATGTGTTTGTATTGCATGACAGTCCATTGAAAGCATTTCAAGAAATTTCAACTCAATATTCCATTCAAGCTATATATTGCAATCAAGATTATGAACGATATGGCGTGGAAAGAGATTCGGATATCAAGGGTTGGGCTCAAGGCCAAGGCATTGCATTTCATTCGTTTAAAGATCAAGTTGTTTTTGAAAAATCCGAACTTTTAAGTGGCCAAGGCACTCCCTATACAGTTTTTACTCCCTATTCTCGGAAATGGAAAGAGCGTTTAGCTCAGCATCCAGTGAGCCGCTTTGGTTCTGAATATGGAACAAATTATATAGCCATTAAATTTCCAATGCCGAGCTTACTTGATTTAGGTTTTGAATCCGCAGGAATTACATTTCCGAATGATTTGGTGTCGGATGAATTGATTCAACAGTATCAGTCAAATCGGGATTACCCGGCATTACCCGGAACTTCTCGCTTATCCGTGCATTTGCGATTTGGTACGATCTCCATTCGATCTTTGGTTTTGAGGGCTTTGGGGAAATCAGAAACGTGGTTGAACGAATTAATTTGGCGAGATTTTTATTTTTCTATTTTGCATCATTTCCCCCAAGTAAGTGAGGGTAAAGCGTTTCGAAAGGAATATGATCGCATAGTTTGGCGTAATAATGAGGCTGAATTTGAGGCTTGGCGATCGGGGAGGACGGGTTATCCTTTAGTCGATGCGGGGATGCGTGAATTAAATCAAACGGGTTTTATGCACAATCGGGTGCGAATGGTTGTGGCAAGTTTTTTGGTCAAACATTTATTGATCGATTGGCGATGGGGAGAGGCTTATTTTGCCGAGAAGTTATTAGATTTTGATTTTTCGGCGAATAATGGAGGCTGGCAATGGGCTTCGGGTTCGGGTTGCGATGCGGCTCCTTATTTTAGGGTTTTTAATCCGACCTTACAAATGCAAAAATTCGATCCTAAACTCGAATATGTCAAACATTGGGTGCCTGAATTTTTGGAATTTACTTATCCTAAACCTATCGTAGACCATGATATGGCACGAAAAAGGGTGGTGGAGGTTTATCAAAAAGCATTACGGAACTAGGGTGTATATCGCTTTGCCTTGAATTTGATAATTTTCTAAATCGATGGTTAAAAAGCCAATTTTTAGATTCACTTCCATTTTGAAGGGAATTTGATATTTATCTTGACTGATCCAAAGTCGAATGGCATCCTTATCTTCGAATAAATTGTTTTTGGGTAATACCAACGAAGTTCGAATGCAGTTTTTGGTACCAAATTTCCCTTCTACTTTTTCAAAACCTTTTACGACAAACCATAATTCATAGATACTTCCATCCATCAGGACTTTTGCGCTTAATTTTTGACCAGGCTTCATGTCACTTAGGTTTTTATCACGTAAAAAATAGTAACCCCCAATAATGTCCAACATACCCTTACTAATGGCTATATTTTTTTCGACGGGCGTATTTTGTGGAGAGTTAATTTTGGCGACTCCCTTTTCATGGTCAAAAATCACCGTTTCTTCTTTTCGATAGCGTCCTTCTTTTTTCTTCATTTCCGTTTTTAAAGGAATGCGTGTTTGTATATCCAGGTAGCTGGACCAATAATCTACGACAGGACTAATCATGTCCAAAATTCCTACGGTTTTGCCTTCTATTTCAATTTTTCGGGTGGTTTTAATACCTACATTGATGGTATTTGAAGAACTTTTAATGGTCGCTTGAGCGGCATTGATGAATCCTAAATGAATACGATATTCTAATTGTTCTTGACCGATTAGCATGGAGCTGTCTTGCGCGATCATGGGGAAGAGTGGTATCAGAATATTGATAATTAGAAAGTAGATTTTAGGGTGATATGGGTAATTTGGCACGCAGGTTAGGATTTTTAAAATTGAACTTATTTTACCAAGTAGTTTATCGTAGAAATTGATTAAATATTGTATGGTATTTCCTATTTTTGTTTAGGCTTACAAGGTAAGTTGAAATTACAAATAAGAAACACTCAAATTTATCAATAAATAAATCATGGCAAAACAATCAGGCGATGTAACTAGCTTAGCCGCAGAAAAGTTGAAGGCACTTCAAACGACATTAGAGAAGTTGGATAAAGCGTATGGTAAGGGCACGGTGATGCGCTTGTCGGATAGTAAGGTGATGGATGTTCCTGTGATTTCAACGGGTTCATTGGGTTTAGATTTAGCCTTAGGTATCGGGGGGGTTCCTCGCGGTCGTGTGGTTGAAATTTATGGACCGGAATCGTCGGGTAAAACGACATTAACCTTGCATTGTATTGCTGAGGCTCAAAAGGCGGGTGGTTTAGCAGCTTTTGTGGATGCGGAACATGCTTTTGATCGGGCATATGCGGAGAAATTAGGAATTGATACAGAGAATTTATTGATTTCTCAGCCAGATAATGGCGAGCAGGCCTTGGAGATTGCGGAACATTTGATTAGCTCGGGAGCGATCGATATAATCGTTATTGACTCGGTAGCGGCTTTGGTTCCAAAAGCGGAGATTGAAGGGGAGATGGGTGATTCTAAGATGGGATTACAGGCTCGCTTGATGTCTCAGGCGCTTCGTAAATTAACGGGAACGATTAATAAGACAGGTTGTTGCTGTATTTTTATTAATCAATTGCGGGATAAAATTGGTGTAATGTTCGGTTCGCCGGAAACGACTACCGGGGGAAATGCATTGAAATTTTATGCTTCGGTGCGTTTAGATATTCGTCGGGCTGGTCAAATCAAGGAAAGTGCTGATTCCATTACGGGTAATAGAACCCGTGTTAAGGTGGTAAAAAATAAATTAGCGCCTCCATTTAAGGTGGTTGAATTTGATATCATGTATGGCGAAGGAATTTCCAAAGCTGGAGAGATTATTGATTTAGGTGTCGACTTAGGTGTAATTGATAAATCAGGTTCTTGGTTTTCTTATAATGGAAATCGTTTAGGACAGGGAAGAGATTCAGTTAAGGATTTAATTAAAGATAATCCAGAATTGATGGATGAATTGGAGGTTAAAATCAAGGAAAAGATCAAGGGGAATGAAAATGTGTTATTGGATAAAGAAGTAAAGGAATAGGAAATCTATTGATTCAAAAAAAAGAGGCGAAAGCCTCTTTTTTAGTTTTGTGCGACATTAAATCGGTTAAAAAGTTTTCGGACTGTTTTTTCAACCGATTTATCTGATGCCATAGCTTCTGAAATACTTTGCACGGCATGAATGACTGTACTGTGATCTCTTCCGCCAAAATGGTATCCAATCGACTTTAATGGTAGATTAGTTAATTCTTTTAACATGTACATGGCTACCTGTCTAGGAAATACATTTTCTTTTTTCCGGCATTTTCCTTGTAAAGTTTCTAGATCAACATCGAAATGAAGGGTAACGACATCTAAAATATTATCTACGCTTAATTCTTTTTCTTGGTCGTTTACGATGCTTTTGAGGGTCGATTTAGCTAATTCTAAGTCGATTTCCTTGCGGGTCAAGGAGGCCTGAGCCATTAAGGAAATGATTACACCTTCTAATTCTCGTACATTGGTTTGGATGGAATGAGCTAAATACTCGAGTACCTCCAAATTAATGTGAATTCCATCGTCTTGTAATTTTTTTTGAATAATAGCGATGCGCGTTTCAAAATCAGGTTGCTGTAAATCTGCGGTTAAGCCCCATTTAAAACGACTTAATAAACGATCCTCCATACCCGCTAAATCACGTGGGGCACGGTCAGAGGATAGAATGATTTGCTTACCTGATTGATGCAAATGGTTGAATATATTAAAGAAAGTTTCTTGTGTCTTTTCTTTTCCGGATAGGAATTGAACATCATCGATAATCAAAACATCCACTTGGAGATAGAAATTAGTGAATGTTTCAATTGAATTATTACGGATGGCATTTACAAATTGGTTTGTAAACTTTTCCGTAGATACATATAAAACGAATTTATCAGGAAATTGATCTTTAATTTGATTTCCTATCGCCTGAATTAAGTGTGTTTTCCCTAGGCCCACTCCTCCGTAAATCATTAATGGATTAAATGAAGTTAGCCCTGGTTTATCGGCAACCGCTAATCCAGCGGCGCGACCTAAGCGATTACAATCTCCTTCAATGAATTTATCGAACGTATATTTTGGGATTAAATAAGAATCAAGTTCAAGAGAATCTAAGTCCTTAAACTGGAATGGATTTCGTTGGATTAAATGAGAAGCACTTGAATTTGAAGCAGGCGAGGCACTGTTTGGAAGGTTGAATGTAATAGGTGGGTTTTTCCGATCCCCTTTATCCACTACGATTGAATATTCAAGCATTCCATTTTTTCCGATTACCTGATCAATCGCCTTTCTAAACACAGAAACATAATTTTCCTCAAGCCATTCATAAAAGAATTGGGAGGGTACTTGTATCGTTAGGGTATCATTGACAAATTTAATCGGAACGATGGGTGCAAACCAGGTTGTGAAATTTTGCTCAGAGATATCATCGCGGATGATTCTAAGGCACTTATTCCATAACTCTTGAACTATTGTTTGCATAAATTTTTAAGATGATAATTCCATGGGAAGTTTTACCAAAATTGGCAAAAACTACCTTTTTGTTTTATAAATTTCAAATAATGGCTGATTCTACTAAAAACTTAAAAAGTTTTATTTAGCGGGGTGACAAAAATAGTAAAATTCGGGGTCGAAGCAAATTGTAAAAAAATAAAAAACTATTTTTTTTTAGAAAAATAAACCCAATAAAATTTGGAACTAAAAATTGTTCAATTAATGTACTGCTTAAACCCATTTTGCCTTAAAAAAATCAAATAAAAAAAATCAATTTTTTTTTGAATAAAAAACGTATTTTTTTTCAAAGATTTTAATGATTTTAAGCTATAAAAATTTTAACTAATTGCAAATCAGTTAGTTATGGTAATATAAAAATATAGGTGAATTAGTGAATAATTTTTAAATTTTTAGGAAAGGTCCGAATTTCTATCTTGGGTCTGTCAAGTATTTTGGATTCACCATCGATGTGATAAGGAATACCAACTGGGGCCTCACAATCGAAGGAATTAAGGCTTTGAATATCGATTTTTGGGTGCTTAGGGATTCCTTTTGAAAATAGTCTAATTCCAAGTTCCATTTTTTCGATAAAATGGATGGGTTTGATTTTAATTACCTCGAAAAGGGCATCTTGAAGGTCAGAATTGGGTGAAATATAGGCATTGTTGCCAAACTGGTTCGCATTAGCAATGGTCATGGAAAATATCATTTCTTTGAAGCCATTCGTCGTAATTTCGATGGGCCGAAAGGACAACGAATTCTCTAATGTCGCGCGAATATAATTACTCAGACCTCTACCATTTTGTAAGGCAAAGTCCTTAGCCACTTTCGCGTCAAATCCTATACCTGCCGTACAAAAAAATGGTTGACCATTCCACGTAAGGAAATCAATTTCATCTATTGTTCCTGTGGTAGCTACCTGGCATGCTTTTATGAAATCCATTGTTATACCCAAATGCCTTGCTAGGCCATTGCCTGAACCCAAAGGAATGATACCTAAGGGTATTTGATCACCTGTAAGCGCAGATGCTATTTCATTTATCGTACCATCACCACCGATAGCAATGATGCGGTCGGGTTTTGTTTTCTTTATTTCTTGGGCTAAACGATGGCCATGGCCTGGATATTCGGTAAGAAAAAGTGTCGAATTTGGAATTTTTTTTAAATATTCCATCATTTGCCCTTTGCTTGCTGTACTTTTGTTTCCAGAATTAGGATTCAATATAAAATAAACCATGCCTTAATTTTCGAGGAGCAATTTAATTAATTTTAAGCTATATGTATCAAATTGGAGATCGATACGAAATTGAATTTTCATTTAACCAGGAACAGGTGAATGAATTTTGTAAAATTTCAGGTGATTTTAATCCTTTGCATTGGGATGAAGTTTATGCGGCCCAAACGCCATTCAAAAAGCCAATTATTCATGGTGCATTGATTGCAAGCGTATTTTCAAGAGTTATGGGAATGGAATTCCCGGGTGAAGGAAGTGTGTACGTTAAACAAATTACTGAATTTAAACGTCCTTTATATGTAGGCCAAAACTACCGGGCAGCTTTCGAGGTGCTTAGTATTAACCGTGAAAAACATAGGGCAGAGGTAAGCACCCAGGTATTTGAGTTAGAAAGAGGTAAATTAATGGTGGATGGACTTGCCACCGCTATGCACGTAGACAAGTTTTGACATAAAAAAAGGCTCGATTTCTCGGGCCTTTTTTATGAGGTAGGGAAAATTAATTTCCTCCGTTCTTTTTGTTTTGAACTTCAGTACGAATTTCTTGTGCCAAAGTTTTCAATTGTTGAAGGCCTCCTCTTACGCGAGTTCCCGCAGCTTGATTTCCTTTTTCGTAGAATTTTTCGAAATCTGATTCTAAAGAAGTAACTAGGTCCTTCACTTGTGCAAATCTGCTCATAATAATTAATTTTAGGTTGTAAAAAATTTAGATTGTCTTTATTCGCCGTTTAAAGCGTTTATAATACGAAATTTAGCCAAATTTTTAATTCTCGCAAATTATTTCAATTAAAAAAGACAAAAAAAAGTTAAAAAAGTTAAAAAAAACCTAAAATATTACAAAAATTGCTTTTTAAGCCCTATAATAACCCGCTTTCAGCCTTTTTTGAACTTCCGCAAAACATTCAGTCGTATACGTAATATCTTCGAGCGTATGAGAGGAGGTCGGAATGATTCGCAACATAATTTGACCCTTTGGAACGACTGGATAAACGACGATACTACAGAAGATTCCCATGTTTTCGCGTAAATCACGGACTAAAGAAGTCACAGCTGCAATATCATAATCACCATGTAAAAATACAGGTGTTACGGGTGAAGCTGTTTCCCCGATGTCAAAACCTTTTGCTCTTAACCCTTCTTGTAGTGCTTTTACATTTTCCCACAATTTAGATCTTAATTCGGGATGTTTTTTAATTAGCTCTAAACGTTTCATTCCTCCAATAACAAAGGGCATCGGAAGCGCCTTGGCATAGGTTTGAGAACGCATGTTGTACTTTAGATACATGATAATGTCCTTCGGTGCGGCAACAAAAGCCCCAATTGCGGCCATTGACTTTGCAAAAGTTGAAAAATATAAATCAATTCCCTCTGTACAATCTAAAAATTCACCTACCCCACGTCCATGCGCTCCCATGGTACCAAATCCATGCGCATCATCGACTAACAATCGGAAATCGAATTCCTTCTTTAGTTCTACGATCTTATCTAATGCACCTACTTTTCCTGACATTCCAAAAACACCTTCTGTAATCACTAAAATCCCACCTCTCGTTTCAGCTACTCGCTTGGAGGCACGTTCTAGATTTTTATGCAAGGAATCCATATCATTATGGTTGAATTTATAATAATCCCCCATTTTGGCTTTGTGTAAACGAATACCATCAATCAGACAGGCATGTGACTCTGCATCATATACAATAACATCACGGTGGTCGACCATACATTCGATGATTGACATGACACCTTGATACCCGTAATTTAAAAGAAATGCATCCTCTTTGCCAACAAATTCGGCCAATTGACGCTCAAATTCCTCATGTTCATCGGTATTTCCAGACATCATCCGAGCACCCATTGGATACGCCAAACCATATTTGGCGGCTGCATCGGCATCTGCTTGACGAACCTCAGGGTGATTGGCTAAGCCTAAATAGTTGTTTAAAGACCAATTAAGCATTTCTTTTCCCATGAAGGTCATCCTGGGGCCTAATTCGCCGGTCATTTTTGGAAATGAAAAATAGTGATGTGAATAATGCGCATGGGCACCAATCGGCCCCATATTATTAACTACTTTCTCGAAAATATCCACTTTAAATTATCGTTTTGGTTATAAAATCTTCAAATAATTACAAAGTTAATTTTAATTTTTATTAACACAACCTTAACAATTACTGCTTTTCCTCATTTTTCTATTAATTTTATAGCTCCATTCAAAATAAAACCTATGAAATTTTTGATAACCTGCCTTTTCGTTTCTTTTTATTTAATTTCTGACGCTCAAAATACCCAAAAACCATTGGTCGAATCATCCAATGGAATGGTTGTTTCCACACATCCCATAGCTAGTGCCGTCGGGCTAGAAATCCTTAAAAAAGGTGGAAATGCAATTGATGCAGCGGTGGCGGTCAATTTTGCCCTAGCCGTTTGTCATCCATCCGCAGGAAACATAGGTGGGGGAGGTTTTTTAGTTTATAGAGATGCTAAAGGTCAAAACTTCGCGCTAGATTACCGTGAAAAGGCACCATTAAAGGGTCACCGGGATATGTATTTGGATGAAAAGGGTAATATAATTCCGGGTAAAAGTTTTGTTGGTATTTTTTCAGCGGGTGTTCCAGGTACAGTGGCTGGTATGGTTGAGATGCATTCGAAATTCGGGAAATTAACTTGGGCTGAATTAGTGGCTCCTGCGATTGATTTGGCAAAAAATGGTCTTGATTTAACGGAAAAAGAAGCAAGAGGCCTAAACAGGAATAAAGCAGATTTTATTAAGGAAAATCCTGGCAAGTCCTATTTGATCAAATCGGATACCAATACATGGAAAACGGGTGAAAAATTAATTCAAACAGATTTAGCAGCAAGTTTGATTCGTATTTCAGAAAAAAAATCAAAAGGCTTTTACGCAGGGAAAACGGCTGATTTAATAGTCGACGAAATGAAAAGGCAAGGAGGGATAATTAGTAAAAAGGATTTAAAAAGGTACCGTGCTGTGTGGCGGCAACCCATCGTTCAATCCTACAAAGGCTTTGATGTTATCGGAATGCCACCCCCATCTAGTGGTGGGGTGGCCTTAGCGCAGTTATTGCAAATGGTTGAAAAATATCCTTTGGCGAAATGGGGGCCTAGCTCAGATTCAACGATACAAGTGATGATTGAAGCAGAACGTCGGGTATTTGCTGATCGAGCCAAATGGCTTGGTGATCCCGATTTTGTGAAAGTTCCATCAAAAGAATTAGTTGATCCAGCTTATTTAAGTGACCGGATGAAGACGATGTCCTTTGATCGGGCGACGCCAAGTAAAGAGGTGGCCGCAGGTAATTTTCCGGCTTATGAAAGTCCTGAAACCACCCATTATTCTATCGTTGATGCAGATGGAAATGCAGTCTCCATCACGACTACATTAAATAATTCCTATGGAAGTAAAGTGTTTGTTGGCGGTGCGGGCTTTTTATTAAATGATGAAATGGATGATTTTAGTGCCAAAGCAGGTGCGCCTAATTTATATGGATTGATTGGCACAAAAGCCAATGAGATTCAACCTCAAAAACGTATGCTTTCTAGTATGACCCCTACCATCATCACGGAAAACAATCAATTAAAAATGGTATTAGGTACTCCGGGTGGCTCTACGATCATTACAAGCGTGTTTCAGGTGGCTTTGAATGTATTGGAAATGAAAATGAATATGCAACAGGCTGTTGAATTTCCTCGTTTTCACCACCAATGGTTACCCGAACAAACACGTTTTGAACCTAAACGTTTTTCGGAGGATCAATTATTTCGTTTAAAATCGAAGGGTTATGAATTTGGTCCTACGGCAGGCATTGGTTTAGTGGAAGGAATTCTCATATTACCTTCCGGCAAACGCCAAGGAGGTGCAGATTCACGCGGTGATGATACGGTTTCGGCTTATTGAAATAATTTAGCCACCATATAGGCTGCAGCTGCTGCTGCGGCCCCAATGGAGGCCACTTTCACCGAACCTAGCCATGGATTTTGTCCGGTTACTTTGCTTTTGAAATAGCCGAAAACCAACAAAGCAACTAGGGTTATTTCTGCCGAATAAATTAGTCCATTCACTGGATTTTCAACATAGAAATAGGGAATTAACGGTATAAATCCACCAACGACATAGGATAGTCCGATGGTCAAGGCAGAATTTCGTGCGCGGTTTGGATTGGGTTTTTCCAAACCTAACTCGAAGCGCATCATGAAATCAACCCATTTATCTTTGTCGCTTGAAATGGCTTCTACAACAATTTCTTGTGCTTCAGGCGTTAGGCCGTAACTTTCAAAGACCTCTCGAATTTCTTCTTTTTCTCGATCAGGCACCCGTTCTACCTCTTCGTATTCTCGTTTTAATTCAGCTTCATAATGCTCTTGTTCCGTTTGGCCTGCTAAATATCCCCCTAATCCCATGGCTATGGAGCCGGCTACAATTTCAGCGATACCGGCCGTTGTGACAATGGAGGAGGAAGCAACAGCCCCAGATAGTCCCGCGGCTAATGCAAAAGGTACTGTGAGACCATCAGACATACCAATCACGATATCGGTAATGAATTCAGAACTTTTTAAATGTTTTTCGTGTAAATGATGATCAGCTTCATTCATAGGTCAAAAGATTATCGGATGCCATGCATCATTCGTTTTAAAGGGCCATTCGCCAAGGTATACAATAAAACAGCAGCAATACCTGCCATAACCACAAAAACCATAAAGAATTCGTACAAGTTATGAATTTCAAAACCTAAAAAGCTTGGGAAGTTTACGGCTTTATCCTGTCCTGAATTCACGGGAGGAAGTAATGCGCCTAAAGTTCCTGCTAATGCATAACCGGCTGCATTCGCTAAAAACCATACGCCCATTAATAAAGAAGAGAAACGTTTGGGTGCCAATTTAGAAACGAGGGACAAACCTATAGGTGATAAACATAATTCACCCATGGTATGGAATAAATACATGATAAATAACCAAACTACGCCTAATTTTCCCGAGCCAAGGTCTTTCACCTGCAGCGCGATAATTAAATACCCTATGGCTAATAGTAATAAACCGATGGCTTGTTTTGCCGGTGAATTAGGTTCGATACCCTTTTTGGAAAGACGAATCCAAATCCAGCTAAATGGGAATGCGAGTAAAATGATAAAAAACGAATTGGCATTTTGAACGGAACTTGGGGGTAATTCAAAACCTAGGAAATGCAAATCGGTTTGTTGGTCCGCAATAAAGGTCAATGAAGACCCGGCTTGTTCATAGGCCGCCCAAAAGAAAATGACAAAAAAAGCGATGATATACATCACCCAGATGCGATTCCGTTCAATGGGTGTTAGGGCCCGATCCGTCATGATCAAAAAGGCTAAGCTGATACCCGCCGCATAAATAATGGGATATATCCAGTCTTTAATCGGGTTAGCCTCGGCAGAAAGGGATAATTGGTGAAAGCCTAAAATCAAAGAAAAGAAAATGGCCAACGTAATTAGGATTGATTTATTTGAAAAGACAGCCTTTTCGGATTCAAGTTCTTGATTTGAAACTTTATTAAATTTTGGGGCTTCACCTACTGGTTCGCCATTAGGCTTAATGATGTATTTGTTTTTGAGAAAATAGAAGCTAACCGTTCCGATTAACATGGCTATTCCTGCTGCAAGAAATCCCCATTTGAAGGCGTCTAAATTACGAACACCATCTACTTTCACGTCGCCTAACCAAGGACAAATCAACATCCCTAAAAATGCTCCTGTATTGATTCCCATATAAAAGATGGTGAAGGCGGCGTCAAGGCGATTGTCTCCTTTGGGATATAATTGGCCAACCATGGAGGAAATATTGGGTTTAAAAAATCCATTGCCAAGAATCAGGAATAATAATCCGAGCCACATTAAACCATTGGCGAGGTCGATATTTCCTTGAAAAGTATTGGCTGAACCAAACAAACATAATTGGCCAATGGCCATAACCAATCCACCTATAATAATGCAATTACGATTACCTAAGAAACGGTCGGAAACGAATCCTCCCATCATTGTAGTTAAATAACTTAATCCCAAAAATCCTCCATATAAAATAGACGCTTCCGTTTGTTTAAATGCCAAGGCATTTACAAGGAATAAGGATAGCATTGCCCGCATTCCATAGAAATTAAAGCGTTCCCACATTTCGGTGGAATATAATACATAAAGGCCTTTAGGGTGGGATGATGCAGGTGTGTTTGTCATAGGTAAGGTAGAATCATGTACAAGATAAATAGAATGTTGCTTGCAACGAAAAGATGTGAAACCTTTTTTGTAATATTGTCTTCAAAATTAAATATTCATGGGTAAAATCATTGCAATTGCTAATCAAAAAGGTGGGGTTGGGAAAACCACCACGGCTATTAATTTAGCGGCTAGTTTGGCGGCTTTGGAGTTTAAAACCTTGATAATCGATGCGGATCCACAAGCGAATTCCACATCTGGATTAGGTTTTAATCCAAAAGAAATTTCACGAAGCATTTATGAATGCATGGTCGGATTATCGACGGTTCAAGAAAGTATTGTAGCCACCGAAGTTCCCTTTCTAGATATTATACCATCTCATATTGATTTGGTAGGTGCGGAAATTGAAATGATTAATTTAACAAACCGTGAGGGGAAAATGAAGGATGCATTAGCTTCGATTAAAGATTCATATGATTTTATCATTATGGATTGTTCCCCGTCCTTGGGTTTAATTACGATTAATAGTCTTACAGCGGCGGATTCGGTAATAATCCCGGTTCAATGTGAGTATTATGCATTGGAAGGTTTAGGGAAGTTATTAAACACGATTAAAATTATCCAAGCGCGATTAAATCAAGCCTTGGTGATTGAAGGGATTTTATTGACGATGTATGATTTACGTTTGCGCTTATCCCATCAAGTTGTGAGTGAAGTCAATTCTCATTTCAAAAATATGGTTTTTGAGACAATTATTCCACGGAATATTCGTCTGTCTGAATCTCCGAGTTATGGAATTCCTGCGATCATGCATGATGCAGAAGGAAAAGGTACGATCAGTTATTTAAATTTAGCACGGGAAATTTTACGTAAAAATGGTTTATTACAAGCCATTTAAATGATAGCATATGAGTAAATTAGAGGCAAATTCTAAAAAAAGAATTGGGTTAGGTCGGGGACTTGGCGCTTTATTGGATGATACTGAACAAGTTCAGCGAAAAGGTTTACATGCTTCTGATTTTGCGGGAAGTTTGGATACGGTGAATTTAATGGAAGAGATTTCCTTGGATTTTATTGAAACCAATCCTTTTCAGCCGCGTGAGCATTTTGAACAAGATGCTTTGCAAGATTTGGCGGAATCGATTCGTTTGCATGGGATTATTCAACCCATTACTGTTCGGAAAATTGCGCCACGTAAATTCCAATTGATTTCAGGTGAACGCAGATTGCAAGCCTCTAAAATTGCTGGTTTAAATCAAATTCCTGCTTATGTGCGGACGGCGGATGATCAACAAATGATTGAGATGGCGCTGATTGAAAATATTCAGCGAGAAAATTTAAATGCCATTGAAATTGCGCTTTCTTACAAGCGTTTGATGGATGAGTGTCAATTGAAACAAGAGGATCTAGGAAGTCGAGTAGGTAAAAATAGATCTACAGTGACTAATTATATGCGTTTATTGAAATTGCCTGCGAACATTCAAATAGCTATTCGGGATAATCGATTGAGTATGGGGCATGCTCGGTCATTGGTTTCATTAGAAAATGCGGAATTGCAGAATAGTTTGTTTCAAAAGGCCATTTCAGAAGAGTGGTCGGTTAGAAAATTAGAAGATGCAGTACGGCAATCAGCCCATCAGCATGAAGAAAAGCCAGTTGGAAAAACCTCAGGTGTGTTGAATGTAGCTGAAATACAAGCTTTACAAAGTCAAATTAGTGCTTTGTTTCCTTTGCCTGTGCATTTGAAAATGAGTGAGGAAGGTAAAGGAGAACTGAAATTTACTTTCAAATCAAAGGATGAATTAGTGAAGTTCATCGAAGGGGTTCAAAAATAAGTACATGAGCCAATTTGCGAAGGTTTTTTCGTGTTTTTGTTTCTTGTTCCTAGGGATTTCACAAGCTAATAGGGCCTCAGATACCTTGGCGGTGAAGCGAGATTCCTTAGTAAAAAAAGCGTTTAAAATTGTTCCAAGAAAATCTACCATCCATTCGATGATTTTACCGGGTTGGGGTCAGGTTTCTAATCGGCAGTATTGGAAATTACCTCTGGTCGCTGGAGCCTTTATTAGTTTGGGATTGATTGCCAGTTTTAATCATGAGCGGTATATGAAGTACCGGGACTTTTATTATATCGTTTCTGTTCATCCCGAGGATCCCAGTTATAAGCCACCGGCAACTGTGGCTGTTCCTTATGAAGATGGTCAAATTCGGGACTTGGACGTGAACCAATTGAAGCGCTTAAACGATGGTTACCGAAGAAATCGGGATTATACGTATATTGGCATGTTTTTAGCTTGGGGTTTAAATGTAGTGGATGCGAATGTAAGTGCACACTTAAAGACTTTTGATGTGTCGGATGATATAAGTATGCGAATAAAGCCGAATGTGGATTATGATCCTTTTTCGAAAATGCTCTATTCGGGTGTATCTTTGACTTTTCATTTTAAAAAATAGAAGGAAATGAGGATTGTTTTGATTGGATATGGGAAAATGGGTCGCGAAATTGAGCGTTTAGCACGAAGTCGTGGACATGAAATTGTAGCTAAAATTGATATTGATAATGCTTCTGATTTAGCTTCTTTAAACTCGGAAAATGCGGATGTAGCGATTGAATTTTCGAATCCGGCTTCCGCCTTTGATAATATCATGACCTGTATTAAAAAACAGATTCCGGTGGTGTGTGGAACGACCGGTTGGCTCGAAAAGAAACAAGAAGTAGAAACTGCCACCAAGGCTCATCAGGGTACTTTTTTTTATGCTTCAAACTATTCGATTGGGGTCAATTTATTTTTTAAATTGAATAAAATGTTGGCCAGCTTAATGGCTCCACAAAGAGAATATGATATTTATACGAATGAAATCCATCATTTGGAAAAGAAGGATTCTCCGAGTGGAACGGCGATTACGATAGCTGAAGGGATAATCGATGCACATGCAGCTAAAAATAAATGGGTAAATAATCAGATACCGAGCGCAGATGAAGTTGCGATTTGGTCTCAACGAGAATCCACTAAACCGGGAACTCATACAGTGAAATATATTTCGAAAGTAGATCAAATTGAAATTACACATGAGGCCTATAGTCGAGAAGGATTTGCCTTAGGGGCGGTGATTGCGGCAGAATGGGTAGCAGATAAGAAAGGAGTGTTGGGCATGGATGATATGTTGAAATAAAAGATATGTTGGATTTAGCACAATTAAAGACTGATTTAGATAAAGATGGTGTCGTGGTGGTTCCTGGTTTTTTCGATCGGCAGACGATTGAAAATATTCAATTAGCTGCCAAGCGCATTTTTCAAATTCAGTTTGATCATTTGGGGATTGAAGGAGATTTTTTAACTCAAATGACGACCTTGTTCCAAAATCATTTATCTACTTTTACGAGTTGTGGTAAATTGATTCAAACGGGATTAGTTGAGTTATATCAATTGTCCGTGGATCCCAAATTAGTTCAAATGGTAAAGGGCTTAGGCCTTTCTAGTCCACTGATGTGTACGCGTCCGGTATTGTTTTTTAATCATCCAGATTTAGCCCTGTCGGAGCATTTTTACAAAACTCCTTTACATCAAGATTGGGTATCTATGTTATCATCCCAGGATTCCCTAGTGATTTGGTTTCCATTAATTGATTTAACACTAGGACATGGACCTGTGATTTTTTATCCTGGAAGTCATAAATTGGGGCCTTTGACGGATAAATTGGAAAATGGTTTTGCTGAAGTTCCCTTTGATCGATCGGCCTATCCTTCCTTGCAGCCAGAGGTTAACGTGGGTGATATTGTTATTTTCTCTACACTTTTGGTTCATGAATCAGGTGTGATTACCAACAATGAGATACGCTGGTCTTCCCATTTGCGTTATACGAATATGGAAGATCCTGATTTTATTGAACGAGGATTTCCCTCCCCCTACATTAATAAGCCGTCTCAAGAATTAATTGATCAATATTTACAAAAAAAATAAGTTTATGTCTGTTAAAGAAACAAAAAAGCCTAGCCCAAAATCAGCCTTTCGTGAGTGGTTGGATTCTGTCATGTTCGCTGTAGTGGCGGCAACCTTAATTCGTTTTTTCCTATTTGAGGCCTATACGATTCCAACTCCTTCCATGGAAAGTTCCTTAATGGTAGGTGATTTTCTATTTGTAAGCAAAATGCATTATGGCGTTCGGACGCCTAAAACGCCTTTGCAGTTGCCATTGACGCATCAAAAGATTTGGTTTACCAATATTCCGTCTTATTTACGTTGGATCAATTTACCTACTTTCCGTTTACCTGGTTTTTCAGAGGTAAAAAAGGGGGATGCGGTCGTGTTCAATGTTCCGAATTTTGAGGAGGATGGGGATGCGCCATTGGATTTGCGTACATTTTATGTGAAGCGCTGTGTAGCTACGCCTGGGGATGTTTTGGAAGTGCGTGACCAACAAGTTTTTGTGAATCAAAAAGCAATGGAGAATCCGGAAAGGATGCAACATCCCGTTTTCATGAAGACGAAAGAGAATTTAGACGAAAAGTTTTTTGATGAATATGGTATTCGAAATGCACCGGATGCAAGTTTTGATTCCGCTGATTGGTTGCCATTAGCAGATTCCTTGAATCAATTGGTCGGCTATAAATTAAATACATCCAAAAGCATGTTGGACCAAATAGCCAAATCATCTTGGGCGAAAACTTTCGATTATGATTCTTTTAAAGATCCCAAAGGAGTGACTTTTGATGCAATTTTTCCGCATGATACAACTTTATTTAAATGGAATCGTGATTGGTATGGCCCAATTAAAATTCCTGCAAAAGGCTTTACGATAAATTTAGATCCTAAAAATGTCAAATTATACCAAGAAGCGATTTCAAAATACGAAGGAAATGAAGGAATAACGGTGCAAGGCGATCAAATTTTGCAAAATGGAAAGCCATTAAAGAGCTATACGTTTAAGCAGGATTATTATTTTATGATGGGTGATAATCGTCATAATTCAGCAGATTCACGGTTTTGGGGATTTGTGCCGGCAGATCATATCGTAGGAAAGGCCGTATTTGTTTGGATGTCATTAGATCCGAACAAAGGCTTGTTTAAAGGGAAAATTCGCTGGAGTCGTTTATTCCGTTTTGTGAATTAAATAACCCGAAGGACAAATCCTTTTAGGTAATTACTTTCTGGATGGAATAAATTGATCGGATGATCAGGTGCCTGGGTCATTTGATGAAGGACTTGGATTTCACGTCCGGCTTCGATGCCTGCGGCAACAAGCATGTTGTAGAATAAATCACGTGAAATCACTTGGGAGCATGAAAAGGTGAACAGGAGCCCGTTGGGTTTAATTTTTTTCAAGGCCAATTGATTGATTTTCTGATATCCTTGCAAGGCTTTGTGTTTGGTTCCTATGGATTTCGCAAAGGCGGGTGGATCCAAAATAATGATATCAAAAATCTCTTCGGTATTTTTTAAATAGGGTAGGGTTTCGCCCACAATGGCTTCGTGTCCTTCGCTAATGCCATTTAATTCACTATTTTGATTGACTAAATCGATTGCTTTTGCCGACGCATCGAGGGAAATTACTTTTTTAGCGCCTGCTTGCAAGGCATACAAAGAAAATCCTCCTGAATAACAAAATGTGTTTAGGATGGATTTACCCTTCGCATATTCGGAAATTAGCTTGCGATTATCTCGTTGGTCAATAAAAAATCCAGTTTTTTGCCCCGTAACCCAGTTGACCGAAAAGGCAACTCCATTCTCTTCGATGAGATGCGGAACAGGTACTTCTCCAAAAATAAATCCGTTTTGGCAAGTCGCTGCATATTCGGGAGGGAGGGTTTCCTTGCTTTTGTCATAAATAGCTACGACCTGCGCTCCAAATACTAATTTTAGGGCTTGCACAATTTCCGCTCGGTCCAAATGCATGCCAATGGTATGGGCTTGAAAAACTAAAATACCATTATAGAAATCAATCACCAAACCTGGGCAAGCGTCTCCTTCGCCATGAATAAGTCGAAAGGCATTCGTTTGTTGGAATGGAATTATTTTTCGTAAGGCATAGGCTTGTTCGATTTTTGATTTCCAAAAATCAGCTTTAGAATTAATGGGTTTGAAGGAAACAATTTTGACCGCGATACTTCCATGGTGGAAATGCCCGGTCCCTAAGTATTCCTCCCTCGAACTGGTTACGTCTACCCAATCTCCGTCTTGTAGATTTTGGCTTTGTTTTAGAATGGCACCTGAAAAAATCCATGGGTGAAATCTTTTTACAGGCGCGTCTTTGCCAGGTTTTAATTGGACGAATTTTTTAGTTTCCATGTCACAAATTTGCACAATTTTATTGGAAAATGGGTTGCCCCGCATCGACCCAGGCAGAATACCAAGCATCACTGATATGTTTTATGGCAGCCTGAAAGCGCTTTTCAATCTGATTTTCAAGGCTTTGGTGGTACTTTTTGCTATAATAAAGGCTGGGTGTTTTTTGTAGAATCCCGCCTTTTTTCTCGAACATGTATTTTTTCGATGGAGAAATTTGCCGACTGATTTGTTGCTCTTTTTGTATCAATTTGGGAACTTCTTGATGAGAATCCATCACCCATTCCCAAGTAAATTTTTGAATGTTTCCCAAGTATTCCGCCGGTCCGACCCAGTCTTCTAAAGCATTATCTAGTATTTCTGGGATGCGAGATTCCCAAAAACTATGTAAGCCTGTTTGTCCTGTTTTTTGTCCATCGTAATTAGAGGTAGTATGCAATGGAACATGTGCATCTCCGATGTAATGGCCTAATTCTGCAGATTGTTTAAGAATGGCCACCGTGTCCCGTCGCATGAATGCAATTCGCAGGTTTTTAAATGCTTCGGGTATGTGCCATGGGACAATTCCATGCTTTTGTAAACTATCCTCTCGATATATTTTTTTGATTTTTTCCCAATCGCTACCTATGATTTTAGAAATTGGATATTGATCAAGATCGATGTAATGCCTCGATGCTTCTTTATCAAGGATATAACGCCTTTGATCTGGAAGAACCGCCATATTCTCTATTTCTTGGCTGTGCCGCTTGTAAAATCGAATCATTTCGGGGGGTAAGGAATAAATGGCCAATTTGTTGATTTTTTTATGCGCAAAAAATCCCCAAGGTGGTGATGCCGATCCAGGTGAGTTTAGGCAAAGACCCAAAATGATCAGAGTAAAAATACTTTTTTTTAGTGGATAGTTGTGTTTTTTAATCATTTTGTTTAATTTTGCAATTCAATTTTACTAGAAGAAGAATTATATTTAAAAAATGGCAAATCATAAATCAGCATTAAAGCGTATCAGAGCGAACGAAACTAAGCGTTTACGTAATCGTTATCAACACAAGTCTACTCGTACCATGATTAAAAATCTACGTGCTACGACTGATAAAACCATCGTTCTTGATTTGTTTAAAAAAGTTTCTTCAGCTTTAGATAAATTGGCGAAGAAAAATATTATCCACAAGAATAAAGCAGCGAATCAAAAATCGAAATTAGCGAAGTTAGCTAATAAAATTGCCGCTTAAATTTCGATTATCAGCATATTGATAAACCCCGCCAACAGCGGGGTTTTCTTGTTTATAGCCTTTATCTTCGTGAAAAATAGAGGCAATTGAATCCCTTATCCACGAAGAAAATCAAAGAAATTCGTCTAAGCGAACGTCCCCGCGAATTGTTATCGGTTCGAGGAAAAGAAAATTTACGTTTAGAGGAGATTTTAGCTCTATTAATTGGTTCCGGGATTCCTAATCGTTCGGCGATAGACCTTTCAACCGATATTCTCCGTTCCATTGATTTTGATTTAGCCAAATTAGGAAGGTTTAATCAATACGATTTTATGAAATTCAAAGGAATCGGTCAGGCTAAATCGTCTTTGCTTGTTGCGGCCCTAGAATTAGGAAGAAGGAGGTTGGAATTTGCGAGCCAACAAAAAATTCAAATGATTAAATGCTCAAACGATGCCTTTCGGATTTTGTATCCACAATTAGCAGATTTGTCACATGAAGAATTTTGGTTCTTACATTTGAATCGCGGGAATCGTTTACTGAAAATGGAACGCTTGAGTATTGGAGGTGTTTCGGGCACTTCGGTCGATGTTCGATTAGTAATTAAATCAGCTTTGGAACAAAGGTCTTCAAGCTTGATTTTAGCACATAATCACCCATCTGGGAATCTTCAGGCGAGTCAGTCGGATCGCCAAATGACCCAAAAAATACGAGAAGCAGCTGCTTTATTTGATATTCAAATAGCAGATCACTTAATCGTAGGTCAAGAAAGTTATTTTAGTTTCGCCGATGCCGGTTGGCTATAAAGTATTTGAATTATTTTCCTCTTTCTTTATAGATTTTTTGAAGTTTAGCGCCAATAACGATTGAAATAGCAAATAAGATGATAAAAAAAGCTGCTCCAGAATATCCCATGAGTATGTTTAATTGAAAATCAAAATTACAAAAAAAATTAAAGTAAGCCTTTGGTACTCGGTAAAGAATTTAAATTTTTCACATCGCGTTCTATGGCAAATCGAGTTGCCTTGGCAAAAGCTTTAAATATAGCCTCAATTTTGTGATGTTCATTTTCACCTTCAGCCTTGATATTGATATTGCATTTTGCGCCATCAGAAAATGATTTAAAGAAGTGAAAGAACATTTCAGTGGGCATTTCACCTATCTTTTCGCGGGTAAAAGGTGCGTCCCAAACGAGCCAATTTCTGCCAGAAAAATCAATTGCCACTTGAGCCAAACAATCATCCATAGGCAATAAAAATCCATATCGATAAATGCCTTTTTTATCTCCTAATGCATGTAGGAACGCTTCGCCTAAGGCGATGCCAGTATCCTCAATCGTATGATGTTCATCGATATTTAAATCGCCTTGTACTTGGACGCTTAGGTCAATGTTGCCATGTTTGGCTATTTGGTCCAACATATGGTCGAAAAATCCTAAGCCCGTCTGGTTATTTGCGATCCCTTTTCCATCTAAATTTAGTTCAATGGATATTTTAGTCTCGTGCGTATTTCGTACATGCTGAACTTTTCGTTCGGGCAAGCGCAAGAAAGCATAAATATCATCCCAGGTATCCGCTTGACATGCCAATGTAGATTGTAGTTCGGCAGGAATTGCTTGATGTCCGATAAATATGGCTTTGCAACCTAAATTTTTAGCTAATTGAATATCGGTGAATCGATCACCGATCACATAGGAATTTGAAAGGTCATATTCTCCTTTTAAATATTGTTCTAAGAGGCCGATGCCCGGTTTCCTAGTCGGTAAATTATCTGCAGGAAAGGAGCGGTCGATGTATGTAGCTGCGAATTGAATGCCTTCTGAGGCAAGAATATCCAACATTTTTTGATGAGCTGGCCAAAAAGTTGATTCAGGAAATGATGCAGTACCTAATCCATCTTGGTTAGTCACCATCACCCATTCAAAATCTAATTCTGCGTGGATTTTTTTTGAATTTGAAATGCAATTAGGTAAAAAGGCTAATTTTTCAAAGCTATCTACCTGTTGGTCTGGTTGCGGCTCAATAATTAATGTGCCATCCCGGTCGATGAATAATACTTTTTTCATGTTACAAAGGTAATGATTTAAAAAATAAGGTTAAAAATATTCTTTTATTCCCTTCAGTAATGGTAATTTTGGCATCGCATTTTAAAATAATAAACTCGTGTTTAGTGTAATTAATCAAGATCAGCGGTCCATTTTAATTCAACAAATAGCCCGTTTTGCCGGAGAAAAAGATATCAATATAGAAGAATTGCTTCCTATTTGGGAAGCGATTGTACTTGGAGGATTACTCAAAACAGTGAGAAATCGGATTCGATTTAATGCTTTGAATAATTTCATTGTACATAAACCGATTCCAGAAGCTCACATGCAATCCTTTTTATCCAATATAGAGGTTATTAATATGTCGGCTATTTCCAATTATGGCGAGGGTTTGATTGGGATTTTAATTCCGGATAAAAAAAGTGCGATTGCTACCCAATTATCACGTAGCTTATCCTGCAAAAGTTCTAGTTTTTTAAAAGGATTAAGTATTGTATTTGCATTTTATGGCTTAAAATTAAAGGAAGTTGACCATTTCGCTTTAAAGGATTGGAAGAGTTTTGGAGAATATTTTATTAATCAAAAGGAGGATTTAAATGCACTTTGTACGACTAAAAATTTAGTCATTATTTCTGAAATTTTATTGCTTTCTGACATCCTAAAATTGGAAATGAATCATTTGGATCACATGCAGGAGGATCAAGAAATTCCTGCTAATCGTATTCAAATAAAGCATGTCTTATATGTACTTGGAATTTTATTGGTTTCGGGTGCCGTGATTTGGTTTACAACATTTCGAAGTCAAGAGGAACTGGTCGTTAATCCGGAGTTGGAAGAATTAATTCCTGTAGATAGCCTAAACAAACTAAATGATAGTTTGACTCGTGCTGTATTGGATTCGAATCAATTGAAAAATGATACGATTAGTCGGCTTGCTTGGCCAGATGGCAGTATTTTTGAGGTTCCCAAGAGATCAATATTAATATCTTTACATAGTTTTTTGCTCGATTCCACCCAATCCGCCCCTTTGGATTTATATACCGATGAAATTCATTTTGATGAGTTCACAGATGGTATTCCTCCTAGGGATGCGTATGTATTTAGGCGAATTGCCACAGCTTTAAATAAAGTTCAATCGGTCGATGTAAAGGTCATCGCTTTTTCTGAAAAAGACAATAAATCAGCACTTAAGCGTGGATTTATCATCAAAAACAGATTGGTAGGCGAGGGCTTATCCCAAAAACGAATTGAGGTGTCTGCTTCGAATGGCAACTATTCCCCAGACCCATCTTTGTCATCGTCTCATCAGGTATTATTTGTCTTTTCTAAAAAGGGAGTATTGAAATAATACAATTCATTAGGTTTCCAAAGATATTGGCGGTACTTTTGTAATAAATAAATACAAATACATCCACAAATCTTCTTATCCCATTTAATTGGGTTATTGGCAGAAGGAAATTACGGATGTGTTCGGGCATCGTAATTAAAATTAATCTAATGAGTGAAAAAATTCGCTTTGATTCGCTTCCTTTATCGGAAGGAATTCAAGCTGCAGTAAAAGAAATGGGTTTCGAATTTGCTTCTCCCATCCAATCAGAAGCTATTCCATATGTATTAGAGGGTCGAGATGTGATCGGCCAAGCGCAAACAGGAACAGGTAAAACAGCCGCTTTTGGGATTCCCATGATTGAGCATATTGTTCCGTTTGAAAAATTTGTTCAAGCGATCATTTTATGCCCAACGCGTGAGTTGGCTGTTCAAGTATCCGAAGAAATGAAGAAATTATCCAAATTCACCAAAGGTGTTTGGGTAACAACCGTATACGGAGGTGATTCCATCGATCGTCAAATTAAGTCTTTGAAAGCAGGAGCCAACATAGTCGTGGGTACGCCAGGTCGTGTGATCGACTTAATCGAACGTCGAGCTTTAAAATTAAATCAAGCATCCATGGTGGTGTTGGATGAGGCGGATGAGATGTTAGACATGGGTTTCCGTGACGATATCGAAAGTATTTTGGAAGAAATTCCGAATGAGCGTCAAACTGTTTTGTTCTCAGCGACGATGTCAAAGCCAATTATGGCTTTAACAAATCGTTATTTGACCGATCCCAAATTGGTTAAAGTCGTAAAAAATGAAATCACGAACGTGAACATCGAGCAATTATACTACGATGTGAAAGGCCGTGCTAAAATGGAGGTTACGACCCGTTTGATTGATTTTTATTCATTGAAATTAGTCCTTATTTTCTGTAATCAGAAAAAACGGGTGGATGAAATCGTGGAGGAATTGATGTTACGTGGCTATTCCGCAGAAGGACTTCATGGTGATTTACGTCAGTCTCAACGGACGCAGGTGATGAATCGTTTCCGTTCTGGAAACGTTAGTTACTTAGTAGCCACTGACGTAGCTGCGCGTGGTTTGGACGTCGATAATTTGGATGCTGTCATCAATTATGACATTCCATTAGACGAAGAATATTATGTACACCGGATTGGTCGTACCGGTCGTGCTGGGAAATCTGGTAAGGCTTTTACCTTAGTGGTAGGTTCAGAGCGCAATCGTTTGCGTGAGATTATGAACTACACGAAAGTTAAAATAGATAAAGGAGTGATTCCGACTTTCTCTGACGTAGTTGGAGTTAAAAAAGGAATGTTTATCGACCGTGTTGGCGCAACTATTGCCGAAGGTGGTTTGGAATTATTTGATGATGCCTTACCAAATTTGCAGCATGCAGGTTTCTCGGTAGAACAAGTCGTGGCCGCCTTAGTGAAAATGAATATGGGTGTCGTGAAAAACGAATTCGGTGATGAAAATCTCGATGGTGAAATGGAACGAAGCTCACGTAAATTTGGTCGTGATGAGCGTGGAGGTGGAGGTCGCTTCGAAAGAGGTGCAGGCGGAGATCGTTGGGGTGGAGGAGACCGAGGCGGTGAGCGTCGCGGTGGAGGTCGCTTTGACCGGGATGCGCGAGGTGCGAGCGGTGGCGATCGTGGAGGACGTTTTGAACGTGGTGGAGAACGTGATCGTGGACCGAAGGGGCCAAGAATGGATCGCGAAGGAAAACCGTATCGTTCGGATGAGAACATGGTCCGCATGCAAGTGAACATTGGATTTAATGAAAAAATATCTCCTTCCAATATCGTAGGAGCCTTTGCCGGTGAGTCTGGAATTCCAGGAAATGTATTGGGACAAATTCAAATTGAGAACAAACACACGTTTGTGGATGTGCCTAAAGAATTTGCTCATGTAGTCTTGGAAAAAATGTCAGGTGCCCAAATTAAAGGTAAACGCGTGATTGTAGAAGTGGCCAAAGCATAAACCCTTTAATTAAAAATTTTAAAGGTGGCTTCGGTCACCTTTTTTTATGCGAAAAACTTAGTATAAATTTGTTTGTTCATGCTTACATAGCAGAATACCTATTTAATGAATAAAGGAAACATATATTGGACAATCGTATTTTTGTGCCTATTGGGGTTCGTGCTCTATGTTACCTTAGATTTTAGTGCCCCGGGAAAGGTTTCGTATACCAAAGATGTAAAGCCTATACTCAATAAACACTGCATTACCTGCCATGGCGGCGTCAAAAAACAAGGTAAATTCAGTCTTCTTTTTCAAGAAGAAGCTTATGCGGTAACCGCATCCGGAAAACCATCCATTGTTCCTTTTCACCCAGAAAAAAGTCCTTTTATTGCCCGACTTCATAGTACTGATCCCGAAGAAAAAATGCCTTATCGGAAAGAAGGCTTAAATAAACAGGAAATCGAATTATTAACGCAATGGGTGAAAGAAGGTGCCAAATGGGAAGATCATTGGGCCTATTTGCCTATAAAAAAACCAGTTATTCCTTCGGCAGAAGGCATTTTAAGTTATTTAAAGTTTTGGGAAAAGAAATTTGTCTCGAATCCAATTGACCAATATGTATTAGCAGGCTTGCAAAAACAGGGAATGTCTCATGCAGATCAAGCGGAAAAGTCGGTTCTTTTACGTCGATTGGTTTTGGATTTAACAGGTTTGCCACCGACGGATAAAATGGTAAATGATTTCCAAGAGGTTGATTCGAAAGAAAAATATGCCGCTTTTGTAGATCAATTAATGGCTCAACCTTCCTTTGGTGAGAAATGGGCTTCGGTTTGGTTGGATTTATCGCGTTATTCAGATAGTCGGGGTTACCAAAAAGATAATGGACGGACGATTTGGCCCTATCGGGATTGGGTGATTCGTTCTTTTAATCAAAATTTAAGTTTTCGGGATTTTGTTACGAAGCAATTAGCCGGTGATTTATTGCCTAATCCTACGGATGATGATTATATCGCGACAGGTTTTCATCGGAATACCATGAATAATGATGAGACAGGAACGGTGGATGAGGAGTTTCGGGTGGCGGCTGTTATTGATCGCGTTAATACCACTTGGGATGCTTTGCATGGTACTTCCTTTTCTTGTGTGCAATGTCATAGCCATCCTTACGATCCGATTCGGCACGATGAATATTATAAGTTTATGGCTTTCTTGAACAATACGCGTGATGAGGATACGGGAGATGAAGCGCCAAATTTACGAAAGTTCAAGGGGGAAGATTTGACAAAGCTTTTGGCTTTTGATCAAGTTTTAAAGCAGTTCCCAACCGAGCAACAAGCATTTTATGATCGATTTGTTCGTTTTTTAGAGCCTCGTTTTCATGCACATTATGCGGATAATTTTGTTGAGGGAGCTCTTTTAGGAGGGGTTCAAATTGGCCTTCGTCATTCAGGCACCTGTCGATTACCCAATTTAAAATCGGATGGTATTAAGCAAATTATGTTGCAATATTCATCCAAAATGCCCGGAGGTATTTTGCAAATTAGAGAGGGTGGAGTACATGGTAAGGTTATTATTCGTATTAAAGTAGACACGACTTCAAAAGCTAAATTATTGACTTTGCCTTGGCCGGCAGGTAAGGGGCGAAAGGATTATTATTTGGAGGCCTTGAATGCTAAATTAGCCGGAAAAGCCGATGATGTTTTTCGAATTGGATGGTTTGCTTTGTTGCCTGAATTTTCTGGAAATACGGAAGCATTTGCTGAATTCAAATCGTTGATAAGCGCTAAAACAGATAATTTCCCTATCTATTTGGAAATGCCAGCAGATTATCAGCGAGATACGTATGTATTTACCCGTGGTAATTGGTTGATGCATGGAGACAAAGTGAGCCCAGATGTGCCTAAATTCATGCATGGATTTAAAAAGGAATGGCCTCGAAATCGCTTGGGATTAGCCAAATGGATTATTGATCCAGGTAATCCACTATTTGCCCGAAACGTGGCTAATCGTTTTTGGGAACAGTTGTTCGGCATGGGAATTGTGGAAACTTTGGAGGATTTTGGTTCTCAAGGTGCTAAGCCAAGTCATCAAGAATTATTGGATTATATGGCCTATCAATTCATCCATGTCTATGACATGAAACCCAAGGAATTGATCAAAGAGATTGTTTGTTCGTCTACGTATCAACAAGATTCGAAGGCCTCTAAAAACTTAGTTGCTTTAGATCCTTACAATAAATGGTTGGGTCGGGGACCGCGTTTCCGTTTGTCGGCTGAACAGGTTCGGGATCAGGCTTTGGCGGTTTCCGGTTTATTAAATCCGAAGATGTATGGTAAACCTGTGATGCCTTATCAGCCGGATGGCGTTTGGCAAGCGGTCAATAGCAGTTTGAAATGGGAACAAAGTGAAGGGGCAGAGCAATATCGACGCGCAATTTATGTATTTACTAGACGGACGGGGCCTTATCCTTCTCAGTTTACTTTTGATTCGCCCTCTCGTGAAGTATGTTTGGTTCGTCGTATTCGCACCAATACACCCTTGCAAGCTTTGGTATTATTAAACGATCCTGTTTTTGTGGAGATTGCGAAAAAAATAGCTTTGGATATGTCACAAATGAAAGAAGCGGATACGTCTAAACGGATTTCGGCCATGTATCAAAAAATGTTCGTTCATGAAGTGAATAGCAAAGATTTAAATACCTTCATGCGTTTATTTGAGAAAGGGAAATTGTTGGATCCCAAAAATCCACGAAAAGGATTTGAATTGGTGGCTACAAGTATGTTGAATTTAGATGAATTTGTGACGAAATTATAAGACATGAATCAGGAGGAAGAATTAGAATTGCGGGCATTGGATTACATGAGGCGAAGGCATTTTTTGCGTCAATGTGCCACGGGAATGGGCATGATGGCCTTGGGTTCCATGTTAGGTTCGTGTGAAACGCAGGTAGGTAGTCAGGAAGAAGCTCTGACGAAATTGACACATCTTTTGCCCAAAGCCAAGCGGGTAATTTACATTCACAAGGCGGGTTCTCCTTCTCAATTGGAATTATTCGATTACAAGCCTGATTTAGTTAAATGGCACGGGAAAGATTGTCCGGCTGAATTATTGAAGGGCAAAACCTTTGCTTTCATTCGGGGTGTTCCTAAAATGTTAGGTCCTCAAGGTCAGTTTGCCCAATTTGGTCAATCTGGCGCTTGGGTTTCGGATTATTTACCTTATTTCCAATCCGTGGTGGATGAGGTTTGCTTTTTAAAGGCCATGCATACGGATCAGTTTAATCATGCGCCGGCGCAATTATTAATGCAAACAGGAAGTGCTCGTTTAGGTAGACCTGGGATGGGTGCGTGGGCGGTATATGGGTTAGGTAGTGAAAATGCCAATTTGCCCGGTTTTATCGTGCTGACTTCGGGAAATAAATATCCGGAAGGTGGAAAGAGTATTTGGGGAAGTGGATTTTTGCCATCGATTTACCAAGGTGTTCATTGTCGGTCAACTGGCGAGCCTGTTTTGTATGTCGAAAATCCAAAAGATGTGTCAAGGGAAACGCGACGCAGTACCATCGATGCAATCAATGAAATTAATCAACGAGAATTCGAAGAATATCAAGATCCTGAAATTTTAACGCGGATTTCACAATATGAAATGGCCTTTAAAATGCAGGCGGCGGTACCGGACGTGATGGATATTCGGGATGAGCCTGATTATATTCATCAGTTGTATGGTACGACGATAGGGAAACCTTCCTTTGCTAACAATTGCCTTTTAGCCAGAAAATTAGCTGAAAATGGGGTGCGATTTATTCAATTATATGATTGGGGTTGGGATACGCACGGTTCGAATGCCTCAGAGGCTTTGGAAATTGGTTTGCGCACCAAATGCAAGGAAACTGATCAAGGAATGAGCGCTTTACTTTTCGATTTAAAGCAAAGAGGTTTGTTGGATGAGACTTTAGTGGTGTGGAGCGGTGAATTTGGCCGTACACCGATGCAAGAAAATCGAGATAACAAACCTGCGCCTTTTATGGGTCGAGATCATCATCCAGATGCTTTTACAATTTGGATGGCCGGCGCTGGTGTTAAAAAAGGATTTACTTACGGGGCTACGGATGAAATAGGGTATTCTGGTGTGGAAGGGAAAACCCATATTCATGATTTGCAAGCCACGATTTTACATATTTTGGGATTAGATCACGAAAAATTAACGTATCCATTTCAGGGGCGGTCGTTCCGTTTGACGGATGTGGCGGGTAAGGTTATAACACCTATTTTGGCTTAAGATTTTTTGAGGATAAAGTGTTGTTTTGGTGCCTTTGGAAACATGAAAAGGAGCCCTAATTCATATAGTTCGACCGAAAAAATTACCTGAGGAGCTTGTATGACCTCTTTCCAGGCATCTTGCCCAGCTTGACTTCGAATATTCGGCACGACAAAGAGCGCTGAGCTATTGGCTAAATCGATGCTGTCTTCGATTTTTATTACTTCTACGGTGGAGAGTTTGTATGTCTGGAAGAAATTACACAATTCTTGATACAGCCTTATTTCAAAATCGCCTTTTTCTTGATAGCATGGATTAATGACTTCGGAATATAATGTGAAGATTAATGGCGAATGTAAGCCATGGGCGTTTTGAGCTTTCCAATTAAAAATTAGCCTTTTCATTAATTTAAAGCAAACTTAGGAATCAGTTCAAAAAGGGGTATTTCAACCTTGAATGTTTGTTTGGTCATTAAATTCAAAAATGTGTAATTCCCTTGCATCGTTCCGAAAGGGGAAATGAGGGGACAACCAGACGTATACGTAAATGAGTTTCCGGGATCGATGATTGGTTGTTCGCCTACGACGCCAAGGCCTTTTACTTCTTCTGTTCGCCCGATTCCGTCGGTAATGAGCCAGCAGCGACTGACTAATTGACCGGTTTGATTGCTGATGTTTTTAATGGTAATTTGGTAGCTGAAAAAATAGGTAAAAGGGGCCTGCATTTCATACGATGGAATGTAGGAAGTAATTATTTTTATCTGAAAACCGTTGGATGTCGACTCGACCATTTTTCTAATTTATGAGCAATTTAGGTTTAAATTTTTCGGAATTGATACAAAATGATTGGAAAAATGTGTTTAGCCAAACGAAAATTTGGGAGCGGCATGCGACGCTTTTTGAAGAAGTAGCCGAAGCCTATCGTGTTTCGGATGTTTATCCTCCCATTCAACACGTTTTCGAAGCCTTCAATTTATGTACCTTTTCTTCCACTCGAGTCATCATTATAGGGCAGGATCCTTATCATGGACCCGGTCAAGCCCATGGGCTCAGTTTTTCTGTTCCTGAAGGAACACCGTTTCCACCTTCCTTACGAAATATTTCGAAAGAATTGGAAACAGATATAGGCCAAGGCTTACGTTCAGGTGACTTGGCTTATTGGGCGAAGCAAGGGGTTTTGTTGTTAAATAGTTCTTTGACCGTTCAGGCACATGAAGCGGGTTCCCATGGTAAAATGGGTTGGATGGCATTCACCAAAGATATTTTACGTGTTTTGCAAGCCGAAAAGGAACATGTCGTGGTATTGCTTTGGGGAAATCATGCGGCTTCTTTTGCACCTTTATTTGATTTGAAGAGACATTTTGTGATTAAAAGTGCGCATCCATCTCCCTTGTCAGCGAATCTAGGAGGATGGTTTGGTAAAAAGCCATTTTCAAGAACGAATACGATTTTAAAGGAATTTGGTCTAGAACCCATTCAATGGGTTTAGCATTTTTTTAATTGGCTTGGGAAATAGACAAATTGATTTGCAAATTCTTTTTGGAAAAATTCACGAATGATGGATTCGATGGCCATACCATGGCTTTCATCAAAATCATTGATTAAGCATTGCACGGAATATCCTTTAGAATCAGGTTCTTGGTGTGAAGTTATTTCGAATAAATGGACTTGATCCATAAAAGTCCAGGAGGCCATTTCAGGTAAAATGATTTTTTGAAGGGCCAATTGTGCTTTTGCTTCGATGGCATTTTCGAAAAATAGAGAAATGTTGTATTGGATCATAATTTGAATGATTTTTCAGATAGGGCATCGTATAGGATTTCAGCCGTATGATAGGCCTTTTTTTCGATGCCGTCTTTTAGTTGATGCCGACATGAAGTTCCATTGCTTGCTACGAGCACTGTTTCCTTGCTTTGGAGGATACGGGGGAAAAGAACGAGGTTTGCTATTTTTTGTGACATTGAATAATGCTTTTTTTCATAGCCAAAAGAGCCGGCCATGCCGCAGCAACCGGTAGGCAATAATTCAACCTCATAATTAGCTGGAAAAGCAAGTGCTTTTCGAGTACTCACTAATCCCGCAATGGCTTTTTGATGGCAATGGCCATGTAACAAAATTTTGTGTGGAAGTTGTGTAAATTTTTCTCTTGTAATTGTGTTATCGTCGATTTTAGCAGCAATGAATTCATCAATGATCAAGCAATTTGGTCTCAGTGCTAGGGCAGTAGCCTGATGCTTAGTTCCTACTAAATCTGGAATTTCATCTCGAAAGGTTAAAATGGCGCTAGGTTCGATCCCAATCAATGGATGTTCCCCCGTAATTAATTCCTTGAGAATACTAAGATTTTGGATGGCGACTTGTTTGGCTTCGATGAGCATTCCTTTGGAAATAAAACTTCGCCCAGAGATAAGGCCATGGGGTATTTTTACTCCAAATCCGAGTGCATTTAAAAGCCCGATGGCTTTTTTGCCAAGATCAACTTCATTGTAATTGGTAAATTCATCCGCAAACAGATAGACGTATCCGTTTTTAAAATTTTCCTGTGGGTTCTTCTTTTGGTAGCGATTAAACCAAGATTCAAGATTGGTAAATTGGACCTGAGGCAAGGATCTGTGCTGGGAAAATCCCATCAATGCCTTGATCAAAACGCTACTAGGTGGAAATTCAATCAGAAAATTATAGAGTGGGGCGATCCAGCTGGCCCATTTTTGTGTAGTCGGGAAATGTCCGATTAATCGGGTTCGAAGGGGGGTACCTTGATCAAGATATTTTTGTTGGAGTGTTTCTGCTTTTAATTTACTGATATCCACGCCCGATGGACATTCGGTTTGGCAACCTTTACAAGAAAGACATAGATCTAAAATTTCTGTTAGTTCGGGATTCGAATAGGCCTTAGTATCTCCACTCGAAAGCACTTGACGAAGCATATTTGCTCTTGCTCGTGTACTATCTTTTTCTTCAAGGCTGGCCATAAAGCTGGGGCACATGGTTCCTCCACTGAGGGATGATTTTTTACAGTCCCCTGATCCTGAGCATTTTTCTGCTAATCGTAATGGATTTTTAAGATGTCCATAATCAAAGAAATAGGTGGGTTCCTTGCTTGTTTGTTCGATAAATCTGAGTGCCTCGTCCATGGGTGGCGTATGGACTATTTTTCCAGGATTTAAGATATTTTCTGGGTCAAAAAGCGTTTTTATTTCTTCAAATAATTGAAGCATTTGGCTACCCATGACCTCTTGGATGAATTCACCGCGGAGCCGACCGTCGCCATGTTCTCCACTTAGGGAACCTTGGTATTTTTTCAGAATTTGAACCGTTTCGGTCAAAATTTCTCTGAATAGAACTTTGCCTTCTTTCGTTTTTAAATTAAGAAAAGGCTCTATATGTAATTCGCCAGCCCCAGCATGTGCATAATAGGCGGCTCTCACCTCTTTTTTGGCTAACAATGCTTGGATGTCTGCGACATAGGCGGGAAGATCTTGGGGAGAAACGGCACAATCTTCGATGAGATTCACGGCTTGTTCGTCGCCGGGTAAATTTCGAATTAATCCTAAGCCAGCTTTTCGTATATCCCAGCCTTTAAACATGTTTGCTTCATCTAAAACAGGATATTTATAACCGATTTTTGCTTCTTGAAGGGCTTGGATACAGGTCTTGATTTTTTGATCAACTTCAATTGAATTCTGACCACGAAATTCGACCATGAGGATGGCGGCGGGATTTCCGACAATAAAATCACGTAATGCTTCGAAATTAGGATGTTCAATCGTGAAGGATAAAATAAAATCGTCCACTAATTCGGAGGCCGTGGGTTGAAAGGATAAGGCAATTAAATTGGCTTGCAAAGCATCCTGAATGGAATGACAATGAATACAAAGTAAGTGAACATGGGGCTCAGGCAGATCGAGTAATTGGACTTTCATCGCATGTACAACCGCAAGCGTTCCTTCGGATCCGGCCAGCAGGGCAGAAAGATTGAACAAGGGTCCTTGAGGAGTAAAGGGCTGCATGCTCATAAGTGCGTCTAGTGCATATCCGCTATTTCTACGTTTGATTTCAGGTTTAGGAAATGATTTTTTTATGTTTTCCTGTACATCTGGATTGTTTAAAATGCGATGTAATTCCTTGTAAATTAGACCTTCTAAATTATGTAAGGTCGTTTTTTTATAAAATTCTTCGTTTGTCAGCGGATACGTATGGATTTCAGATCCATCTGCGAGGATTGCACGAGTTTCTAAGAGATTGTCACGTACATTCCCCCAAACAATGGAATGTAGGCCGCATGAATTATTTCCTAGCATGCCCCCTAGGAGCGCTCGATTTGCTGTAGATGTTTCTGGACCAAAAAATAAGCCAGCTTCCGCTAATTCTTTGTTTAAATCATCGCGGATAATACCGGGTTCAATCCAGACGCTTTTTTCTTTTTTATTGAGTAAAATGATTTTACTCATGGATGCGCCTATTTCCATCGCGATTCCGTCTCCTACTACTTGACCGGCGAGTGAGGTTCCGGCTCCACGAGGAATGAGGCTGGTTTTATTATCTAATGCAAAATGAACGAGACGTTTGATGTCTCTGACCGAGTGGGGGATGGCAACGGCATTGGGTTTTACTTGATATACGGAGGCGTCTGTGCTGTATATTTTTCGAGCAATTTCGGAGCTTTGGGATTGGTCAAAGAACAATTTGCCTTCAAAATGAATGCTTAATTTCTCAATAAGCGACTTACTCCACTTCATGTCTAATTTCTTACGACCATAAATTTACAAAATCCAATCTTACATTCATATTGCCATTCAAAGTTTACACATTCATTTCATCCACTATTGTATTTGTATTGCCTCATAAATTGTAATTTTGGGAAGAATCGAAAGGTATGAAATTTATAAGACAAGTTTGGGAGAGTTTATTATTTGCCTATCAGGCCTTACGCTCGAATGTTTTGCGGACAACGTTGTCCCTATTGGGCGTTAGTATAGGTATTTTTGCCATTGTTGCTGTTTTCACGGCTGTGGATTCTTTGAAGCAAAATATCCGATCAGAAATCGATTCTTTTTCGAGTGGCGGGGTGATTTACGTGGGCAAATGGCCATGGATTATGCAAAATAATTATCCTTGGTGGAAGTATTTGAATCGTCCCGAAATGAAATATTCGGAGTATAGGTTTTTAAAGGATCACTTAAAGTCGGCACAGGCTGTGGTGGTGATTGATAATGGTCGGACGGCTTCAGCCAGCAATGGAAGTAGTAGCATGGATGTGAATATGAGCGGGGCGAGTTATGATTACAATCAGATTGCGAGTGTGCCGATTGGCGAGGGTCGGTATTTTTTGCCAATTGAATCAGAAAATGGCATGAATGTGTGTATTATTGGGGCTTTGGTAGCTGAAAATTTAAGCCCTGGAAGGTCTGCAGTGGGTCAAATCATCAAATTAAATGGCATTAAATTTTCGGTGATTGGTGTCATTGAGAAAAAAGGAACTGATATTTTAAGTTTTGGAGGAACGCCTGATGAAAAGGTTTTTGTTCCTTATAATACATATTCTGCCATTTTTCAAAAGGATAAACCAGCGCCTGATATTGCCATAAAAGCATTGGATTCGGATGTGGGACAGGTAGTTCTGGAAGGTGAAATTACGGGTTTGATGCGTAGTTTACGGTCGATTAAGCCGAAGCAAGAAGATAACTTTTCGATCAATCGATTAGATGGTTTGAATCAATTTTTTGATGGAATTTTTTCTGTATTGAATATCGCAGGGTCCCTGATTGCTGGTTTTTCTCTTTTGGTGGGAGGTTTTGGTATAGCCAATATCATGTTTGTTTCAGTTAAAGAGCGAACGAATATCATTGGAATTCAAAAATCCTTAGGGGCGAAGAATTATTTCATCTTGTTTCAATTTTTGTTTGAGGCGATATTTTTAAGTTTAATTGGAGGATTGGTGGGGATTGGATTGGTGGTGTTGATTACTTTGATTCCGCAAGACGCACTTCCCCTGCATTTATCCTTTACTAATGTGGCCAAAGGTTTGATGATTTCTAGTTTTATTGGAATTCTTTCCGGGATCATACCGGCGTGGGTTGCTGCTAAAATGGATCCGGTGATTGCGATACGATCAAAATAGCAAGCCTTTTGAAATAAAAAAGACCGAAGGATTTCTTCGGTCTTTTTTGATACATATGTTTTCAAGCCTAATTAGATGGAAAGTGTGGCTAAAACAGCATTCATGTTGCGAACCGCATCTGCTGATTTATTGAAGGCTGCTTGCTCGTCATCCGTTAATTTGTAGTCGACAATTTTCTCCCAGCCATTTTTCCCTAATACGACAGGAACGCCTAAACAGATGTCTGATTGACCGTATTCTCCATGTAATGGAACACAGCAGGCCATGATCTTTTTCTCATCACGAACGATCGCTTCGACTAAGGCAGCGCCTGCAGCGCCTGGTGCGTACCAAGCTGAAGTTCCCAATAAACCAGTTAAAGTAGCTCCGCCAACCATGGTATCGGCAACTACTTTATCTAAAGTTTCTGTGTCTAAAAATTGACTGACAGGAACGCCATTGTATGTGGCTAAGCGTTTTAAAGGAATCATCGTTGTATCTCCATGTCCGCCGATCACCGTACCAGAAATATCATTAATTGATACATCCATGGCTTTCGCTAAATAACATTTAAAACGTGCTGAATCCAAGGTTCCACCCATACCGATGATGCGGTGCTTATCTAATCCTGCAATTGAATTTGTTAAATAGGTCATCGTATCCATTGGATTGGATATAATGACGATGATTGGGTTATTTGAAAATTTCAAAATATTTTCAACAACACTTTTTACAATCCCTGCGTTCACACCAATCAATTCTTCGCGTGTCATACCTGGCTTGCGAGGCAATCCAGACGTGACAACGACAACGTCTGAATTGGCTGTCTTGGAATAATCATTCGTAGAACCGATTAAGGTGGTATCAAAACCTAATAAACTGGCTGTTTGATACATATCTAACGTTTTACCTTCAGCGATACCTTCTTTGATATCTAATAATACTAATTCGTCCGCCAATTCTTTTCTGGCGATATTGTCTGCACAAGTTGCACCTACGGCACCGGCTCCAACTACTGTAATTTTCATTGTATAATTGTTAGGAATGAAATGATTCAAAAAACGTTTCAAATTTACGATAATTACAGCAATTATTGAATCATTTTTTCGTTCAGTTAAGACCTTTTAGTTATATTTATGGATTAATTTAGTTCAAATGATAAAAGGATCCAGTTTCATTAACCGCATTTTAAACTCACACTTCTTTAAAGAAGCCTTGGTTCTAGGAGAATCAATGGTAGTCAAGGATAAAATAGGTTTATTACGATTAATTAAAACAGCCTTGCAAAAAGTTAGCGAGTTGGCTGAAAAAAGTAATTTAACAGTGGTGAAATTGTTGAATCATTATATTATTTTATTTAGTCAATTGATAAAGGCCTATGTGCAAGGAAGTTACAGGAAGTTGCCTGCTATAACCTTGGTTAAAATTGCGGCTGTGATGGTTTATTTCATTTCACCGTTTGATTTTATTCCTGATGTATTGCCATTCATTGGATTTACAGATGATTTGGCATTGGTCTTATGGGTTGGGAAATCGATTAAATCGGAATTGGATGAATTTGAAAAACAAATGTGATCTTTCGGGTAAAAAATCGTGGAATTTAAGTTAGGATTGAATATATTTACACAAATTAAAAAATAGAAAACATGAACGTAGCTAGCATATTGTTGTTTTTGAACGGGTTAGGTGGAGGAGAGTTGTTATTAATCGGTTTGGCGATTTTGTTATTTTTTGGCGGTAAAAAATTGCCAGAATTGATGAAGGGTCTAGGAAAGGGTATCCGTGAGTTTCAGGATGCAAAAAATGAGGTAAAGGATCAGATTAATAAAGAATTAGACGAAACTAAAAAATAAGGTTTCTTATTTTTATTTTAAATGCATAGTTGGGTTAACCCAACTATGCTTTTGTGTTTAAATGAATCCCCATTTTTAATGGAAAATAAACCACTGCCTTATGCCGAAATAAGGCGTCAATTAAATGAAGGTACACGCACATGTGTAGGCTTAGTTCAGCAGTATCTAGAGCAAATTGATAGCTTTAATGCTGAATATAATGTCTTTTTAGAGGTTTATCGGGATGAGGCTTTGATAAAAGCGGAGCTAATTGATCAAAAATTTAAGCGAGGAAATCCTGGCCCGCTAGCAGGGATGGTGATAGGTATTAAAGATTTGTTGACCTATGAAAACCATGGTTCCCAAGCAGGCAGTCAAATTTTAAATGGATTTAAATCTAGTTTTACGGGGACGGCGGTTCAACGACTAATTGATGCGGACGCCATCATCATCGGTCGCCAAAATTGTGATGAATTTGGCATGGGTTCTACCAATGAAAATTCATCTTTTGGTCCTGTATATAATTTTGCGAACAAAAAACATGTGGCGGGTGGTAGCTCGGGAGGTTCAGCCGTGGCTGTTCAGGCCGGGATGTGTCATGTATCGATCGGGACAGATACTGGAGGTTCGATTCGAATGCCAGCGTCATTTTGTGGGATATCGGGTTTGAAGCCGACTTACGGATTGGTTTCTCGGTGGGGATTAATTGCCTATGCCTCTTCGTTTGATACGATTGGTCCAATGGGCCATTTTGTTGAGGATTTGGATTTGATCATGAACCTGATGGCAGGACCCGATGAACAAGATAGTACGGTGATTTCGAAGCCCAGACAATCGAGAGAAACACGGAGAAAAATTGCCTACATCAAAGAAATAGTTGAACATCCAAGTTTACAAACAGAGATTCGAAGCGCATTTTTTGTGCAGGTGGCTCAACTAGAAAAGGCGGGTTATCAGGTTGAATCAGTTGATTTTCCGTTTATAGATCAAATGTTACCTACTTATTATGTGTTAACTACCGCTGAAGCGAGTTCGAATTTATCTCGTTTTGATGGGGTTAAATTTGGACACCGGACAGAGAATCCACATGATTTGATGGATTTATATAAAAAAACGAGGGATGAAGGTTTTGGAGAAGAAGTGAAGAGGCGGATAATGTTAGGCACCTTTGTTTTAAGTGCTGATTATTATGACGCTTACTATACGAAAGCGCAAAAAGTTCGTCGTCTTATTCAGGAAAAAACAGATCAGATTTTAGCGGGATACGATTTTATTATCTCACCGACTACCTCCTCCACGGCCTATGCGCTAGGCGAGAAAACGACTGATCCCTTGCAAATGTATTTAGGCGATTTATTTACTGTTCAAGCAAATGTGACAGGATTACCTGCGATATCGGTTCCGATGGGATTCGATGAACAGGATTTGCCGATGGGATTTCAATTCATGGGTCCTCGTTTTTCTGAATCATCTTTGGTCGAAATAACTAAATTAATTACAGATAAATTTTGAAGCATTTATTTATACATTTTTTCTGCTTTTTGTTGATTTCCTTGGGTGCCCAGGGGCAGGAAAAACGTGCGTATGTGCCTTCAGATGATAAGGGTTCCATTGATTCTTTAGCACGTTCAGAACAAGGCACGCCCACAGCGTTGATGATTGATCCTTTGTTGATTCAACAGCGCCTGAAATCCATTGAAGGTAGAATTCCTTTGATTTACAATATTCATTCGCATCAATTTGTCGAATATTTTGCCTTTAAAAAAGCAGCATTTACGCAGAAGATGCTGGAAAAGCGGGATTTATATTTCCCTTTATATGAGAAATATTTAAAGCTTTATAATCTCCCAGATGAATTAAAATACCTTTCTTTGATTGAATCTGGTTTGGAAACGAAGGCACTTTCAAATAAAGGGGCAGGTGGTTTATGGCAATTCATGCCCTATACGGCTCGTGGGGATTTTGGTTTACGCGTTGATTCTTTTGTGGATGAACGATTTGATCCGGAACGGGCTACTGAGGCGGCATGTAAATATATGCGTCAATTGTACCGAATTTTTGGCGATTGGCACATGGTTTTAGCAGCTTATAATACAGGTCCTGGGAATGTCAAAAGGGCTATACGTAAATGTGGGGCAACTAATTTTTGGGGAATTTATAATTGTTTGCCTACTCAAACGCGAAATTATGTGCCTCAATACATTGCGATTACCTACATGATGAATTATCATTGGGATCATCAAATTCAAGCACAAGAATGGGCAAGAAATATGCCTTCGGATACGGTTCACGTAAATGGGTATCTGAATTTGAATATTTTATCTTCGCTATCTGGATTTTCCATTGATACCTTTCGAGTTTTAAATCCCCATATTTTAGCAAATACGATTCCCATTAGTCACCAACGCATCATTATGCGTATTCCCAGTCAGAAATACGCTTATTTTCAAGAAAATCGGCGGAAGATTTTAGATTCGGCGGGGTATTTTGGTCCACGGTCGATCGGGCGTGATTCGACTTTATCTGTTCAGCCGGTAGAAAAATGGGTGAAAAAATCGCATAGCGTCCGAAAAGGTGAAAATATTTACACAATAGCCCGCCTGGTGGATGTTTCTGTGTTTGAATTAAAACGCATGAATCATTTACGGTCTAACCGAATCCGAAAGGGTAAAAAGCTTTATTATTTTGTTAAAGAATGGGTTATGCCCAACATTGAGGTGGCAAAATCGGATACTATCAAAAGCCAAGAGGAATTAACGGGTAAGAAATTAGAGGAAAAACTGCCTAACAAATCAACAAAGCTTTCGAAAAAACCAAAATATTATAAAGTACGTTCGGGGGATACCTTGTCAGAAATTGCCGACAAACATCCTGGATTGACTGTTGAAAAAATTAAAAAGTTAAACCATCTGCGTTCCAAGCCAATACAACCTGGGATGCGGTTAAGAATTTCATAGGATGATTGCATACTTACAGGGAAAATTGGCTTACAAAGATCGAGCACATGTTATCATTGATGTGCAAGGCGTTGGCTATGAGGTGAAAATTTCATTACAGACGTATGAAGCTCTTTCGGGTGGGGAAGAAAATTGCAAATTATTTACGCATTTGCAAATAAAAGAAGACTCGCACACGTTAGTTGGTTTTTATGAAATGGATGAAAAGTTTCTCTTTTTGGACTTAGTAAGTGTTTCCGGGGTAGGTGTAACTACGGCTTTGGTGATGCTTTCTTCCTTTTCTTCGGGAGAAATTCGGGCGGCTATTATGAACGAAAATATTGCCTTGATTCAGTCGATTAAGGGGATTGGATCGAAAACGGCCCAACGTGTCATTTTAGAATTAAAAGATAAATGTAAAAAAGATACCTTGTTTGTGGAAGCAGGTAAAGCTTCTCCTGATAAATCCTATGGAATCAAACAAGAAGCATTAGCGGCTTTGGTAACACTTGGAATTCCTCGGGTGGCGGCTGAAAAAAGTTTGGATCAATTGTTAAAAGCAAATCCAGACGCGAGTATTGAACAATTAATCAAATTAGCATTACGTTAACATTTTTATTTTGCGAAATTTTTCGTCTAAAAAGTATGCTGATTATCTTTCGAAATGCCTAATTTGGGTTATTTTAGGCATTTTCGTATCTTTTTATGCATGGTCCCAGGATAACACCTCCCTGAATAAAAGCGGAAGAAGACCCCGTTTTTTAGTCAGGCCTTTTACTGGTATTAATAAACCCAATTCGTTTAAATCACCCTTTTCTATTTATTCGATTCCTGCAGAAAAAACTCAATTCTCTTTTCAGGATAATCAATTAATTAGTTCCCAACAAGTAGGTAATCTTTCTATTTCTCCCGCTCAAGCCTTTGATTTCAAACAATATGGCGTTCAACAAGAGAGAGCTTTGCAACAAAGTTATTGGCGAGCCTATTCCAAAAGTTTAGATGGCGTTAATTCGATTCAGTCACGCGGATTATTTCCAAAAATAGAATTGCCACCGGCCATAGATCGAATATTTGGGGGGAGTGAAATTTCGTTTAAGCCCAATGGTAGTTTATTATTAGACATTGGCTACATGGGACAATTTGTGGACAATCCCGCCATTCCTGTTCAATTACGTTACATTGGAAACCTGTTTTTTAACGAACAGGCGCAATTAAATTTTCAAGGAAAAATAGGCGATAAATTAAATCTGAATGCCAATTTTGATACCAAAGCCAGTTTTAATTTTCAGAATCAATTAAAATTAAATTGGAAAACGCAGGAAGAAGATATCTTACAAAATATTGAGGTTGGAAATACTTCTTGGACCTTGAATTCTCAATTAATTCCGGGGGTCCAAAATCTTTTTGGTTTGAAGACCTTATTGCGCTTTGGGAATTTGGATGTGACGGTTGTGGCTGCCCAACAACGCTCCAAGCAAGATTGTATCACCCTCAAAGGGGGATCTCAAGGTCGTTCCTTTGAAATTCGGGCGGATCAATATGATGAGAATCGGCACTTTTTCCTATCAAGTTATTTCCGGGATAATTATGAACGGTCTCTTCGAACCTTGCCCGTGATTACGAGTGGAATTACCATCACTCGCGTGGAGGTGTATGTAACGAATCGGACACAGAGTACGGAAACACTTCGGAATTTAGTAGCACTTTCTGATTTGGGAGAATCGAATCCTTGGGTTCAAAGTCGGTCCAAAGCTGTTTTACAACCCATAAGACCCAATAATCCGGTCGATAATGCGAACAATGGTTTATACGATAAATTAGTGAATGATGCGTTGATTCGTAAATCAGATCAGTCATCGTATCAATTGGAGTCAGCGTATAATTTACAGCGCGGTACGGATTTCGATGTGCTGAAAGGAGCCAAACGACTCAATGAACGCGAATTTAAATTTAATTCCCAATTAGGGTATATTTCATTAATTGCACCACTTCGAAATGATGAGGTGCTCGCTGTGGCTTATGAATATTCGTATAACGGTCGAAGATATAAGGTAGGAGAATTAACTGAAGATTATCAAGCTCGTCAGGATAACGAGGTGTTGGTATTAAAGATGTTGAAATCTTCGACTGTTCGGAATCATTTGGATCATCCTATGTGGGATTTAATGATGAAGAACGTGTATTCATTGAATACAAATTCTTTGGCGAAGCAGAATTTCCAATTTCGGATTGTTTATAAAGACGATGCCTCGGGGATTGATAATTCTAATTTGATTGAGGGAGAGAAGTTGAAAGATATTCCATTAGTGAAGGTCTTAGGATTAGATAAATTGAATTTTGCAGGTGATGCCCAACCTGATGGGAATTTCGATTTTATCGAAGACATCACGGTGGATGCAAAGAATGGAAAAATCATTTTCCCTATTTTGGAGCCTTTTGGTAAAAGTTTAAAGGCAAAGTTTACTGCCTCGGAGGGGAATTTAGCAGATAAGTATGTGTTTGAAAAGTTATATACGAGTACACAGACGGATGCGCAGCAACAAGCTAGCAAGAATAAATTTTTCTTAAAAGGTTCCTTTCAATCCGGGGTAGGTGGGGATATCGCTTTGCCTTTTGGCGTTGAGCCTAAATCGGTGACAGTTTCAGCAGGTGGCCAAATGCTTTCAGCAGGAAGTGATTTTATTGTGGAAGGTCAGTCGGGCAAAGTGAAAATTATCAATGAAGGCGTGTTTAATTCGGGTCGAGAAATTAAGGTATGTTACGAAAAGCCTGATTTATTTTCGAATCAAGTGCGGACTTTGTTAGGTACACGTTTGGATTATAATTTGGGTTCGGATGTTCATTTAGGTGCTACCTTTCAGAATATGAGTGAAACGCCACCTGCATTTTTTAGGCGTGTGGCGATAGGAAATGAACCCGTGGATAATACCTTGATAGGTTTTGACGCTAGTTTATTGAAAAAATCAAATTTTCTAACCCGTGCTTTGGATGCCTTACCAATCGTTTCGACGAAGGAAAGTTCAGTAATCGATTTTCAAGGGGAATTTGCCAAACTCATTCCTAATGTGAATGATCGTGTGCAAGGAAATGCGTTTATTGATGATTTTGAGTCGGCACGCGTGATGTACAATTTAAATTCCCAACCGACCTTATGGAAACCAGGTGCAACACCGAGAGAATTTGTAGTCGATAATCCTCGCTTAGTAAGCTCTAATTTTAGACGTGCGAAAATCTCGGCCTATACGGTGGATGCCAGTATTTATGGCCAAGGTGGATTTGCTTTGGAGGTGCCGGGTCTTGATGCGGCCGAGGTAAATCAATATGCCTATGAGCGGATTGTGACGCCCAAAGGTCTATTTCCCAATAAAGATTTTGCGAATAACATCACAAATCTACCATTAGGAGTTTTGGATGTTTCTTATTTTCCCTCGGAACGTGGATTGTATAATTTTAATCCGGTACTAACGAATCAAGGCTTATTGCCTAATCCAAAAATGAATTTTGGTGCGATTACGCGAGCTATTTCATCAGATACTGATTTTGATAATGCGAATGTGGAGCAGATCGAATTTTGGTTGATGGATCCTTTTGTAGGCGGACAGGCGGGTGTTATTCGAGATGGCGTATTTAACAAGAATAATGCAACGGGTGGGGTGTTGAAATTTCATTTAGGGGATATTTCGGAAGATTTTATTCCAGATGGTTTTTCAAATTTCGAAAATGGTATTCCTGTAGGAGATAAAATTACGGGTGGAACGAGTCAGAATGTTGAAAAAACGAATTGGGGATTAGCACCGAAACGGCAATTTGTCATTAATGCCTTTGATAATCAAGGCGGTCGGGCTCAACAAGATTTAGGTTTGGATGGATTATTAAATTCGACGAGCGACGCGAATGGCCTAAGTGAACAAACCTATTTCAAAGAATATTTATCTCAAATTTCAGGGAAAGTCACGGATAGCAAGGCGCTAACCGCCATTAAAAATGATCCGGCTGGGGATGATTTTGTACATTATTTGAGTGATAAATTCAATCAGACAAAGAGCGTGGTGGAACGTTATAAGAATTTTATGGGCTTGGAAAATAATTCGCCAAGTACTGAAAACCCTACCAATGCAACCATTACGGAGGCGAATAGCATGATGCCTGATCGAGAGGATTTGAATAATGATAATACAGTCAATGAGGTAGAGGCTTATTATGAATATAAAGTGAATTTAAAGCCGGGTCAATTGGCTGTAGGACAAGGTTTTGTCGTGGATAAAGTAAACGAAGGAGGGGTGGATTGGTACTTGTTCCGCATTCCGATTAAAGATAAAAAGAACTATACGACGAGCGGTGAGATAAATAGTTTTAAGTCGATTCGTTTCTTTAGAATGCTTTTACAAGATTTTGCGGAACCGGTTGTATTGCGTTTTGCACAGTTGCAATTATCAGGTTATTCCTATCGTAAATTCATCGGTGATTTAGATAAGAAAAGTGGACAGGATTTTCCAGAACCGTATGATGCTAAATTCCGTGTTTCCAGTGTGAACATTGAGGAGAACGGGCCTGCTACGAAAGGTGCCAATGCGATTCCATATGTCGTTCCACCTGGATTTGTCCGGGATCAGGATATTACGACGATCAATAATGCGCGCTTAAATGAACAATCGATGAGCCTATGTGTGGATGATTTACGCCCTGGAGATGCACGCGGGGTATTTAAGAATACGATGTTTGATTTTATTAATTACAAACGCTTGCGCATGTTTGTCTCTTTACAAAGTGCGGAACAGGTTTCCGGAAAGGTTTCTGCATTTTTACGTTTAGGAACTGATTTGACAGATAATTATTATGAGGTTGAAAATACAGGTTTAAGTCAAACGCAGAAAGGGCAAAGTTTGGACACGGAAATTTGGCCAATAGAAAATGAATTTGATGTGGAGTTTGACTTGTTGAAGCAAGCCAAAATTGAACGAGATAGGCAAAATCGTTCGTTGAATGAACGCTTTACGATTTTATTAACAAGTTCAACGGGAAAGGTATATCGGGTGACGGTGATGGGTCGGCCGGATCAAAGTGCCACGATGACCATGATGATTGGAATTCGAAATCGGGATGTGGTGAATCATTCCTTTTGTGTTTGGGTCAATGAATTGCGGGCTTCGGGATTCGATCAAACGTCCGGTGAGGCGGCTGTGGGGAAGATGGGTATAAAATTGGCCGATATAGGTCAAGTGACCTTGAATGGAAGTTTCAAAAACTATGGCTTTGGTGGGGTTCAATCGAAGATATCTGAGCGTTCGCGTGATAATATGTATGAGTTTGCTGTGACGGCGAATTTGAATTTGGAGAAATTTTTACCGGCGAATTGGAACTTCCGAATTCCGTTTTATATTTCTTTTGATCGTCGAAATATTAGTCCACAATTTGATCCCTTGGATCCTGATATTTTTCTCACGAGTTCGCATCGACTCATGGGTTCTGAAGCTGAAAAACAGGCCTATTTGAATCTTGTGCAAGATAATACGGAAAGGCAAGGATTTAATTTTACGAATGTTCGTAAGATTCGAAGTGCCTTGGCGAAGCATGCCTATGTGTGGGATTTATCGAATTTTTCATTCTCGTATGCGTATTCAGAGATGGTTCGTTCGAGTACGCTGTTTCAAAGTTTTGCTCAATTGAGCCAGCGAGGCAGTATTTTATACTCATATTCCGCGAATTCCGTGTTTTGGGAGCCCTTTTCAAAGTCAGGTATGAATACCCCTTGGCTTGGATTATTGAAGGATTTCAACTTGAATTTAATTCCTAGTTCGATTACTGTTCGCGCGGAAATGGATCGGAGTTTTGTGAAGACGCAATTACGAAATGGAGAGTTGACGACCACGGGGGTAGCCCCTCAATTTGAAAAATTTTGGTTTTTTAATCGACAATATGCCTTGAATTGGAATTTGACTAAATCAGTTATGTTGAATTATAATACTTTGGTTAATTCGATTATTGATGAGCCATTTGGGGATTTGGATACGCAGGCGAAGAAAGATTCGGTCATGAAAAATATTCGGTCTTTGGGTCGGGCGAAGAATTTTGACCAACAAGCAGGATTGATTTGGCGATTACCTCTTCAGAAATTACCGTTGACCGATTGGATTAATGCGGATTATACCCATCGTATGGGCTATACGTATTTTGCTAATTCATTTGATATTCGTGATTCCTTGGATTTGCCTTTTGGGAATATTATTAAGAACACGCGGGAAAGGGGATTGAATGGGAAAGTGGATTTTGTGGCTTTGTATAATCGGATTAAGGCATTGCGTTGGGCGAATTCATCGACGCCACCAGGTAAGAATGTAGCGCGAAATCCAGGAGATGATGAGGAGATTTTAATTTCCCCGAAATTGGCGTTAAAATCGTTGACCCGTTTATTATTGACCTTACGCGGTATTCAGGTGAATTATTCGATCAATGAATCGACGACCCTTCCTGGTTTTTTACCGAATCCGGGTTTGTTGGGAATGAATTCCAATTCGGGTGCGCCTGGATTTGATTTTATTTCGGGTGGTCAATCGGATCAGGTGCGGTTTACCGCTGCGCAAAACGGATGGCTTTCCAAAAGTATTGTTCAAAACATCCCATTTACGCAGATTAAGCAGGAGAAGTTCTCCTATATTACCCAATTGGAACCTAACAAAGATTTGCGGATTCAGGTGGAAGGGAATTATAACAAAGGTGATAATTATCAAGAATTTTTCAGGCCCTCGGTGACGAATGGACCATTTAAATCCCAAAGTCCATTGCGTTCGGGTAATTATTCGATGTCCTTTTTATCCTTTATGACGGCATTTAAGGATCCGGCGGTGGTGTTTGAAGAGTTTAGGTCAAATAGGGATGTGCTTTTAAAGCGATTAAATAAAACCCAAACCTCTGAGGGAGGATTGTATAATCAAAATTCACAGGATGTGTTGATTCCTTCCTTTTTTGCGGCCTATTCGGGTGTTTCAGCGAATGATGTGAAATATTCTCCATTTTATTCGATTCCATTGCCGAATTGGAAAGTGGATTATAATGGGATTAATTTGATGCCTTGGGTAGGGAAGAAATTTTCATCCTTTACGATTAATCATATGTATTCGAGTACATATTCGGTGGGTAATTTTGTTTCATCGTTGGAATATGGTCAATTGGAAAATGATTATTTGAACTTAACACTGAATAGTTTACTATACCCTTTATCGAGTCGGTTTGATGATAAAACACATTCCTTGATTCCGGTCTATGTTATGAGTACGATATCCTTTTCGGAGCGTTTTTCTCCTTTGATAGGGATAAATGCGATAACGAAAAGTCGGGTTTCCTTGCGTTTGGAATACAACCAAGATCGTAATGTGGGATTAAATTTATCGAATTCTCAGGTTGCGGAACTGTCGAATAAGGATTTAACATTCTCGATTGGATTTACCAAGGCGAATATGTTGATTCCATTTAAAATTAATGGTCGAAAAGTTCGATTACCGAATGATTTTAGATTTAATTGTAATCTGACGATTCGGGATACGCAGACCTTACAGCGGAAGTTAGATGCGGAAACGGTTATTACGCAAGGGTTTTATAATTTCCAATTTAGGCCGCAGGTTTCCTATGCGGTCAGCGATAAACTGTCTGTGACCGCTTATTTTGATAAAATGTTTAATAATCCATTGGTTTCCAATTCCTTTTACCGGTCTACGGTGGCTGGGGGATTCCAAATTCGCTATAGTTTGAGCGAATAAAATCAATTAATTGATTGAAATAGTTTGCAATAAATCATGAATTTCGTGACCTTTGCAAGCAAAAATAAGAGATATGAATTTTCCAGTAGATTTAAAATATACCCAAGAGCACGAGTGGATTAAATTGGAAGGGGATTTAGCGGTAGTAGGAATTACTGATTTTGCGCAGGGTGAATTAGGTGATATTGTTTTTGTGGAAGTGGAGACGATTGGTAAAAACATTGCGAAAGATGGTGTTTTTGGTACTGTTGAGGCGGTTAAAACGGTATCTGATTTATTTATTCCGGTGGGAGCGGAGGTGGTGGAATTTAATACGGCATTAAATAACAATCCAGCATTGATTAATACGGATCCTTACGGGGAGGGTTGGATTGTGAAGCTTAAACTGAATGATGTGGCTGATTTAGGCCAATTGATGGATGTAACAACCTATCAATCATTTGTAGCACATTGATTTATAAACCCTGTTAATCAGGGTTTTTTTTTACCATAGAAAAGGCATGCGTATTTTACTAAAGTCAGTTCTTGTACAGGATAGCCAATCTGATTATTATAATCAGCGGGTAGATATGTTAGCAGAAAAGGGTCGCTGGGTTCGAATAGCCCCTTCGATCGATGAAAAGGCGGATGTACTCATCGATCAACCAGGTTTATCTTGGGCGCCTTCCTTGGTGGATTTGCGGGTTCATCACACATTACCTGGAGGTGAATTCAAAGAAGATTGGAATTCATTAAGCTCGGCAGCTAAAAAGGGCGGTGTGTTAGATGTTGTGTTGTTGCCTACAGGCAATCCGGTTCCTCAGCAACCAGAGGCGATTCAATTAATTCAATCAAAATCTGAATATTTTGGGGTTCATTTTCATCCCATGGCTCCATTGTCGATTGATAATAAAGGCGAGAATTTTAGTGATTTGTTTGATTTACATCGGGCAGGTGCGACCAGGTTTTCGCATGGGTCAGGTAGCCTCCAACAAGTAGATTTATTCACAAAAAGTCTGCAATACCTACAGACTTTGCCTGTCACCTTGGTTTCTCGACCCGATACGGAAGCATTGTCGCTATATGGTCAAATTCATGAGGGATTGCAAAGTACCTTGTTGGGTTTAAAAGGAATTCCGGTTTTATCGGAAACCTTGAGTATTCAAAGAGATTTAGATTTATTAGGCTATGTGATGGAAAATTCATTTGGACATAGACATTCCGATTTTCGACTGCATTTTTCTTGTCTGTCTTCGCGGACCTCGGTCGATTTAATTCGCGAAGCCAAGAAAAACGGTTTTCCAGTTAGTGCGGATGTAGCTATTCATTCTTTGGTGTTTACCGAAGAGGCTATTTCGGAATTTGATACGATGAAAAAAGTGAATCCACCCTTTCGGTCGGAGGATGATTTGGCTGGATTATGGGAAGGTGTGGAGGACGGGACGATTGATGCCGTGGTTTCGGATCATTGTCCACATGAGCAGGAAGCGAAAGAAGTGGAATTTGACCATGCTGATTTTGGTACGATAGGTTTAGAAACCTTATTATTAATGTGGAAAAAACAGGCGGAGCTGAGAAATGTTGCACATTGGGACCGTTTGGTATCTGAAAACCCAGCCCGTTTGGCAGGTATTCAGTCCCTTGGTTTAGCGGAAGGAGGAATTGTTAAAGGGATTGTATATCAGTCGGGCGAGGCTTATGAATATCAGTTGGCAGATATTGTGAGCAAATCTAAAAATTCAGCTTTTCTTGGGGAGGTATTTACTGACCGGATACTTCATGTTTTACATGGAGAAAATATACTTTATTCGTATTAAGTTCCATGAAAGAATTAATGGCAAAATGGCCTATTTGGTTGGGGGCGAGTGTTTTAGCTGTATTTGGTATGGCTTTGTATGGGTATTTGTTGTACCAAGGCGGTATCATTCCATTGGGTGGTAAAAAGGCACCGAGTTATGTCATTGTCCTTGTTTTTCAATATATCTTAGTTAAGAAGTTTAATACGAATCATTCCATTCATTTTTTGAAATTGTTTTTGTTTCAATACATCTTTGTCCTTTGCGCGGCCATTTTGGCCGGTATTTCTTTGTATTATTTTTATCTATCGGACATAGGCTATGGAGTTTTAACGGAATATATACAAGAAAGTGTTCGTGAATTACAGATGTACAAAGGTACGATCATCGAGCACGAGGGAATTGAATATTATAAAAATTTATTAGAGGGTATTAATGGGATTAGCCCAGCGAGCATTGCCAAAGATGAAATTTCACAAAAAATAGCCTTGGCATTTTTACCTAATTTATTGATTTCACTTTATTTTAAACAAAGTTAAGATGGGAATTGCTGAAGAAAATCGTCTATCACCGACGATTATTGCTCTAAAATGGGGTATTATAGGTGGTATAATTAGTTTTATTTTAACACTTTTCATTAAATATTCTGGTTTAGAAGAGGATTTTACGGAGAGTTTAGGTTGGGTTTCCTTTTTAGCCACTTTATTAATCAATACGAGTGTTTTGTATTTGACTTTAAAAGAGGTCCGTGATCATCAAGATGATGTGTTAAGTTATGGACAAGGATTAGGTAATTCTACCTTGCTTGGAGCCATTTGGGGAGTGGCTAGTGGGGGATTTAACTACATTTATTTGAATTTTATTGATCAAGGTGTCATTCAAAAACAAATGGATTTGGCCCGTGAAAAGTTGGAAAGTCAGGGTTTAAGTGAAAGTCAAATTGAGGAAGCTGAAAAGATAACGAAATTAATGATGGGGCCTGGAATCCAATTTTTGATGATCGTCGTGGTTACTATTTTATTTATGTTTTTACTCGGCCTGGTGGTTTCGGCGATTGTGAAACGTGAAAAATCTATTTTCGACGAATAGGGATGTGGGCAATCGTTCAAAAAGAATTTAATTCCTTTTTTAGTTCATTCATTGGCCTTGGCTTAATGATATCCTTTTATTTACTCATAGGCCTTTATTCTTGGTTTTTTCAAGGAAATATTCTTGAATATGGATTTGCGGAATTAAGTGTATTTTTTGATTTAAGTCCTTGGTTCTTTTTGTTCTTTATTCCGGCTATCAGTATGCGTTTGTTTTCTGAGGAATTTGAAGCTAAAACTTTTCAATTGCTTCGTAGTCTTCCGATTCGTTTAGAATATATGTTGCTTGGCAAATGGCTAAGCATGGCCTTGGTACTTTTATGCCTATTATTGCCAACCCTTCTTTTTGTTTTTTCAGTCGGTCAATTAGGTTCTCCACGATTCAATCTTGATGTTTCGGTCGTTATAGGAGGTTATTTGGCATTGTTCCAATTAGCCATTTCGTTTATTTCTCTAAGTGCGCTTGCTTCCGCCTTAACCGCAAAACAAGCCTTGGCTTTTGTTTTGGGTGTTGTTTTTAATTTTATTTGTTGGCAAGGCCCCCAAGAAATGAGTAGTTTTTGGGGCCTAGATTGGCAATTCAATAGTCTTGCCTATTATTTTCAAACCATGTCTCGAGGCGTGTTGCCCTTGGGTGGAATTGCTTATTTTTTGGGATTTAATGGCCTTGTTTTGGCCATAATTTGGTTACGCTTGATACGCGTGAACTAGTTACTTAAAATCCAAAATGGATAGGTTTTGAGTACACTGGTTTATTTCTTCCTGTTCATTGGAAGCGATGATGATTAATTTGCCTTGGTGGTCCTTTAATTTTTCCTTAAACCAATATTTTGCTTTTTCGTCCAAATTGGAAGTTGGTTCATCCAATAGCAATATGGGTCTTTCTGAGGCCATGGCCAAACTTAATTTGACCTTTTGCTTCATACCCGAAGAAAAGTTTTTTATGATTTTGTGACGTGATATTTTTAGTTCGGAATAGTCTTCAAAAGCTTCGATATCAAAATATCCAGGTAAATAACTTGATTTTTTTAAAAATTCGATCATTTCCATCGGATTAAATTCTTCGATTATTTCCGTGTACGGTGCCACAAAGGCGATATGACGAAATGAATCTTCTGAGGAGATTTCTTGATTGTCTTTGGTATATTGTACCTTGCCTTTTGTAGGCAGGGAAAATTGTGATAAAACGTTAATCAATGTGGATTTACCGGAACCATTAGGTCCCGTTATGGCGTAGGATTGACCGGCTTGAAAGCTATAATTAAAGTTTTTAATGACTAATTCTTGACGAAATTTTTTCTCCACTTGTGACGCAAGAATCTTCATGCCCTTATGTTTAGCCTCTCATGATACCCCTTTCAGAGTTTCTTATGAAAGCGACGATTTCATCTCGTTCGTTTGATTGCGGAGTATTCGCCTCTATTTCAATCAAAGCATCTTGATTATTAAGACCTTTTAAATAAACGTAGCGGTAAATTTCTTGAATTTCGATGATCAATTCATCTGATAACCCTCTTCTTTTAAGCCCTATGGAATTGATACCCGCATAGGTGAGGGGTTCTCTTCCGGATTTAGTGAATGGAGGAACATCTTTCCGTACCAACGATCCACCAGAAATCATGACATGCCGACCAATTTTGGCAAATTGATGTACAGCTGAAGAACCACCGATAATTGCATAATCGCCAATAGTGACATGCCCTGCCAATTGAACCGAATTGGCTAAAATACAATGGTCACCGATTACACAATCATGTGCCACGTGCACATAGGCCATAATGAGGCAATTTTTCCCAATGACCGTTTTCATGCGATCTGAGGTTCCTCGATTAATCGTTGCACATTCTCGAATCGTTGTATTATCTCCAATTTCAGCAGTTGTTACCTCGCCACCGAATTTAAGGTCTTGTGGAATTGCAGAAATGACAGCACCAGGAAATATGCGGACATTTTTCCCTATACGGGCCCCGGGAAATATGGTGACATTTGACCCGATCCATGAACCTTCACCTATTTCCACATCCTCATGAATAACCGAAAAAGGATCTATTTTCACATTCGATGCGATTGTGGCAGCTGGATGGATATAAGTTAATGCGTGGGTCATATTCTAACTTAGGATTTTCGTACTAAACTAGCAGTCATTTCTGCTTCACAAACTACCTGGCCTGAGACATAAGCTTTTCCAATCATCTTGGCAATTCCTCTCCGAATCGGTGCTAATAATTCACATTTAAATATAACGGTATCTCCCGGAATTACGCTTCTTCGAAAGCGGCAATTTTCAATACCTACTAAATAAGGCCAATAATTTTCAGGATCGGGTACCGAACTTAATACCAAAATACCTCCTGTTTGAGCCATAGCCTCGATTTGCATGACACCGGGCATCACAGGATTATTGGGAAAATGTCCCATGAAATAGCTCTCATTCATGGTTACATTTTTCACTCCTACCACACTATTGTCGTCCAAATAAATGATTTTATCAATCATCTGGAAGGGATAGCGGTGAGGCAGTAATTCATAAATTCGTTCGTGAGAACAAATAGGAGGTTGCTTAGGGTCATAGAAAGGAACGTTGTTCTTCTCTGTTTCCAACATCAACTTCTTGATTTTCTTCGCCAATTCCACATTCGATGCATGACCTGGACGGGAAGCTAATATTTGTGCTTTGATGGGACGACCTACTAAGGCTAAATCGCCCATTAAATCCAATAATTTATGGCGTGCCATTTCATTTGGAAAGTGTAAATTGGTATTATTTAAAATACCTACTTCCTTAGAGACACTCACTTTGGGTTTGCCTAGGACCTCGGATAAATGTGACAATTCAGCTTCTGAATAATCCCGATCGGCGATCACAATAGCGTTATTTAAATCGCCCCCTTTAATTAAGCCAGCCTTATATAAAACCTCTAATTCATGAACGAAACAAAAAGTACGGCACATGGCAAAACCTCGTTCAAATTGTGAAACGTGGCTTAAATTTGCATGCTGACTCGATAAAAATTTAGAATTATAATCCACCATGACTGCCATGCGATAATCATTTAAAGGCAAAGCAGCTAATTCGATATCTTTTTCTGGATCTTTAAATCGAACCTCTTCGGTTACTTCAAAAAATTTGCGGTGCGCTTCCTGTTCGACAGGTTCAGCATCCTTAATGGCTTCTACAAATTTGATGGCACTTCCATCCATAATTGGTGGTTCGGGTCCATCTAATTGGATTAAAATGTTGTCGATTTCCATCCCCACCAAGGCAGCTAATACGTGCTCTACGGTGTTTATACGGGCACCATTATGTTCGATTGTGGTACCACGAGAGGTATCAACGACATAATCGACATCCGCATCTGCGATGGGTTGGTCTGGTAAATCAACTCGCTGAAATTTTATTCCATGATTCGCCGGTGCAGGTAAAAATGTCATATTTGCCGCTACACCGGTATGTAATCCTACTCCACTTAGGGTAACTGATTTTGAAATGCTATGTTGCTTATTATTCATAAGAAGGGTAAGTCAACTGAAATTACTTATTTATTTGGTTAAATTTTTCAAAAATCTCAGGTAATTGCCTGATTAGTGCATTTCTCTTTAAGAAATCCACATTGTTGGATGCTGGTGTGCCTCCTAAGGTTTGCCCTGGAACTTTCACTGTTTTGGTTACGCCGGACTGGCCGGTAACAATGGTCCTTGGGGCGATTGTAATATGTCCTGCGACTCCTACTTGCCCTGCGATTAAACAATTTTCGCCTACTTTGGTAGAACCCGAAATACCTGTTTGTGCAGCAATTGCCGTATGTTGGCCTATTTCCACATTGTGTGCAATCTGTACTAAATTATCAATTTTAACACCAGTTCGTATGATGGTAGATCCCATCGTCGCCCGATCAATCGTCGTATTAGAACCAATGGACACATGATCTTCAATCATGACATTACCCAATTGAGGAATTGACTTAAATGTTCCATCTGCTTGTGGCGCATGACCAAAACCATCGGATCCAATGACTGAATTACTATGAATCACGACGTTATTTCCAATGATACAATCTGAATAGATGACCACACCTGGATATATGGCGCAATTGGAACCAATTTTGACATTTTTCCCAATACTTACTCGGTCATAAATTTGGGTATTGTTCCCAATGTGAACCTGGGATTCAATGGTACTAAACCGACCAATAAAAACTGATTCGCCTATTTTGGCAGATTCATCGACAAAGCAAGGTTGTTGAATGCCAGCCGGCTTTATCGCCATGAATTCCTGATATTTCTGCAATAAAATGGTAAATGCGATATAGGGATCCTCTACACGGATTAAAGCAGCTTTTACAGGTTTTTTTAAGATTAATTGATTCGAGATAATGACAGAACTTGCTTCTGTATCGTATAAATAAGCTTCATATTTGGGATTTGCTAAAAAGGAAATGTTTCCTTTTTTTCCCTCCTCGATTTTATCGAAACCAGAAATTAACTGATCGCCGTCACCAATTACTGTACCTTGTATTAATTCAGCTATTTGGTTAACGGTAAATTTCATGCTTTAATTTCTCGTGATTCTATTAAAAATACATCAGCTCAATTCGCCTAGCAAATATACGCTCTTTGGGCAACAAAAATAGTATTTTTTTACAATCTTACTGAGTGCCTGAATCGTGGGAAGGTCGGATGCCAACATTAACTCGACCACCTGACCTTGTTTATCGACCATTTTGATTGTGTTATCGCCTTGTACATAGGCCGCATTACTCGTGGAACCTTCTACCACAAAATAGCTAAGTTCTTCTTGGCTAATGCCTAAGGATGATTTTATTTGCTCTTCTATTTCTGTTTTTTTGGCTTTGGGTATCGGTTGCATCCCAATTTTGCATGTAAAAAGTTTACGTCCTAGAAATTGTAGGCACAAATGTTTCAATATTTTATCTTTTTCGTTTTTCCAGCCTTTGATTGCAGCCCAAATATCATGATCATCTAATTCCGTAAAGGCAATTAATAATTCAGGATTTTGTGAAAATTCATCCCAGGTATAGGTCTTTGTTAAAAATGTTTCCAAAGGCTTTGAAACGGGTAATTTAATTCCTTTCGCCATTAAATCCCTAGCCCTTCGAAGGATTTGAATGAGCATGGTTTCTGCAGCAATGGCCGTTTTATGCAAATAAACCTGCCAATACATTAAACGACGTGCCATCAAGAAATTTTCGATGGAATAAATGCCTTTTTCCTCGAGCACTAATTGTTCATTTTTGAGGTCCAACATACTCAAAAGTCGTTCTGATCCAATAAATCCTTCACGAACACCCGTATAAAAAGAATCACGACTTAGGTAATCGAGGCGATCAACGTCCAATTGGCTCGAAATCAACTGATGAAAAAATTTACGTTCATAACGATCCCCAAACATTTCGATAGCTAGACTCAATTGACCATCAAAATGCTCGTTTAATTTTTGCATCAATAATTGAGACACCTGTTCATGATGGATTTCATTCAATATGGTGAATTCTAATACATGAGAAAAGGGCCCATGGCCTATATCATGCAGTAAAATAGCTATTTCAGCTGCTTCTTGTTCTTTTTCCGAGATTAAGTATCCTTTTGCCTTTAGGTTATTTAGGGCTTGGTCCATGAGATGCATGGCGCCCAAGGCATGATGAAAGCGAGTATGGTGAGCGCCGGGATAGACAAATTCGGCGAGGCCGAGTTGTTTGATTCGTTTAAGCCTTTGGAAATAAGGATGATCGATCAATTGAAGGATCAGCGGATTATTGATTTTTATAAATCCGTAAATCGGATCATTGATAATTTTAGTCGGAAACATAGGATACCCTTTTTCGATGCGTAAAGATACGATTTTATTAAATTTAAGGCTAAATTAGTTAGAAAGGCAATAATTAATTATTTTTGCATCACATTAGTTCGTCTAATGGGGACTTGTAGCTCAGCTGGTTAGAGCACCTGACTCATAATCAGGGGGTCCATGGTTCGAGCCCATGCTGGTCCACCAAAATTAGATTTTGAAACCTCTTAAAATTTTTAAGAGGTTTTTTTATCGTTTTTTGTTCTTATTTTTTTAAAAAGCCTTTCATTGGATAATTAAGGATCAAAATATTTAAAAATAGTTTAATTCATTTAAATAAATTTTTAACTAATTTTATCCCAATCAAATTTTCAGTTAGAATTGATAATTAGGTCTTTAACAATACGATAAAACGATGGCAACTTACGAATGTAATTCATGTGGAATGGCAGTTAATGCTTCCTGTGCAAAATGTGATCAACCTCTAGAAAATGATATGCTTACTTTACCCGATGGTAAACTAGTTCAAATTTCTATTTGTCGTTCATGTGAAGGTAAAATCAAATCACCGCAATGTTGTGGAGTCGATATGACTTGTACCATGTAATTCCTTAAAATGATTCCCAAAAGCCTTATCTATTCAAATAGGGAAGGCTTTTTTGTTTTATGTAGCTATGAACACTTCTTTTTTCTGTTCATATTCTTATGACCATGTTTGAAAATATAAGCTTATTTAAAAATTTGATTTTGAGAAGTACACCTATAGATAATTAATTTTTAGGGCTATATTTTTAATTTTGGTTTGTTTTTATCATTGAAATTGGATAATTATGGTCCCTTAATCTAAACCTTTACCCATGAAAACTAATCGTAGAAATTTTATTCAATCCCTTGGATTAGGCGCAGCAGGTCTTAGCGCGAGTCCCGTTTTAAGTACCACGCGTGTAACGCCTCCTTCAAAATCAGATGGACAAGTACTTTTTGTAGGTGATTCCATCGCTGTAGCTCCTACAGAATATGGAAAGATTCGTGGATTTATTTTGCGGGATATTTTTCAATTCTTAGGTGTTCCCTATGGTGCTGACACCTCTGGGAAAAACCGATTTATGCCTCCACAAAAACCAGCACCCTGGTCAGATATTAAACCATGTGTTTGGTGGGGAAATACAGCACCTCAAATTATGGAGAAGCGCTATGCAAATCAATATGCCTCTTTTGTTGACCATTGGAATTATGACGACGTGTCTGAAGATTGTTTGAAACTAAACGTTTGGACGCCAGCTTTAGATGCTCAAAAGCGTCCTGTCATCGTTTGGTTACACGGCGGTGGTTTTACGAATGGAAATGCCATTGAACAAGATGGATATCACGGAGAGAATTTATCTCGGATGGGAAATGTTGTTTTTGTTTCTATTAATCATCGTTTAGGACCTTTTGGCTATTCGCATTTAAAAGCAGCGGGTGGACATGCGCTATCAGGTAATGTGGGGAATTTAGATATGGTGGCGGCTTTGGAATGGGTTCAACGTAATATTTCAAATTTTGGCGGAGATCCCGGAAATGTAACGATTATTGGCCAATCGGGTGGAGGTGCTAAAGTCACTTGTTTAATGAATATGCCTTCAGCTAAAGGATTGTTTCATAAGGCTGTTGCCCTAAGTGGAACTTCATTAGGCGGTGTAAATAAGGAATATGCCGAGAAATTAGGTGTGAAGGTATTGGAGGAAGCAGGTTTAAAAATGGGTGAGTTTTCTAAATTGCAACAAATCCCTTGGCGTGAATATATTGATATCGCGAATCGAGCCGTTGAAAAAATGGCAGATGAGGCAAAAAAAATGAAAATGGCACGTGGAGGTTTTGCACCAGTGGCTGACGGGCTGAGTATGAATGAACAAGCTTTTTTTAGTGATCCATCCCATTTTTCTGCGGATATTCCGTTGATCATTAATACGAATTTTCATGAGCAAAGTCCAAGTAGGACAGATGCTTCCTTGGAAAAGATAAGCTTTGAAGGGGTTGTAGATAAAATTAAAGCTCGATTTGGTGATGATTCGGCTAAAATCGTATCTGCTTTTCAAAAGAATTTTCCTAAAGCTATGCCTATTGAGGTTTGGGCCTTAATTAATTCGAATCGTAAAGGTGCAATTGCAGCGGCAGATGCAAAATCTTCTCAAGCCAATGCGCCCGTATTTTTATCTTGGTTTGGCTGGCAGCCTCCCTTATTTGATGGCCGTATGCGTGCTTTTCATTGCGACGATATCTGTTTTTGGTTTTATAATACTGATTTAATGCTAACCCATACGGGGGGAGGAAAACGTCCAAAGGCATTAGCGACAAAAATGGCGAACTATTTCTTGAATTTTGCGCGAACTGGAAATCCGAATGGAGTGGGTTTACCTAAATGGAATGCATATACAAAAGAAAAAGGGGAGACTATGATTTTGGATGACGTATGCCAAATGACTAATAACCCGGATGTTGAAGCTCGAAAATCATTGGGATAAGCGAATTTTTTTTCTTTAAGAGGATATGACAAAAAAAGGGGACTCAATTCGAGTCCCCTTCTTTGTTATTAAAAAACCTTATAATGGGTTTTGAACGATTTGTGCATTGGCATTGATTTCACGACGAGGAATCAAGAATTCCCAACGTACATCACCTGGGGCCACATCATATAATAAGACAACTGATGCAATATGGTTAGCTCCATTCCGATTTAACGGTGCATTTAAACGCTTTAAATCAAAGAATCTAAATCCTTCACCCCATAATTCAACACGGCGGTTAAACATGATTTCATCGATTAACGCGGTTCCGGTTTTGGTTGATTGCGTAGCTGTTACATCACGTGTTTTTAACAAGGCATATAATGCAGCTTGAGCGCCTGCATCGTCATTTAAACGCGCTTTGGATTCCGCTTCGATTAAATACATTTCTGCTGCGCGCATGTACGGTACATCTCCCATGGCACTCGTGGAGGGAACACCTGGTAATCTGAATTTTTGATTCAAAAACGGTACCCGAACACCGCCTGGAGGTACAACCGAATTTGCCGGTGTAGGTGCTTTTACCCACATTTTAGAGCGAACGTCTGTGGCAGGAATTTGGTTGTATAACAAACTGTTAATCGCTTTTGGATAAGTACGAATAACTGTCGAGTTATAGTTACAAGAAATATAGGAATGGTAACCACCAAAATATTCAGTTTGGTCTTCTAGGTGATCAAAACCCCACATCCACTCAGGATTTGAAATATCTTGAAAACCATCTTGGTATTGTACATCATTCATCAAAGCAAATCCTGCTCGGGCTTCAGCAGCGAATTTAGCTGCATCGGCATAATTTTGTTGAACTAATGCCACACGTGCCATCAAACCTTTAGCAACGTTCACATTGATATGTGATTTATTCGGACGTGCAGGAGCGATACTTAATAAGGCAATCGCATCAGTTAAATCTTTTTTGATTTGTGTATATACATCCTCAACAGTTGAACGCGGTTTTCCTTCCGTAGTTGGGTCTAAAACCAAAGGAACTCCCAATTGAGTATTTGGTTTTGCGGTAGCCTCATAGCGCTTGC
>Ga0114958_10000036_pt1 | contig 106806 bp, 120 predicted proteins | sample C_130208_EF_Meta_FD_89577 | JGI IMG/M metagenome (GOLD analysis project Ga0114958, IMG submission 89577) | Freshwater microbial communities from Lake Croche, Canada to study carbon cycling - C_130208_EF_MetaG | ecosystem: Environmental > Aquatic > Freshwater > Lake | place: Lake Croche...
CTTGGGGCCGAACGATACCTTATCCTCCTCGCCGCCCTTCTTGGCGTGGCGACGGCGGCGGCCACCGAGTCCGAGCTTGCGCAGCGTCTTCTTGACAAACCCGGAGATAAGGTTAGACATTTTTGGTTTATTTAACGGCGAGAATGCTTTTTAACGCGGCGGGTGCGACGTCCCTTACCTGTCGGATTGGGGGCCTGGACAGGAGGGGACTCGACCTTTGGCCTGCGGACCTGGGTGGGAGGGAAGTCCCGCTTGTAACCATCGGTCAAAAACTTGTACTCTGCGGGCCCGTACTTAATCTTTTGCATTGGTGTCTCCACCCCGCCCCGACGGGTGCGACGTCCACGGCCCGTCGGCCTGCGAACCTTGGTAGGAGGAAACGAGACGGGAGTAGCCGGAACAAAAGTGATATCTGGCTTGTACTCGTCATCACCTCCCCGACGGGTGTGACGCCGACGACGACCGGCCTTCTTTGTGTGACGGCGACGACGGCCTCCAGGCTGGACAGAGGACTGTTCAGCAACTGCAGGAGCCGAAGCCGGAGCCGGGGCGGGGGCGGTGGATCCCGTTCCGAAGAAATCGGGAAGCTTCGGCATGCTGAACGAGGGGAACGAAGAGAAGAAGGACTTAGGCTTCTCAGGGGCAGCACCGTAGGCAGTAGAAGGATCCTGGGAAGCCATGATATATTACATTCAAACGAGAAAAGATAAGAGTCTAGAGTAAGAGTAGACTCTATGGACACCCGCGCTTGGGGGCCTTCAGGCTGGCAATTGCTCCACCTAATTGCCCATTACGAAGGCGATGAAGCGAAATACTTTTTCCCGAATCTGAAAGATATCTTACCCTGCAAGTTCTGCCGAGAGAGCACCGCAAAGTTCTTAGCTGAAATGCCCCCGAAATCCCCCGCTGATCGGTGGCTCTACGATTTCCATAACCGGGTGAACAAGAAGTTGCGGGACCAGTGCAAAGAAGATCCCCGTGTCATCTGCCCCCCTCCTGACCCGTCGTTTGAAAAGGTATCCGCTCACTACGAAGAACTCCTACAGAAAGAACCCGACGCACCGCCAGGTATGGATTTCCTGTTTTGCATTGCGTATAATTACACGTCAGAGAAGGAGGGTATTTACCGCCACTTCTTTGCTATGCTTGCGAAACACTATCCTTACGACTCACTCCGGACGATTGTTCAGGGTCACACCTTCCACTACGGAAACAAACGGGCAGTGATGAAGAGTGTGTATACCCTCATGAAAAAATTGACAGAGGCGACTGGGTCAGAGAAACTACTGCCGACGTTTGCGGGGGCATACCAGCGCTACGGATACTATGCGAGCTCGTGTAATCGTGGAAAGACCTGTCGTAATGGCAGGAAGAAACGGGATCACCGCAAGACGTATAAGGTCACGCATGCCCGCCTCATTCATTGACCACGGTGACGAGGCACAATACCATCAAAGCTCCAAGCTTCATAGTGGCTCTTGTAACCCTTGTTCACAACAAGCTCCCCGATCTCTTCAATGTGACCATCTTCAAACATCATTTCTACATCGTCCGCCGCCTCCCACCCCTGCTCCCGAATAAGGTGGCTCATCAGATGCCAAATCCCTCCCAGCGATGCGTCCTCAATGACCTTGCGAGTATGATTCACCAAGATGTACCTCCAGCCCATTCTGTTTTGTTGGTGTATACTAACAAAAAAGACTGGGTTGTTTTACATGAACACTTACCACCTGATGGTAATATGCTGTAGACCTGGTCCCGTAGGATAACGGACGAACTCAGTCTTCACTTCAAAGTCAGGGAACAGAGCACGAAGCTTGTTCTCAACAATACCAGTGCGAACAGCTTGGTCATGGATGTCGCTTTTGTACACATGATACTCCTCTCCAGTATTCTTGATCTTCTCAATCGTCTCATGGTAAATCAGACGAACCTTCAGATCCACCCGCCGCTGCTCAATAGCGGCTTCACGCTCCTGACGAGCGGCGTCAAAGTCGGCACGAGTGAAAGGCTTGAGATCCCCCGTCATCCTGGTTTTCATTATCTCGAACGCCATTTTCCGTGCTTCTTGGGGCGATCCACTTCCCCTTACTCGCATACGCATCGGCAGCACTTTCGCTTCATTGCACACGTCACAGCACTTTGAGGTTTCGTCGTCTACTTCGCACAGCGGGAACGGATTATTGCTTTCGTCCTCGGTGATTGGGGCCAAACAGAAGCAACACTTCATTCTGGTTATGCTAACAAAAAGGATAGGTCTAATACCGATCCGTTTTATAGGATTAATCATGCGTATGAAAATCACACGCAATCACCATTTTGTTTCCATCTTTCACCCATTGCCACACCATTTCAACATTGTTTCCTAACTTTTTACCTAATCTCTTAGAAGCCATCATCATCTTTTTGGCTGTGTACTCATTATTCACATACATTGTAAACAATAACATTTACACTATGGAGATAAAATAATATCCGTCGATCTAATTCTTACACGTCTTTCGAAACCACGCACGAGCTTTGGAGGTCTTCTTGGCTTTCTTGACCAAATCGGCGTCGGTCGTATAATGTGTCTTGCCGCACGTTAGCATACTGGCGGCACGAGCATACCCCCACTGCTGCTGCGTCGCACCCGGACGATGACCTGTGCGCCACGCCGCCATTCCTCGGTTGTACGACGCCCGCACGATCGGAAGAGGGACACCGGTAGCCTTAGAATACGCCTGGAGACCATGGGCATTAGGAAACTTCTTCTTCCATTCACGAACATACTTGGAGGTGCGAGTCTTGACTCCCTGGTCGGTCTTGAAGGGGCGGTATGCCCGAGGATCTTTCCACGACATTGCACGACGACGAGTGGCTGTGCTTTTACGTTGCTTGTTCTGTTTCTGGGTGAGGCCGCTGAAGTAACGCTTAGGCCAGTACATATCTTATTCTTGAACTATATCATTTTCTTCGTGGTCTAAATATACGCTAGTAAAACATCATCTTCCACATGGCCATCCAGTGTCTTAAATTTATAGTCCTTGTTGATTGATAGAATCTTCGCTTTTATCTGCGATAGAAAATCTATATCCCCATAGCTCTGTTCACCCCATGGAAACGGCGTTGTAATAATTCTCAGGTCATCAACCAAGATGATATTGTCCTTGCGTTCAAGGGACCCGATGGCCTCAAGTTCATCAAAGAGTGGGCAGATCTTATTGTAGTTCTGGATAAGATGATGATCAACATGTGCATCCAAGAAAAATATGGTCTTGTTCTTGAAAGCAGCATCGCTCAAATAGGTTTTTAGATTCGTACTGTCGTCATTTATAATTGAACAACGTCCAGTTTGAACATCATTCTTAAACATGTCATTTCCCATTATTACAAACCCCTTGCGAATCTCAATAGAAAATACCTTTTCAAACCCAGCGGCAAGTGCCTTCTTAATTGAAATATCCTCGTTTGGATCATAAAGCCCAGTCTCAAGATACGTAGAACACCCGTGTTCCTCCCGTAGCTTTTCTATATTGAAATTGATAGGCATTTATATACAGATTAACTGATATATGTAAACGGATGTTTGAGTGTATGTTAGACATTCTCAGACAACGAAATATAAATAAAACAAGGCTTCTAAATATTATCAATCCGTTCTCTCTCTACAACCTGTGCGATCATTATGTTGGAGACGAAATACACAGATTTAATATTCCAATCGCAGAGTCAAAAAACAACCTTTTAACCACAAAAAATATATTAACAATAAAAGACTTTGATATTGTCCATGTGGAAGTAAATTGGGTTAACTATTTTGTAACCGAAATCCTGGATAAAATGAATGTAAAAATTATTTTGACAACAGGTCAGTGGCATCTGCCTCAACTTCTTCCAAGTCCGTTGACAGAAAAAATTCTGGGACACCCCAATATTCTTTTATGGGTATCGCAAAACCCGATATATCCCAATAGTGAAAAATATATGGCTTTCCCATACGGCATTGATTATGAAAGTTTAGAGGCGTACAGCGAAGCGCTTCTTTCATTGAGCAGAAATAATAAGACCACAGAGATTTCGCACCTACCGTTGAATCACAATACGAATGCGTGTAGACAGAAATTACCAGTTATGCCCAGACTACCTCCAAAAGAATTTTATGAAAGAATTGCGGATTCAAAATTTATTGTGTCTCCAATCGGGGACAGACATGATACATATCGCCATTATGAAGCAATAGGACTAGGTGCAATACCCATGTCAAACATTGATCGTCTTTACAGATCTATTTTTGGAGATAGCATGTATTATTGCGATATCCATGAGATGATCGAGGGAAAGGCACCCTGTAATTACATTGAACCGAACCGGAATCTTGTATGTTTTCAGTATCATAAAGACCTAGTAATGAAAAGAATTAAGATGTTGTCAGCTTCTCCAGGGCATGCCTACACGCATTCTGTTCCGCCTGTTTCTTGGTCGTAGAGTTTCCCATCCCCAGAATCTCGCCTTCAGGTTTGCACACGGCCATCGTGAACCCTGCCGCCCCGTCCTGGATCATCTTGTATATGGGGGTAAATCCCATCTTCTGCTGACAGAACTTCTGCATCCGGTCCTTGTAATTATCGTCCTCCCGCAACATCAGCGGGATATCCAGGTGCGTCTCAATCATATTGATGACGAAATCATTAACCATCTGGAAATTCATCCCCGAATCAATCCAGAGAGCCGCAATGAATGCTTCCAAAACATCACCGAGTTTCTCGATATTCTGACGACCGTGTTCCGGCTTCATTTCTTCGACATGCTTGGAGATGATAAAGAACTTGTCGAGTCTGAGCTTGTCCCGTGCCAGCGTTCCGAGCGTCTTGTTCCGCACAATGAGTTTGCGGGTATTGGTGAGAAACCCTGGGGCTTCACTGGGGAACCGTTCGCACAGGTAGTTGGCCACCACTGCACCGAGAATGGAATCGCCTCGGAACTCGAGCTGTTCATATGATTCGTCCTGGAGATCCATGACCCCGGCGGGGCAGGGACCTAGAACAGAAGGTTCCCCAGTGAGGGTAGTATACTCCGACCGCCGAACGTAGGTCGTATGGATCATGGCTTTCTGAAAAATTGCGAGATTCTTCACGGTGTATCCTGGAATGCAGAGGATGCGATTTACATCGTCTGCAGTCAAGGGACAGTTCTTGGGATTGTATGGAAAGTATTCAACCGTGCTCATGTGTTTATATATACATATGGCACATGTGAAAATGCGTTAGACACAAATCTTCTCTTTTCTACAAATCAATAACACTGGCGAACCTTCTCGTGTCTCTCCAGGCAGTTCGCCGCCGCCTCGCCCTTTGGAACACGAACCTTCCCAGTATTCGTCCGCACTATGCCGTGAAGTGCAACAATCTACAGCCAATTCTGGAGGAGCTACACAGGGGCGGGGCAGGGTTTGATTGTGCGTCCAGCGACGAAGTCCGGCGGGTCGTGTCGTTCGGAACAAAGGGTTCGGATATCATCTATGCGAACCCCTGCAAGTCAAGAAACGAACTATTCAAAGTAAAAAATGACAAGATTCCGTACATGACTTTTGACAACCCCGCAGAAATAGACAAGCTGCCCAGAGACACGAAACCTATTCTACGAATTTTCGTGGATGATAAAGGCGGTGTGCGTATTCCCCTGAATTCCAAGTTTGGGTTTCCTTACTCCCGTGCTCACGATCTTCTCTGGCGTGAACCCCCGTATCGTATCTACGGCCTAGCATTCCATGTGGGTAGCGATTGTTCCTCCCGTGTTCCCTATGAATCAGCCTTCGATACTGTTGAGAATTTTCTGAGTATGCTTTCGAGTCGCTCCGATGTGTTTACGCCAGAACTCTTGGATATTGGCGGTGGATTCTCGGGAAGTTCTAAGAACGATGATTTCTTCCGTGAACTTGCTCCCTATATTCTCAAGCGGGTCGGGGATCTTCCATTCAAAAAAGTGATTGCCGAACCCGGGCGGTTCTTTGCGGAAGAAAGTTGTACGCTGCGAGTCCCGGTAATCGGCAAGAAACAGCTTCCCAATGGAAAACAATGCATAACGCTGGACGATTCCGTGTATGGTATGTTCTCCGGGGTCTTGTTCGATGGCTTCAAACCAGACTTTAAGTGTATCACCCGTGAACCGTGGGCGCACAGCTCGCAATTCACGATTTTCGGAAGGACGTGCGATTCGGCAGACAAGATCGCAGAAGATGTGTGGTTACCGGACAATATCGGTGAATCAGACATCCTTGAAGTCAAGAATATTGGGGCGTATTCGTGGGTCTCAGCCTCCGAATTCAACGGATTCCCCCTGCCACCGGTATCTATACAAGAGCCTTCTTCGTGAGACGACGGGGAAGGTGCTTGGCAGTGTGGCGACCACCACGCTTCTTCGCAAAATAGTGGGCCAATGTGAGTGCCGAGCCAGCAACGATGGCGTCGTCAATCATACCCGCACCTCCACGCTTGGCCGTACGACGGCGGCGACGTCCGCCCATCGCCGCCTTGCGTCCCCACTTATCCGCAGCATAGGACGTCCCCACTGCAAAAATCGCATCGTCAACCATTCCGACACCACCACGCTTGGATGTCCGGTGCCGGTGCCGGCGTCGTCCACCCGTGCACCCGCACCCACCTCCGGGGCGGACTCCACTTGCCATATCTGTTTGGAATGTCTCAGTCGTCATTATTATATCTACCCATTTTTTTGGAGGAAGATAGGGTGACGACTTACTTCTTCTGGACTGAGATCTACCGTCTCCTTATACTTTGGCTGGACCCATCGAGAAAACGCACTGAATGCCAAATACGATAGGAGTGTTTCAGGGTGGGTATTGTCGGCAATACGATACCCATTAGCATCCCATCGTTTCCAGGCACGAAATACTATAGGACGAAATATCTCTTCTATGATTTCGGGGTATGCGTCCGTCTGTTCTCGGACGATGATGCTACAGAAAGGACAGCGGGCGGCATAGAGCTGGCACTGGGGGAGATGATGGGCATGCGCACGCAAAAAATCATCCATTCGTGTTCGTGAATCGGTGGACGTCCGCACAGAACTGGGCAAAATGGAGGGTTCTGTATTGTTTGTAATCTGCTCTCAGTAAGTTCATTTCACGAAGAGCAGCTTCCAATTCTAGAAAGAGAGCACGCAGTTCGTCTTCATGATCATCAGTGCGCACCCATTCGCCCACTTTGTTCATTCTCGTCATCTCCGTCATTGTTCTCTACATTCATGACACGCTTAAACGCAAACTCCTTGGCGACCATAGCCGTCTTCTTGCGTTCGACAATCCAATCAAACAGCTCCTCTGGCCAAGGCTTGTTTCCAGTTGCACCGCCATTGACATAACTCGCAATCAGATCCTTGAGCTCCTTCTGTGATAGAGACCACGGTTTACTCCACGTCTCAGGCCGCTGGATCTTGATGTAGGATCCGTCGTCCTGAATCTCCAGCTTGTTCAGGTTCTGAAAGTTGGTGCGCCGGAGGATATCGCTCATTTCATTCTCTACAAACTTCTTGTCCTCACGGAGCTTGTAGACAGTGGTATTGATCTCCTTAATCTGGTCGTCCAGGGAACGATACTTCCGCACAGCCCGAACAAGGTCACGCTGATCAATAGCAGTATTCATTATGGTATGCCATATTTCCAGCTGTAGAGTTTATTATCCGTTTTTAACAATGGATCCCCGTGAAGTGGACAAATTGCGGATCGCATACAACAAAGAACACCCGTATGAACCGCCTGTAAAGAAGGGAAACAATATGTGGCAGGAAATCACTCGGCGTATGAAAGATGCCTGTGATACAGGTGCCCAGGCGTGTATTGTCCACGCCCTCGTAAAAAAGCCGGTGGCTCCAGATAGCTGGGCATCGAATGGAACGGAATGGCTGTCGTCCGATGACATTGATGTGTCGCAAGAATACTACGCCAAGCTGATCCCAGATTACTATTATACTGGATCTGTCCCGATAGATTTTGATCTACACAATGAAACTGGAACATGTCTCGTCTCGTCCCTGTGCAGTATGAAGATTTCAGAATTGCACAAGAAAGGGTATCGCCGTGTCGGTATTGTCTTCAACACAGATCCTAGCGACGGACCGGGGGAACACTGGATAGCTGCGTTCTGTGATTTCCGTGATCACCTCAAACATCCCAAGATGACGTTCTTTGATTCGTATGCTCAGAAACCCGAGAAGGAGATTCAGAGATTGATGTTCCGGTGGAAAGAGCAGTTGGATGATATGAAATTGTTCGATGAGCCGACGGAGTTATCTTACAATGCTGTTCGGCACCAATTCAAGGATGCCCAGTGCGGTATGTACTGTATCTATTTCCTCCACTGCTGCTTATTTGAAATACCGATGGACGAGCGAGTCCCAGACGATGTAGTCATGATGATGCGACCGCTGTTTTTCAAATATAAACAACATCGTAAGAAATAATAAGAATGGACACCACCCAACTATTGTGGGTTGTTATATGTATCGCATTTGCCTGCCTAGGTCTTGGGCTGGGAGTAGGAGCATATGTCTACCTCGGCAATATCCCTCCGCCTGATTCGTCACTGACTAACCCGCTTACAGTCTACGCCGATCTTACCAAGGCCGCACCCATCGGATGCCCAAACAAAGATGTCTTGTGTGACTACTATATGGCATCTAGCGGTTATTCCCTCATTCCGGGGAAGACAATCAATACATACATTGTGACTGACGCCCTCACCAAAGTCATCAAGGGCGGTGCACGGTTGGTAGAATGGGATGTCTACGCCGTCGATGGAAAGCCCGTGGTCGGTGTAGCCGATTCCAAGACACTGAAAATGACGACATACAACACTCTTTCCTTTGAAGACTGCTGTGTCACTATCGGCAATGCGGCATTCAACAGTTCGGTTACGCCAGGGTACAAGAACCCCTTCGTCCTCTCCCTTGTATTCCATACTGCCGACAATGCGATTGTCACGCAGTGTGCCGATACCCTGAAGATGACAATTCGCAAGTATATGCTGAGCTCGGAATACTCTTACCAGCGGAAGAATCTAGGAGTTGAACCGATATGCAACCTCATGGGTAAACTGATCATCGTGAGCGGCGAAAACATCAAGGGGAATGGAATGGATGAATTGGTGAATATGTCCTGGGTCTCGTCTCAGATGCGACGCATGACGTATACCCAGGCCTCGCAGACATTTGATCATGAGGAGCTGATCGAATACAACAAACGCAATATTACGCTTGTGGTTCCCGATATGAACACCACTGCTATTTCCAACAAGAATCCTGAAATATGTTTTTCGTATGGCTGCCAGTGGGTCGCTATGTGTTACGGCAGTCTGGACAATGCGATGGAAGTGTATACTGGAGCCTTTTCCGAGAGCTCGTTTGGAATCAAGCCTGATCTCCTGCGTTACCACCCGACAACCTACAAGGCTCCGACTGCGCAGAGTGCGGCAGTATCACTCCAGCCCAAGAAGATTGTTTCGCCCATGTATGACTTCACAATAAAGTCTAACCAGTGAAACAAACATGTCACAGGAAGGAGGACGCTCAGCCTGGCTCAAGCACGTTATGTCTGTAAAGAGGGCTCACCCTAGCTGGTCGCTGGGTGATGCGATGAAGGCTGCAAAGAAGACGTACAAGAAGAAGGGCGGTGCGGTCCCTGAGATGGCCGCTGTGGCCGGTGCGCTCGGCCTGCCGGCGATGGGCGGTCGTCGTCGTCGGTCTCGCAAGGTCGGAGGCGCCGATGGTCCTCCGATGCCCAATGTATCCGCTGCGCTCGGCCTGCCCCCTGCGGGTGGTCGTCGTCGTCGGTCTCGCAAGGCCAAGGTCGGTGGCACTGCGTATGGATTCACTGGAGGCCCGTACACTGGCTCCGAGCTCTCCGATGGTCATGGCGCTTTCCCCAAGATGCCCGATGCGACTTACCAGGGTCCGTCGACGCTGAAGGGTGGTCGCCGCCGCCGGGGAGGTGCGTTTGCTCCGGCGACGGGCGGAAATCCCGCCCAGCTACCCGGTGCCCAGTCTGCTGATGCCCCGGCGACAGCTGTATCCCCGGCCGGTGCGCTTCCGTCGGCCGGTTCCTCCCCTGCTCCGTTCAGCAAGGGTGGCCGCCGCCGCTACACCAAGAAGGGCCGTGGCTACTACTAGATCGTCGAATAGATATCGTTGATATCTGTGTCGATTGGATACCGAGGAGACGGAATATGCGTTCCGTTATGACAGCTTAGAAACCCCCATTCATGGGAAAAAGAAGGAACATAGATCTTATCAAATTCTGGAAGTATACCGAACGATCGTTGGAAGATCCTCTTACATTTTGCGATGAATGCCCAACTCGGGTGATCATCACACAAAGACACAGGGCCTACATGCATACTCACCGTTGAATTTGGTTCTAGAATTCTGGGAAGATCGGTGAGAATATTGGTATATAGAGCCTCCATAAACTCTCCATCGGGATCGGGAAGATCAATGATCACACCATCATACTTGGTTTCAGTCATCTGAATATACTTGAGAGCATCGGCACATACGTATTGTGTCTTAGGATCCATGAGCGAACCACAGTTCTCAGGGAGATTTGTCCTTGCAAACTTCACGAAATCGGAGTCCCAGTCGACTATTGTAATGCTTGTAGTGTTCGGGGATTTGTATAGATTTCTCGCTGCCAGTCCGTCCCCGCCTCCCAGAATCAGAATTCGTTGTGACTGCTGAAATATAGGGCTCGTGAGTAGATAGTGATACCGATGTTCGTCCAGTGTCGAATACTGAATTTCCCCGTCCATCATCAGCATTGTTCCGTGGTTTACTGTCTTTACATACTGGACATGGCTCTTTGATGTTTGGAAGTCGTGGAGAACATCCACAACTTGGTACTCCACTCTCTGACCGTACTGGAACTTTTCCATCTGCAAACAAGATCGAGCAATTCTTCCAAACGAAAAAGTTGCTCGTTTATTCTTTTACGATAGCCTATCTCTAAACCTTCATCACCACATCGAGATATCTTCCATCTTGCACTCAGTGTCACCAGCATAAGCAGTATCCACCTTCTGCTTGATCTGGTCACGGTAGTCCACATACGCCTCGTCCGTCCCTTCCGGCAGGCGAGTCTCATCCAGCAGAATATCTACGAATCCCGTGCCGCACGGGGGCTTCTGACCGAACATGATGTTCGCCGACACACCCTTCATGGGATCATACTCAGCGGACACGGCAGCATTGAATAGAATCTTAGACGTCTCCTCAAACGACGACTTGGCGAGAACGCCATTGTCATGCATATACATTCCGAATCGGTTGACAGATACGAGGCGGCCCTGGTAGGTCATGGCATCCAGGAGCACCGAGAGATGGTGGTAATTCACCGACGATTCCGTGAACACCTCCAAGAACTCATCATACAGGGCTTGGCGAGCGGCTTCTACACCCAGAACATCGAACACTTCGTGGATATGGTTGCTGAATGTGCGAGTGGGGTCTACATTATCACGGGCAAGGAGATCGTAGAGATTGGCACCCTCGACGTCCAGGACGTGCTGCTTCTTGGAGACGTAGCTGTTCACCGTATCGTCCCACACCAACTCACGATTGACTTCACGAGGAATGACACGGCCCACGCCGTCGATGCCCGTGAGAACCACGTCAAGGACACGCTCTTCGAGGAAGCGGAGAGCCATGAGGTTCTTGACAATATCGTCGGGGAAGACGATGCGCATCACGAGCTTCTCAGAGTTGGAGTCGGTGTAGACGCACTGGAGAATATGGAGTCCCGCCTGACCCATCTTGTCCTGGATCGTGACCATATCGTTAATGTTACGAGCCGCCATCTCCGTCTCATCGAACTCGAGCCGCATAATCCACTTGGACGCACAGTCTACCGGGTTGCTGGTCGAGAACTGCTGGAACCGCTGGAGAATCTCACGGTCTTCGCCCACGACCGTCTCGGTGGTCAGAGGGAAGGTATAGTAATACATGCGGACAGAGCGGGTAATGTCCCGCACCGTCGTCTTCTGGAGATCACGAGCGACCATAATCGCCCGATCAAAGCTGTCGCCGTCCGAGGCGGTGAGGTAGACGAAGTTGAGGGGCTTCTTGGGACTCTTGGAAATACCCAGGAGTTCCTGGATACGTGGGACACCCTGGGTCGCACCAGCCTTGACCGTGCCGGCAGAGTGGAAGGTGTTGAGTGTGAGCTGTGTGATGGGCTCACCGACCGACTGGGCAGCGAGGGCACCGACCATCTCCCCAGAATGCACCTGGCTCTTGATATACTTGAACCGCACTTCCCGAATGACTTCGTCGAAGATCGCCTTGGTGAACCGGTGTTCCAGGATACTCCGACGAGGAGCAAGGTAGAATCGCAGGAGACAGTGGAAGACACGGTTGGGTGCGAGCCACGGCTCCTTCATCAGCTTGGTGAGCTCGTCCACGATATAGGTGGGCGTCAAGTCCGTCTTGGTAGAGTAAGGATTGGAATACTTCTCGATGACCCGCTTGAGGTGGACAGGCGAAATCACGGAATCCTTCTTGACGTATGCGAATACCTCCTTCACCAGCATATCACGATCCTTCACAAGTTCGTCCACGAGATCGGGGGACTCGGTGATAGTTTCTGTCAAGAACGGCGTGAGCTCTTCGACCGTGAGTGCGAACATCTTGTAGATATCCTCGAGCGTCATGATCCCGAGACTGATGGGCTGGACCTCCACCTGCGTGGAATCGACACCGTCCTCGCCGTAGCGGTACTGGATAATCATGCCGCCGTTATTACGAACGGTGCCGTCGTGCTCGACCCGCATATCCTCCATGGTCTTCATCATACGGCGCTGGATGTATCCCGTATCCGAAGTCTTGACGGCGGTATCGATGAGACCCTCACGACCGCCCATGGCGTGGAAGAAGTATTCGGCGGGACGGAGACCCTGGACGAAGGAAGACTCGACGAATCCACGAGATTCAATGCCATCATCAAACTTGGTGAAGTGGGGAAGCGTGCGGTCCTGGAGCGTATATTGGACACGCTTGCTATCAATGATCTGCTGGCCGAGCAGGGCTACCATCTGGGTAATGTTCAAGCCCGAACCCTTGGCGCCCGAATCAACCATCTGAACCAGACGGTTGGCGGGAGGGAGAGACTGGATCACGGTTTCAGTGATCTTGGCGGAGATATCCTTGAGAGCATTGTTGATCTTGTTCTCCAGTTCCTCGCCGTCGGTGCGCCCGCTATCATTGAAGAACTTGCCGGCGTGGACGTCCGTGAGGATTTCCTGGACACGCTTGCGTCCCTCTGCTAGCGCCTTGGCTACGAACGCAGTGGTCTCGGGATTGGATTCCAGATCGGAAGCACCGGTGGAGAAGCCAGTGAACAGATTGAACTTGGTCACAATCGCCTGGACTTCGTTGATGAACTGCCCGCACCGCTGGTGACCGAAATCGTTGAAGAGCACATGGAGCACACCTTCGGATGTGGTGTTGAAGGCGCCCTTCTTCAGGAGTCCCTTGGTAAGGACACCGTCCTTGATCGTGACACGGCCGTTGAAATTCATGAGGGGGAAGGCTCCCGAGATGATATTCATGCCCGAGTGCGACTCGTTCGTGCGGACGAAGGAGGAGAGAGGGCGGCGGAGTTTGGCCATGATATTCATCGCAATGTGTTCGGGGATCTGGATAGCAGGGTTGGAGATGCGGAAGGAACCGGTGAGCGTATCCTGAACCATCTGAATAATCGGGGAATTATCACGGGGGCTCACGATAAGACGGAGAACGCTTGCGAGCTGCTGGAGTTCCGTCTCGGCTGCCACGGACTGGGGTAGGTGGAGATTCATCTCGTCACCGTCAAAGTCGGCGTTGTACGGCTTGGTGGCAGAAACGTTCAGGCGGAAGGTCGAACCGGGCAGCACCTTGACACGGTGGCACTCCATCGAACCCTTGTGGAGCGAGGGCTGACGATTGAAGAGGACATAGTCGCCATCGATCATGTGGCGGTGGACTACATCGCCCTCGTGAAGATCGATCATGTCGGGATTGACATACTTGAGCGACATCATACGCTTCTCTTCCTTCAGGAACACGGACTTGGCACCGGGATACTTCACGCCGTTCTTGACTGCCGCCATCAGGCGATCACGGTTGTATGGCGTTACAATCTCAGGCTTGGTAAGGTTCGCAGCAATCTCTTCGGGGACACCGAGTTCATCCACATCAATGTTGGCATCGGGAGTAATCACGGATCGGGCGGAGAAATCGACACGCTTGCCCATGAGGTTACCACGCACACGACCCGTCTTGGCACCCAGACGAGATTTGAGAGTCTTGAGCGGGCGACCTGAGCGCTGGGTGGCGGGACCGATACCCTTGATATCGTTGTCCACATAGGTCGCCACATCATACTCCAGCAGCTCAGTATGCTTCTGAACATACTCACGAGACTGACCGGCTCCAATGAGTTCACGGAGCTTCTGATTGCTGCGCACAATGTTGATGAGGACGTGGGACAGATCGTCGTCCATGCGCTGATTGTCCTCCATCACGACTGGGGGCCGCACGGTGAGGGGAGGAACAGCCAAGACTGTGCACACCATCCACGCAGGATGGGAGAACTTGGGGTCAAAGCCGAGGATTTTGACGGTATTGTCGGTCATGCGCTGGAAGCAGCGGAGAACCATCTCGGACTGGAGAGGAACAATCTCGTCGGTCGCACCCGCAAGCTTGCCCTGGAGAGTGCACACCGTTCCCTGGATTTTCTCAACCTTCTTGATCATCTGGGTTCCGCAGGTGGCACAACCAGGGGCCGCAGCCTTGGCCTTCTTTCCCATGAAATCAACAGACCGTGCACGGATATCGGATAAGCGTTCCATGCCCTTGAGTTCGGAGTTCAAGTAAACGTCCTCAGAGAATCCATCCTGGCTGGCAATGTAGAGCGTGGAACAGTTCACGCAAACACAGTTGAGGGCCTTGATCGTGAAATCTAGGAACTGGTAGAGGTAGACGGGTCGGGCAAGAGTAATGTGTCCGAAATGTCCCTGGCACTGGAGGTTCGTGTGTTTGCAGGTAGGGCAGACCTTGCCGCTCTCGATAACACCGAGCCGGGCATCAAAGACACCGCCGGGAACAGGGTTATTTGCTTGATGGGTCTTGTCGGTAATGACTTCGACGACGGATCGCCGGAGGATCTCTTCCGGAGAAGTGATCCCAAACTGAACGCCTACAATGGACATTGTATTCTTATTAGACTATCCCGTAATATCTTTTTACGATCCGTTCTGTATGAATGTTTCTGGGTTATGAATAACGATGGCAGCAGTTGGAATGAAAATTACACAAAACCCCGATAGTACTGGGTTTGAAACACCAACACCAGCACCACCAGGTAAACCACGACAAGGATCACCGGGATCTGCTGATGGTGCCACCGGTGCATCAACTGCGTCTGGGGACGCTTCGGGGGTTGAAACACCAACCGCAGAATCTAGAGCAGCAGCGGAAGCGGCAGGCTCCCCTATAGCCGCAAATTTACTCGGTCTATTAGCTGCCGTCGCCCCTGCTGACCCTGCTGCTGCTGCTTTGAAAAAGTTTAAAACTGCGGTGCTGGATAGTTTCCTACATCCGGCCGAAGCAGGTTCCACGAAACGCAAATACAAATACGTTTATTTTGTTATGGATCGCCCCGATGATGCCGATACTGACGTTGTATCTTCGTCTACAGGAGCTATGGTCCTAGATGATGGTCAGTCGGGAGGTATGCCCAGACGTGGAAGGGATGAAAGAGCGGAATCTGCACGGCAGGCGGCGCAGCGCAGTCTTGCAGACAGACCAGTTAGCAGATCAGAGCAATACTTATATGACAAAAACAAAGAAAACTACAAAAGCTACATCGATAATGATACCGATGTAAACGGTGTAAAAACTAAAGACGTTCTAGATAACAGTTACAGGGGAGCTATACCTATCAATGTCGCAGAGAAGATACTACTGTGGCTAGGAAAGAAAGGCAAACAGTCTGGTGAAAAATTCCCTGCACTACTTGGTCTGGACAGAAACGATTGGGAGAATCCAGATGCAACTAGGCAATGTGTCAAAGCAGGTGTTAATCCCCGCTCTCCCTGTTGGTTGTGTGGAAATTCGGTAGGTATGGGACAAGCAGGCGTAACAATCCCCAACACTGGTGAACGTGTGAGTGTGTGCAACCACCGTGATAATCAATATGAGTGCGAACACGTCCTTCCTGGCGTGTTTATGCTGTTTCTGAAACGCATGGAAAACGTTAGCCTACCCATTGCACGGGATTCTTATAACCGTTTATATGATTCAAGCTGCCATATCGACAACACCGTAAAGGACAATGGACTGTATCTCAAAGCAGTTTGGAGTAACCCCGGTGTAGGAAGAACAGAAGAGACAAAGTTAGTTTTCAGTCCAAACAATGAAAATATCATGTTGGATATTCTAACGTTTATTCTTTCTACTAGGTTGAGCGATACAACTGAGATTGCGCGTATTGGAACAGGCGAGGCATACCCAAGGTATCCTGGTTTACCAGACAATCCCGATGGAAACCCAGCAAGAGGGTTTACCGAGCAGCAGATAGAAGCTGAAGCTGAAAATGTAATAGTTGGAAGAGGAAGCCTCGGTACGATTGAAGCCGCTGGCAATGAAGCATGGCCGTCGGTGTTGCCTCCGGGAGGTAATCCACTTGCCCCCCCTATGTGTAGTGGAAGGAACGCAGTGCATTTTTACAGCATTTCAAAAAAGGAAGGTGTTCATGTGATTTCAAGATCAACTATTTCAAGCATTGCTTCTGTTGCACTCCCAGAGATGGCAGATGTAGTTGCCGGACTGAAGGCTAGTATCACTGCTCCCCCAGGTGTACAAGAAGCGAATGCCGATGCCGAGCGTGATAAAGAAGCACGTGCTGCCGAGCGTGCCATTGCCTTTACTCGTGCTGTCCGCTACAATAACTATACGCGTGCGTTAATTGAAATTACTCAAATCCCTCAAATCCCCGTCATCCCTGAAGCTTCCGCACTTGACTATGGTGCTTTTAATAATCTTGTAAACGACGTAGACTACCCATTCCAGCGTTCAATGCGGTATGTATTGTCAAGAGCTGTTCTTGCCCCCCCAGGACCAGCCGCTCCTCCTCCTCCTCCTGCCGCTGCCGCTGCACCTGCTCGTCCTTTGCTTGCTACTACAGGCAACATGGAACGAATAGCCGCACTGGCGTCATTAAAGGCAGCAGGTATTCCCCTGGATATTGATCCGGAAAAGGCATGGTCCTGGATATCCAATAGATATATAAGCATATGGAACCGGATAAACGAAATATGTGGAATATTGAATAATCCTGATAATAATCCAACAATCGTAAATTATACTATAAACCTTGCTACCAACCCCCTACTAACTGCACAGGAAGTCGTTTATCTGGGTGCAATTGGAAAGATCAAGCTTAAGGTATCAAGTGCTGCAGCAGAAGCGGCCGAAGCGGCTGGAGAAGAGCTTTTGGCGCAAGAGGCGGAAGAGGCCGCAGCAGCTCAGGGTGGACCAGCTAAGAGGGCACGGACTGGTGAGGGTGGTTTCCGCTTTACCATTCGTCGTCGCTCGGAGACCCGACAGACGAAGAAGAATAGACGCAGGAAGGTGATTGAAGTCAATGTCTAAGGCTAAGGCTGGCGAGCAGCCCAAGCGAGCTGGAACAGATCGGCTTCGAGCCTGATATTTTCCTGTCCCAACGTATCTTCCAAGAACTGGATGAGAGCGGCATACTCCTTCCCCTCCTGTTCCAAGAAGACTTTGGGTTCACGGATCTTCCGAGTATCCATCCAGAAGAGCATACGCTCCACCATACGGTAATACACGAGCCGATCCGCAAAATTGTCAGGCTGATTTTGCCGGGTGTACGACTCCAGGCGGGAGGTTGGTGTCGGGGACTGCATTGTTATTATTAGTATTGGAGAGAAGAGGAACCTGAAGTGTTGACGTGGACTCTACGTATACCGTTGTGTGTTCTACCTGTCCGCAGATATCGGGAACATCAAAATCGGGAATCTTGCCGAATTTATCCATACACTTTGTCCGAATATCTTTCGGGATCATGTAGTTCGTGGCAGAAACAGTGGTGATATCCTGCTTAATGTATTTCAGAAAGGTGGAGCAGTCCTTGCGTCCACCAGGCGGAACTGCCAGCTGCTCCTCTAATTTGCGGGAGACATTGCTCCACTGAACGCTCGCCTGCTTGAAATTATTGGCCATCGTGATCCAGTCAAACTTGTCTTCCAGCATGCTGATGATACTGATACTAATGGAGATACACCCTAGGATTGTGGACGGAGGAACGACAGTATTGGTGAGTTGGGCTGATCCTACAATCAAATTGGCGACACCACTCAGAGCAATGGACACATTGACGGCAATAGACATGGCCGTTGAACGCACCGAGTAGCGAGAATAGGCTTCAGTATTCATCCACTCGAACGATTTGGCCTGGTCGCACCAGTTGGCGAGCATACGGTCGATTTGCGGAGTCCATTTGAGACCAGGTGCGGTATCGGGCTCTTCCTTGGTCTCAGACATTTCTTAATTTACATAGGCCCCTTTTTTCCACCCTGGGGGAAGAATGGCTTCGTCGGATTTGGTGCGTGTAGCCAGCGATCGACCTGTCCATTCCGTCAAACGCACGATCTGGGATGTCCGAATATACTTGATGAACACAAAGACTAGAACAATCAGGAGAAGGATGCAAACAAACAGCGTCTTCATTGTTGATGAAAGGGATTTAAATGCCACGCTCTCAGTCATGTGTGGGATGAGCGGGGATAGCAAAGCCTGGTTAATGCGGGCGTCTTAAGAACGCCTGGAGAAATCCTCAGGGGTTCAAATCCCCTTCCCCGCAGTCCTCTTAACACCTGTAGTTCAGTGGTAGAATGAGGCCCTTCCAAGGCTTTGACCCGGGTTCGGTTCCCGGCGGGTGTAACTCTTTTTTTTGAAATCTGGATAGGTTCCAAAAAAACGAATCACCGCAATTTTCTGGGGAGGTATATCAATGCCGCACGTCTACGTCCTTGAGCTTGCCGAGGGCCACTACTTCATCGGCCGATGCGAAGACTCAGAAGATATCAATGAAAAAATTGACGATCATCTTCTCGGCAAGACTAGGGATCCGCATACTGACCGGTATCCCGTGAAGAGGGTGGACAAGATTATCAGGGATGTTAGCCCCGAGGGCGAGATCCAATGTTACACGCAGTACTTCCAGATGTACGGGATGCTGAATATTCACACCGATCTGAATTGTTACCGCTGCGGACGTCCCGGGCATTACAAGAAGACCTGCAGGACCAGGTGGCACCGGAACGACTTTGAGATCGAGGACGACGTTGATGTTTAATCTCGGAATAGACATAATGGAAGTTGATTCAGCAGTCAAGAAGTGGAACCCCGGAACCCCACCTCGTAAACGCAATCGTGGAGAGATGGAGGGACTGGATTCTCCCCCGTATTCGCCAGCGTATGCGGTGAAGGATCTCGATACGTCTGAGGCCATCAAACATGCTGCCGAGGCCACAGGAGCCGAAGAGGGATGGTCGGCGGCAACCACTGAACGTGAAAAGAAGGCGGCGATGGAGAAGCAGACGAAGAAGGCGGGACGTAAACACCGTGGACGTGGAAAGGGCAAGAAGAGCCGAAAGGCCGGACGCAGGACTCGGCGCCGTTGAATAAAAAACGGATAGATTTAAATGGTTTGGTAGTAATATAAATAAGAAAACATGCCAAAGTATACCTGCACCCAGACGGGCCAGACATTCTCTCGGAAGAAGGATTATCTGGCGCATCTTGAAACACTAGTTCGGGATCTCCCCCCTCCGCAAATTGAACTGCCCTCTGGCCGGCTCGCAATAAGCCTCTTCTCGGGTGCAGGCGGGGACACACTTGGAATGGAGGCTGCAGGCGTAAAAGTTGTGGCGTTCTCTGAAAACAACGCATCCTGTGTAAAGACGCACAAGATCGCATTCCCGAATAGCAAGTGGCTGGGCGATTCGTTGAAGGGCGATATCTCGAAGATCCCTGACGAAGAGTTCCAACCATATACTGGAAAGCTATTCATGGTGTTTGCGGGATTCCCCTGCCAGGGATTCTCGAATGCAGGGAGGAAAGATGTATCTGATCCACGGAACAGGATGTTTCATCAGTTCCTCCGGGTTGTGAAGATCACACAACCTGAGTGGATTATGGGGGAGAATGTGGCAGGTCTTCTAACAAAAAAGACTGACGATGGGGAAAGCAGTGTTATCAGCGTAATCCAAGAGCACTTCAAAGAGATCGGCTATCCTATAGTTTTCAATGTGTACGATATGAGCACTGTCGGAATACCACAGACTCGCAAGCGTCTTGTCTTGATTGGCAATCGCCTATCTATTCCATTCCAGCTGCCAGTGTTCGCAGAAGCACGCCGGGGACTACAGGATATTATTGAGCCGACAATGGAAGGTGCGATGGAGACTGATCTGCTCATCCCGCCAGAGTGTGTTGTTCATGTATCACAGGACGCTTCGCCAACTGGAAAGCCCCACCCGTTCCTCGTCCTCAAACATTCCGAGAATCTCATCTCTTTCAGGAAGCGTGATTCTCCAATTCACAGTGAGGTCCTAGATCTTCGTAATCCCTGTAAGACATTCATCTGTGCCTACACATTTCAGCCGAGGCATTACGTAGGACTCCAGAAACCCGATGGGAAAAAATATATCCGATGCTTGACTGTTCGGGAGGCAGCACAAATACAAGGGTTCCCTGCGGATCATCCGTTCCAGGGATCACACGACGATCAGATTAAACAGATTGGGAATGCAGTTCCTGCGGGTTTTATTCGGCGGATGGTAGAATCCATGATACAGTCTTGAAATCACTTCAAATCAATTCGTAGACAGCTAAACCCTGCGCCCTTGCCCCATCGCAATATTCCGTTAAACAAGAACCCCCCCTTACAGTGAAACACAAACTTAATATCCTTCTTTTTGGTGACACGAATCTCTTCGATTTCCGAAATTGTGAATTTGGGATACCAAGCACAGTGAAAGTCGCTGTCCACATCCCCATGGATTGTCAGCCAATAGTCCTTCTGCTCCAGTGCTTCGTTAGCAATCGGGAGCACTTCGGCTTTCATAGTTTCCAGAACATCATTGCTTAATTCAAGAGCCGCAATAACGGCTGCGCGCTCCTTAAGGAGGCTGGAACTGGCACCACGTTGCGCACGAACATTCCGCTTGAGTTCCAGACCAAATGGGGTTTTTGGATCGGCTTGGGTTTTACAGTCCTTCGCAAACCACTCTTCAAAAGACGGAGTCTCAGCGTGAATATCAAATTGCTCCTTCAGAACTCCAGACTGGATGTATGTCGAATACCATAACTTAGCATACTCCTTGGCAATCGAGTATTTTTCACAACCACCATTGTGAAACTGGACACCTGCCTTCCACGGAGTATCATCGTCTGCGACAGGCTTAAACTTCTTGGATCCCTTGTGTTCCACACCCTTCCAGACGCCTTCATCTGTTAAGCCAACGATACGAACACATATCTCGAAGTCGTAATGGGTGCCACGAGAGGTTCCATTACGAGCACGAGCGTCCACCAGTTCTAGATCCGGAAATTTGTCGGAGAATGCTTTGATAATTTTGAGACCGCATGTATTCTTGGTGTGAATGCCCGTAATGATTGCTTGAATGTCGACGACTTCATTCGAGGCGGCATTGTCTTTCGTGCGTTTATTCGGATCGCTGAAACTGGACATGGTATATTGATCGTAATCTGCCAGAGATAACTTTACAATCCGTTTTCACCAAAACGAATCCATTCTACCTCAGTATTTTTCGTCTTGAGCAACCATGACCCGCACCCTCAAACGTACCATCCCTCCATTCATGTCATTCGGATATCACACTCTGGAAGAATTTGACCATGCTACAACAATGGCAGGGGGTCTTGTTCGGCGCAAGGGCTGTGCCATCGGTGGCGCAATCTACGAAGATCTTGTTTACAACACCATCAAGTCGTCTGCTCTGCCTCTAGTTGAACTCCTGCCGAAGGGAAACGCAAGCGACAATACTAGCGTCGACTTACCTCTCCGATATATTGGCCAGTCACTTCCTGTCGAAACCAAAAAGAAGGGTGCACAGATGGGGGGCACCTCTGCATACTATAGTAGGGACACGTCGTCGTTCACAGGGCTGGCAAAGAATGTGGATGACGCAGACCTTATTCTCCTTGCCGCAAGGGCAAAGATCCCCGCACTCAACGCCTACATTGATGCCGCCAGGGAACTGGAACCAACTTCAACTATTACTGGCATGCCCATTACACTCGATAAGTCTACATACATCGAGCTCGGTCAGCGCAAGCTTCAGGCACAAGCTGCTGCTGAAGTTGTCTACCCCATATCCTTCCTCCGTGACTTCTATAACCAAAAGGGTATTTACTACATCCAGATCGAAGACTCTGGATTCTTCTCGCTCGGCGGAAACCCCTTCAACTTCCCGATCCCCGAGTTGGAAGCTAGCTTCAAGCTTGAATTTCGAATTGGCCCTGCGGGAGGAGGTGGAAGGGCTAGACGATCTGCCGGATACCGTATTCAGGGCCGTCTACACAACTTAAACAAGTCTCCCTACTCACTTGACAACGCTGAGAACTGCAGTCACCTATTCAGTCGTGACTGGACCACTACACCGATCTAAGATCTCCCTGACTTTCCGAGCCACCAAGTATCCCAGTAACGGCGGAACAGCATTCCCGATCGGCTTGTACGCCTTCCCAGTCGCCTTTTTGTTTGGTTTCGTGAGAAGGCAGTCGGGAGGAAAGGTTTGAATGAGTGCTGCTTCTCTGACTGTTAATCTCCTTTCACCTTCCCCGTGGCGGCGATACTCGATGTTTCCATGATGTTCTGCCCGCATCGTGGGCGCAAACTCGTCCAGCCCCACAGCTTTTTGGCCCTGTCCCTTCTCCAATTTCGCAGCCTTGGAATAGACTTGCTGTGCTGGGTCAGTCGTAGTATCGGGTTCCTGGAGATGGGCAAAGTATGGTCGGATAAAACATGAACGGCGGTTGTCCCGAATGACGTTCCAGTCGTCCAGGAGATCGCCTGCCTTATCGTTGCGCAGACCCATAATGATCACTCGCCACCGAGTTTGAGGAATCCCGAACTCTTCAGATTTCACCAGCTGATACTTCACTTGGTATCCTACCTCGGTGAAATCGGCCACAATCTTGGCAATGGGATTGCCGGACATCGTGAGAAGCCCGTTCACGTTCTCGGCCACAAAGACTACGGGTTTCACACGCCTGACAACTTCCACGAACGATTGGTAGAGCGTTCCCCGAGCTGCATCGAATCCTTGACGTTTGCCGGCATGACTGAAATCCTGGCACGGAAACCCGCCCGTCACGACTTGGGCGTCTGGGAACTCGTAATGTTCGGCAAGCATATCACGGATATCTCGAAGATGGTAATTGTGTGCCCATCCATTCAGTTCGGCGATTTCTTTGGCTTCGGGCAGAATATCGTTCTGGAAGACGGTCTGGAACGGCAGGCGACGGAGATTGACGAACCCGTGGCCAAACTCGTTCTCACTTTCGATACAGTCGGGATCCACGCTGTCACGGTGCACCACCACCTGTTCAGCGAATCCTATATCCATTCCCCCCATTCCTGAGAACAGGGATATGACACGGTATCTGTGTGTCATGTATCTATATGTGTTGTCCAGCGTCTCTGAAAAGGATAGGGTCCGTTTTTCAGTAGATTGAAAGAACAAGAATGGGGAGCCGCCTCAGCAATACGTCATGGTGCTGGAGTCCCCGACAACGGTGCCCAGAACACGTGCCTCTCGTCAGAAAGTCCTTTGAGCAGCAGTATGAAGAAGAGGCAGAGAAAAGGATGGCGAAGAAATGGTGGTCTGAAAATCGGTGGTTGTATGTGGAAGGCCACGATCCCGATATCCTGGGGATTGGAGATTGCGATACATCGGACAATCCGAAATGAAGATAAAAACGGATCGGTTCTGGATCTAGAAAATGGTTAGCCGGGCCACAACTACAACAACACACAGAATGACACGTTGGACATACTACCACAACCTGATTGCTGCTATCATGAAACTGGAGGGAAAGAAATTCAAAGAGGCTGCCATGCATCTTCCTGGTATACCGAGTGGTAGCGTGGGATGTAAATACAGGAACTTCGATTGGCTTGAGAGCGGGGGGACGAAAGGCTTCGAGCAAGTGTCAAAGGATGCGGTGAAGGCGTGGAATGCAGTGAAACAGGCGATAGCAGAAGGCCGACCCCCTCGCAGTCTACTTCATTAAATATAACAAAAATTGAACAAAATGAATCAGTCAAGAACCAGTATTTTTCAGTATCATCCCAGAATGAAGCTCAGAAACGGCAAGACTTTCAAAGACGACGAACGTGAACTTGAATGGGAGAGCGACATCAATCCGATAACTGGAGGGTGCGAGTGCCTGGACTGCATGAGAATCGCTGGATGTGTGTTCCACGACACACCCGAAGAAGATGAGAGGAAGAAGAAGGCGGAGACGAAGGCACGTGCAGAAGTGCTGTATGAGGCTGAAGTGTATGCTCTGGAGAAAGCAGGTAGAGAACGCCCAGAGAAAATTGGGTTCCTGGACTTCTACCTGCTCCACTACCGCTCATACTATGAGTGGAACTACGACAGTAGGTATCGGGAGATCCTGCGAAAGATCAATCAAATCCACATGAACCGCCTGATGCGGAAGAAGCCAGAGGATCGTGGGTTCATCTGTGAACTGTGCGAGAGCAAGATCTGGTAAAAACGGATCCGCCCTCCCTCAGTATTTTTCATGTCATAGAAAGATGCCCTACACTCGTCGTAACGCATGGATATGGACTAAGCCGTGCTCTTGCTGCCGGCAGTTTGAGAATGATCAGGCGAAGAAGCTGGATACTCGTGCCAAGCGGGCGGCCAGGCGGGCTGCTCTACCACGTAACCCACCACCGGAGACGATCCAGGTGACAACGGTCCCGACCTTGACAGTGACGACGTACCCCACTCTGGAAACAATCATTGCCCGCATGATGAACGGACATTATGGAACTGGATACTCAGCACCTACGCACGATCTGTACGGGTGCCAGCTGACCGAGGGCGGATACAACCCATGGAGCACCAGCCGCAATTGGGAGGAGTAAGAGTTGAAAACGAATCAGTCAAGAACCAGTCTTTTTCGTTAGCATACCAAGATGAACTACGAGGATCGCCTAGCACTCGTGAAGGCCTATCTTCCCTGGATGGTGGCGGAGGCGGTGAGGAAGCACCATGTAGAAGTTGATGACCGCAAGGGCTTCTTCGTGTCTTGGCTTCGCAAGGATGCAAGCTATGACATCGCAGATATCTATGCCTCCGAGTTCAAGAAGCGGTTTGGAGAGTATATTACCCATAAAATTGAGAACGATATTCGCTTGGTAGCGGGAATGACCTGTATCTTTCTCAGGGCGTACGTGGATATCCACGAGGACGAACTCAAGCTGGGTCGCATGTGCAGTCTAGTGAAGGCGTGTGTGGAGGAGCAACTAGAGGATTTCGAGAACTGGTGTGGCGAAACGTCTATCGCAATGTCGGACGATGAGGATGAGAAGGAGTAATCACTCACTCCGTATACACCCACCCATTCTCGCAGTGGCAGCACAGGAATCCCTGTGGACGCACGACGTACCCCTTGCCCTTGCAGTACGTACAGTTCCGCTGTTTTTCGGCATCAAAGTCGTGGTAGACGCACCTGTAGCACGGCTCGTCGTTGTCAACATAGACCCATCCACTCCCCTGGCAGTTCCGGCACTTCTTTTTCTTCTGTTCGGGCATTTGTATGGTGATCGTAGGTCGGTTAAAATGGATGAACTTTAAATTTGAAGTGACTACAATAGTAATGACCGATAGTACCTCAACTGCAGGGGGGGTTCGTAAGGAAGGGTTGGATAAATTCTATACTATCCCGTGCATATCGGAGAAATGCATTAACACGATCGGAACCAAATACGATTGGAAGACCTGGGATTTAGTTGTTGAACCAAGTGCTGGAAACGGCAGCTTCTTAACGAAAATCCCCACTTCGAAAAAGGTAGGTGTCGATATTGCCCCGGAACACCCGGATATTATAAAGAAGGACTTCTTCGATTATCAGCCACCGTCGGGTCTTACAAACATTCTTGTTGTGGGCAATCCTCCATTTGGAAGAGTGAGTTCCCTCGCTGTTAAGTTCTTCAATCATTCGGCAGAATGGTGTTCTGTAATTGCGTTTATTATACCCAAAACGTTCAGGCGTGTTAGCGTTCAAAACAGGCTTCACAGAAAGTTTCATTTGGTGCTCGATGACGAAATTCCATTAGAGCCATGCTCGTTTACTCCACCGATGCAGGTGAAGTGCTGCTTTCAGATATGGGAAAAACGGGCGGAAGATAGAGATATCGTTAAACTCAGCACCAAACATGCTGATTGGGATTTCCTACCGTATGGACCACTTGATGAGAGAGGACAACCAACTCCTCCAAAGGGTGCTGACTTTGTCGTATTAGCATATGGCGGAAAGTGCGGCAGTGTCCTAAAGACCGGTCTTGATGTATTAAGGCCAAAAAGTTGGCACTGGATCAAGTCAAACATAAGTGTGCCATTGTTGATTGAGAGACTTGGTTCATTAGACTATTCTGTCAGCAAGGACACGGCAAGGCAGAACTCTATTGGTCGTGCGGAACTTGTTCGACTGTATTCAGAGCACTACGACTAAAGGGAGTCTTCGCTTACCCTAAACTTCATAAGATCCACCCAACACTTATCTCCGTATGAAGGTCGCATCGAATACTCCTTCATATTTTTGTCATCTTTCATATCCTCAAGTGTGATCTTGCCGAGTTCTTTGTTTGTCCTATGTGCATACCCGCCATGATTCACAATCAATGGAAGCATATCCTCCTTTGGCACACTAAACACATATAACTCGCCACCAGTCTCAACATTCATCCCGGTGAGGTGATATGCTGTAAGAATATAATATTGAATGTCATGGGAAACGCGTAACTGTACATAGTTGAACTTATCATGTTTACCACCACCAAGCGACACCTTTACCTCTGCATTCTTATTGTCCTTCGAACCATCACCGTTACATTTCGAGGCAGTGTTCTTTACGAACCCGTTCTTCATACGAATATACTTTTCAAGAAGGGGTCCATATTGCTGTGCTGATACACTATTTATCACGCAGTATAGATGTGCGTTTTTTAGGGTTGTCTCCTTCATAATTTCCAGTTCGTGGTTGATAGTTGAACGAGCAAGGTGCTCCTTCAACCTGTGGATACGCCCTGCGTCGATGTGCGTGGAAGATGCCATTTTCTGTTATAATATCGTTTATGGATGCCCTTGTTCGAGTTAAAGAATATCAGATCCGTTTTCACCAAAACGAATCCGTCCCTCCCCAGACCTAAACAGGTCATACAACGATTACAATGGGTGGCCAAACTGCGTTCGCATACTACGACAACGATACTCATCTCCTCACCTACTGGTTCATGCGGGACATGGGCCCCCTGGAGTTCGCACACTATTTGAACGAGCCAATGAATGTGATCAAGGATGTGGCTCGTCCCTTAATTCAGGGTAACTGTCTGCTGGAAGAGTTCAAGAGCGAGAAGTTTCAGGAGGAGCATGATCTCGTATGGGCTGCGGTGATCATGGAAGGCTCCATCGTCTGCTACGATCACCAGTATACCGTTATCATGAAGAAGCGGAAGGATTAAGAACGGCGACGATGACGGCGAGTCTTCCGGCGTCCACCAGGAAACAGTCCAGTCCCCGCTGCCGGGTTGGGTTTGGGAGGCCGGGGGAGACTGGCAATCGGGTTCGAGATCACTACGGTGACAGGTTTGGGTTTCGTGAGATTCCACGCAGGGTTAGACACCTCGGTTTTAGAAGGGTTTCCCCCCCTCCCCCGCCTGCGGGTTTTGCGTTTCCGGTGAGAGTATGACTCCATTCTTACTGTTAGTTGATGTTTTTTAGGAGCTTAGTATAATAGAATACAATGCCCTTGTCACGATCAACGGCAGATCGCGTAACCATAACAGGAGATAAGGTCGAAGAACTCAGTAAGATATCCGATTGGTTCGCCGAGCGTGCGGACGAGCAGGGTGGAAAAACTGTCGTGTTCCACAAGAAGGATTTCCCTGGATCCAAGACCAAGTGGCAGTTCCTCGTGGATCTTGCCAAGGGTCGTAAGATGGGATATGTCGAGAACGATAAGATCGTTGTTGATTCGTCGAAGGGATACACTGCCTCGAAACTGAAGAGGGCGGCAGACTACTTCCTCATCGGAAAGAAGGGAGAGGAGCTCAACACCCTGAAAAACACCGGGTACCTCGGGAACCCCCACAAGCAGCGAACGCTCTCGCACGGCAACAAGAAACCTCGGGCTGCACCGAAGGCACACGACTGGGGCAGTGAGCTCGAGGAACGTGGATTTGGCGGTCGTCGCACCCGCAAAAATGGAAAAAAGATGCGCACAACTCGTCGTCGGTAAATAACAACAACATGTCAGACGAGGAGGTCATCACGTGCGATATATGCGGAGAGGAGACGGCGGACGCAGAGCGGATCACTGATGAGAATTGGGAATACTGCACAGGTCTGGAAAAACAGTTCTGTGGTGTATGCCGGGAAAACAGGGAGGAGCCACCGTGCGATGATTCCGATTGTGAGGCGGATTTGTGTTATAACGCCCGGACGGCAGATACGAGCGGGTGAAATAGCGAACGCACTGTAGCCTTGATTTGCGGATGATACTGTTCAATCACATGTTTGAGAACCGATGTCGTGAGAATAAATAGGGCGGCGGAGTAGACGATGCGGCGGTCAGTTTCTGTGAACTTCACCGTATGCCAGTAAGGATTGAAGCGCCAGATGAGGAAGATGCTCACGTAGACCTTGACATAGTATTCTATGCTAGTAAGATACGTTGGCTCAGTTTCTATGAGTCCTATGAGGACGATGGCATACGTAATATGGATGAGGGATACAGTCCAGAGGTAGGCCGACGTGTGTAGGTTCCAGAAGTCTACCATTAACTATTTAGGGAGAGAATCCGTAGTCTAGATGGCGGTCCTATCGTATAGTTGGTTAGTACGTGAGGTTCTGATTCTCACAACCCTGGTTCGATTCCAGGTGGGACCATTCCCAGACTCGGGATAACTCAGTTGGTAGAGTGGCGGATTGTAGTTTTTAAGCAGACTATAGCGGGCCTCCGCATGTCGCTGGTTCGATTCCGGCTCCTGAGATTTTTAAGGTTCTTTAGCTCACCTGGTAGAGCATCTGGCTGTTATACCGATATAGCCGACCGGAAGGTAGTTGGTTCGATCCCAACAAGAACCGAAGTTTTTATGTGGGTGCTTACGCACTCAGATAAAAACTAGAACTTGTTCCTTCGTCCAAAGCGGTAACCAGGGGGGTAAACGAACTTTGGAGCGGGAGGAGCTGGGGGTGGAGGCGGAGGCGGAGGCGGATTCATGGCTATTATATTAAAATCCGAAGATCTTTAGCGGATTATAACCATACGCACTCTCCACACCAACGTGCGAGAGTCCGTGGACACCTACGGCAATAGACAGAATGAGGACCAGAATAATGAGCTGGAGAGTAGGCAGGCGGCGGATAAAAGAGAAGTTCACGGCAATCAGAATACCTCCTAAGAGTAAAAGTCCTCCATTCAGCGTGTGAGTCATAATAGACGGAACCGTAAACAACTTTTCCATTATACTTGCCGGAGATTACTTAGTTGTCAACCTTAGATACGAGGTGGACGGGGGCGGAAACCGGGGAGGCAGCAGCGGGCTTGGCAGCGGGAGGCTTCGGCAGGCCCAGAACCGGGTGGGGGCTGGTGTGGACAGCAGATACGCTCACGTGAGACAGTGGGGACACAATACGAGACACGGGGACAACACGCTGGACGGCCGGGGGCGAAATGAGGTGGGTGGGCATGTTTGTTGTATACAGATATTTAGATTTAAACGTCGGATGCATGATTCATATGTGGCTCCCATATTTCAGTTGGTAGAATCCCTCTCTTATACGCTTTTTGTCCGTATGCTTTGTGAGGAGGAAGTCGGCGGATCGAGACCGCCTGGGAGCACCAACGCCTCTTTAGCACAGTTGGTTAGTGCATCCGCTTTGTAAGCGGGAGGTCACCTGTTCGACTCAGGTAGGAGGCAAATTATTATTACTCATCTACGATGAAACCGTCGTAGACGAGTGAGCCTACGTGTCTTCTTGTGCTTCTTATTCTTGAACGTCCTCCTCCGCCGTCCGCCAATCTTTACTTTGTTGAGAACTTCAGCGATCATAGCTCGTTTGCTGTCAATAGACATACGCTTTTCTTCGGGAAGGCCCTCCTCCTCTTCCATCATTGGCACACTCTCCACCTTCATGATTGCGTCAGCGAGTTCTTCAATCAGCTCGGGGTTCTCAATCATGCGACGTCGGACACGACTAAACAACTTCAGCAGTGCCTCGTCTTGGGGTGGCTGTGAAATGATCGCATATGCGGCCGCCATGAACGACCGAGGGTTCGGAGGCATCATCTTGTCGAGCATCTCACGAGTCGGCGGGTTGCGAAGAACCCGGAATAGCTGGACGATTTCGGGACGTTGCCGTGCGTATCCCCACTCAGGCCGCCGGTATATGCTCGCAACCTCAGGGTTCAGGGGGTACAAATAAATGAAATCCACTCCTTCCGTCATGGCATCTTTGACAAGGGCAGAGTTTAGACTCAGTCCTACGCCGCCGTACAGTTCATCTCGGACTCGACGGGTACTGATTTCGTTGAGGAAGATGTAGCGCCGACCATATTTGTCAATGACCTTTGCTCTCAACCATCCACAAATAGTACCGTTCGGTGCCTGGGCAACGTAATGAAGGTGATTACCTGGCTCGTCACACTGCTTCTTCCAGGGAAAAATGGTATGGAACTCGGTGTTCTCAAGCGTCGAAGCAATTTCGGCCAATTCCTTGATTTTATCGACATCTCTCTGACAGTCATACCGTGTGACTTTACACGCCATTCTATTTCACTATTTTATAGCGATAAAACAATGCGGGGACTACGACTGAAAACAATCAAGCGGTCACACAATCCCATAAAAAAGTGGGATGCGGTGTTTGTCAAACCGAACGGGCAGACAATTGTCCAGCCGTTTGGTCAGCGGGGATACTCGGATTATACGAAACACAAGAACTTGACACGGAAGAAGCGGTACATTGCTCGGCATGCCCGGATGCACGAAGACTGGTCCGATCCCACCAGGGCGGGAACCTTATCCAGATACATCCTGTGGGGCAAGCCCACTCTGAAAGCGTCGATTCGGTCGTTTAAGAAGAAGTTCCACGTATAACATCAAGTTTAAAGCTCCTATGCAAGTATTCATCCCACGACAGTGTGTAATCGGATTTTTTGTATATGTCCATCGTGTGATTAAACAGGCGAACATAGGCAAAAAAGATTATGCCAATAATCACTGCAGGCGTGAAGTCCATCGTCATTAGTTAAATACGTGATGCATTCTCCACCGAATAAAACGAGTGGCTCCCAATAGAAACTTTTCAACCTTGTAGACTGGAAGAATATTCAATGCGCCCGCAGTCAGTGATCCTTCGCTCTTGGCTTTACGAGTAAACAATCTCAACACAGAGCCCTTGGCTTTCATCACGGCCTTCACTTTCTCATCTACCCCCATTTCTGCTCTCAACCCTGTCTTGAACTCCTTGACCCGTTTCATAAACTCTTTCTTGAGAGCCATAACATCTTTTGATGCTGCCTTGTAGTCTCGCAAGCCCTCTCTGACCTCCTTATCCCTCTTCACCTTTTCCATGATCTTCATACACCTCCCCTCCATCTCAATTCGTCCGTTATTCCACCAGTCGTGTCCTCCATCATTCATCTGTCCAATCACATTGCACAGCGGACACGTTGATCGATGTTGGAGAGACTTCAAAACACAGGTAGTATGGTAAGCATGGCCACATTGTAGACGAGAGGAATCTCCGTCCACAATGATGTCGTTAGTAGTGTTCTCCCGGAATACGGGGACACAAAGTGCGTCATAACAGAGGATACACTCCTCTGTCATTTGTTACGTTTCCTTAAGGACCAATATGTAAGTTCATTTCGTTCTTGGCAGCTTTGGGAACACGACGAGTCAAGAGTTCCGTCTGGCGTCCGAACGTCGAAGCATCTTCTACATCTTCGGGAATACCCTCAATGGCACGGAGAGCTTCGGATACTTTCTGGGGCTGGTCAGAGAAATGAAGGAGGAGCTGGGTGCGGATGGTGTTGCGCTTAATAGCAGGTTTCACTGTCCTCACCTGACGGGAAATGGACCCCCCTGACATCCCTTCCAGCTTGAAATCGTCCACCTCGTTCTCACGCATAAATGTCAAGACAGCCGCACCGAGCTTTACCTTTTCTTCGCTGATTGCCTTGATACGTAGTTTCAGTTGGCGGATCTCGTCGTCCATGGCAATCCATTGCCGAAGCGTCTCGGCTACCGGCGCCGCCTCGTTGTTGTCCTCGGCCATTTCTTTCTGTTTATACTACGCTTGCGACGTGTAAATCTGCCTCCCTTCTTGCCCTTGCGTGCCTTCACTGGAGGAAACGATGTCTTCGTGGGAACTTCAGAGGCAGCCATATCAGCAGGGGGAGCAGATGGGGCGGGCGGAGATGACATATCCGCAGGGGGAGCAGATGGGGCGGGCGGAGATGACGTAGCCGCAGGCGGAGCAGTTGGATCCTCTCCTGCAGCAGGGGCAGGAGCGGGAAGCGGGGGAAGTGCGGCAGCAGCCTTGCTCTGGATCTGAGAAAGTGAAGGTAAGGCAGGAGGGTTAGGGCCGGCAAATTTGTCTAGACTCGGGAGAGAACTTGCCGTGCTCTTGACCTTTGCGATAGCACCCTGTAAACTTCCAAATGCACTGGAAATCGATGCCATGATCTTATCCGCACGGTTATAGAACTTTGTACCTACGGTTTCTACGGCTTTTACACCACGTGACAGAGCCGGTCCGATGACTGGAACCATTCCGGCAGTGGCTTCCAGAGCGGCCGCAAACTCCTTGCGGGATATTCCAATGACCATCGCCAGCCAGAGGAAAAACAGGGAAAACAGCCAGCCGAGAAGGATACCTACAGTTCCTGCGAGAGGGATAGGAATCAGACCAACAATGCTGGGTGTCATCGTCTGAATGCTTGAGGCCATCACGGGGAGAGCCGCAGCCGTCACATCAAGGGCAGCACCAATGAGATCTCCGAATAGAGGGGTGTTCTCCAGAGTGTCCAGGATAAAAATGAACGGGATGATCATTCGAATGATCAGCTGAATAGATTTAATCCCTCCTTGAATTGCTGGATTAGGAGGACTAGGAGGAGTGATTCCAGCAGCGGAATCAATTGCCTTGCGGATTGAATCATTCAAGATGCTATCAATCTTTTCACCGCCCTTCTGGGTATTTATCGGCTGGATCTTCTTGAACACCGACTCGGCCTGTGCAGGCGTAAAAAGAGGCTGACCATCCTTAGTGAATGAACGACGAATGGCATCAGCGGACTTGAACTTACCCTTGTAGAGTGCTTCATAAGCACTGATCATACTGTCCATATTCTTGGCATCGGCAGTGCCAATATGCCTTTCAACTATTTTTCCAAAAGATGTAGATGGGTGCTTGCTATTAAGCTCCCACTGGACCATTATATACTCGCAAGAGATTTAGAACTTCCAGCGACGATCACATTCCAAGCAAGTGACAAACGTCGTCATCGGCTCGTCTGCTGACCTGGTCTGCATCTGGTAGTAATCACACTTGGTCTTCTTCTTACATCCCGAACAGTAGAAGTAGATGGAGGCATTTCCCGAGGGCGAGTAAAGATGTTTCTCCTTCGCAATCTGTGCCTCAATCTGCGCCTTCCATCGCTTTGGACTCAGTTCAACCACAGTCATTTCGGCAAATGCCGCCGGAGTCAGTTCGCCAGATACAAGTTTGGGAATCCAGTCTGGGGCATTCTCGTAAAACTGGATACACCTGCCACGGTAATGATTCCAGAAGGCTACATTTGCCCACGTGACTTCAATACCCTGCTTCGCACAATCACGAATACACCGCTGTAGGAGGGAAACTTCTAGAGCAGCAGCAACATCCTGGGGAATGCCAATCTCAACGTACCTCTGCTTGACAAGATCACGGACGGGACAGGGAGTATTGACATCGTGGATCACCACCTGCTTCGGCTTGCGTTGGCGGGTAGGTGCAACTTCCTCCTCTGGCGCAGGTTCCTCGTCGTCTGGAACATCTTCATTATCCGATACATCCTCCTCCTCGGTCGCCTCTTCCTCATCAGACGACTCGCCTTCAAATGTCCAACTGGCATAGATTGTTTCGTAGTCTGCGGGCTTGAGATTGGTGTATACTGAGGCTAACTTATCGTAGTTGTCGGCGTTGGAGTTCTTAGACAGCATCACGACAATACATCCAATAAACACCTCGTCCTGGAAATTCCCCCCAAGAACATGCTGGTTAATGTTATCATCTTCGTCTTCGCACCCCGACTCGGCAAACACAGTAACCCACGTTTCCTTATCCTGGATCTTGCCCTGAAATTGAAGACCAGGCTGCTTCAGTTTCGTCCGGAGCCATTCCAGAACATCCACAGACTTTGCAGGGACAGTGAGTTCCTGGAGAGCCCCTGTAGCCTGAATCGACGTTGCTAAAACCATTCTTACTTACTTAGTGTTTGTCTCTCGAAAATTACGATCGGTTTTGAATTCGTCAAAACGGATCGGGTATTTCTTAGGAAACCGAGTAGCATATTCAAGTCAACCCAATCAAACAAACAAACAAACAAGATGAGCACATGGCACGAGAAACTCGCAAATCGCAAGCAGGATCAACTGGACGCAGAGCGGAAGAAGCTTGTAGAGGTGAACGATATCAGCTTCCCATCGCTAACGGAGAATTCATGGGGTGTAGCAGCAGGGGGTGCGGGTTGTCCCACCACTAAACCCAAGCTCGCATCGCTCCTGGTCGAGTGGGATGCCAAGGCCGAGGAGGAGAAGGTGCGCAAGGCTGAGGCTGCGGCCGCCGAGGCCAAGAAGAACACTTACAATTACAGCTACAACCACTCAAAGTATCGTTTCGGCAATACCCATTCTCGTGATGAGGATACGTATTACGAGGACGAGTATGAGGACGAGCTGCCGCCTCTTCCCACGGCCGATTCGTCGTCAGACTGGCGGACGGTTGAGCGTCCAGTCCGCAAGCCCAGGAAGACGGCTGTCGAAAAGATGATGGAGGAGCCCGAAATGCTTGAGCCGGCAATTGAGGAGACAAGTGTCTGGCAGACGGAGGGTGTTTGGGAGCGGGAGCGATAATTAGAAGACCATTCCGAATACCGATGAAAGTATCCAAACAAAGAACGCACGAATGTAGTGTGGAACAATAAAAGCAATCACGAAAGCAGTCGCACCTAACTGTTTTCCCGTTGATGTGAAGAACAGTCCACCCGATGCACCCACAAGAACAAGAACGGTGAGAACTCCGTATACTCCGCCCATCGACTGGTAAGCCGCAGCAGCTGCCGCCGAAGCATTGTTCAATGCCATCTGGTTAGACGCTTTTTGTTCGTCTGATGTCGCATCCTCAAGTCCGCCCACCTTGACCACCGGTTTGTTTGGTCCTCCCTGTTCCTCCTCCTCCTTCTTCTGACCGGCACGACGGCAGCGCATGTACAGTTTTCCGTCACGAGGAGTGGATACACCATGGGACTGTGCGTCGTAAAACGTGACTTTACGGTCGGCGACTTCTTCGAGTGGTCGGCGAGAAGGTTTCACCGCCCGTACAAGTTTGGCGTAATCGGACGGGTCAATCGATACCGTATTAGAATACACGATCCACGTGACGTTGGGTTGACATGCGGGCCACACTGTAGTGCCAGTGTAGATGTAGTAGGACGGAGTATCGGGAATAACGTCCCTGATAGTCCATGATTTGGGTAGAGTAATTACTGATCCATGATCTACATACGGAACGAACGCATTGAAAAATTTAGAGGAAGGTGTATCCCCAGGCGTGCTTCGGAGAATGACGGACATGCATATGATCTTTCCACCGGGATGACTGAACATACACACGAGTTCTCCTTCTCCAAATACGGATTCCAAGGAATGCTGGGAGGTGGAAAATAAGACCATTGCGTCGCACGTGTATCCATCCCCATTGAACTTGGCGGTAGGTTTCCCGTTCTGGAATCCGCTCAACACAAGACCGCCCGCACTCGCTTGGGCATTGCTTACGTATGCCGTTCCAACTGCCGTATCGTCAACCGACCATTCGCACAGCCGATCGCATGGAAGCGAAAAAGACTGGGATAAATTAATTGGAGACTGGTGGGGGGCACCGCACGATTTGTATTGATCGGGCCACTTTTGGGAACTATCGAAGATACTGGTCATCCCTCCTCTATTATTAGACAGGCATACTTATAAATTCCGAGATTGACTCGGGTTTGTCGCCCGTCCATTCCAGACTCTGTTCGAACTTTGTCTTCTGCCGAGTCTGGATTTGAGTGTCGACGGTGTTCCTGAAGTACATAGACGTAACACGAACATTGTGACGTGTGTTCACTCGGTATGCACGATAAATTGCCTGGAGTTCGAGGAACGGGTTCCAGTCGGGGCTTGTGTTAATCACGTGGTGGACCCATGGAAGCGAGATTCCGACTCCGCCAGCCTTGATCTGCAGGAGGAGAACACGAGGTGCGTCGATGAAGGACTGGATAACCCCAATCACGTCGTCGGGAACAAACGTGGTCTCGTCGATGATGTTCTTGATCTCGGTAGGTGTGGCCGGGTTGCCGTAGCTCTCCATGGCCGTCCGCTTGGCAGGGGTAGTCTTGCCGTTCAGGACTTCCGTGCGGATCCCGGCCTTGGCGAGTGCCTGCTGAAGCAGCTCGAGCTCGGTCTTGAAGTGCGTGACAATCATCGTAGATTCGCCCTTCTTGAAGTCGTCCTTCACCATGTCCACGATGTGGCGGAACTTGGTGACCTTGGACGGGTCCCACTTGCCCACATCGTCGGGGTCGCCGAGAACAGCAGGCATCTGGGCACGCCAGACCTTCTCAGCGTCCAGAACAATCTGTGGATGTATGGCAGCCTGACGCTCACGCAGAATCATCGTGAGCTTCATCATGCCCCGGACATGGCGGGGAAGGCGGCGGGCGTTAGCGGCGATCCAGGCATTGGTGTCCTCAATGCGGCCGGCAACGTACTCGTAGAGGCGGTGCTCTTCTGGAGACTCGAAGTCGTAGACGTGCTTATCGCTCTGGAGCTCTGGCCCTCCCATAACTACCTCGGAACGGAGCTTGCGGTAGCGATACTTCTTGAAGTCCTCGGCAGGCAGGCCAGGCTGAAGAAACTCGGTGTAGGCACGAATGTCCGACTTGGAGTTGTTGAAGGGCGTGGCAGTGAGGCCCCAGCGGGTGTGAGCAGGGATCTCACGCAGAGCCCAGAAGATAGTCCCAAGGTTGCGGATGACGTGAACCTCGTCCACCACCACCCGGTCAAAGGCCTGCTCACGGAACCACCCGACGTTTTCCTTCAAAACGGAATGGTGTGTGGCCACAACAGCGGTAGGGCGTCCCGGAGTGAGATGTGTCTTGTTCTTGATGTACTCGATACAGTCGAAGGCGAAATTGGACTGGAGACGGAGTTCGGCGAGCCAGCCGCCGACAGTGGACTTGGTGGTGAGGACGAGGGTGCGGGGTAGCAGGTTGTCTCGAATCAGCGTCGCAGTAATGCGGGTCTTGCCAAGACCCATGTCCAGGCACAGGAAACCTCCAGAGATGGTGTGATCAGATTCGCGGGTCTTCATCCAATTGAGTGCGTCAGTTTGGTAGGGATACATTCTGTTGGGCAGTCCTGGATTTCTAGGACTCAAACAGATCCGTTTTCTTCTCGTTTTGTAACAATGGTAAACTCGGAGGTAAATTTGGCGATCGCCTCACTAACCTTCAGTGTCCTGTCCTTTCTCGTGATGGTCATAGGACTCGTCCTTGTATTCTACCCCGGCATGCGTGAATCGTTAGCAGGTGCTACGAGTGGAATGGGATCTACAGGAAGCGGGATCCTAGATAATCTCAAAATTGCCGGTGTCCTAGGTGGAGCCCTATCTCCCGACATCGTCCTGCTCATTGGCTTCATTTCTGATCTCATGAATCTCAAGTTCCGGTTCTCTGTCACGAGCATCATTGGAATCATTGCCGTCATTCTGCACTGGGTGATCGGTGGTTCTATTTTTGGATTTTCCAAGGGCCTAACATCAGCTGTAGCGTCTACTGCCTCGGCCATTACATCGGCCGTAGCACCTAAAGCACCGACTGCTTCTGCTCAGCTGTTCGGAGTAGGCGATGGAAACCCGACGGCTCCTTCGGTCAGTCCTCCAGCGGCTACAGCGGCGGCGGCAGCGACTGTCGCTGCTCCGGCAAGCCCCCCGGGAGTCCTGGGAGCTATTGCCAAGCCGGAGAGACTGGCAGCAACCAGGAAGCTGACGATGCCAACTGGAAACAAACCCCCTACTCGCCGTCCAGGAAGCGTGTCCACTGGTCCCGATATGGGAGAGTCAGCGCCGGCGGCTGCTCCTGCAAGCAGGACAGTAAGTTTTGCAGCTCGCCCCCAGCGCAAAACGGCCGCAGCTGCCACCGAAGCTAACCAGAAACTCGCCGCCAATAAAATGACGGGAGGCGCTGCCCTCCCCGACTACATTACCCAGAAATTCAACCCATGTGCGATTCGTGGCCTCGGGTATTTTGATATCTCGGGGTCTCCTATGGGTATGGCCGCTCTCTCCGCTGTTTTCATGGTGTATCTCCTCGATATGACCGTGGGCAACAAGCGGTCGTCGGCACAGGCCGGAGGATTCGCTGGATTCTCAATCGCAGTATTCCTACTCAACGTCTATTCCTACCGTGAACTCAAATGTATTGACGCCACAAGTGTGACTGCCTCTCTCAAGGCCCTTGTCCTGCCTCTTGCGGTCGGATTGCTTTCGGGAACGGGTGGATACTACGTTCTCAAGAACAATTATGCCGATTTCCTGCCCCTAGACGGCACACACTTTGACGATGGAACGGGCGGAGGGACTACTCCTTCCCCTGCCAACCGAAACCAGGCGCACTGTGAAGCACCCAATGATCAGGGTGAGATGGTATGCGAAGCCTACCGTGACGGTAAGCGTGTCAATGCTGCTTAGGCTGGCTCTGGGTGAGTCGCTTTACAAGCGCAAAATAACCCATCATCTGCGTACCCGAATGACGACCAATCTCCTTGCCGTCGTAAACAGCCACCATCGTGGGAACATGAGTAATCTTGTACAGAGTAGCTAGATGCCCAGGATCGTTGGCCGTATCTACTGTTGCCCACGTAATCTGCTTGTAATCTTCCTGTAGCTCGGATACTACAGGCTTCACCGCCTTGCATGGACCACACGTTGCTGAGGTGAAGAAGTAAGCCTGCATTTTTGTTTGTATTACTCTTCTAGCTTTTCTATGGTTAAATGGGTCTTCTCCACCAATTTGTATGCGACCGCCCCATGAATCTTGGCCTTCTCTAGGTCATACGCTTTCGACTGAACGGTCTTCTTGAGCGCAGAGATCAGGGCGGCGGACAAGAATTTCTGATCCAATGAAGCCGTGTTGGCTAGAATAGCCTTCACGAGTTCAGTTTCGGTGACTGGTCCACCCATGATTTTCAGGGGAATACCCGAAAGAACGTCGTCAACGCTGGTTCCGAAGCGCACGACCTTTTCGGTAAGATCAGAGGGCCGAACGTCCTTCCCGTCATTGGCAGCTTTATTGGCCAGCTGATCGGCAAGATCGTTCCACTTACTATCCGTGTCCTCTCCGCCCGTATGAGCCTTCACATGAACGAACTGGTGTCCACCCAGACCCTCCAGTTCCTTGAGAATCTCTTCTAATAGGGTTCGGTGAACCACCGGCTTTCCCGCTGCCGTCTTCCAGTCCTTCTTCCGCCATCCCGAAACCCATTTCGTCAGGCAATTGATAGAGTATTCGGAATCGGTGCAGATGCGGACAACCACGCCCGATACGCTGCGCTGTGATTTGAGGCCTCGGATTCCCTCAAGGATAGCAGTAAGTTCTGCTGTCTGATTCGTCTGAGAATCGTCAGCGGCAAGAGGACGACCAAACGACGACTCAAGCGTATCCGGATAAACTGCTGCGTACGCCCCTCGTGAGTTCTTACGACCGTTGTTAATGGAAGAACCATCCGTGTATATACTGAGCATCGGTGTATGATTTATATAGGAATGCGAGATCCTGCGTCCGTTTTGATACGCTTCCAAGTCTCGATTACCTCCCGAGTATTCCCAATGTATTCGGGCGTGGCGACGAAGGGGGTTGTCTTCAGTTCTCGGGAAATACACCGGCTCTGAATAGCCATCTGGACATTGTTCACGTATTCCACATGAAACCAGACTCTAGAACGGTAACTCTTGGTCTCCAGCCACCGACGCAGGGACTGTTGGCAGGCAAGGGAGAGAAAATGAGCATGCCAAACTATCAGGAGTTTCACTCGCTTCGACGATTTGGATGTAACCCACACTTCGAACAATTTACCAAACTCGTCGACGGAACACACCGTAGCCGCATCAATCTCAAACGTTTCCAGCTCGGAGGCGTGGGCGGTCTTATACTCGTTCCATACCCGAATCATTTCACGATCGTCCATTGGCTCGTGAAATAACATATGGGGTGGTGGAAAGATGATAGTGCTCATTCTTATTATATTACTCCCCCTTCAGCTCTGAAACTATCTTTCGCACTGGGATCTCCTGCGAGACGATGTAGAGACTGTTCTCAGTGAGCACGATGAAGCATCCATCAATACGAAAAATGTTTTGGACCGTTGATGTATATTCGCTCTCGTTCTTCACGAGATACTTGGCATTGTCCTTGACTCCGATACAGCACTTCTTGTCACGGCTATCCGTCCAGTAATCTAGGAGAATCGGGCGGTCTTCGTCTACAGAAATCTGGGCGGCACGGAGGAGAACGGTGGCCGGGGGAAGGTTCGTTGGCGCCGGCGTGGTCATTTGTAATGTATACTGTTTTGCGTCTAAACCTTGTGAACGCAGTCCTCCAACTTGAACCTTGAGCGCATGCCGAGGCAGGGGGTGTCGGTCTTGGGAATAGCGAGGAGCTGCTTCGCCTTGTCCGAGATGAAGCTGCCCTTACCAAACAGCTTCGCCATTTCCGAGAGAAGCGTGACGACCTGGTCGACCGACTCGGATACTACCTCATTCTTCGGCTTCCTGATGTTCTCCTCGAAATCCGAGAGAACCGTATCCACTGCCTCGTGTAACAGATTCTCAGAAATCAGTCCACGGGTATGGAGTTCACTCGCAAACACCCCGAACCCACGGCGAAGCTCCTTCTGCTTGTGCCACGTGCACAGCTCGTCCTCAAACTGCTGCTTGGACATAGACGTGAGATCCGGGAAACTGATGGTCTTGGACTGGTCGAACATCTTGTTGAATGTGTCGAGCGAACAGTAGATCTGGAGATCGTCGTGGACAGCGGGCAGAGCCTCGCACAGCTGGGCGAACATGTCGGCGAGAAGCTTGGCGTAGAAGGGCATTGAGACGCCACGGTCGAAGATGAAATTCACGACACGCATGCGGAACGTCTGGTCACGCTTACTGATCGTCTCTGCGATCGTCTTGGTCTTTTCGTCGAGCGTAGACTTGACCACCTTGTTGATGATCCCGATAATCACCTCGTAATCGGGATCGTCCTTCTGGCGGATTGTGGCCTTGAGATCGTTGATAATATCACGACGCCACGAATCGTCAGCTGGACTACGCCGCTGAAGGGCGAACTTCTTGGGCTTCTTGATGTAGATCGGTGCGACCGGCGCCAGCTGCATTGCGCCGATCATGTCCAGAACAGATGGAGGGATAGGGAGATGAACGGCAGAACGGAAAGAGTAGAGGAGAGTAGAGTTCATCTTGGTAGCTACTCTATTCCAATAGGAGAGAATACGAATCCGTTTTGCTCGCAAGTCCGCAAAAACGGATTTAAAGTTGTCTTACGAAATAAGGTAGTGCCCACGATGACTTCTATTACCGAATCCACACCTTTCTCGCATACATGGGTACTCTGGTACTTTGATCCCCGTAACAAGGACTGGAGCTTATCAAACTACAAGAAGATTGCGGACATCTCGACAGCACAACAACTCTGGACCATCGTTTCGACTATTCCCCGGGAGGCCTGGGAATGCGGCTACTTCTTCTTCATGAAACGTGGGTTCCGTCCGATCTGGGAGGTTCCTGAAAATGAGCACGGTGGATCTTGGAGCAAGAAGATTCCCACGTGTGATATGTACGATATAGCAGTAGACCTTATCGTACATTCCATTGCCACCGAGGATAATATTATGCTAGCCAAGCCCGATTCCTATGTCGGATTCTCAACATCCCCAAAGGGCGACTTCAATATTGTGAAGCTGTGGACGAATGCAGTGATGCCAGGTAGCGCAAAGACCTACCTCAGCAACGGAATGAAGATGGCAATTACTGACGACGTCGTCTTCACGGCTCACAAGTCCCGTCGGTAACTGGGTAAGTAAACATTCAATAAACCAGTCAATTTTTTATCATGAGAATCCCTACAACAAACACATACATCGCCACTGCGAATACAGCAACAATAGCTATACAGTATCCACACCACTGCAGGGAGTCCTCTACTTCCTCATCCTCGAGTATGTTGAAAAAGCGCCCGCCTATCATATATATCTACTGGAGGCGGCGGGGCTCTAAACTTAGATAGAAGTTGAATCGCATCCCCACGTTTCTGAATTTTGTAGTCATTGTCGTTCACACGCTCCCACAGTGTTGACTTGCCAAACATGGTTTCAAATGGATAATCTGCCGGGCTTTGGATTCCCATTCCCTTCAGAGTATTCAGAATCCCGTAGAGTTTCCCCCCGTCGTCGGTCATCACACAAAACCACGCATCGTTCAGAAGCACAGCTGGATCATACTTCAGCGTGCGCTCTTTCCCCACGTGTCCATAGAGAGAGGTAGATGCCTGATCCTGTCCCAGCAGTCCAAAATCGGTCGTCATGCTTTCCAGTCCCACAACATTTCCAACGGCGTCGTAGTTGTAATTTGATACTTCAGGAGCTTCTTCGGCAGACTTGCGGGCCCACATACTCTGACCACCTTCATACGACCGTTCCTGATACGGCGGAGGAACATGGGGCTTGTTCGGGTCCATTATTCTCTCCAACCACTATTCTTGTAAGTCTTTTTACTTGGGAACGATAGAGGAAACACCAGACGGTTTCATCTTCGCATCTGTAGCCTGAATCGCCGATCCGATCAAGAGCGGCATGGCGAGATTCTTCATGAGTGAAGCGGCCCCTGTAGTCGCATAGGATAGAGAATACCCGATCGCAATCATGTTGGCGTCCTTGGCGTTCTTGACCATGTCCTTAGAAGCTTCTGATACCGCCGCAATCATCGCCATGCGTGTATCATACGGCAAGTCCACGTTCAGCGTCACGCCTTTCGCCAGATGTTTGGAGAGGTCCTTGTTGTCCATGAACCCCTTGATAAGTTCGGGGGTAGGAAGACCGTATATAAATTCTACCACTCCTCCCAGCATTCCACCCTGACCTTCCTTGACAGCCTGATCAATACCTGCCATAAGCTGTGAATACATCTCTTTCTGTTTGGATGATAGCGTAGCAAGTTTGGATGCGTCGTAATCATAGTGTTTGTCTAGAATCACCTTGGTTTGGGCAATTAGAACAGCCCAGTTCGGGAAATTGCCCTTCATGTTCGTGAACTCTTCTCTCCGCCGGTTCTGACCGTAGAGAACAGCTATCAGGATTAATACTGATACTCCAATCAAGATGTATCCGATATTCATTCAATCTAGTTATTATGTCGGCATATTTTATGCGGAAGTTCCTGAGCACGGCATCAAGCACAGCTTGATTTCGCCAAGGTTGGCAATGACGTACTTGATCATCATGAACCAATCGTTCTTCATGTAGAGTTCCAGGTTGTTCGAGAGATTCGTGCACTTGGTAAAGAGCACGAGATGGGGCAGGGAAAAGCTGCCAGAAATAATGGCATTCGTCTCCTCCTTCTTCACCGAGAACTCCGAATCGGAATCTCCGAGAACCGTCTCACGATTCGCAAACTGGCCCTTGCACGCCAAAACCAAGGTAGATCCCACGCTCTTGATATCCACCGTCTTTGCCATCAGGAGCGTCATATCACGGCACTTCTTCTGAAAATCAATGGACGGCATCGTGATACGGGCCGAGAATTCCGTGGACGGCATCTCGATATTCGGCTCGTCACGATCGAGGAGGGAGAGGGAGTAACGTGTGACCTCTTTCTTGTCTCCGTTCTCCAACAGGATACGGAGATGGTTGTGATCGCCCTTCTCAATGTAGAAGGTGAGGGTATCGTCATTGGTCGCCGTCTTCACAATGCGGTAGAGGTGGTCGGTGTTCAGACCGATAACCGTGGGCGTCGAGCACGAATACTTCTCAAACTTTGAGGCCTCGAGGCGCATGTGGACAAGGACGGTGCGAGTATTGTCCATCGCCGCCATCTTGATCCCGTCCTTGTCGAAGGTGAAATTCATCTCGACCAGGATACACTTCAAGGCCTCCACCAGCGTGCGAATGGCCCCAGTCTGAACTGTCTTGGCCTCTACCAAGTAGCTACTGCTCATTTTTATTAGTTCGGGGCGACTTGCTTAAATCCAATTGAACACACCTCCCAGGATGTATCCACACAAAAATTCAATAATATCGACAAATACATTGATATCCGTGATATCTAAAAACTGGTAGAATATGAAAATGGGAACCAGCAGTCTGAGCTTGTATCCCAAGACCCCGAAGGCTACGTGCCAGAAAGAGTTCCAATTGTCGGTAAACAATCTACGGGGAGAACAGAGAAATGGCGTGGATGTATCTTTGGCCCCTAGTGTTGATCGGGGCTTTCGTGATCCTAGTTTTGGTGGGGGTCTTGATGGGCGTAAATTTGGTTCTTGGGTTGTTGGTCGCATCCTTATACGGTCTATTTCCGAAAGAGGCTCTGTTTGAGTCTGTGACGTCAAGATTACGAAACAAACAGGTGGAGGAGAATATTCAGGCAACATTTCGGATGGAGTGCCCAGAAGCACCTCCTCCGACATGCCTCTTTATCTGGCAGCCACACGGTTTAATCTCCGTTTCGTCCGTAATGTTCAATGGCGGTCTCTGTAAACATCCAAACTACCGAGCCAACCATGCAGTCACCCTGCCCTTCTACCACTACTTTCCAGTGATCGGAGATATTATCCGTCATCTTGGGAGTATCCCGTCGGATTCAAACAGCATTACCAAAACTCTACAGAAAGGCGAATCTGTCTCCCTGATGCTAGGAGGTGTCCGGGAAATGCTCGTGGCCGAAGGAAAACATATGAAATTATACATCCGTAACCGCACGGGACTATTTCGAATTGCGCTGGATACGAAGACCCCACTCGTTCCAGTCTTGACTTATGGAGAAAACGAAGTATTCCCACGGTCCAACGAATGGTGGGCTACCGAGCTGAATAACCTCCTACATTCCTATACGGGTATGGCCATCGGAATACCTACCTGGAAAGCTCTACAGAACTGGTTTGAACTGTCGTATCGACCTCTCAAACCAATCGTCACACATGTAGGATCGCCCATTCCTGCTGTGGGTGATATTCTAACATTACGAAATACTTACATCAAATCCGTTGAAGACCTCTTCAAAAAAACTGCGCCAGCCGGATATACCCTGCAGATCGTTTAAGCGACCGGGGCCGGCTCATCGGCACCGCCCTTCTTGCCGTGCTTCTTGCCGTGGGCGACCTTGACAGGCTTGCCGTTCTTGATCGTCCAGCGGTGGCCCGTCTTCTTCTCCCACTTCTTGAGCGTGCCCTTGCTCTTGGCTGCCGCAGACTTGCGAGCCGAGACGATCTTGCCGTACTTGTTGTACTTCAGGTGCTTCTTCGTCAGGCCACCCTTGGTGTGGTGCGCCGTGCCGTGCATGACCTGCGCACGGGAACCAACCGCACGGTGAGCGCCTCCAGTGAGTCCATCGGTAGAGTCCATTTGTTTATTCTACAACAGAGAATTACTTCTTCAGATGGGAGGAGACGTCCTTGTCGGACAAAATCACCTCGGACGGCATCTCCAGGTAAAGCACACTACTGAAAAACGGGGAAACTCGGTGATTGAATACGATACCCCGGATCTTGTCGTTGCTGGATAGGGTAGAAAGTAAGCGGTTCGCAAGAACCCCTTTCTGTAAAGTTTTACGCACAGTCTTGACCTGAACTTTACACGAATCCCCGTTCCAAGCACACAGACCAGTGCACGCATCTTTGGAGGAACCAGTACACGAATGACGCATCTTGCTATAGAATTCCGGCGGATCCTCGGCTGCCGCAAATGTCAGCGTATCGTCCATCCATGCATGGAGAAGAGGACGAAGAGACTCTATATCTGGTGAAGAATGCGATAAGGCAGTGCGGAGATCGGGGTAGTCGTCTGTCGCAATATCTTTAGATAATTGATACAGCAGAAACTCAAAGATCTCGGCTTCGTAGGTGATAGACCTAGCCAGTTTCGTATCCGCTTCAGCAGGTTCGGCATTCACAATCTTGTCCTCGGTTTCGTCGTGGATTGTCCCGGTAATTTCTGTGGGGTACTGGTCGATCCTGTCGCCAGACTGGACGGGGATACGCAGGCCAGCAGCCGTAATCAGTTCCACGACATTGTTCTGAATATCAGTATTGTCGTGGGCATAGGCGTATCCTGGGTGTACCTCTTTGGCATGCGATAGAACATCCATCATTCCGGGTTTCTGGGGATACTGATCTTGGGGGATATCGGCGTATCCCGGAATGTGTTCCGTCAAGAACGTGGGGATCTGGGATGTTGGACGGAAAGGAAGAATGAATGTTCCAGGGAGAAATAGAGCTTGGGCACGGCGGTAAGGATCAAGGACAACCTTGAGTTCGGTGAATCGGGCTTTGAATGTCTTGTTTGCGAATGCGATCGCCTTGTCTATCGTGGGAATGCTGCGGACACATGCCTCTGCTCTCAGAGATTCCAGCGTCCCGAGAAAATCGGGTGGGAATGGTTTTTTGTATATGTTTCCGTTGTATACCGGTGTGGTAGAGGTTCGGGATACGTGAACAAGGTAATCTACGCTTCGAGGATCGTCAACGTTGACGAGGACCACAACAGCCCGTTTCACGTCCCGCACTGCTCCGATATTCATGAAACATCCAGTAGTAATCGACTCGCCGACGTAGAGGACGTAGAGCATACAATTCAGCGAGAGCGCAGAATACTCCAATTCTTCAAGAGGTGTCAGTTCCTTTTCACGGAACGCCTTATCTATAGAGGCAATCCTGGCCTTGATCTTGTCGTGGTCATCGGAATCTGCCATCTTCCATGATCGGAAGAAGGAACACCGCTGGACAATATCGGGATTCACTGACGGTTCACGGACATTTCCTGTTCCTCCAATGACTTTGGAGAGCGTTTCCGATGCCCGACCCACCCCCGCCCGGAAGAACCCAGAGTTTCCGGAATGGATACGATTGCCCGCATCGACCGTCGTCGAATAATCAAGTTTCAATTTGGCGATTTTCCCGACGTCTTGGGGAACGTAAGCCAAACGCAGTTCATCAAGTCGAGTCTTGGTATCTCCGAGAACATAAAACAGTTCGGCGACATTGGGACGGACAGACGCCACCGTTGATTTGTATTCTTGGGAACCAGTGAAACAGCACGGGATCTGCTTGCTCCCGGACCCAGCCTTGTACTTGACAAACCCTGGAAACACAGATGTGGAATCACGCTGGATCACGGGGAACTCGGTAACATCCTGCGTCTTTTCAATAGCTTTATCGTTTGACCTTACTTTGCCAGAACATACAGGACACGTATCGTCCACCAGCTGTTCCTTCTTCAAGGGAATGCGGTCTACCGTGCACCAGTATTCCGGGCAAATAATGAGTCCGTCAGGATCCTTTACTTCCGTGTATTTGGACCTTCCGTCGTTTCGTGGATCGTATTCGGCCAGGTCACCGTCACCATCAAACCTCGCAAGTTCGTCGGATCGCAGGACGGCAGGCTGGCGGTTTTTCTCGCATTTCTTGGATGCGGGGGAGTCAGTGGAATAGAGATCGGGATTGAAGTCACGGAGCTGGGTGAGGAAGTAAGTGGACAAGGATGTAGCTCCACGAGATCGGACAACTTTTGCCTTCTTCGCTTCTGGTGCCGCTTCCTCTTTCTTTTCAGAGACGGAGAGGCCCGCAAGTTCGCCTAGAAGTCCGTCCAGGAAATCGGTATCGTCGCTCTGTGAACTCTCGACTAGGGGAACCGTTGCGATCTCGGCTTCTACCGTCTCCATCCGCTTCGGACATACATCGTTCAGTTCAGAATTGTTGGGGTTCATCAGGATATCACGTAGGATGGAGATGTACCCTACTACCCGTTTCATATCGGGCGCATGAGTCACCGCCGCCTCTTTCGCCGTGAATTTAAAGGAGGGAAGGAGAGAATACCGCCGCTCACCGATATCGGGATTGTCCGACACAATCTGTTTCACGCCCTGGAGAAGAGCGGTACACTCATCCACAGACAAATCCGGGAACTGGTCGTGAACGTCGTCGGTGCTGGTAAACTCGTTCTCTTTCAGCATTCCGAGAATGCGCAGTTGGTTGTCCGTTAACCCCGTATCGCTCTGGTCGCTGCGCAAGAATTTGAACACCAGCTTGCTCTGATCTGTTGATTCATAGATATCACGAAGACAGTCAAAGCGGCGGAAATCGGCTTCCTTGAGATCCGTAGAATAGTGGATGATCGCCGACATATCTTGAACGAGCCACCGATCATCTTCGTAATCCGCCGGGTCCAGGAAAGCAGCAAGACCGTCAATGGATACTAGGAACTCCTTGACCTCTTTCTGTAATTCTGCGTGGTTCAGTTTGGAGTCCGGGGTGCGGGAACACGAAATGGTGATTTCGGTAGAGTTGACAGTAATGCGGTCAAAGGATGCACGGGACCCTCCACGGTAGAACACGAGAGCAGGTTTGTTCTTGGACGGTTTGGTAGAATTCCACCAGTATGACCAGGTCCGCAAGTCTAGATGCGGGGTCTTCTCCTTGTTCTCGGTGAAAAACTTATGACGGGACTGCTCGGATCGGCTGGAAAAGAAGGACACGACGGGGATGGCGGGAGATAGGGTCGTGCCGTAAAAGATCTGTTCAAAGCGGTTTCGGACGGCGTTGCCAAAATCTGTATCGACCAGCGGCAGTTTCCACCGGACTTGGCTGATAGTGACTTGACTGGGTCGGGGAAAACTCAGATCCGTGAGGGCAGAAATGAGAGCGGTTTGGCGTTCGATGCTACGAACAACATCTTCGGGAACCACCGATGGGGATCCAGCACGCATGCGGGGATAGAAGAGGACTTCGAGTTTGGGGACGAGAGCAGAGTAGGGTATGACCATGAACTGTTTAGCAGGGTAAGGGTGGAGACTCTTGAACAGAGATTTCGTTTCAATAGTGACCTGGGAAGCGGGAGGAAGGTGTTCAGGAACATCTGTATTGTTCAGGGGAAAGACCCAAGACCGCTCTTCGGGAACACCGAGAAGCCGGAGTTCATGGAAAGACGTTTCGCCAGCTGAATCAAGAGCCATCCATCCCGACTTGTCATAGGATGCCGCAAGTTCCAGTTTGGGTTCACGGGATGCCTGGTAATACTCAAGGCTTTTCTGGACAACTCGGCCTTCAGGGGACATGCGGAGAAACAGATTCTCCCATTTGCGTGAATCTTTGGAGTAGTAGTTTCCTTCGAATTCACCGTTGACGTAGATACGTAAACGGTCGGGATGGGAACCCACTGCTTTTCCGATTCGGGACTGGACAGTATCGATAGTGTCGTCAGTGAACATCGTGATGGAGGTGGAGGATCCTGTTTGCATGTTTAGAACAGGAATGGTGACTTCCTCCGACATTATTATATTGCTCAAAAATAATGTCATCGCTAGGACTTGGTAATAACAAGAAGGGATCCCGTGTCGCAGATTCATCCATGCTCACTCGCAATATCCGTCAGACGGCAAATTCATTCTCAGCGACCAGCGAGCTGTCTTATCTAGGGAATATGGGCGTTCCCAAGTTTCGTATACCCGCTGCTCAGACGATCCAGACAGTTTACAAGAACATGACACCTGCCGATATCAATTCTTTCAATTCGGCAGATCAGGCATCAAAGAATATTCGCACTTAACAATGACCTCAAAGAGCGGAGCACTCTCGTCAGGCGAGTTTCTACGAACATACCGAACCGGTGTGATCGCAGGAGCCAATGCGTCCTATTCCACGATCCCTAAAAAGGCAGGCAAGTCGTATGCGACAACTAATGACCTGCTCGAAGCTCAGAACCAGCGAGGAGTTCTTGCGGATTTATCAGAGTTAGTGAGGACAGATTCGGTGTGCGGACCACACATTCCTGGACAGTATGAACCCCTAAAATTTGTTGTAGCAAATTTTATTACCTCCATTTCCTCTGGTCAGGGCAGTATTTCTTACAACAACACTGGGAACCTCTACGTGACGAACGGCACCAATAATGTCTATTCCGTCGGGCGCAGTCCAGGATCAGTAGCCACCCCTCTCACAAATATTGGGCAGTTATCGAATGCGTATGGGATTATGCAGTCACAAATTGACAATACTGTTTATATTGTCAATAATGGAAATGGGAGCATTCTGGAAGAAGCAGTTCTTGGTGTATCGTATCTCGTGACTCTCAGCGCATCTCTCGTGGGTATACAAACGATCGCACAGGATTCTCTTCGTGGAAACTTTTACGTTACGAAACTGTCGGGACTCCAAAAAGTTACAACCACGGGGATAACTGTTTCTTTTGGAGGCACAACCAACTATACAGGCATTACCTACGCCACAAACGACAATTTATACGGAACAACCACAAACGGAATATACCAAATCAATATAGCTACGGGGGCATCGTCTCAGATATATGCTAATAGAAATCTTACCGGAGGAATCATCCAGGCAAACGATGGGAACCTTTATGTGACGAGCGTTGAGAACGGGGGAATGGTGATACAAGTTAAACTTACAGGGTCAGCGAGCGTGTTTGTAAGCCTACAATCTTCAATCATCCCCCAATCTATCACGCAAGATCGAGACGAATACTTGTACGTGTCTTGTCAGAACGGAAACATCTACCAAATAGTCGTAGCCTAGTATAAATAAATGTCATCGGCCCTTGGAGACAAGAAGGGACGTGTAGCCAATTCTAGTGATCTGACTCGTCTACGCCGGAAGACTGCTGAACTGGCGGCGTATGCGACATACACGGCAGCTGGGAATACGAAGAAAACACATACGCAGCTGGGAACAACTGCGGGTGTGTTGGCAAATAATACGGCAGCGATAACAACTATAGATGCGGCTACCACACGTGTTGGAATCAATCCTATTACTGGTGCGACTGCTGCACCACACTCTACACCGATAACGTCTCGTTACATACCGACATACTATTGATTACAGTGGAGAATCTGTAATCTCCATCCCACAATACGATACTGGAGAATGAGCATAGTTCACGGGATGGTAAACGCCTATCTGCGTAGCATCCTGTAAAAGTCGCCGGAAATTAGCCCAGAACTCTGGGGTGTGCTTTCCTGTAGACAGTTCGGTCGTCATCAAGTGGGCCATTTCGTGAAGGACCACAAACATCACGGTGTTCAAATCCACCAGAGGGTATCCTGGAGGATTGGTCTTGTCACGCAAACATATAACAATCTTCTCCCCCTTGTTTTCGGAATACGATGTATCGTGAGACGTCATGGAATTTTCCATGATGCTGTGGGGATTGTATCGTTCCACCAAGTTCTTGGCAGTAGGATCACTGACAAACTCTTCCTGTCCATAGAAGGCTGCAACCTTATCCATATTCCCCTTGATTGTTGCCAGCATTTCCACTGCCTCTTTCTTGTTGGGAAGATCTTGGACAAGGTATGCCCGGCCATCTTTCTCGGCTTTCAAGGAGACTAAATTTCCGGGACCGCCATTCACATATTGGTACAGGAGGTACCCTAACATGGCAATGACAATGACCACCACATGTGGTGCAAACTTCATTATTTAGATGTGTTAAAAGGTTTAGTGGGTGGGCTTGGCACCGGCACCCGACTCGCCGATCTCGAGCTCACGGCGGTACAGGTCCGGCTCGATCGTGGAGTTCAGGAAGGGCGAGATGGCCGCACGGGGATTCGGCGGGTCCGAGCGGATGTCGAGGTTGGCGTTACGGAGGGACTGGCCGACCGTGTTGATGCCGTAGTGGTAAGTGGGCGTCAGGAAGTTCTGGCCCTTGAGGTCGCCGAGTCCAACCGGGTTCGTGGCGGCCCACGATGCACCGAGGCCGCCCTTGGGAAGCAGCTCCTCCGGCGACAGAACCGTCTGGGAATAGGTCTGCTGTCCGCTCGGGTGACGGCTCTCCTGGGCGAGGGAGGGAGCCTGGTCACCGCCCTCCGAGTGAGGGTTCACCGTAGGGGCAGAAGGGGTGTTGGACAGAGGTCCCTGGGGCTCCATGCCTCCGGCCTCCATACCCTCGCCAAGGAACTTTGAGCCGCTGTATGCATTCACGACGGCAACGAGGACAACAATTCCGGCGACCACAGCACCGAGGCGAACGAGGCTGTTCTGAGATAGTTTCATCGCTAGTTTATATTGTCCAAGAGACAAAAAGAATGGACAAAAAGAAGGATAAGGCTCCTGGCTTCTTTGATAAGATCTTCCAGGACATCCTTGATTTCAGTAGTCGACCCGAGACGCACTCCTACATTGAATTACATATTATCAAGCCCCTTCTCTCCCGCATTTTCCACCAGCTCTACCCTTACCTTATCGGTATCCTGGTTCTCTGGATTCTCATGTTTGCCTGCCTTGCCGTCATTCTTCTCATGCTGATGCGAGGCAGTATTCTCGACAGTATTGTCCTCTTCAGGAAATAGCATACGAGTCAGCTGTTCCTTATTCAGCCCCCAGAACCCCCGCAGATCACGGGTCTTGGCGACCTCCCGAAGTTCAATAATCGTCATCTTCTCAATACGGTATCGTGACGGGAGTTCAGGCATCCCTAGCAGCTCGACGAGACGAGCCTTCGAGAGGATATAGTATTGCTTGATCTTGCGGCCCTTGGCCATCTTCTTGAGAGCAGAGAGAGGAAGAGAATTCAGGTCAGACATTTCGTTATTTAATCTGTTTTTACCATAACAGAGCAGGATGGATCTCATATCCGTTTTGGTGGTTTTGGTATGTACTCTTATTGCTATTTTTGCGGCATTGTACGCCTACGGAATGTCAAACCTTCAAGAAATCAAAGACAACTGGGTCCAGTACCGCTGTAACCCTATCTATATGCCGATGGCTGGGGTTGTCGGGTCTGATATATCCTCCAACTTCCTGAATTGTACACTACAGTCTGTGAACACGTATGCTGGCTTCGTGATGGATCCCATCTACCAGAATTTTAAGATCTTGACGGATATTTTCCAGTTTCTCATGAAAGCCATAAATGATATGCGTGGAGCTGTGACCGGTGCGTCTGGGGGATTCATGGGAATTATTCAGTCCACCTTCGGAAAACTACAGAACACGATCCAGAGCACAGTCCAGTTGTTTGGACGTGTGCGAACACTGATGAATCGCATGATGGCAGTATTTGCTGTCATGATGAATATTGTGTCTACGGGTGTTCAGACCGGTGAGTCTGTCAAGAATGGACCGATCGGACAAGCAGCTGAATTTTTCTGTTTCCATCCATCTACCCTCATATACACATCGGAGGGCACAATACCGATCAGTGCTGTGCGGCCGGGAATGCGACTGGCGGATGGACAATTTGTTCGCAGTGTTCTCGAATTCGATAGTCTTGGAACGAAGATGTTCAATATCGGCAATATCCGTGTATCGGGCAACCACAAAGTCATGTTGGAAGGAAAGTGGGTACGGGTCGAGAACCATCCACTTGCACAGGAGGCAGAGTCGTGCGAGAGGGTCTTCTGCTTGAATACGGAGAACCACACTATACATATCGGTGGATTCCACTTCAAGGATTATGAGGAAACAAGCAATCCAGCTATCTTATCTGAATTCTTCCGTCAGGTCCAAGCACATTATGGAGGATACATCTCCGTGGAAAAGATTGAGAACCCCGAGAAGTATAGATATACAGGTATACTCCCCACTGCCCACGTCATACTGGATGACGGCAGTCTTGCTCTGGCGAAGAATATCAAGATCGGAGATGTTCTGAAATACGGAGGGGAAGTGGACGGAATCGCACATCATCAGATTGACGGAGTGTCTATCTACAAGGATGTCCAGGTTGCTCCTGGATCGTGGATTCTGAATGAGAACGGAGTAATTCCAGTCACGGATATCCACTCCCAGAAGACTTGTGATTATATCCAGTTCATTACGAGGGCTTGCCATTATGCTGTAGCATCTCCGACGGGGGAGTTTGTCATTTTGGACGATCACGAAGTCCCCGACGACGACATTCATACCTGGCGCGATAATGAAATTCAAAAAGAGGTCTAAACGATAAGATAAGATAAGATGGATGTTTTGTCCATTAGCGCCGTAGCTATCGGCCCGCTCCTCATTCTGGGAGTGATTCTCTATACATACGTCCAAGCAAATCTTGAAAACTTACGTGATAACTGGACGACTTACCGCTGCAACCCCCTCTATATGCCATTTGCAGGGGGGATACAGCCCGAAGTATCCACGCTTGAGAACTTTGAGTTTTGCACGAACATGATGGCGAACAATATCTTTGGGTTGTTGATGGAACCTGTTCACTTGATGTTCAGCGTCTTTAATCAGCTGCTTGGGATGCTTAACAATGATCTAGGACACATTCGTAATTTTATTACAGGTATCTGGACATTCATTACCTCCTTTGCCGCAGAAGTGTTTGCCAAGATCCACAACACGTTTGGAGAGATGGTGGCATTGCTGGCACGGATTCGGGACTTGACAGCACGTATTTTGGGATCAGCTGGATATTCTGCCACCATCATGATTACGGCTTACCATTTCATAAAGTCGCTGGTGGATATGATGATCACACTCGTCAAAACAATTGTGACAATTCTGTTTGCGTTGTCTATCATCTTATCGTTTGTCTTCCCTCCCCTGCTCGTATTCGCAATATCTCTTGGAGGTATGGTCGGGCTCTCCTTCTGTTTCCATCCCGATACCCTCATTCACGTTCAGGGCAAGGGAATGATCAAGGTTTCGGAGGTGAAGGTTGGTGATGTATTCCGTGAAGGGTGTGAGGTCACTGCCACAATGAGGTGTTTGGCGGCGGGAGTTCCTCTCTACACCTACGAGGGAGTTGTCGTCTCGGGCGAACACCTTGTCCTAGAGAACGGCAAGTGGATATACGTAGAGGACTCTCCCAAATCTATTCCTTTTGTTGGTCCCAACCCCGAACTCATCTACTGCTTCAATACTACAGATCACCGAGTTCCGATCGGACAGACTGTTTTCGCAGACTATGAAGAGATCGAAGAGCCGCCGAATTATGAAGCGCTGGATCCCTCGGACAAGGTTACGACCTCACTGGGACATACTCCCCTCATGTTTGCGTTTCCTGGTATGCAGACTTGGGATGGAGTCATCAAGGCTATTGTAAACCTTCCGAATGGTAAGATGCAGGTATTCATGGGAAATCACGACGGAATGTTTATGCTGAACGGAAAACGTATGGTCCGAGACTACCCTGACTCCCACGATCCAGCAGAACTTGCCAAGATCCAAGAACGTGTTCTGGCTGAGCTCAACGGGGACGGGAATAAAAATGTAGTCGGCTAATAACAATAGAAAGTATGAAGGACAAGACATCCATTGTTCTCGCCGTAGGTGCTGCCGCCTTTGCTATCGCAGTTATTTCTCGTTTCTTCCTGACTGGCAGTGTAATGCGTGAGCCGTTCATGCAGCAGGATATTGGTGCCCCCGTTGGCACGGACAATGAGGGAGTGTACAGCGGAATTGATATTTCCAACGGAAACTCGTGGTCGCAGTCAACTGCCCCTACGCCGCTCAAGGGATACGAGGCCGCCAATGACAATGAACTCTTTGCGTTCCAGAACTCGCCGTTCAAGCCCGAGTGCTGCCCTACCAGCATAACTGCGGCTGGCGGATGCCTCTGCATGAGCGAGCAGGATGGAAAGGCGCTGGCTTACCGCGGAGGAAATCGTGTTGCTTAAAGACTCGCATATATCAATAAACAATGTCCTTTGAGATCCAGAATGTTCTCAAAGAATGCTTTGATGATATACGCAAGGAGTTCCCCTCTGTCGTCCCAGTTCTGGATGCGAACTATCCAGAGCCGATCGATTACAAGGTAGAAGCCGAGCGGTTCAAGACTGAGGTCCAGCCCCATTTCATGGCGGTTGTCAAGAAGGACGATACCCTCTTCGCTGCCCCTCGCTTCTTTCTTCGTGGAATTGATTTTTCCCTGCTGATGGTTGACGCCTCAGAGAAGCAGAAGGAGGCAGTGTGGACTTACGCCCGGATGTTTCTCATGTGCTCCTACCTCGGCTCGGACATCATGGAGACGGTCAAGGGACTGTGGTCCAAGTTCACAGGCAAGAACTCTACCGACGAGATAGATGAAGTCCTGAACAATAGCGAGACGCAGTCGGGGATCACTGATCTTCTAGAGACGCTCAAGGAAACACGCATCTTCAAGCTGGGAATGGAGGTCATGGAGAACCTGAACGTGGAAGCTCTCGGTCTAGACTCGATTGACTTCACGAATATCCCCGCACTCATTGAGATGGCCAAGAACCCCGAACACCCGACGACCAAGAAGGCGATTGGTGTTGTCCAGAAACTCATTGAGCAGAAGATGCGGTCGGGCAGTCTCAAGAAGGAGGATTTCGTGCGTGAAATCGAGATGCTCAAGGAGAAGTTCAAGCATTCGCTGGGTAAGCTTTTCAAGACGGAAATGTTCGGAGAGACAGATCGCCCTACCCAGACTGCCGAGACGATCATGAGCAATCACCCCGAAGCTCGTCGTGCCCGAATGCTAGCTCGGCTACAACGTAAGGTCGCAAAGAAATAAGTAAACTAAAGTCTCCCTATCACAATAATGAGTCGGGAGAAATTCTGGTTAGATGATCCTGCCAATCTCTTTACCAACTGGAGTCGGTTCCTTCCTACGAATGAGATGACCGTTCCCGAAGCACTCAATGCAGTCGTGCGGTTCACAGTCTATTCATCCCTTCTTATTTCGGTGATTACGCAGAAGACGTGGTATCTCCTCCTGATCCCTCTCGTGATGTTTGCGTCTGTCTTTCTAGTGAAGATGTTTCCCACGACACAGATTCTCAAGGAGACGTTTTTAGGTGCCGCACCCACCCGTTACGCTACCCCCACAGCCTCCAACCCGTTCATGAACGTTCTGTTCACCGACTATGTTGATAACCCCACTCGCCCCCCAGCCCCAAATATCAATGAACCCCATGTGAAGGAGAGTATTGACGAAGCCTTTTCCAAGACTAGCGACCTTTTCATGGACACCTCGAACAAATACGGTCTAATGCAGTCGGCACGCCAGTGGATGTCCCAGGCATCTACTACAATTCCCAACGATCTCGACGGATTCCAGAAGTTTCTGAACCGCGACAACGTTTCTCGGAAACATGATTCGGAGGCGTATGTTGTGGCCAAGGGTTCCACATCTAAGCCCGATGGCTATCTATAAGCTGTTCGATCGCACCCGCATCCATGAGTGCACCCGTATGATGCCAGCTCTTTCCATTCTTGTGAACGGCATAGGTGGGGAATCCCTCTATACCGTTCATAATCCCCGGGGGCACAGCCTGTGCTTCCACTTCTACAATACGAATACCCTTTGATTTATCACAAAACTCTTTCCACGCATCCTCGGAATTCTCACACGCTGGGCAACCCTGTTTATGAATGCGAACGATCATCGGGACAGAGCGTGACATTTCTGCCATCACCATGCGTTGGTCCGACGGTTTCGTATACGATCTAGGGTCCTTGGGCATTGTGTATTCCTATGAAATTAACTCAGAACACCGTCTTTCCAATCGGAACCCCGCCAGCGGCCATAGGGTCGGGGAGAGCGCCCGCATCGTTCTTGGGATAGGAATCTGGGACCTTCCCGAAATCTCCACCGTTGGGACCTACGGGGGAGTATCCACCCCGGAACTTACGACGATATGTCTTGCGACGTAGAGAGCGACGGGTCTTGCGTGTGCTCTTCTTTTTTGTCTGGCGATATTTTACCATTTATACATGTAAGAGAAAGAGAAATGATCCGCTCAGAAGTTATGGCATGGACTGCGATCTTACTCATTATTCTATTTGCGTTTGTCCTGATTCCCGTCCATGAGCGGTTCACGGATTCTCAGGGAAGGTATACGGATGTATCTCCAAATGCCCCAGCCCGCCCTTCATGGATGGGAGCACCCACTACAGATGCGATTGTCCAGCCAGGAAGCATACGGCCGATAGATACGTCGACTGCGTATTCTCGCACAGCACCACCAGTTACACGTCTAGGAGCCCCCACATCAAATATTCCATCGGCGCCGGTAGGTGTAGGTGTAGGTGTAGGTAGCGGAGGCGGATCCGGAGATTCCTCATTTATCCGATGGGTTGTAGCGGATACTACAGCCGGTAAGTTCATAGATTGGCATGCTTACTTGGATTCCATGATGAAGCTTGGTCCGAATCTAGAGGCATGTACCCGAGGTGCACCCCCTCCAGCAACTGGACCAACTCAGGCCCAGAAAGCATGTCTTGAATCGGCGGGGTTGTATTTCTCGTTGGGGGATGCACAGACAGCCTGTGCGTCTGATAGTTCGTGTACCGCTGTTGTTGGAGGTACACCTGGACCTGTGTCGGCGTATACGAAGTTTAGTGGAGACGCAACGATTGTGACGTTGGATTTGACCCCGGGGATGGTTCCTCCAGGACTACTCGGAACGAAGGCATGGGTTAAGAAATCCGGTCTCTCCCTTCTTCCTTCACCAACCGCCGCTGCTCCCCGTATTTCGTCCACACTGGGCGTCGGTGACCCCTCGCTGTCGGGAATGAATGCGGCGTACACGTCGGGAATCCGCCCACCCTCGGGAAGTCCATGGGAGGGACTCCAGGGACTCACAGAAATGGCGTCGGTTCCTACGGATCCCTTTTTTAATGCTCAGACACGCCCAACGCCTCCTCTTGGAACTCTCAATCCTGTAACTCCCGATACTGGCCTGTTTGGACCTGGACCCACTATCCTGCGTAAGAATTTGGTAGGATGTACGTGCGCATCACAGGCTGCGGGATGCTCCGTCCACCCTCAGCGATAATTTGATATCTATTAGTAATAGTAATAGTCATGAAGTACATGCTCATCGGACTCATTCTTGTCCTGGTAGGCGTGCTGTTTTTCATGCCAGCACGTGAAGGACTAGACAATCCACCATCATATACTGATCAGGGATGTTGGAAAGACCAGGGAAACCGTGCACTGAATGGTGGACCCCAGCAGTATGGTTACACCGTACAAAAATGTTACGAGTATGCGAAGAGCGCAGGGTCTGATACGTTTGCGCTTCAGGATAATGGTTGGTGTGTGACAAGTAAGCCTGGAGACGATTACAAGAAGTATGGTAAGGCAGAGGGAGATTGTGCCCCTCTTGGAGGTGCCTGGGTCAACCATGTATTTACCGTGAATCCTCCTCCTCCACCCCCTCCTCCTCCTCCCGCTGCGACGTGCCCGACCAATGGTGAGGGAATTACAAGCGTCACGCAGAGCGGAGGCCAGAATGTGCGCTTATACACCCAGACTGAGTGTACATCTATCAAAGGGAACTGGATAGGAAATGGTAAGAAATCGTGGGGTATGCAGACAGATCTGGTGGGCGAGTGTTACGGAATACCTGGAATCAACGTATCTTTCTGTAATCAGACGTCCCCTCCTTCTGCCGCTGCCAAGTCTATTGAAGCACCCGCACCTCCGCCAGTAGCCGCTCCGCCTCCTCCGCCGCCGCCCCCTCCCCCGCCGCCACCGGCGCCAGCTCCAGCCCCTTCCCCTTCCGCCAACGAAACGCTAATGGGAACCCTAATAAGTCTTCTACAGCAGGATATCAAGAGCCGTGGATCTCTCTTGAATACGGCAAATAATCCCAATGTGCCCGTAGGATCTCTCCTCACCCAGACCACGGTGGTTCCGAACGGAACGATTCCGGGTCCATCGACTTCAACTATGTCGATGAGCAAGGGACCGTATGATGAAGTCCCAAAGAGTTCGCTGGTGCCTTGTACGTGCCCCACCTATTCTATGAACTGCCCGATTCATGTAGGGTCTCAGCCCTCCTCGCATATTCCGGGGGATACTGCCTCGGCCCTCTCAAAGGCCCAGGACCAGTATGACATCATGCGACCGTTCAACAATACGGAAAGGGATGTTCCAGGTTTCCTAAACACATTTAGTGCTTTTGGGTGATAGTATATAATGTTCGGACTCCATAACCATCGTGGAAGTTGTTGGGTAAACGCCGCACTTCAAGGATTGTTCTCATGTCCAGTATTGATGGACCGATACTCTGAACGTGAAGATGTAGACAAGGAAAACCCCGTAGATGTATGTCTGGAATCCATTTACCGGAATAATGGAACCACCGGTCTTCGTGAATTCTTTGAGGTGATTAAGACCACCTACCTCCCCGCCGGTGAGAATATTGGCGACAGTCACGAACTCATCGTCCATCTGTGCGACAAGCTGCCGTGGCTTGACAAGGCGTTTCGGTTTGAGACGGGGGATCGTATTGAGTGCGGAGGATGTAAAGCAGTTCAAGTCGAAAAGACAACCGCTATCGATGTGAACCTCGTGCCTTCCAGGGCTGGAATTCCCCTACTTGATGCGATACATGAATACGTGCGCCCGCAAACGATCTCGGACTGGAAATGCGATAAGTGCTCCCATCTCGGATGTACGAAGCAGGTTCTGTTTGGAACCTTCCCCAAGGTTCTAATGTTCTGGTCTACGACACCGATTGACTATTCGAGTTTGTTGGTGTTGAACGGAAAGAAGTATTTTCTGTTTTCCGTTGTGTGTTTCAATGGAGGTCATTGGTGGACATATGCGAGGAAACTCCCGCCGGGACATGCGTGGTATGTCTTGGACGATATGAATGTCCGAGAAATGGACTCTAAGAAGTTCCCCGTGGATCGCACGATGCGTGTCCTGCTTTATTTCCTATATGAAAACTAATGAGTCAACCCGACCTCCCCACAATTCTGACACTTGTGGCAGGTGTTATTGTCATCGTTGTCATGTTGATGCTGGCAGTCACGGACTTTCTAGCTTTCGTAGCGTTTAGTATCCTCATAGCTGTAATTTCGTTTGTCCTCTATTACTTTGGGTTTGTCTCTTTCAAAGTCCTGCCGAGGGAGCTAGATGTGACCTATAACGTAGACCCTTTTGCGAAAGAGGAAGTGGCATCTGTTCCTGCCCCTACTCTCAACGAGGTCTTCTATGTCTCTGACAACCAGTTCACCTATGAACAGGCACCTCTAGTATGTAAAGCCTATGGCGCTGAAATTGCGTCTTACAGCCAGGTAGAGCAGGCGTACAATGCCGGCGCAGAGTGGTGTGGATACGGCTGGTCCGATGGTGGAATTGCCCTTTATCCAACACAGCAGGCGACGTGGGACAAGATGCAGAAGGATACAGATCCTGCGAAGCGGATCAAGTGTGGTCGCCCTGGTATTAATGGTGGATACTTTGACCCCAAGACAAAGTTCGGGGTGAACTGCTACGGCACTCGCCCCAAGAAGCCGTCGGGAGCTGTTCCATCGACAGACCCTATGATGGACAAGCTCATAGAGATGCTGAAGAAGAATCTGTCGTCCTTCGTCGTCCAGCCCTTCAATTCGAAGATGTGGGCTGAGAACCCGGCAATGAATATCCAGTCGTCACAGACGCCAACGCCATCTGCCGCTCCCGTCCCCGGTGCGACACAGCCTACGACGACACAAGCTACAACACCTGCGTCTCCGGCTGTAACATCGACGCTTCTGAGTGCTAAGCCAACAGTTCCCGACGCTCCCAAGGTTGCTCCTACAGTAACGTCTACGTCATCGACTGAAACGACTGGAACCGACCCGATTGGAATTATCAGCGATCTGTTTAACAATCTAGAACAGACTGCATCAAATTTTATCAACTGAATAGATAAGATGAGCACGTGGAACCCCGATGATGCGCATGTCCTACAGTCTCGCTGGATGTTCCAGACACCAGTGAACGCACAAGATGCCCCTCCTCGCACGCCGTTTGTGGGTTCGTTCAACGTTCCCCTGGCTCGTGAACGCCTCCAGCCTAATAATTTCCAGTGGCTTCTCTACCGCCCCCAGGAACATGTGATTCCGCCGTTCGAGTATTTCAAGAACACCCGTGCTCCGTCTCGGGTTATGACGTCCACGAATTTTCACCAACCTAATAAGTAATAACACCATGATCGAAGTCGCTCTATTTACTGGTGTCGGATTGCTAGGCTATATCCTAGCTACCCAATACAAGGATGAACCCGTCGCACGTGAACGGTTTACAGATGCGGCAATTACATCATCTGCCATCACGCAAAACGACAGTGTCACATACTCGCAGGATAAGGGTCATAATAACATGGTGCCCTTTTTCGGAGCCAAGGTGACCCAGAATATGCGAGCCAATGCGAACTCGTCGATTCTCGATACGTTCTCTGGAACTGGAACTGATTATTTCCAGAAGCGTGAAGTCCAGTCCTTCTATGACGTTGTTCCCGGTCAGGGTCTGCCGTTCGGAAACCAGAACGAGTCTGATTTCTTCCAGTCCCGTATGGTTGCGGGCAAGAACATGCACAATGTCTCGCCGATTGAGCAGGTGCGTGTTGCCCCTGGTATTAACGACGGATACAACAATCTCGGTTCGGGCGGATACCAGCAGTTCAACGTGACCCAGGAATTCGCCAAGCCCCGTACCACGGACGAGCGACGCACGGCCAACAAGCCCAAGCTTTCGTATGATTCCCCCGTCATCCCTGGATCGCACTACATCACTCAGCCTGGCCTACAGGCCCCAGTCCTCAAGAATCGCCCAGATACATTCCAGGTTCTCACGGACGATAAGGGCGAGTTGATGTATTTGAATACTACGACAGGTGCCCAGGTCGCCCCGGCCAGCTTCCCGCAGCAGATGTTCAAGGAGCAGCAGCGTGAGACAACCAACACGGAACATTATGGTGCGGGAGGTGCGGCATTCACGTTTGCCAACTATATTCGTGAATTCACGGAGCCGTTCGAGCAGTTCATGAAGCTGACGGTTGGCGAATGGGCTGGTCCTGGAGGCGGTCAGGGTACAGCCACTGAGGGATCTTACCTCGTGGACCAGTACCTCCAGGCCTACACGAACCCTGGGCGTGAACTGTCATCGATGACGAATTACACGACGGGCGGTAATATCCAGGTGAATGCGGGAGAGGCGCAGGTGGGTGCCGTCAAGGTCAATAAGGACGAGGATATGATGATTCATGCTCGTCAGTTCGTGGACCCTGCGAATATCGTGACAACGGGTGCGTCGGTGCAACAGCAGGGCACATACCGCTTCAACGAGCCGAATCCTCAGGATCAGCAGCTCAAGAATATGGATCCTGCCATCCTGGACGCATTCCGCTCAAACCCGTATACGCACAGCCTTGCGAGTGTAGCATAAGAATAATAGAGAATGGAGATTGGAGATGCTCTACAGTCTTTATTATACGGTCAATTAACTGTGGATATACGCAATCCTACCTATATCGAACAGCTTGAAATTGTAAGAGTTATTGTGGCGAATCCGGGGGCTAGTCGGAGACTGAAGATCGTCGGCGACGTCCACCCGTGGGTGTCGATGTTGCTGAAGGGCGTGGGCGAACGGGGGAAAAACTCAGGTTGCGACTCGACGCAGGTGGCAAGGGTGGAGTTGGGATCGGGGTTGGAGCAGGCGCAGGCGCAGGCGCAGGCGCAGGAGCCGGGAAAGGTATCGAGGCAATAAGTTTCTGGGATTCCTGGACTAGTTGATTGGGCTGTCCATCTGTAGGCTTCGGCGGAACGAATCCATTGAGATGATCATCTGCGGCCTTTCGCAGAAATTCATACTGTCCACGTTCCTCGGATTCAGGCGGGAACGTTTCAATTTTCTTGGCAATGACTACGTACGCTTGGTTGAGGGTAGGTTTGTCCGCTGTCACCAATAGAACATCAAGAAGATTCGCACGACTCGACGTATAGGCAGCAATACGCTCCTGGATACTTCGTGTTTTCAGTTCGTCTTTCGTTAGAAAGTTCAGTGTGTTCAGAGTTGACTGGTTCTTGAGAATCTCGGCAGGTGTCACGGGTTTCACTGGAAGAATCATATGGGTCGCATAGGCTACCCCGAAACAACATACTGCCGAACCAGCGGTTAAAGCGGCGATCATTATGTATAGCACAAAAACAATTATGCGTCTCGTGGACGATGGAACACTCATGCGTGTTCAGAACAATCTCCTGCACTCTAAAAATATTCATAATCTCCATGGATCATGGTGGTTTAACGTATTGATGTTCCTCCTTGTCGCAGGGATATTCGTCTTCTTTCTCCAGACGCAGTATACGTCCACCAAGTATATCATTGAAGCTGAAGCGACTCGCAAAGATATTCCATTCAAAGAAAATTCGTTCCACAACGCTGTGCGAAATCGTATTGATATGTAATAACATATGACTCGTCGTGCGGATCTTCTCAAACTCAAATTTGAGATGGCGTATCGTGGTATGCCGAAAGACAAGGCTGAAGCCCGGTTCACGGAAATTGTAGCCCCCGTTCCTGCCCCGCCTCCTTCGCCCGCTCCTGCTCCAGTGCCAGCAAGTAAGTAAAACGGATTGGTTGGAATTCAGAGTTGAATAGACTCATCCGATTCCAAATGAATATCTTCTTCCTCCACTGGAATCCTCGCAAATGCGCCAAATATCACTGCGACAAACATGTAGTAAAAATGATCGTGGAATCTTGCCAACTTCTGTATACCTGTCACTGGATTCACTCGGAGTCTCCGCCCTATCTTGACTGTGCTCCAAACGGAGGGTACAAACCAACACACCGTAAACATCCTTGTGTAATCTGGCTGTGCGAATCGCTCGATAATTATCGATGGCTCGTTAAGCTCACGCACGCACTTCTAGCTGAGTATCAATTCCGCTACGGTGATCGCACGCACGCATGTGAGAAGCACCTGGACTGGCTGAGGGCAGTATATCCTGTAGGTCTTGTATCACACGGGATGACCTCGCCCCGATGTGCGATGCCGGATGAATACAAGATAGGGGACGCAGTGGAGTGTTACCGAGCATATTACGTCGGCGCAAAGCTTCGTTTCGCAACCTACCGAAAACGCCACCGACCTCATTTCTTGCCCAAGTATAATGAGTGAGGGCAAGCCAAAAATTACAACCACAGCAGCGGCGGCCTCTGAGAACCTCTCTGCTCGTGCAAAGAGTGCTAAGGCAGCTGTAAAGCGGCGAAACTCTGCGTCCGACATATCAAAAGCATTACCTGCTACAGGAGCTATGGGGATTGAAAACTTGCGGGCGAAGGCTAAGAAGGCGAAGGAATCCTCCGCTGCTAAAGCTGCCGCAGTATCTGATGTATCCGCCACAACTCCAGCCGCAGTATCAGTATCTGATGACGCTTTGTGCTCACCATCAGGTAATCCATCAAAGATACCTCTCCCAGCTGGTTGGGATTCAACAATCGACCCTTCTAATGGTGCGCCGTATTTTTATAAGGAAGGTGCGCCTCTAAAGACAGGATGTGGAGCAACGTGGGAAGTTCCTACTAAACCTGCCGCCGCAAACCCGATTGAGAAGGCCGTTCTCGGAGAGACGGGTCTAGATACCCAGGCAGCAGATACTATGACCGATGTAGCCAAGTTAGAGTTTCCCCCGGAACTCACCGGGTGGTCCCGTGTAAATGTCCCAGCCACTGACTTTGACTGCCTAGTCCACTCGATGCTCATTGCCGTAAGCCCGACCTTCCGCAGGCAGCCTCTGGCCGTGCGTAATGCGATTGCTAGCAAGTTCCGTCGTGATGGTCTTTTTTCCAAGACCGTGGGGCTTACTGATGACGAAGCCAAGCGTATTGCGGCGAACCAGACGTATCTCCAGACCTCCGAGCTCGAAAAGTTTGCTAAGCAGCATGGTCTTAACTTTTTGATTGTGGCCAATACGTCGGGGGCAACACAGGCAGGTATTCTGAAGACAACGGAGAAACTTCCGGGACAGAAGGAGGCAAGTGTCCTGGAAGGAAAGGCGGGGGCACCAGTGTATGTGATCTACAATGACAATCAGAACCATTTCGAGGCTGTACACGGACCCACTGGCGAGTATTCTATGCCGTATGACGAAGCCATCAAGATCGCCAAGAACTTTCACAAGGATGTCCCGAAACCGTCCGAGGCCCCTCCGCCCATGGCGGTAGATACAGCTCCAGCTCCAGCTCCTGTTCAAGCCACCGCCGTGGATGGTCCTCCTCCGAAGACAGATGATTTTGGGTTTATCAAGCTCACAGATAGTGTAGATCCCCCAGATGTGATTGTCCATAATTTTAAACTCAATCGTGATGGTGATACTCTGAAACCCTCGATGCACCTGATGGGATCAGAACCTGCCACCCCGAAAATTGAATCCCTGAAATCTACAACTCGGGAACGTACACGTGCAGAAAAGAAGGTATTGAAGCGTAGCGATGGAACAATCGTTGCTGCCGACAGTGTGATTTTGGGAGCTTATACGGATATGGAAATCCCTCTATTCCATTTTGCAACCGATGTAGAAAAGTTCCTAGATGATCCGAAAGTTGTTTCATCTACTACCAAATCAATTCTTCCTCCAGCAAGCCCGCTCTTGAAAGCGTTTGTTGTCGACCCTACGGGTGCGATTACCTTCAACCTCAAGAGTCCTATCCCCGAAATCACGTTTTCTCCTACCTCTGCCCAGTTTAATAACTTTTCAGTTGGGCCAGTCGGTAACAAAGATCACCGTGTAGCACTACATGGATTTCTAGTGACTCCTGTGACGGTAACCATTAAGGGACGTGGACCCGTACAACTCAAATCAGGATTTGAAATGGTATCTATTCTTACAGGAACGCTTGGAACGGCTCCGCCAGGTGGACCCGAGGTAAAACCGACAGTTCCAACAACGCCAATTCTTGAAGCTGCCACGCCCACGGCTACGACTACGACTACGACTGCTCCGCCCGCTACGCCCACGGCTACGACTACGACTGCTTCGACTGCTCTGCCCACCGGAGAGAATACTGATGCAGCAAAGAAACTGGCGCAGGACATGTCCCAACAGGCGTCCGATCTTATCAGGATAGAGGCCAGACGTGACAGGGCTGAGGCCGATATTGCTGGGGCAGGTGATGTCTCTCCCCAGCGTCGGCTACAGCTCATCAATGAAGCCCAGCAAATGAAGAAGATGTCCTCCGAAGCCAAGAAGAAATGGGAAGCTACTGGAAAGAAGGTAGTGGATCTAGCCGAGAAGGAACACGACCGTGTGAAGAAGGCACATGCCAAATACATGGCCACACTGAAGGATAAGAAGGATGCTGCAAAGGCAGCGAAAGATAAGGTTGCGAAACTGGAAAAGGATGCAGCGGCAGCTAAGGATGCCTTGGACAAGGAAGTTGCCAAAGGTGATAAGTCCACCAACAAGCGTAAAGAGGCGTTGGCCAAGACTTCGGTTCAGATAGCCAAGGATCTGATGAAGGCCAAGGCAGATGCCACGGAAGCAGATGCAGACGCCGCACTATGGGCGAAGGATGAGCAGACGGTAGAAGACGGTCTTGCGAAGTCAGCGGTAAATCTCGAAGACATCCGTAAGGCAGCGAAGGATCCTCGTTACGTCTCACCAAAGACTGCGACGGCAGCTCCTGGAGCAGTCAGTGCAATGGCTGGGCAGGCGGCAGCCCCTGCAAATGCCGTTCAGCGTCCGGTGAATACTGCTCTTCAGCACCAGGAAGCCAGTCGTGGACTGGTAGCTACCAACCCCATGCGTGATACCCCCGCTCCAGCTCCAGCTCCAGCTCCAGCTCCAGCTCCAGCTCCAGCTCCAGCTCCAGCTCCAGCTCCAGCTCCAGCCCCTCAACGCCTCGTAAATCCTCTTGCGCCTACCCCAGAAGGTCTGGCTGCCCGTGCTGCTGCCGAACAACGTTTAGGACTGGGCGAGCGTGGAACCCTGGGAGCCCCCGTTGCTCCTGAACTCAATACTCCACTAACCCAAGGCGAAGTTGTCCCCCAGGTTACTCCTTCGATCGCCCCCGCTGTCGCTGCTTCTTTAGACATCTTCAATCCTAATGTCGCCCCGGCGCCGGCTCCTTCTCCGGCTCCGGCCCCCGTCTTGAATACCCCGCTAGTCCAAGGAGAAGTTGCCCCTGCTGTCTCTTCTTCTATTGATCCCGCTCTCGCCGCATCTCTGAACGCTTTCAATCCTAATGTCACCCCCTCTCCAGTCCCTGCCCCCGCCCCCGCTCCCGCTCCCGCTGCGACCGGAACCTCTGTTCCCGCACCGACAGTAGCCATTGATGCGGGTGTCATGACCTCGCTGGACCAGTTCGCTCCTCGTCGTCCGAGGTACACTGCGCCTGTATCTGAAATCGCTGCTGCTCCTTTACCTGCTGGACCGACCAGCATCACCGGAACCATCGACGAGAACTTCGATAGGACATTCAGGGATGCGGTCACAAATTTCATGAAGAGCGTGGATACAGAACTCAATCTCAAGCTTCTGAATGACGAGAATGTAGAGGAAGCGTTCAAGAATAAGAGTCTATCAACATACCTCTCCGATCTCAAGAAGAATCATCGTGGACAGACGTTCACTCTCCAGTTCCCTTCTCATGAATTTGTGAAATCCAGTGCTGCCAAGGGCACTGGGTGGAATACGGGCGGCGGAGATTGGGAAATCCCAGCCGAACGCAAGATGGGTGGAGATACTGTGTTTATCTCGATTGACAAATTCAAGTATGGTTCCACTCTTGTCAAGCAGAAGAAGACGGGCGGAGTTCGTCCCAGTGGCCCAACTTTCCGCTTCGAGTTTGAAGTGAATTATCCCCAGGAGAAAGTCGGTGGACGTCGGCTTTCACTGAAGCGGCGTCGAAATCCGACTGCTCAGAAGACGATGCGTCGTTAAGATATACCCAGTCACATACGGAACAAACAACAGAGTAAACCATGTGACATAGGAAGGTAGCTTATAGAGAACCAAGGCTCCCAGTGTGGTCAGGATCATATAGAGAGCATCCACGACCAAAACCCATCCACTTCCCTTCATTGTCGTATACGATTTCATGAGGTCCATGATATCGTTTTCGCCTTCCGGGACGAGAGGAACTAGAAACAGGCTGAATAGGATATCATGAGTCATCTGTACTGCCACAACGACAATGAGGAAGAAAAGGAGATTGTAAGACCCTCCGATGGCATATGTGATCAGCTGGGCGAGAACGAAGCCTACCACGACAGACGATACGTCAAGGACATACGCAATCACTCCAAACTTGTCATACCAAATATTGATAGGCCCGTCACGATCAGCAGTATACCTCCAAATAAATAGACCCGCAGTATCAACGACCGCAGCCGATGCGAGAGCTGCAAGAAGCAGCTTCCCATCCCAAAATTTACGAAGATCCATTGTTTTATATAGACAATAGATGTTTGTCGTTCTCGTAGGCGGATATTCCAATCAGCGTTCTGAATTCATGCGCATAGTTGAGGCAATAGACGACGACCGGATTGTCTGGGTGGAGGACAAGAAATCCTTTTACTATATTGCCAAACTCTTTGTCTACTTTGGCGGTCCAATCTCTACTCCCCCTGGAAAACTCATTATCACCTGGAGCGGAGACCATCTTGAAACTCTTCACCGAGTCTACAAAACTCTTGGGTTATAATAATGTTTAACATCCTCTGGGTCTTTGGAGGATTTCTCATTGGAATGATTGTCACTACAATTTTCGTGCCGCCCCAGACAAAGAAGAAGCTGGTCCCTGATGTCCGCAATCCCGCCATAGTTTTCCGAAACCCCGACATTGAGAACGGTTGTTTCCGTGCAGCAGCCTACCCTGTCCAATGTACAGATAGCATTGATTTTCTGAACATGTAACAAGCAATAGAATGAACCTAGCCCAGGTTCTCAAGAAACCAGAAGCCAACTACTTCTTTTCCTTCGTTGTCGGCTTGGGACTCGCTGTCCTGATGTTTCATCGTCCACAGATAGAAGTAGAAGTGTCTGCGATAGCTCCATCGGAAATTAGGGCGATGGTCACTAGAGTGGATGGAAAGTGTTATCGCTTCCGAGTGGAGGATGCGTCGTGTCCGGCGGCGAGAGTTTCGCTCTAATAGATATACAAATGGACGCCACCCCCCTTGATCAGCTGATGCCCACAGGAGGATCGCAGCAGCCCGCCATGTCCTTGCCGGCCGCTACTACTTACCCGCAAATGGTCACGCCAGGAACGTCTTCGGCTATCTATACTCCTCCTCCCCCGACCCAGGTCAATCAGTTCAACCCCGGTGCCGCAATCACCGTCCTGAAATCCATTATGACGTATGTGTCTATCTTTGCCGCCATCTTCCTCATTTCGCTGACGCCCGTCCAGTCCCTGTTCCTTCGCTACATCCCGAATGCGTATGGCGGTTCAGGTGTCGTTTCGCTGACCGGTGCGGCGTGCCTCGGAGGTCTTGGTGTAGTGCTTGTCTACATTCTCCAGATGCTTCTCCAGCCCCTCGTCTAGTATAAATCGGATTGCTTATTCTGTTGAAATACAGTAAGCATGTTACAACCAATTCTTGACAAGAACCGGAGTCGGTCTAGAGGACCAGAATACGATCCAATCGCAGCCGTGTTTGATCGCATTCTTCTTGGTCCTGGGTTTCATTTGAATCCAACCTTTGTTCAGAGATACAATATCACACATATCGTGAACTGTGCGGAGAAATCAGCATGTCCTACGTGGGCGTCCACACATGTCGGACCGAGCGCATACATTGCTTTGGGTGCCGAAGATTCAGTGGGGTTTCCACTCATTAAAGATTACTACCCTACGTTTGAAAAAGTTATGGATATGTTCCTGCGTGAACCGACATGTATGTGTGTGTATGTCCACTGCGTGGCAGGTATGAACCGTTCAGCAACACTCTTGGCAGCCTATCTCCACAAGAGATTTGGGATTCCGATGGAGAAAGTCGTGGAAGTCATGGCCAAGCAACGACCGTGCGTGATGACAAATCCCTCCTTCGTAGAACAACTGGAAGAATTTGCCCGTAAGTAAGTAAGAAGTAATGTGGAAAAGCGTTCAATCCTCAATCACATCAGCGGGCGACGACCCTGTCGGTGCCGGAAATGCTATTCTAGACAAAGCGCTTGGTCCGTCCTTTGATTATCTCCAGACTATCCAGTCTCCCCATGACAAACATGTGGGAAGCGAAGGAACGATGGACCAGGTGGGGACTAACGCCAATGCTATTTTTAGCTATGTAGACAATTTGATCGTAGGACCTAAAGTCGGTAATCAATTTTTCAAGGATACGGGTGGAATGTGCCGCTTGCCTGGAACAAAGGATAAGGACGGTAACGACAATGGTGACGGCGAAGTTGTTCCTCGATTCTCCTATACCAACAACAAGTTGGGAGGCGATGATGCGGCAGCGATCCTTGGTGCTAGTTTTCAGAAGGCAGTTGCGGGCAACGGGTTCGACGGTATTATTCCGGGAGCAGGTGGAGACTTGGCAGCTATGAACCCCCTGAAAATCATGAACGGACTTGTCTTGGACGGAGTTCCACCGTGCAAGGCCTGGACCTGTCCTACAACCGATATTCGGTCGGGTGTAGACCAGGGTCCTCAAACAAAATTCTTAGCCACGTCGTTGGAATTCAATATGAGTCCGTGCAGGGCTGCAACTGCCTCTGAAACTGCTAATCTTATGGCGATGATCAATGCGGATAAGAAGGCGGCCGAGAAAGTAGCCAAGGACGCAGAAGATGCGGCTGCGGCCAAGACTAAATCAGAAACAGCAGCGAAGGCAAAGAAGGACGCAAAAGGACTCAATCCCGGTGAGAAGTATGCGAACTTTCAAGACAATCTGTACCAGGCACCTGTTCAAATAGACTATATTGACTCTGGGTCCGCTGCCACACTTGCTGTGGCCTTTGTGATTTTTATAGGATACGTTCTTTTGAAGAATGATTGAATGAACAGACTTACAGGTGAAACTCCAAGCACAACAAATAATGTCCTCGGACGTTTTCAAGGTCAAGAAATCTCGGGATGGGGCATCAAAGGGAAGGGAAATTGGAACCCTAGATTCACTCCACGAACGGTATGTGGATGAACTCCAACAGGGTTCGTCCGATGAATCAGTCCGGGCGCTGGAAACTAGGCACGCAGAATTGACTCGAGAACTTGCGGGAAAGTTCAAACCTTTCGTATTTGAAGACGTGATGCGCCAATCTAAGTTACAGGCGGAACACGATGCGCTCGTACAGACCATTTCAGATGCGAGGGAGAAATGCGATATTCAGAAATATTACCTAGAAAGCGGAGACCTTATGCTGGATTACTATGCGCCCCCTAGCAAGAAGACAACATCCAAGGTAGATTTTGGATCCAGGATCCCGGGGACGTTCGATAAACTGTTTTCCGTGACGGAGATGTCGGCGGGTCCATCCAAGAAAAAGATGTTTGACGAATACCTTTCCCGCCGTGGTTTATCGAACGGTTTGAACATTGCCGAGAACGCCGACAATATCAAGAAAATGGCTGAGCATTGTGCACCGTGTAATATTCCCAGGGAAGAGATTACATCAGAAGGTATTCTGGTCTGCCCCAAGTGTGGATCAGAAGAGTATGCCCTGGTTGTCTCTGATTTTCCTAGTTTCCGTGATCCCCCAAAGGAACGGAACAATTACGCATACAAGAAGCAGAACCATCTCAACGAGATCCTGAACCAGTTCCAGGCGAAGGAAAGCACAGAGATCCCAGAAGATGTCATGAATGAAGTCATTTGCGAGATCCGCAAGAGGCGCATAGACAATATCGCTCTTTTGACTGAACAGAATATCCGTGAAATCCTCAAAAAGTTGGGGAGGAACCGGTATTATGAGCATGCGGCTCATATCCTATCCAGGCTGAACGGGAACCCCCCGCCCACCATTACTCCCGAGATCGAGGACAAGATCAGAGCCATGTTCCAGGAAGTCCAAGCGCCATACCTCCTCTACTGTCCCGATGAGCGCCGGAATTTCCTGTCATATTCGTATATCATCTATAAATTCCTGGAGCTGCTGGAGCTGGACGAGTATAAGGTCCACTTCCCGCTTCTCAAGTCCCGTGATCGGCTGATTCAGCACGATACGATCTGGAAGAAGATTTGTGAGTATCTTCAGTGGGAGTTTATACAGAGTATTTGATTGTATGCTCCAGTGTAATCAATATTTGTCTTCAGAATATCACTGAATCCCGAACTCTGGCGGCCGAGTGATGGGTACGCAAATACCCAGCCAGATGACTGCAGATTCTTCCAGTGCTGATCAATAGCAAACTTAGTGCAGGCTCCTCCGTCAATCAGCTTCTCAAGTCCTTCCTTGAAATTTGCAAGTAGTGTGTCATAATACTCCTGCTTACAAATGTAGGCCAGCGTTGTCTGGCACCTTGTATCTGTTACAAAGTGTTCGTTCACCTGGGTCGCATTTGAAGAACTAAAGCTAGGACAGAGAACCGCTACCTTGTAGTTAACGGTCTCAAGGCTCTCAATTGCCACCCTGATTTCATGGGGCTGTTTGGTCCACATCAAATCATCTTCCACGATCATGACACTCGGAAGGTTGCGCTCCTTCGCAAGTTCAATACACCGAATATGGGAGAGAGAACATCCCACTGCTCCATTCTCATGTAGGACTGCTGGAAGCCTCTCAAACTGCAGGCCAACCGATGAAAGTTGAGACTCCACCTCTGTGCGACGATCTGTGCGAGAATCAAGGTTAATGTAGATGAGGTGTGGAAGAGTCTTTGGAGGTAAAAGGTGAGATTCGTCCGAATACCAGCCGTTCTTTCCGTTATGAATATCCATAATTGACTTGAACGCATACTCATACTTCTTCGCTACATTGAACATGTCGTACAAACGCACGGCACGTTCACGGATGTAAGCCCGATCAAACTTTCCGTCCACGGCCATCTGGATTCCCACGCAGTAATCCTGTAGCGTATGACAGAGCACGCCTGTCTTGAATGGCTCAATGGTCTCTGTCTGCGCACCATAATCGGGTGTAATAGCAGGGGTTCCGCACAACTGGGATTCTACCGCGACTCCGCAAAAGGGTTCAATGAACAATGTGGGAGCCACGAGAGCTTGGAGAGAACCGAGGTAGACAGCACGCTCAGTTCCGCTGATCGGCGGTTTGTAGACGATATTGGGACATACGAGGAACTGGGTAGGATCGCCCTGTCCACAGAGAATGAAACGAATATGTGGCATTCGTCGGGCGATTTCTACGACAATGTGACACCCCTTGCCGTCGTAGATACGTCCAAGGAACCCGACGGTATTGATCTGGGGAGTCAGAGACAGAGGCCATTCGAAGGCATCAAAGTAATTGGGAACTACAAACCAGTAATTTTGTCCCCACTTCTTTTCCACTCCCAATACCTGGTGAAGCCACGCATAACTCTCAAAGATACGGTACGGGCGTTTCGAATCGTTGTATCCGATACCGCTCTCGCATACAACCATCTCAAGTCCATCAAGTGCGGCATCATGAGATGCTCCAAACGGAAGACAGACAATATCGGTCTTGATGCTACGATAATTCTCTTGAAGTAGGGGGCGAAGACGGGCGTTAAATTCCCTGTAAAGAGGAGTGGACCAGTTGCCCAGATCTCCAATGAAGGTGGTATGATCCTCAAGCTTCTTAATAACATCTGCGTGCGCCATTTCGGGATGGAGTTGTTTATAGGACATCACACGCAAGACATCCCATTCGTCACGGGTCATGAGTTCAATCTCCTTTGTGGCCTTGGTTTCGGACCCCTCTACACCGTAATGGTAGACTTCGAATCCTCGAGACATCATCATACGGGGGAACCGGAGGACCTTACCAGTATAGGCACAATGACTGAAATCATTGTTGGTAACAGTATGTGGCAGTGCCAGAATGTGGAGTCGGATTGCCGATGCCATTTACATACTCAAGTTGAGACATATGTAAATGGTCGGAAATGGGGTTTCGTTCGTTGTCCGCATACGCAACGAAGAAGAAACTCTGGAAAAGTCCGTGCGGTCTTTGGGTGGCATCACGTTTCCTCATGAGATTGTTCTGATCCTGCATCGGTGCACGGATAGAAGTGCCGAGATCGCCGATCGGCTTGCAAGCGAGAATCCGAATATCCGCATCATGACCTACGATATGGAGATCTCGAGACCAGGATACGAGATGCTTGCAACCGATGCAGATTCAAAGCACAGTCTGGTAACGTATTACAACTGGTGGATCAAGCAGGCGAAGTATACGTGGGTGTTCAAGTGGGATGCGGATTTCGTAGCATCTCCCGTGCTTATCAATTTCATGAATTCAATCGTCTGGGAACAGAAGAACATGAACATTTCAATCGTAGCCAAGAACTTGATATCTAGCAATCGGGAAAACTACTTGTGCGGCGGTCCTCGAGTATTTAAGAAGCACGTCTTCTGGGAAGACAGCCAATTCTCTCCCGGTGCCGAGTTCTGGCATTTCTCAGACGAGATGTATATCGAGCATGCCTCCGAACTAAAGGATCTCAAGGCGTACTGGACGGAGCCAGCATGGTATCTAACGGAAGATTCAGACGAGGCTCGGCTGGTCAAGAGCCGTATGGATCGTCTGACGGCCGATTTTGGTCCTGAACCTCCTGGACTAGCCCGAGCATCCAACCCCGAATGTGATCCTATTTTCACGGCGATTGCGTCGGCAAACGAGTGTAAGGGTCCAGACTATGTAAACATGTTCAGCTGAAAACGGAACTGTATTACAGCCGGGAAACACATATAACAAAATGAAGCCCCGTTTCGCAGCATCCGATGTCGCATCTCTCCTTGGCCTAAACCCGTATCGGAGCAAGAATGAATCTCTCCTCAAGGTGCTCACTGCGATGCCCAAGTTCAAGTCGGTGATTCTGGGTGTGAAGGACACGATGGGCGCCCGAACGGAGCGGGAGGTTGTAGCCCAGGCAAGTGGTCCAGCACTGCAGGCTATGTGGGCATCGGTGGATATGGCGTGCGGGGCCACCTCCGATTACCAGATAGAGAAGGCGATCACGACATTTAAGCAGACTCATATTCGCCAGGTTGTTCAGGAGACGCTGGAGGGTAAGAGGGCACCTACAACTCCGGCGCTACAGGAGGCCGTGGCTCGTGTGATTTCGGGTCAGATGGATGTTGCGACAGAGACGGCTCTTCTGTGCGTGAATCCCGAAGTGACGCTCAAGATCGAACAGACGCAGGAACATCAGGTTCTCGCCAGCGAAATCCAGAAGCGTCGTGGGACTCGGCTGGAGGATAAGGCCGAGAACGAGCATGCGGTTTCTACGGGCGTCCAAGTGACGGACCGCAATACGTTCGTGGAGTTTGAGTCTGATTCTTATCGCCTCATCGGATACCTGGATGGCATGCAGGGGGATAAGGTCGTGGAGACGAAGAATCGCAAGCGGTTCTGGACGACTCCGCCTGCCTACGATTTCATTCAACTGCGGTGCTATATGTTCATGAAGGGCGAGAAGGATGGCGTTCTGCTGGAGAACTTCCCGGGTCGTCCTCCTCGCACCACCGAGGTCCCGTGGGACGACGAGCGGTGGATGGATATTCATGCTGGACTATGCGGTGTCGCACGGACGATTGCCAATATCACAGAGGAGGACGTCCAATCACTTGCGCAGTCGGTATTTGCGACGATGAAGAGTTAGAGAGCGCCGAACCCTCCGAGTCCTCCGACCTCCTCGACGTAGGAAGAGCGATCGTCCGTTATAGATAGAGAACAGCGTCCCTGCCTTGATGATATACGTACCGCCAGCCGCAAGATTGACGATTCGGTTGGACTTGAATTTTCCCTGTTTGGTGAGTTCCCCAGGAAAATCTGCCGTAATCGTGATTTCGGAATCCTTGATGAGCTGGTTCGGGACAAACTTCCCTTCACCCAGTTCGTATACAGCCATTATATATACAGGTGAAAATGGATCGCCATCGTCTATTTTTGGTTTGGAGCATCTTACACAACAAGAATGAACAGACTCCTCCACACTATCTTTCTCGAGAACAAGGACAACAAGAATCTCTGGGACACGTTTGAAGGCGAGTGCCAGAAATTCTACAATGAACCGGCACACAGTTTTACCGAAATGAGGGTACGGGATAACAAGAAGGTCCGGGGCGATATCTTTGAAGAGTTCTGCGTGCTCTACTTGAAACATATCGGAGGATACGATGACGTATGGCTCCTAGCCGATGTCCCTGACACGATCTTGACAGAACTGGGAATGAAGCGACCAGACGTAGGTATTGATATTGTCGCAAGGAAGGGCAAGTTGTATTCAGCGGTACAGTGCAAATATAAGAAGCAGGAAACCAAGACGAAGATTGTCACCTGGAAAGCGCTCTCTACGTTCTACGCCCTGTGTATGCGGACCGGACCATGGGAGAAGTATGTGGTGATGACTAACTGCTCGTTCGTGCGGCACATGGGCAAGAAGTCCAAGAAAGATCTCTCCATCTGTCTCCGGACTCTCCAGGGGATCTCGAAAGAGAAGTGGATTTCCATGTGCGGAGTGGAAGGTCACAAGATGGAGGACGATGCCCCTGTCCCCAAGACGGACGAAGATGTCCGACAGGCACGATTGAAATTCTTCGGTAAGATATAATGGTGAGCACAGTCAGCAGCACTGCCCCTACTGGATCCACATTACCGCCTGCGTCTAGCTCTTCTACCTCAGCGGGTGCGGTTCCCGCTGACCCCCGAGCTCCCGCAACTCTTCCCAAGGATTCGCCTGCCGCCGCCCTTGATACAAAGACAAAGGATGGCGCACTGGCCACTGCCCCGACAGCTCAGCCTGGGGCAGATAAACGTTGGACAGTCAAAACTATTCTTGCTGTTACAGTTGCCGGTCTCTGGCTTCTTTTTGGCCTGATTGGATTCGTCATGTCGCTCATCTGTTTCGGATACTCGGGATCCGTGGGTGAGAAGATCATGGGTCTCGTGATTGCCCTCTTTCTTGGACCGTGGTATTTCCTCTACTATTTCTCGAGCGGATCGTACTGCAAAGCTATGCCCCCGACGCTGTTTTAAACAAAACAAAACGGAAACGATATGGTGGAAAAAATTGAAGGCAATACAAAGAATGTTACGAATTGCGGATACAACGAAGGCTCCCGAGGTTGAGACGTCGTATACGTTTCCTCTGGATCCTTTCCAGAAATGTGCAGTAGCCGCTATCCAGGCTGAAGAGAATGTTCTCGTCACCGCCAAGACAGGTAGCGGTAAGACGCTGGTGGGAGAATACCAGATTGAGTATTCTTTGAAGAAGGGTGGGCGGGTCTTCTATACCACCCCCATCAAATCCCTCTCCAATCAAAAATTCCACGATCTCTCGATCCTCTACCCTGGAAAGGTGGGGATCATGACGGGCGATATCAAGTTTGCTCCTCAATCGGATGTCGTGGTCATGACGACTGAAATCCTGCGGAATCTCCTCTTCAAGATCGGATCGTCTACGGAACATATCGGGAGCACAGCCGCTCTCTCGCTAGACGGTGTTGATGCGATCGTCTTCGACGAAGTCCACTACTTCAATGATCCCGCCCGGGGAAAGGTATGGGAAGAGTGTCTGATTCTCCTGCCACCCCGTATTCGGCTCGTCCTGCTTTCGGCGACAATTGAAAGTCCAGACGTCTTTGCTCAATGGATCGGTGAAATGAAGCAGGTTCCGACACATCTTATCTCGACACAGTATCGGGTAGTTCCGCTTGAGCACCGGGTTCGGGAAAAGCTGCTCATGGACGAGAAGGACCAGTTCAATGGCCAGGCCTATTCCGAGTATCTTCGGTATCTCAAGGGTGTCGACGATGCGAATAGGAAACATTCTGATGCAGTGAAAGCTCGGGTTGCTGGCGATCCTGTTGTGGCTCGTGAGATCCGTTCTAACGGATTTCTCCACCAAATGAACGAGATGGTCGACACTCTTCGGCAGGAGAACAAGCTCCCCGCTATGTTCTTCGTGTTCTCCCGCAAGAACTGCGAGACGTATGCGTCCAAGGTGACATCCACCCTCATTGATGCGTCCGAGGGTGCTGTGATCAAGCACCGGGTGAACTTCCATCTGTCTCGCTATCCCGAACTCAAGAAGCTCCCGCAATATCATACGCTCATGGATCTACTGATGAAAGGTGTGGCATTCCATCACAGCGGGATGCTCCCGGTGCTCAAGGAGATCGTGGAGATGCTGTTTGCCGGCGGGCATCTCAAACTTCTGTTTGCGACAGAGACGTTTGCCGTGGGGATCAATATGCCGACCAAGACGGTGATCTTTACGAGCTACCGCAAATACGACGATGACGTGGGCGGCCTGCGGATGCTGCGGACAGATGAGTATATCCAGATGGCAGGTCGGGCGGGACGACGTGGCAAGGACGTGCGAGGATTCGTTTACTACCTCCCCGACCGCAAGCCCGAGGAGCTGGAAGATGTGCGGACGATGATGAAGGGGAAGCAGCAGTCTCTGGAATCCAGGATGGATTTCCACTACGATTTCCTCCTGAAGTGTCTACAGAATGGCACAACGGGATGGATGGGGATGATGGAGAAGTCGTACTGGCACGACCAGCGTCAGCGTGAGTTGGATATACACAAGGCTGAAGTTCGGGAACTACAGGGGAAGTATTCTGGTCTCGATGTGGCGGTGTTTGAGCTGCGTGAGATGTATGAGACTCAAATCCGAGCCACGCAGAACGCTGAGCGCAAGAGGATCCAGGCTCAGCTGGACGGGTGGAAGAACAAACATGTGGGTCCCAAGTGGGAAAAGGGGTGGCAGGATTTCAAGGAGTTCAAGAAGAACCGTGAGAAGATTGCGAGGTTGGAGGAGAAGATCGAGGCAGCCACGAAGATTGAGGTCCCGTTCCTGGTGAATCTCCAGCGACTGGGGTATGCGGACGGTGATGGCGAGACTCTGACGGAACTAGGAGTCATGGCTTCGGAGATCAACGAGGGTAATCCTCTAGTGATGTCCAAGATGTTCGGGCAGTTCAACCTCCCTCGCTCAGAGCTCATTGCCCTTCTCTCGTGTTTCGTTGAGGGCGAAAAGACGGAGGATCCGATCACCGTATCGTGCCTGCGACTCCCCGATACCCTCAAGAATGCACTCTTGGCGGCGCATATCATTGCCCAGGATCTGTATTCTCATGAGAACCCCAAGAGCCGACCGGAGTATTGGACTATTCACAACTACTGGCCCGAGATCGTCTACCGCTGGATGGAGGGGGATGAGATGGGTGTCTTGTGTGCAGAGTATGAAGTATATGAGGGAAACTTCATGAAGGCTATTCTGAAGACTGCCAATATCGTGGACGAGTGGGTGACCTTGGCGACTTATACGAAAACCCTGGAAGTCTTGGAAGTCTTGCGTGAATTCCGCACCGACCTTGTGCGTGGCTTGGTCGTCCCCGACTCCTTGTATCTCCGCCTGTGAGTTCCACCAGGTTTGGATTTGGACCAACCGTGTTTTATCCGATCGTTCATGATAGCTATTTCTGTAGCGGTAGGTTTATCGGAGAACCCGTGTTTGTGTGTATACTTTTTACCATGTTTACGCAATGTCCTTGCTTTCTCCAAGGCTTCAATATACTTATGGATCCGCTTCTCCCTTGCAGCGGGGTGTTCTGTCTCCATTGTTATATTACCTTATTTAAGAACAATATGAAGAAGATCTGGAAATATATATTTTATGCTGCAGTCATCCTGCTCGTCTTATACGCCCTGTTCCAATCAACCCGTGAAGGATTCACAACTGCGAACCCTCTTCCTTCGGAGGCAGAGCTGGATGCGTTAGAGGCTTCATTTACGAAGGCCCAGGCAGAAGCTAGTAAAAACAACATAAAATATCCCCAGATGGCAACCAATGTTCTACAAGCTGCCCCGCAAAGTGTAAAAGCCGTAGCTAAGTTTGTAAAAGCTAACATCATACCCCTACTGCCATACAAGATGGCAAAAAATGCCCAAACACCCGAGGGAGATGTCACAGACTATTTTATAGTCATTTTTATGATTATGACTAAGAAACCCTTGATCGCCCCTCTTGCATATGCTGTTCGCCAGCAGTCCGCTGCTCCCACACTCCCCGCATTCATTGATATGACAGTCAAGACGGTCAAGGAAAATGGAACACCACCTCCCCCTGCGGATTGGCCAGATGCGACGACAAGGGGACTGATCGAACAAATGAAAAAGGGAGAGACCACAATCCAGACACCTGAAGGGGATACTGTTCCGAATCCCGGATATTGGGGATACAAGTATATCTACGGAGAGCCGAAGGCAGCAGGTTCTGCGGCGAGCTCGTCTGGATCTCCCGCTCTTGGCTCGTCAAAGTGCGTGCCGTCTGTTCACAGTATTCCCGGTGGAATGACCGAGACTCGGTGTTTCAACTAGAACTAACGACCTAACGAACACTGAACATGAACATGATCTTGTTGGCCGCATAGGATTCCAGTTTATGATCCAGTATCTTCTCCACCTCATCATGCTCATAATCGGCATCCAGCGTAACGATAGTGGGATCACCGTCCTCATCCAGAAGTTCACGGTGAACAGTCACGAAATTCCCCTCGATATCGTATGCATCGAAAGCCAGTCGGGGGCGCAGATTCGGCCCCATACCTATTTCAACCGTCTTCCTGATCGTCCAATCATGTACCCACTGGGTTGGACGGTCAAGAGTTGAATACATATACGCTCGTTGATGTTCAACCGACCATCGAACATATATGACATCACCATCGTTCAAATCTTCAAATTCGGCAAGCTGATAATCTTGGTCGCTATAGGCGCTATTGTTTCGGGGTGCTAGAGGAGGATCCATTTTGCGGTTCACCGATAGCCAGGAATACAGATTCGTTTTGATCAGTATCGCTAAGCGTGATGTGTAGACGGATATGGACACCGTTCTTTGCGTGAAATTTCCATCGTCCCATTAAAAAGGATTTGCGTTCCCATTCATGGGCTGGGCGTTCGGGGTTTGATCCCTTTTGATAATACAGTTCTTCAATATCAATTTCGTACACCTTTTCGCCGACATACCAGTCCAGTGTTTCCCCGATGGATACGCCGACAGGGGCAAACCTACCATTCATAAACAAGGTCCCAGTATCTGTGAAGCACGTGACTTTCACCCTCTCGGGAACTCCGTCATTTAAAAATACAATATCTCCGACATTCACCAGTCTTCTTCTTGGTTTAAACATATTCAGATTTAGCCCTAAATAGAACGCCATAATATTACCACACATTTACTTCGTAGTTAAATTTTATGGACATAAACTATATGAGGTGCTGTTTCTGTATTTGCGTGTACAACAACGAACAGGGTCTACCCGCAGTTCTGAGGAATATAACGAAACTCCGAACACTGTTTTCCGACTCTAGAGTGGTAGCCGCCTATAGTTCGTCAAAAGATGCGTCACTGTCTATTCTTCAGGCACATGGCGTCGAGATCGTTATGGTCCCCCCTTACCGCCAAAAAACTCAATTCACATTCTCACCTACAATGATTGCAAAACCAACAATGGCCAACCGCACAGCTAGAATCGCCGATGCTCGTAACTGTCTACTCCAGCATATTCGCCAGTCTTACAGTGATTTCGAGTTTTTTGCAATGATCGATGCCAATAATTACTCGTGTGTTGGCGAGGTGAACCTAGACAGTGTTTCGTCTGTTCTTCAGAGAAATGATTGGGATTCTATTTCGTTTCATAGGGGTGGAGGATACTACGATATGTGGGCTCTCTCCTATACACCGTATATTTACAGCTTTCAGCACTTTACAGAGATGAAACGTGTTATTGAGGACATGCGCAAGCACTTTCACTTTTTATTGATGGACTATATCACCAATCGCCCAACTGAATTGATACCAGTGTATTCCTCTTTCAACGGTTTTGCTATTTACCGAACCCCCAAGTTCCTGAACTGTAGTTACAGCGATGTTATTCATACTGAATTGTTACCTGACTTCCAAGAACAGGTAAGGATGTATGGACCTCCAGTTCAAATTCTTACGGGGGACTGCGAACACCGTAAGTTTCATCTTGAAGCTATACGGAAAAACGGTGCACGTATACGTATATCTACTCAACACGTTTTTCGGAAACTTGAGAATCCTCCCGAAGGACTACAGGGGCCTGCCTGACCTAAACTAGGGTCTGATCGATTTTGATGTGGAACACGAGTCGCTGTTTCCAAGTCGCTCTTTGCATATCCAGGAAATACCGAATAACCACGGGGGTCCCCGGTAGAATATCGTTAGGACACGTGATCATCCTCGACCAGTCAGATACCCATACACGGGTAGACGACACGACGATACCGGGAGTGTTTTCAGGTCGCCGCTGGAGAATGTCCATGAACGCCAAGTCCCGGGCATGTTTCTTCGCAAATTTCTGGAGACGGTTACAGTCCTCCCGGGCATTGGGGACCGGCATACCTTTCATGGCCATCTGGTTGACTACATCGGCCCACCTGCGGATGGGAGAAGAACCATGGCAGTACCGAGTCTGGAATCCCCAATGTTGGACTTTGGGAGATGTGTGTTCGTATGTTGCGGCCGCATAAGCAAACATTCGAGCATTCAGACCAAGACGCTCGTATTTATCCATCTTCTCGCCATCGGGCATAGAATGATGACGAAGTAGACCCTTGCCAAGTTTTACGAGTTCTTCAGCCATCGTCTTGTTGTAGAAGATCATCAGTTCGGCAATCCAGTCGTGGGGATCGATAAGCGGACGAGCGGCCAGGTGTTCGCAGATGGATTGTAGAAGAGGGATAGAGATCTCGGTGGCTAGTCGGCAGCTATCGTACGTATACGATGCCTTGTTAATGATCGTCACCTCCTTGAATTGGGGATCCCGGATATATCCGTCCCAACTGAAGATGAGGGCATACCCCAATCTCCTCTCCCCAGGTAGAAGCGACATCTTGTGTTCAACCGTCTTGGGAAACATGCTCCTTACAGGAACCCCGCCGTCGTAGAGAGACTGGCCGATGTTCTGGGCATGAGTCATCCATGGATTTTCTGCGACCCATTCGGCAACATCCGCAATCGTGATCGCAACCTTGGTGATCCCCGACTCTTCCCAGATAGAGATACAATCATCAATATCCTGGCACCCGGGGGGGTCAATATTGATGGTGGGAACATCAAGAACGGGACGGAAGAAGAAGGACGAAGGCTCCTTCGTTTCGGGGATCTTGGTCCAGTAATCGGGAGAATAAGCGACGTGAATCGCCTTCCTCTCTGCCAGGGGATCCCCACATGCTCCCACGACTTCCACGATCTGACCACGTGGGAGTTTGTCATCATTGATCTTTTCGGCAATCACTAGGATATTCCGTTTCAGATCACGGTGCGTGGATGCCACGATCATCTGAGGGAATACATTGTTCAGGGGACTAAAGAGATACATCGGAACGTTTCGGGATGTGAGTCCATACCTCGTTTTGTTGGTAAGTTGAAGAACGCCGGCAATCCGTGACATTCTGTGGTTGCCCCTTCTTTACTGCCATGGGTCTACATTCGTTTTTATGGTGTTTGCGTTGGCATTGGGGCATTTGTTACACGGTGCGGCGGCAGGTGGAGATAAGGATCCCTGAGACAACATCATATAGTAAGCAATCCCCGCCAGTAAAACAAGCCCAAGTATCCAGAAAATCATTATTGTTTTCAGGTAAGACGATTTATACATAAAATAAATGGGCATACCCTTCTATTTCGTCAGTCTTATCAAAGCTCACAAAAATATTGTATCCAGAGTTCGAGGAAAACTTCAGCCCGATATCCTTGCAGTCGATTTCAATTGTCTGATTCACAATTACATGGACGATGCCCGCCCTATTGAGAGCGTGGTCGAAGCACTCATAAAACTCCTAGATGAAACATGCCAGGCGAAATTTCTCTACATTGCGATGGATGGCCTTGTTCCTTACGGCAAGATCGTACAGCAGCGATACCGCCGTTTCCGCATTTCTGAGACTGGGGTCTTTGATCGTAACCAGATTTCTCCAGGGACGCCGTATATGAAGGAGCTGGACCAAGCCGTTCGGGCCCGTCTACCCCATGCCATCATTTCATCCACCGAAATCCCAGGCGAAGGCGAACACAAACTCTTTGAATGGATCAAGACTCTACCCGCCCCCCAGCGCCAGAATGTCGTGATCTACGGTCTAGATGCCGACCTTATTCTCCTCTCACTCTCTCAAACTGCTCTCTGCCCTCAACTATGGCTACTCCGAGAGAACCAGAGTTTCCAATCAAAGATGGACGGATACTCGGTCCTATCCATCCACGCCCTCGCAGGGGTTCTTCCTATCCCAGCGGATCGCTACGTTGCGCTCTGCGTCCTCTGTTTCGGCAATGATTTTATGCCTGCCATCGGGATGTTTTCCTTGCGTGAAAGCGGACACGACCGGGCGCTAGAGTGTTATCTCCAAGCAGGTTCGCCCGATCTAACGACAGTTGCTGGTCGTCAGATCTTCTTGCGGACGGCAGCCACACAGGAACTGAAATTCTATACCCAGAAAGTCGGAGCACGAGAGAATCCTGCTGAACGGGCGATCTTTTCGCCAGATGCCCAGCACTTTGAGAAGCGGTATAATCTTCACCTTCTCGATGGAGTCACAGATACCCAATATCTGGTCCATGCGTTCTGGAAGACGTTTCATTGGACACTACACTATTTCTGTGAGAACGAGTGTCTCGACTGGAACTGGGTATACCCCTACGCCGAAGCCCCCCTAATTTCTCAACTTGTACGATACGAAGAAGTCCCGACCGTATGGAATGCCAAGACACCAGCCTTCACCATCACTCGGCAATTACAATTCATTCTTCCCCAAAAGTCCCTGCGGACAACCCATAAGCGTGTCCTGTTTCCCGATGAGTGCTACAACGAGGAAACAGATATGCGTATTCCATGGATGCGAAGGTATGCGTGGGAATGCGATCCCCGTATTTCTCTGCCTCTCCCTAGCGAAGAGCTGACCTCGGTCCAATCTTTCCAATATTGCGAAACGTAAAGGTGCTTGAAGGGTTCAACCGAGGAATAAACGTTCCACTCGACGATAAAGTGGAGGTAGGGTTCGAAAGGGGTGAGACGTTAATATCTGAAAAGACCGAGAGATCCGACCACTGAAATGACCGTTTAGACCAGTAACTATCTTCAATAACATTGAGTTCCCGTAATTTTGGAACCATAGAAATACCCGACATCGTCATATTCCGCATCCAGTCGCTTCGTATGTACGTCAAATATTCCCGACGCCGGGTAGTGGCCGTATCTTCAGGTAGGAACACTACAAGTTCAGCCATACTGTCTTCAAACGAGTATACTCGTCCACGGTTCCGAGCATTCACAGAATTATGCGCCCGCATAACAAATTCCAGGACTCCTCGGCGACTTGATTTCCATCCTGGATTTATGAGTGTATACGCCGCAATGGTATCTGTGAAATGCTGCATACAGCTTGGACACAGAATTGTTGCAGTGAACGATAATAACCATCGTGAGAACATTTCTTGTTCAAGATCGGTCGGGTTATCAGGGTATAACGCAGAGATGGAATGAAGCGTCGCCCATCCAAGTGGGCCCCAACCTTTCGTCATTTTACTCTATTATACTGGACGATCAAGAAAGAAGTCCCGCACCGACCGAGTCAGCATACAGTGTGCGAAGGACGGCCGGAGGGATATTCTTCTTCTCGCTGGAGATGATTTTCTTCTCAATTAGACGCTTGCGAATCGTTCCAATATCAGTGTGTGCCGCCTTGGAACGAGCTGTCTTCCTCGCCTTCTCAATTCCTCCTTCCATCATGAGTTTTACCGAGCGTTTACGGGTCGGCGGGGCCTTGGATGGATTCTTGCTGGGGTGGATCTTAGCCGTCTTACGCAGGATTCCACGGGGGAACGTCTTGGTGCTGCGCTTACGACGTCCGCCGATACCTGGTCCGCTCGGCATGGCTCCACGAGGATTGAGGGGGTGCTGGATCTGGTAGACTTTGGCCAACTTATCTTCCCCGTTAAATGCGGGGTCCGTCGCCTCATTGATGATATCGCCACCACCAACCTTGATAACCTTGTATTTGTTGGGGTCGGGAGCCATTCTTCTTATTCTTATAGAAAACGGATAAAATGTCTTACGGCGAAGGTGTCTCTCAATAACAGGATGGACGCTATCCGAGCATATTTCAAGCAGGGTATTTCTCGTTTCTCAGAGTCACAGATCGAACCGTATGAGGATTTCCTTCGCAACAAACTCCCGCTGATTCTTCGTTCCACACCTCCCATCGTGGTGTGGCACGACCAGGACGAAGCGACGAAGAAATACAAATACGAGTTCCGCCTATCCTTTGATAACGTATCGTATCTCAAGCCCCGTATCCAGGAGGCCACCGGTCGTCTGAAGCAGATGCTGCCCTGCGAGGCTCGGATCCGCAACTTCACCTATGCCGCCCAGATGTTTGTGGATATTCGCCTGAAGGTTCGATCGTACAGTGGTGCGGATCTTTCCGAATTCAAGGAGGAGACCAAGTTGTTCGAGGGCATTTCGCTCGGCAAGATCCCGGTGATGCTGGGGTCATCGCTCTGCGTCCTCAAGGATTACCCCATGACGATGGAGGAGCTGGGAGAGTGTCCCCAGGATCCCCTGGGCTACTTTATCGTTCACGGTGGTGAACGTGTGATTCTGTCGCAAGAGAAGGTGGCGGACAACCGTGTCATGGTCTTCCTCAACAAGAAGGCGACTACCAAGCATTCGCATTCAGTGGAGATGAAGTCGCTTCACGAAAGCTTTACCCTGCCTCCCAAGAAGCTGGAGATTCGTGTCTCCGCCAAGTTCAACGGTCTGGGGTACCCACTCTCCATCTGCATTCCCCGCTTCCGTGAAGATATTCCGATCATGGTATTCTTCCGCTGCCTCGGCATTACTAAGGATAAGGATGTCCACCGTCTCCTGAATGTGGATGACACAGATTACCTGGCAGCGTCGTTCAAGGAGTGTGCCGATATTAGTGTATTCACACAGGAGGAGGCGATTGAATACCTGTCGCACCATCTGCAATACCCTCCAGCCGTTGAGGACAAGACTCCTCACGTCCGTGCCCTTCTCTTGACTGAGTTCCTGCCGCATGTGACACTGGCTGGCGAGAAGCTGGAGTCCGAAGTATTGGTCGCTCGTAAGGTCAAGATCATTGCGAGTATGGTCAAGAAGCTCCTGGATACTGCGAGTGGCAAGATCCCCCAGGATGACCGTGACGCTTACCCGAATAAGCGGGTGGTGACCACGGGTGCCCTGCTGACGCACCTCTTCCGCCAGCTGTTCCAGAAGGTGTGTAAGGATATCCGCTCCAAGTTCGTCCACGAGATCAATAATGATAATTGGAAGCGAAGTGGCAAGCCCCTAGATGTCCTCGTCCTTTCCAATCTCTACAAGATCCTCAAGGTATCCTCGATAGAGGGCAAGCTGAAGCAGGCACTGGCCACTGGAAACTTCACGGTCCAGGGTCTTGGAACATCGGGGTCTACTTCGCTCTCGAACGCCACCAAGTCGGGTGTTTCGCAGGTCCTGAACCGCCTGTCGTATAACGCCACGCTCTCGCATATCCGCCGTATCCAGACGCCGGTAGAAAAGTCAGGCAAGCTCCTGGCTCCTCGCAAGCTCAATGGATCTTCGTGGGGGTTTGTGTGCCCCGTGGAGACTCCAGAGGGTCATTCAGTGGGTATTGTCAAGACGATGAGCCTGATGTCTACTGTATCCACTCACGTGCCCTCCTTCGTGGTCCTCAATCTTCTCAAGGAGATATCGGGGGTGGATTGGGTAGAAAATGTCTGGTCAACTGGTCAAGTCGCAATCTTGGTGAACGGTGTCATCGTGGCATACACGAATACGCCTGCTGCCGTCCACTCTCAGCTGAAGACTGCGAAGCATACGGGGGCAATTCATCCCCATATCTCCGTCGCCTGGAATATCATGGCGAACCGTATCCTGATTGAGACGGATGCCGGCCGTCTTGTTCGTCCGATCTTCCGAGTTATGGAGGGTAAACTCATTCCTCCTCCCACATCGGATGTATGGGACGACTGGGTGCGGACGTGTGTAGAATACGTGGACGCCAATGAATCCGAGGTCATCCGTATCGCAATGTTCCCTTCCGAGATTGACGGGCACACGCACTGCGAGATTCATCCACACATGATTCTTGGTCACATGGCAGCGATCATTCCGCTGTCCAATCACAATCAGTCCCCTCGTAACGCTTACCAGTCAGCCATGGCAAAGCAGGCCATGACCCTCTACGCCTCGAACTACCACAAGCGTCTAGACAAGAACGCTTACCTCTTGGCATCTCCCCAGCGCCCGATCGTGGAGACACAGATCATGAGTATCCTGAACATGCACAAGATGCCGAGCGGGTGTAATGCGATTGTGGCCATCGCCTGTTATTCCGGATACAACCAGGAGGATTCCGTGATTCTCAACCGGGCCTCCCTCAAGCGTGGATTCATGCGGGGGTACTACTACACCGTCTACAAGGACGAGGAGCATCGTAATGTGGCGAGCGGACGTGAGGAGCGGTTCTCCAAGGCTCGGCATGAGAATACCAAGGGATTCAAAAACACGTCGTATCACGCCATCCAGGAGAACGGTATCCCAATCAAGAATGCCGTGGTCCAGGAAAACGATGTTGTGATTGGCAAGGTTGTGAATATGCGCAGCGATCCGCACGGATACCTCTACCGTGATCTCTCGACCACCCACAAGAACTCGGAGCCTGCTCGTATTGACGGGGTGTGGCAGGATAAGAACTCGGATGGGTATCCGTTCGTGAAGGTCAGAGTTGTTGCCGAGCGCACTCCTCAGATCGGTGATAAGTTCGCTTCCCGTGCCGGGCAGAAGGGAACATGTGGAATGATTCTGGACGAGTGTGATATGCCCTTCACGGCTTCGGGCCTGCGTCCCGATATCATCATGAACCCTCACGCCATTCCGTCTCGCATGACGATCGCCCAGTTGCTGGAGACGATGTACAGCCGTATCGGCGTGCGCACCGGAAATCTGGGTGACGGCACGCCTTACTCCCACCTCGGGATGGAGGATCTCAAGGTTCACATGCGCAACCTCGGTCTCCACCCTTACGGTAACGAGATCATGTATAATGGTCAGACCGGTGAGATGATGGAGGTAGAAATCTTCCTGGGAACCACGCATTACCAGCGCCTCAAGCACATGGTGATTGACAAGTGCCATTCTCGTGGTCGTGGTCCGATTGTCTCGCTCACTCGCCAGCCGTGTGAGGGCCGGGCACGTGATGGCGGACTGCGTGTGGGCGAAATGGAGCGGGACTGTTTCATATCGCATGGTGCGGCCGTATTCACGAAGGAGCGACTGATGGATGTCAGCGATCCGTTCAGTGCTGGGGTGTGCACGGGCTGCGGGTCTCTCGCTACAATCAATGAGAAGGATCGTCTCTATGAGTGTAGGTCGTGTGGTGCCAAGGCTGGTCTGGAGGATAAGACCATTCCTTATGCGGTCAAGTTGTGGTTACAGGAGTTGGAGGCGATGCACATCTCGCCTAGAATGATTTCGCCCGCTTAGTTGTCTGGCGCCGGTGGTGACGACGACGACCCGCCACCTTTTTAGTCTTGGTGTGCCTACGACGGCGACCTGCTGTTTTTGGCTTGCCAGTGACAAGGGCTACAAGCCCACTGACGGCATCACTAACAGTTGCGTCAGTTGTGGGTAGCGGAGGAGCAGAACGCAGAGCAGCTAAGGACGCACGGCGCCGGCGGACAGGAGGGATAGAGAAGGCCGCACGGACTTCAGGCTTCAGTTCCCGCTTCATGGAATCCAGCTCGGCATCCAAGATGGCAATCGCCTGGCGCTCCTTTTCCATATCTGCCATAAACTCCTTGAATTTGGAGTCCGTCACAAGAGGCTTAATGGCTTCCCAGATTGTCTTGCCGTCCAGTGCCAGAAGGGTTTTTCCACCCTCAATGAGCTTCTCACGCAGGATGTAGACGATATAGACGCAGAAGAGAGCCACACCTGTCTGTCCCGCAATCACTCCACTTCCAGCCGCAACCTGAGCCGAGAACTCAAGGGCGGTCAAGGTATTGGTAAACATCGTTCCGAAGGTAGGCAGGGCAGCGGAAACGTTGATGAGGCCGTTGACCACAGCCGTTCGCAGACCCTCGTTGACTCCTACCACTACAGCACCCGCAGCCGAAGCCCACTTGAGGGCCGCCACAATATCCACCGGTGTTGCCTCGGCCTCCGCACTCTTGGCCTCAATCGCCGACGCCATATCGGTGGTGATCTTGTCAACCGTGGTGGCTCCACGACGGCACTGCGTCGTAAAGAACTTGGCGATCGCACCTCCTAGTTCACGGAACCCACCACCAACCTTCCGCCCCTTCCGCCGCCGCCCGCCCGTTGCTCCTGTCTCTGGGACACCCAGTCCTACAATAGCTTCGGACATGACATCTGCCAGTTCGGGATCACAACCTCCAGAATAAACAGTCGCAATTGTAGCTAGAACTTCATCCGCAGATGCTGGGACTCCCGCCTTTGCCGCTGAACCGTACTTGTGCAGGAGGGTCACCAGCCACTCTGGGCGATTCCCTGATGGAATTTCAATACCCTTGGATTTGGCCATATCAATGAGAGCGGCCACCGCCGACTGACCAGAAGAAGACATTATTCATACCCGAGAACAAAATTAGGAAGAGATAGTGTATACATAATTCGAACCACTGGCACTATCAAAAGACACAAATGAAAGCTTGTTCTGGCTGCTGATAATAGGTGATGTGTATATCAATCCTGGAGTATTGTATTGAAACAGGTTCGGGCTAGCTGTGCTGAATGCGACTGGTCTCGATGAGGTCGGAGGGGTAGGGTAGCGATAGACTGCATTAGAGGAACATACATAAAGAGATCCACCCGCATCAAGAACTGGTGTTATGTTGCTTAGAATATTGCTCTCAAACGATCTCCAGAAACTAACCACATTTCCCCCTGTCGAATCAATGTATGCTCCAGGAACACCTAGGAATCCACCCGCAGCATACAGAATACTGCTTGTTGTCGTGAAATACAACCAAGTTGTGCCTTGGAAATCGGTGAATAACATCGGGGATGACTGAAGACTTCCTATTCCAGACAACGTTACAATTGTATCTGCACCTCCTCCGAATCGTGTAGGAGTCTTGTTGATTACATATATGCTATTCGACGCATATGTTGCCAATAGATTTCCAGCCATCAACGGGGCGTTACATATTGGCAGGGTTCCAGTCGGATATGACCAGTATTTCGATCCAGTTGTTGCATTGTATGATACTATATTTCCTCCTAGTGTTCCGGCAAATACAGATACTCCGTCGGAGACTAAAGAACTCTTGAACTGATCACCTTCTAGAGTATTGCTCCACACGGTATTCCAGGATGTAATATCACGAGCAATTATCGTGTTCCCGTAGGCAGTAACAAGTAGGGATTGTGTATCCAGGAACACGGGAGCCCCTGCTATCTGCTGGTTCAGAGTAGTGCTGTAGCGAAGATATCCAACCTGGTCTATAACTTTCAATAGTTTGGAATCAGTGATGAAAGCTACAAGACCAGTAGAGGAAACAACGACCGGCGTAGAGACTGTAGAACCCTGGGGATATTGATAGAGAAGGGTTGGGAATACCGTACCCCCAGATGTTGTTAGAACATTAAGAATTCCACTCCGTGTCATGAAATAGATGTACCCCTGTGGTCCAAACGACATTGGAACGTAAGATGTTTGGGATAAACAGTTGATGATACTTATTAAACTCGCAGACAGTCGCAAGGATGTCATAGTCCCGGTGCTTATGAACGATTTTGTGGACTGTGAGGTTGGTGTTTCCACAGGGTATATTGGGGCAATCGGCGGAGTTGGTGGTGGCGGAGGATTTGGATTTACCCGTCCAGGTGTTATTGTAGGACACAGAATTGTGGCGGTGTTAATACACGAATACCGAACTTGTCCAGGTCCGTCTCCCGGAGACGCACGTTTTACCGCAACTCGCTGTGGTGAAGCGAATGACCAGTACTCGGTAGGATTGAACGGCACTACTGACTTCTTACAGTATCCTGGAGCTGGAAGACCACAGTTTGGGAAATGCGGCGATGGAACTGGGGCGGCAATTGGGGATCGCACAAATATATTAAATGCTACTTTTGTGAAGAGCTGAGAGCCAAACGGATTTAGGCTTGTAATATACAGATCCCCCTGTTGATCCACTGCGATTTGGTTGGGGTTTATAAATTGGTAGTTCTGGGCAAAACTAGATAGAGTATTACTACCTCCCCCTGCAATAAGGATACTTGTATTTTTAATGATGTTGTAGAGATACACTCCAGGAAATGCTGACTTGGTCTGAGTATAAAGGATATCAGTTGGTGTCAATACTGCGAGACTGGTTATTCTGCTTTCCGGAGAAGCAGCTGTAGCAGACTGAAGTGTATTTTGACCGGATGTGAAATCAAAGTAGTAAATGTTTCCAGTATAACTGTCTGCTGTATAAATGCGTGTTTCATCAGCACTCAGAACAAGCCCGCTAAAGATGGAATTTGACCCAGTAGGCTGCTGAAAAACGAGGTTCACCTGTCCCTGCCCGTAATTGTCTACAGTAGAGATAGCATTACCATTTGCAGTAATAAAATATACAGTGTTCTGCGAATTAATAGCGACTCCTCCAGTGTTTGATCCGAACGCTTGAATATTCTTTATGTTCCCTGTAGATCCCAGTGGGATCCGAAGAAACTGTGAGTCAGAAGGCGCACTCAGAAAAAGATACTTCCCGGCCGGGTCAGTGGTTAAGGACGTAATAGATCCGCTCAGGGTTCCAGTATATCCTGTGATAGTGACTGGGGTTATACTACCCGAACTCTCGTTATATTTGTAGACACGACCGTTGGATGTTCCGAAATAGAAGTTGTTCCAGTAATACCCAAACCCAAACGATGATGGAGCTATACACATGGCTGAAATCTTGTCGCCGTTTAGAGCCGTCTGTAGATTCAGTGAATACTCGACGGTGGCTCCGCTCATTATACTGGACACGGAGAATTAGACGTAGGACTTCACGAGAAGTAGTGAGATGGCATCGTGGATAACGGCTCCCCAATACGCTTCATACCACGACCTCTCGAATCCTAGAATCATCACTGCAATAACGACAATCGAACGCAGGAATGTGTTGATCAGCACATTCGAAGTTGGGACGAAGAAAATGTCCATTTCAGTCTAGCAAAGAAAAAAATATAAGAGGGGCGAACGCACTCGGCAGGGGAAACCCGCCGTGCCGCTGTCCGTAAGAAAAAAATAATGTCAGTTAGGAGCATAAACAACAATGGGAGGTGGTCTAATGCAGCTCGTCTCGTACGGTGCCCAGGATATCTACATCTCCGGCAACCCGCAGATCACCTTCTGGAAGGTGCTCTACAAGCGCCACACCAACTTCGCCATGGAGGCGATTGAGGTGACGTTCAACGGCCAGGCCGACTTCGGCCGCCGTGTCACGGCTGTCATCAGCCGCAACGCTGACCTGATGTACCGCACGTACATCCAGGTGACGCTGCCGCAGATTGCGCTGACGGTCAACAACACCCGCTTCCGCTGGCTCAACTACGTCGGCCACCGCCTGATCAAGCAGGTCGAGATCGAGATCGGCGGCTCGCGCATTGACCGCCAGTACGGCGACTGGATGCAGATCTGGACGCAGCTGACGCAGCCCGTCGGCACCCAGGTGTCGTTCGACGACATGGTTGGCAACTCCGCCGACCTCGTGCTGCTGAAGGACGCCGCCGGTGTTGCTCTGGACGCCACGTGCGCCGCCTCGGAGGCCACCAACTCGTGCCTCTCCCGTGCCGGCTGCCCGCTCAAGACGCTGTACATCCCGCTCCAGTTCTGGTACTGCCGCAACCCCGGCCTGGCCATCCCGCTGATCGCCCTCCAGTACCACGAGGTGCGCATCAACGTCGAGTTCGAGCAGAACTACAACTGCTGCTACGCCGAGGTTGCGTCGCTGCTGCCCTCGTCGGTCCAGCCGACGGTCACGGGCACGATCAACCTGGGCAACGGTGTCACGGCCGTCTCCCAGCTCCAGCTGGTTGCCGCCTCGCTCTACATTGACTACGTCTACCTGGACACGGAGGAGCGCCGCCGCTTCGCCCAGCAGTCGCACGAGTACCTGATTGACCAGCTCCAGTTCACGGGCGACGAGACGGTCACGGCCTCCTCGAACAAGATCCAGATGAACTTTAACCACCCGGTTAAGGAGCTGATCTGGGTAGTCCAGCGTGACTCGTTCGTTGACTGCAACGCCCCCCCGACGCCGTGGATCCAGGAGGCGTACGGCCAGCAGCCCTTCAACTACTCCGACGACTGGTCGACGGAGGGCATCGTCACGGCCGTCCTCGGCCGCGGCGCCCTGGCCACCAACGGTACGGGTGCGGGCATCCCGACCTACTCGCTGTCGGCGGGTGCGGGTGCCGGCCAGCCCTCTGGCACGGTGCCGGGGGCCCCTTACCTGCCCGGCCTGGGCCTCGCCTCGGGTGCCGGCCTCACCACGGGCTCGGCCATCTACGATGGCTCGTCCGGCGAGTCGGACCAGTTCTTCGAGGGCACGACCAACTACCTGCTCGCCAAGGTCATCCTCGCCTCGAACGTCAAGTGCGAGGGCAAGAACCCGGTGGAGGTTGCCAAGGTGCAGCTCAACGGCCAGGACCGCTTCGACGAGCGCGAGGGCCGCTACTTCGACAAGGTGCAGCCGTGGCAGCACCACTCGCGCACGCCGTCGGTGGGCATCAACGTCTACTCGTTTGCCCTGAAGCCCGAGGAGCACCAGCCCAGCGGCACGTGCAACTTCTCGCGCATTGACAAGGCCACGCTCAACCTGACGCTGTCCGTCAACACGGTCCAGTCGGCTCGCACGGCCAAGGTCCGCATCTACGCCGTCAACTACAACGTGCTACGCGTCATGTCCGGCATGGGCGGCCTGGCGTACTCCAACTAAACACCCTAGTTTTCTAGTGGTGGTTGTCTGGAGCTAAAACATAAAAATTAAATAACGGTCTCGGCAACGAGGCTCAATACAGGCTGTAAACGCAGAATGTATTGATTTAAGGCACGCCGACCGTTTACATATAAATGTTTGATATCGTTGTACCCCTTGGTCCTAACGATTCTATATGGATACACAAGCAGATCGCAGCAACAAAAGCAAGCATTCTTGGTTATCGAAACATTTATATTGTAACACGCCAGTCAAACATTCAAATTGAAGGATGTACGATAATCAACGAATCGATCTTCCCGTTCACTATTGAATCGGTTCAATCAATTCTCGGAAAGAATGAACGGAACGGATGGTATCTACAGCAGCTCTTAAAACTGTACGCAGGGGCTGTCATCCCTGGGATACTTGATCGCTATCTCGTGATTGATAGCGATGTCTTCTTCAAGAACCCAACAAAGTTTGAAGAAGATGACATCTGCTTGTATACTACGGGCACAGAACACCATAGTCCATATTTTGAACATATGAAGAGGCTCCACCCGAGTCTTACCAGGAAGATGGATGCATCTGGCATCGTTCACCACATGATGTTTGAAACCAAGCATATAAACGGTCTTTTCGAGTTAGTGAAACAGACGCATCCTTCCCTTGTGTTTTGGCAGGTGTTTCTTAAGAACGTAGATCCTCAACACATCCTTCATTCCGGAGCATCTGAATACGAGATATACTTTAATTATATGTTACACCACAACCCTACATGTATTCGTATTCGTCCGTTGAAATGGACAAATTCACCAACAATAAATAATTATAGTCAACACTACGATTACATTGCGGTTCACTGGTATATACGAATTTAGGGGGGCAAAGCCTCTATACTAATAAATGATCGAAGGATTTTTACAGTCAATGCTTAATGCAGGGGTTGATCGCTTATCCGAATGCGTTATCTTCGATATTGGAAGCCGAGACTGTGAGCAATCGATTGAGTTCTACAAAGCCTTCCCCCGTGCTAAAATTTTTGCGTTCGAATGTAATCCAAACACGATTCCGATCTGCCAGAAAAATATCGTCCCCTACTCTGATCGTATAACTCTGATTCCGAAAGCAGTTCAATCGTATACGGGAGTGTGTAAGTTCTATCCGATTGATCAGAAAAATACCGTTACGACATGGAAGGACGGGAACCCGGGAGCAAGTTCTCTCTTCGTAAACAATGGGACCTACCCAATTGAAAAGTATGTACAATACGAAACCACCGTGGAGTGCACAACACTTGAGGATTCTATGAAAGAGCACGGAATCTCCAAGGTTGATTATATTTGGATTGATCTACAGGGTGCAGAGCTCATCGCACTACGAAGCATGGGAAATATGATTTCAAACGTGCGTTTTATTCATACAGAAGTATCACACAAGCCAATGTACAACGGACAGGCAATGTTCACAGACATCAACGAATTCCTGCTTCGGAACGGGTTTCGTCTCATCAATGGAATAACCTTTGGGGGATGGCAGGAAGATGCGATCTATATGCGACGCACTTAAATAATACAAAATACACCATACAATGCCATACTTCACAAATTCATACTGGCTTGACGTTTCTAAGCTTACACCTACGTCAGATACCCGAGCTATAGCAGTGGATACACCGAATGCTGTGAAACCCAAGAAGGATATAATGCTAATTGTGCTTCAATGCGAACCCAACGCTATTATGAATCACAGGGAAGCCTATGTTCAGAATCATGACAAGTATGATATGATTCTTACATTTGACGATGAAGTTCTCAAGGCTTGTCCAAATGCTCGGCTCTGTCTTCCTGCGTGCACATGGATTCGACCTGAGGTCTACAACTCCATCGATACAGAGAGAAAGAAGACAAGGATTTCAAGCATTACTGGTAGCAAGAATATGGGAGCCCCCGGCCATTCACTTCGTCAGTTTTTTTACATGAACCAGCTCTTGCTTCGTTCGCACTTCACATGGTTTCGATCGTCAGCCGGGAGTCTTCTTCCAGAGATACAGGCCAATCTCGTTGTTGGCAAGGATTCACATAGCAAGGATATACTTTTTCTCGATTACCAGTTTTCGCTGGTAATAGAGAACTCTCGTCAGAAAAACTACTTCTCGGAAAAATTGATTGATTGCTTGATTACGAAGACTATCCCCGTATACTGGGGATGTCCCAACATCTCGGACTGGTTTGATACACGTGGATGGATTATTCTGGAATCGGAGAGTCTCGTTGAACTCCGACAGAAAACTCTAATTATGCCGAACTATAATGATTACCGGGATTCGATTGAAGCCAATTACCAGAAAGCAAGGACGGAGTTCACAAGTCAGTACCCAGCCATTCAACGTGCCATAAACTTAGGAGTAGCCACCTTGGCTCCCGAAGAGTGAATAAGGGTGGATAGAGTTCCTAGACTTAGGGTTGGAGAGGGGCGAAACAGTCTTTCCGCATTCACGAATAGATTATTATAATTCAGTACCCCTCCCTGAATATTACTATATCCTGCCGCCTGCCCGGCCAGAAACGGAAGAATAACTTTAACTCTGAGCCCTTGATAGATATAAACATCGATCTCCGGAGACTGTATATTTTTCCATTCGATCATCTTATCGTATGCAGAAGAGTTGTATAGAATCCAGTGAGCTGTCAATCCAAATGGTAAATCGTATACTTTTACATTCCTGGTAGAAAGGAGCTGATTAAACATTGCTCCATGATTCACTATTGTGGTGGCACCAATAACTATATCCCACTGATCCTTGTGTATGGAGAGCTTGTAAAGAACTTCGTTCCAAAGATCACGAACTTGTTCTGGCGTATGCTGAAAAGGCGTGCAGTCATCTTCCCAAACAAGAACATATGGGTCTCCTCTTGCCTTTGCTTCTTCAACCGCTTTGACATGAGAAAGCCCGCAACCTTTCCACCCGGGAGATGCCGAAACAGCTGGGACTTTTGTGAGTGTGAATACCCCGTTCCAGTCACGGTTGATCGAATTCCAACGATCGGGCCTGGACTCTAAATTGATAACATACGGATTCGCCATCAGTTATTATTACCGAATATTTTTCAGCTGTTCCTCTGTTCGCTCGAACATATGGTGGTAATCGACATCGGAAGATTCAATGTCGCTGAATCCAATTGTCTGCTCGGCTAAAAAGGGCATGACAACTTTGATTCGAAGGTGGTTGTACATGTACACGTCAATCTGAGGATCACGAGTGGTCTTCCATGCGATCATTTTATCGTAAGACGATTCGTTGTAAAGAATCCAGTGAGCTGTAAACCCATGGGGAAGATCGTAGATGGTGACGTTGGGTGTTGAGAGCCCTGGGTTCTTCGTTGCGCCCTTATACGCAGCTGATGTAGCACCCAGGACAATATCCCATTGCTCTCGGTGCTCCACGAGTTTAGGAAGAACTTCCTCCCATAGCGCCTTAATAGCACGGGGGTGACGATTACGAGGAACGCAGTCGTCTTCCCATACCAGGACATGTGGATCCCCCCGTTCTTTTGCGTCTTCACACGCCTTGATATGCGAAAGGGCACACCCTACCCACCCCGGAGATGCTTCGACCGCAGGGAGACGTGTCAGTTTGAATGCGCCCTTCCAGATTCTGTTTAGTTCTTCCCATCGATCGGTTCGTTTCTCTAGATTGATGACGTATGGTTCGGTCATTTAGATAGAAAAACAGATTAACATTAAATGCCTCTTACAATTCCACAACCGGCCGGAGGGCTTGGAAATTGGCTCTTTCAGTTTTCGGCCGCAATAGCATGGGGTGACGACTTTGCCCTGTGTCCAGCTCTTAACCATCTTGCTGCACATACGTCAAGAGACTACTATTCCACGCTCTTCCGGAAATTTAAAAAGATTGAGGGTCTACCTCGCCTTACCGATCTGAACGAGCCAGAAGGAAATCCTATTCTCAATATTTCGCAGATCAAAGAGATCCTGAAGGCTCGGGACACACGGCTTTGCGGATACTTCCAGGACTGGCGATACATTCCTGAAGGGTTTGTAGGGATGTTGGAATTCCCGAACCCTGCTATTCTTGAGAAGTATCATCGTATACCGTCATCCTGTTTCATTCACGTTCGGGGAGGAGACTACATTCATCATACAGGTGCCCGATTAGTTCACTTCATTGACTTAACATCCTATTACACCGAATGTATTCGTCGTATGAAGGAGAAGGGAATTACCCATTTTTCGGTTTTCACTAATGATCCAGAGTTCTGTATGGCGCAACCGTGGCTGTCCGACATCGATTACGAGATCATCCAAGAGAACGAACTCGATTCGCTCTATTTGATGACAAAGTGTGCAGCAGCTATCTGTCCGAACTCTACGTTCTCGTGGTGGGGGGCATTTCTGAACAGAGGACGGCCGATCTGTATGCCTTCTAAGTGGTTCAATACATCTTTCCGAACAGAAGGATACTACTTCCCGGGAGTGGAGGTTGTAGACGTATAGAGTTCAAGCAGTCTAGGGTTTGTACATCTACAGTATTCGCATGTTTCGTGATTTTCTGGTAGACATGGGCGACAATTCAAAGCCCTATAATGATGTAATACTGCCTGATCACTGACAAATCCAGTAGACCCCAACCCTACAGGAAGAATTACGTCATGAACTGCGACCAAATCTATAAATGTTGGGTCTATTATCATCTTATACGTCGAATACCGTCTTTCACGATCCTGTTTGCATAGTGTATAATCTCGTGGATCAGTAGATGTAGAACTTATACCTGCACCAAACCACAGCCACCACAAAAACGAAAGACGATGATTTAATAGACTATCTATAGTCATCGGTTCATAAACAACAATATATTCGTCCAGATCTGTAAGTGCTAACCTATCAATACAATTTCTGGACAAATAGAGACTATGATTTTGCTGAGTAATCTGGGCTGAAAAACCAGATATCGGATGTAAATACGTATAATTCCAACGGAAAATAATACCGTTGAATTCCCTGGTAATCTCTAACAACTTTTCAAACTCTTCGTAACTACTATTGTTGTCATAAATAAAGAAGAACCCCGCACCAATACCCTTGTGGTAGTTTAACCAGTGATAAATCCATTTACTTGAATTTTTCTCGAGTGTTGTTATGGCAAATCTACGCTTGGGAACATCATATACGTTGGGTGTTACAGTTGTTCCATTTATATTGACATGAAAGGATGGAACACTATATATCCGACTACGTTCGTGAGGACAGATTATCTCAGTTGATTCATCAACCTTTAGACTCACATGATACGGACACACAACATATGTCGTATTATTTGAGTGAAACACATCATAGCATCCATGAACAGAAAGTGGGTCAATAACTTTCATATGGTTAATACACGATTAGACAAGTTTCTTGAAATATTTAGGCCCAGGTGTCTTGTGAACCGGTTCAATCTCCTCAACACTACAATTCGCAAAATATTCACGGCATGCTTTCTGGCATCCACCTAGTGCCCAGTCATCGATAATCAAAATTCCTCCCGGCTGAAGAAGCGGGTATAAATTTTCTAGGCAGACTCTTGTCGACTCATATAGGTCTCCATCTAACCTAAGAAGAGCTATCGGCTCATTAAATCCAACAACAGTGTCCTGGAACCATCCCTTGATAAATTTAAAGTCGGTGTGTGTTTGGGGAAACCAGTTCTTAACTATTCTCTCGACACTATCCAGAGGACACACCGTAATCCCAGATGATTTCAGAAGCTCACGTGTATTTGTGTAGGGTACGTGCTCCTTTATGGTTCCTATCCCAGGCTGCTCATCATCATCTCGGGAGGCTATGGGTATGCCTTCAAAAGAATCAAACCCATAAATAGCACGGCGCTGCCGATTATCAATACAGCATCGATGTATTGCTCCGAGCTGTGCGCCAGCAGCAACTCCACATTCTACAATACACCCCTGGATATTATTGTTTAATATGTGAGTTGTCATATCGTAGCTATTGCATATAGTTTCAAAGGATGAATACGCAACACTCCCGTATGGTTTTAAAAATAACATTTTATCTTCACGGGGGGTATGTTTTAATAGTTTGAAACGCAGCATTATACATAGTTGTTATAATATAACAACAATGTCATTGAGTTGGTTGCGCACCACACTCCCTCGTCGTATAGTGATTTCACTATCCATATATGGAGACGCTCAAAGGTTTATTCATGGACTCTATGAAAACTGTAGGGACATTAACAGGATTTATCCAGACTTTTGGATATATGTATATGCTGGTAATGATTTTGACAAATCTATGCTAAATGTCCTTGTGGGTATTCGAAATTTGAAGATTATATACACCGGGTTAACCGGACATATAAACATGTCCTACCGTTTCTTCTCTATTGATTATCCAGAAGTTAGTATTGCATTCTCAAGGGACTGCGACTGTCGTATTATAGCTAGAGATCAGTATTGTATCAACACGTTTATTCAATCAAACAAGATGTTTCAAATCATCAGGGATAATCGATCTCATGATGTTTCAATCCTAGGAGGAATGTGGGGTATTAAGAAAGGTGCAATCGATACGCCTTTGTACAAATTATTTAAAAAGTATTCAGATTCAAAGATAGGGGAGTATGGTTATGGTGACGATCAAGAATTCTTAGCACAATATGTGTACCCCATAGTAAAACCGAAATCCTTGATTTTTGACGGAAGGTTTCATTTTTTCAAGGACGAAGAGGTTGTGAATATTGATGTTCCAGATGAAATAACAGAAGTTGGAACACTAGAATTTGTAGGAAGGCCTATGTAACTCGTCTAGAGCATGATAAATTTTTATGTGGTATTCATAATCAGTTCTATGAACAACCCGTACACCATCCTAATAAAATTTCCTACAAGGAACCGTCCACAAAAGTTCATGGATGCCCTGCGCAAGTACATCGGGATGGCAGATGACACCACCAATATGAAGTTTATGATCACTCTTGATCGGGACGATACATCCTACGATCTGCACGATATTACTTCCGAGTTTCCGTCTCTCATCATCTCGATCGGTGAATCAAAGAACAAGGTTGATGCCATCAACCGAGACATGAACCGTGCTCCACCGTTTGATATTGTTCTCTTGGCATCCGACGATATGATTCCGATTATGCAGGGATACGACACCATCATACGCACAAAAATGAAGGAACTATATCCCGACACCGATGGTATCTTGTGGTTCAACGATGGATACCAGAAGCGTACGAATACACTTATCGTTATGGGAAAGAAGTATTTTGACCGGTTTGGGTTTCTCTACGATCCAGTTTACAAATCGTTCTTTTGCGATAACGAGTTCACAGAGGTCGCAGAAAAACTTGGAAAACAGACGTTTATAGACCAGACGATTATCAAGCATGAACACCCAGCAAATACAGGGGTTGAAACTGATGAACTCTATAAAACCAACGACAAATACTGGAAAGACGACGAGTATACTTACAACACACGGAATAAGATGGTATTTGAGTTCGATATATCTGTTCTTATTTGCACGATGCCGTCTCGTATCAAGCAGTTTACCGCATTGTACAAAAAGATCTCGGCCTTGATTGCGGATGTAGACTTGAAGATCGAGGTTCTTTCAAATGACCGAATGGATATCGACGTGGGCACAAAACGTGATAATATGTTACAGGATGCAAAGGGTAAATATTCCTGTTTCATCGACGACGACGATGATATACCCCATACGTATTTCAAGGAATACGAAACCCTGTTGAAAGACGGGAAGGATTACGACTGTTTTTCGTTGGTAGGAAAGTATTATAGCAATGGTCTTTATATCAATCCATTCTACCATTCCACGAAATATACGTCATGGTATGAAACAGGCCGTGGGTTCTTTAGGTATATCAATCATCTCAATCTTATCAAGACTTACATTTCTCGCAGTGTCGGGTTCAAGCGTATGACACATGGGGAAGATAAAGATTTTTCAGATAGACTGTATGAGTCTGGTAGAATCAAAACCGAAGGAACCCCGAAGGATATAATGTACCACTACTACTACGTGGACAAAAATGCAATAACACTGAAACCCAAACCAAGTAGGACGTTCAGTTTTTTGCGACGATTATAATTTAATTTATTGCAAAATAGAATACAAACCCACTAATGAACAATTTTTATGATGAAAATGGAAGTATCATTGATACACATGAGTATGAAACTATCGAACAACAGATTGCCGATAAGTTTATCTCCCAAGACGCAATTGTTCTTGAGCTTGGAGGACGATACGGTGTTGTAGCCACATGTATAAACAAACGGTTAGCAGACACCCGGCACCACTTTGTCGTTGAGCCAGATGAAAGCGTATTCGCTAAAATGTGTGATAACCTATCTTCTCATCGCTGCAATCCTCATGTATTTAACGGGATAATCTCAAATAAGCCACTTTACTTTCAACCAGGTGGTCTAGCAAGTCGTACTCGGGAGACGGCATGTTCTTGCGATTCATTTATAGTTCCGAACAAGACTCTCAATCAGATTATAGAGGAAACTGGGCTTAAGTTCGATACTCTTGTAGCTGATTGTGAAGGATGTCTAGAAGGATTTATTGATGATAATATTAACTATTTGGATAAGTTCAAGTTGATCACGTATGAATCAGATTTTAGGAGTGAATGTGACTATGAAAAGATTGAACGTATCTTAAAAGAACATAATTTTGAATGCATTCATCCAGGCGGGCATTCTGTATGGAAACGACAACCTCCATCTCTGCCAACCCCGCAGCCTATACCCCCTAAAAAGAAGCTGTTATCCTTTCTACGAACTCGTTAATCTATTTTTATGAGCTGTTCAACCCAAAAAAATAGACGCCGTGAAGCGCTGTTTTAAGTTTTAAGTGCTGGGATCACTCCATTCGTCCCAACGTTTAGGCCTTAAGAAAATGCACCTTCAGGAAGGACTGGAGGTTCAGGTACGTGACCGTGTCCGTGTCCTTCACCTTCAGCAGGCGGGACAGAACGCCGTCGGGGATGATGCGGCGCTTGTTGGAGGGGTCGAAGCACGAGTTCTCCTTGACGTAGGTGGACACGAACTTCGTGACCTCCGTCTGCGAGCGCTGCGAGCCCGCCGGCAGCTTCATGAACGAGCACAGCTCCGTCGAGAGGCCACGGGGCTTCAGGAAGGCGTTCTTGGAGCGGCGCAGCTCCCACGCCGTCTTCTCCTCGGGCGTCATGTCGGCGACGTCCTTCTTCACACGGCGCTTCTTGCCGGCCTCCTTGACCTGCTTGGCCGAGGCCTTGGCAGCAACGAGCGTGTCGGCGATGATCTCCTTCAGGTCGTTGGCGACGCGGGTGCGCAGCTCACGGATGCGCTCCACGATGCCAGCGATCGAGGCGGGAGCAGCAGCCTCCGTCGACGACGGGACCGCCACCTCCGGGGCAGCGACCGTCGGGACAACGACCTCCGTCTTGGCGGCCGGCGCCTTGCGGGCAGCCTTGACCTTGGGCTCAGCGGCCGGGGCCGGAGCGGGGGCCGCAGCAGCGGCGGGTGCAGGCGCAGCGGCCTTCGCAGCCTTGGGGGCAGAAACCTTCTTCACGGTCTTCGGGGCCTCGGTGCTCATGTTTGAGTTAGACTGAGACGGCTTTGCGGACATTTCTAACGCGGTTATGTATATACTCCTGTCCGACGGCGTAAATAGGTATGGAGATGAAAATATGAGAAATTCTTTCTCGCTTAAGAGTGTGGAGGGTGGTCGCCCCGACCCTTTCCAATTTTGAGGGTTGAAAAATTAGTGAAAATTTGTGTGTTTACTGCCTTACCTAAACTGCTATGCGTAGAACGAAATCGTTCTAGACATAACTGGTCATTTTTTGTGAAAAGGGGTATTTAATGCGCTTTTTTTTCCTGGCCGAAAAGTTGCAGAACCCCTTGAAACCTTAAAAGTCTATCTAGGGGGGGGGGGGGGGGGGGGGGGGGAAAAAAAAAAATCAATCTTTGGCATACACACACTCCCCGCAACCATTTTCCACGCACGCTGTCCCATAGTCGTATTATATCTGA